>JAAUXY010108172.1_pt1 | contig 15808 bp, 12 predicted proteins | sample 7278121 | NCBI WGS metagenome assembly JAAUXY01 (sample SAMN14350117, study PRJNA611818) | marine sediment metagenome | isolation source: surface marine sediment (1.8m) | place: French Polynesia: Moorea | collected 2018-08 | reverse complement strand
GTCATGCGCTTGACCGACTCCTACGGCGCGTCCGTGTGGCGCAAGCGATAATCGGACGACTGTTGACCGCCGGCGCGCTCGATTGGGTCTCACTCGGCCTTGCCCGACAGGGTTCACGCTTTATCTCAACAGCCAGCCGTGAAGCGCCTGGCCGGCCGTCGCGGACAGACGCGCGGACGGACCGCCCCTCAAAAGAGGTTTATGTCAACGTCTTGATGCGTCATAACGCAGGTCAACGACAACGGGATGGACCGTTCTGAACGATCTGCCAGGGGGAGGAGACGTGGCCGAAATATTGCGGCCGGAGACCGCCGAACAGACCGCCGATGCCGTCAAGTGGGCGTTGGCGGAGGAGACCCCGGTGGCCGTCGTGGGCGGCGATTCGAAGGCGGCCCTCGGCCGGCCGTCCCAGGCCGCCCATCGGCTGGAGATCGGCGGGCTCAGCGGCATCGTTATGTACGAGCCGGAAGAGTTGGTGCTGACCGCCCGCGCGGGCACACCGCTCAGCGAGGTCGAAGCCGCGGTGGCGGCCGAAGGACAAGAGCTCGCTTTCGAGCCGCCGGACTTCGGACCGCTGCTGGGCGGCGCGTCCGGCCAGCAGACCATCGGCGGCGTCCTGGCCTGCAACCTGGCCGGGCCCGGCCGGCTCAAGGCCGGCGCCGCGCGCGACCATTTTCTCGGCGTCGAGGCGGTCAGCGGCCGGGGCGAGGTGTTCAAGTCCGGCGGGCGCGTGGTCAAGAACGTGACGGGCTACGATTTGTGCAAGCTGTTCGCCGGGAGCTACGGAACGCTCGCGGTGATGACCGAGGTGACCGTCAAGGTCCTGCCGGCGCCCGAGAAGGTCCGCACCATCCTGGTGTACGGGCTCGACGACACGGCCGCGGCCGCGGTCATGTCCGAAGCCATGCAAAGCCCGCACGAGGTGTCCGCCGCCGCCCACCTGCCGCCGTCCGCAGCCGTCCGCTCGTCCGTCTCCTACGTCAGCGGCGCCGGCACAGCGGCGACGGCATTGCGCGTCGGCGGCCCGGAGCCCTCGGCCAATCATCGTTGTGCGGCGCTCAAGGAGATGTTCGCCGGACGCGGCGCGCTCGAGGAACTGCATGGCGAGAACTCCGCCCTGCTGTGGCGCGAAGTGCGGGACGTGGCGCCTCTCCTGCCGGACGGTGACTCGCTCTTGTGGCGCGTCTCGGTGCCGCCCATGGACGGACCGCGCGTGGTGACCGAACTCGCCGGGACAGGTGATGTCGACGCCGTTTATGATTGGGCCGGCGGGCTGCTCTGGCTTGCGTTTTCGGAAGACACCGGCGAGGCGAGCGTCGCCGCCGTGCGCGCCGCCATTGGCCCCACCGGCGGACATGCGACGCTCTGGCGTGCACCGGTGTCCGTGCGTGCTTCGGTGCCGGTCTTTCAGCCGCAGCCCGAAGCGCTCGCCGCGTTGTCCGCCCGGGTCAAAGAGAGTTTCGACCCGAAGGGCATTCTGAACCCGGGCCGCATGTATGCGGGGGTCTGAGCGTCTTTTTGTGCCGGCCGAGATGCCGGCAAATTGCCAAGCCTTCTGCGCGCGTCCATAATGCCGGCGATGCGGCGGTCAACTCTGGTGTTCGTTCTCTTTCTGATGGCGGCGTGCATGCTGCCGTTGCCGGCGACGCATGCGGACCAGACGGACGAGCGGCTCGACGGGCTCTTCCTGCGTCTGCACCAGACCTCGGACGATGGCGAAGCCTTCGCGCTGACGCAGCAGATCTGGCAGATCTGGCGGCAGACGGAGGACGCGCACGCCACCCGGATGATGGCCAAGGGCATTACCGCCATGCATGGCCAGGACTACGAGGAGGCGCTGTCGGCCTTCGACGAGGTGGTGCGGGTCGCCCCTGACTTCGCCGAGGGCTGGAACAAGCGGGCGACCGTGCACTATCTGATGGACAACCTCGACGCCTCCAAGGAGGACATCTTCGAGACCTTGCGCCGCGAGCCGCGCCATTTTGGCGCGATCAGCGGGCTGGGGCTGATCTTCCTAGAGGAGGGCGAGGAGAAGCTGGCGCTCGGCGCCTTCATCAAGGCGCTCAAGATCAACCCGCATCTGGAAGACGCGCGCGGCTTCGTCCAGGTGCTCAAGCGCAAGCTCGGCGGACAGGCGATCTGAGCGCCGCTGACCGGCCGGTGTGCGGCGAATGTTAGCCGCGCAGGAGGTCGGCCTCACTTTGAGTTGATTTGTCGTGACGGCCAACTCAGCTTACCTGTCAAGGCTAACAAACGGCAGCGGCTGGAGGACACCGTGCTGATCAAGTCAAGACGCGGCTGGGAACTGCCCGAGCGCGCCGTAACCAGCGAGACGCTGTTCCGCGATCGGCGCCGCCTGGTCAAAGGGGTCGCGGCTGGCTCAATCCTGGCGGCCGCGGCGCCCTTGCTCTCGGCCTGCGACGATAGCGGGGCCACCGCGGCCGACGAGTCCGCAAACAAGGACCTCAAGAGCCTGGCCAACGGCTTTGTCGATCCCACGGCCGATCTCTATCCGGTGCAACGCAACCTGCGCTACCGGGTCAAGCGGGAGACCACGCCGGAGGATATCGCCACCAACTACATCAACTTCTATGAGTTCGGCTCCCACAAGAAGGTCAAGAAGGCGGCGCAGAAGCTGCCGATCCGCCCCTGGGAAGTGCGCATCGACGGCTTGGTGGAGAAGGAGATCACCATTGGCATCGATGAGTTGATCCGGCGCATGCCGCTCGAAGAGCGGATCTACCGCTTTCGCTGCGTCGAGGCCTGGGCCATGGTCGTGCCTTGGTCCGGCTTCCCCATGAAGGCGTTGGTCGATTTCGCCAAGCCGCTCGGCAGCGCCAAGTATGTGCGCATGGAGACTTTTCTGATGCCGGAGATCTCCTCGGCCCAGCGGAGGGGGTTCGGTTATCCCTGGCCTTACGTGGAAGGATTGACCATGGCGGAGGCCACGAACGAGCTCACGCTGCTGGTCACCGGCGTCTATGGCAAGCCTGTTCCGCCCCAGAACGGCGCGCCGCTCCGCCTGATCACGCCCTGGAAGTACGGTTTCAAGTCGATCAAGTCGCTCGTGCGCTTCTCCTTCACCGAAGAGCGTCCGAAGACCATGTGGTTCAGCATCGCGCCGGATGAGTACGGTTTCTGGGCCAACGTCAATCCCGAGGTGCCCCATGCGCGTTGGAGCCAGGCGACCGAGCGCCTGCTGGGCGCGGGGCCGTCTGTTCTGTGGGAGAGGGTGCCGACCCAGAAGTGGAACGGCTATGGTGAGTTCGTCGCCGACATCTACGCCGATCTCAAGGACGAGAAGCTGTTCATGTGATGCGGCGTTGCGGCCGACCCAAAAAAAACCGGGCCCAGAGGGCCCGGTAAAGTAAACAGGGAGGCTTACGATCTCTCACGCCCGGTTTGGGGGAACCGGGCATCGGACAAGGTGTCCGATGGAGAGGAGGCGCCGAAAAACAATAGCGCCTAAAAGCGTATGTCTGCGGCGACCCTAGCCTGGGCACCGTAGACATTTGGTAAATGTATGGTGCAACGCAAAAACTGGTAGAGCCCTGGCCGCAGACCAGCCATGCATTTTTTGCATAGCTAGAGTCGGCGTAGAGCCATCCGTCAGAACGGTGTATCGGAGATCTGGCGGATCAGGAAGTCCCGGAAAACCGCGACGCGTTTCGACTTCCGATGCGCCTCCGGATAGACGAAAAAGGCCTCCAGGCTGGGGCCCTCATGCTCTGGCAGGATGCGGATCAGCCGGGGATTGCCGCTCGCCAGGTAGTCGGGCAGCGAGGCGATTCCCAGGCCGGTCTCGACCGCCCGGAAAATGCCATAGACGCTGTTGACCTGAAACACAGGGACCAGCCGGTCCAGGCCGTCACCGCGGGCCTCGAGCAGCCAGTTGGTGTCGCCGAACGGGGTCAAGCGGTCGTCCGAGAAAGAAATAACGCGATGTTCGGACAGCTCCTCCAGCGATTGCGGCACGCCGTTCCGCTCCAGGTAGTCGTGCGACGCGTAGACGTGGAAATGCACCGTCATCAAGTGCCGCTGGATCAGGTCCGGCTGGCGGGGGGCGGCCATGCGAATGGCCACGTCCGCCTCGCCGACCGCGAGATCGAGCTCCATATCGTCGACGATCAGCGACACGTTGACCTCCGGATAGTGCTCGATGAAGGTCTTGATCCGCGGCGTCAGCCAGGTTGAGCCCAGGCCCACGGTGGTCGTCACTTTGAGGGTGCCTTTCGGCCGCACGGTGGCGTCGGTCAGCCGGGCTTGCGTGGCGGCCAGCTTGGCGAAGATCTCGTGCGCGGTCCGGTAGAGCAGCTGGCCTTGTTCGGTGAGCACCAGCCCGCGCGCGTGGCGCTGGAACAGGGGCACGTTGAGGCTCCGTTCCAGCGCGCCGATCTGGCGGCTCACCGCGGACTGGCTGAGCTTCAGGGTCTCGCCCGCATGGGTGAAGCTGCCGGCCTCGGCGACCGCGTGGAAGATTCTGAGCTTGTCCCAATCCATCCGCCGGGATGTCCCCCTCAACCGCGGCGGCGCCGTGCTGGCGCCGCGATCGATGCTCGGCTACTCGGTTCTTCGGGAATAAGTCCTTCGGCCTCGCGTTGCTCGGCCTCAGTGTACTTTTTCCCGTTTGCGGCAAGGAATAAACCTGACTTGAGGCGGCTCTGCGTCAGGTTTTTCCTTGTCTGATTTGCAGGCGCTTGCGGCCTCCGACCGCAAGCGCCTGCAAAATCGGGTCCCATTCATGACAGACGTGCCCGTCATGAATGGGACGAAAGAGACTTGAAAACAAGTCGCCGGGCCGCCCCAAGACTTGTTTTCGCTTATTCCCGTTCTGTGAAAAAGTACACCGAGCGAAGCGAGGGACTTTTTCACAAGGGACTATTCGGCCGCGGCCTGCGCCAGCTCGGTTTCGTGCTCCGCGATGTACTTCTCGGCTTCCAGCGCCGCCATGCATCCCATGCCCGCAGCGGTCACCGCCTGGCGGTAGACCTTGTCCTTGACGTCGCCCGCGGCGAATACACCGGGGACTTCGGTCGCCGTGCTGTCCGGCGCCGTCTCGATATAGCCTTCCGCGTCCATCGCGACCTGTCCGCGGAAGATCGCCGTGGCCGGGTCGTGCCCAATGGCGATGAACACCCCGTCCACGCCCAGGCCGGTTTCCTCGCCGGTCTTGACGTTGCGCAGCCGGGCGCCGGTGACGCCGAGCGGCTCGTCGTCGCCGAGCACCTCTTCCAGCACGGTGTTCCAGGTCACCTCGATCTTGGGATTGTTGAACAGCCGGTCCTGCAGGATCTTCTCGGCGCGCAAGGCGTCGCGCCGGTGGATCAGCGTGACTTTGTCCGCGTGGTTGGTCAGATAGATGGCCTCCTCGACCGCGGTGTTGCCGCCGCCCACGACCAGCACTTTCTTGCCCCGGAAGAAGAAGCCATCGCAGGTGGCGCAGGCGGACACGCCGAAGCCCTTGAACTTGTCCTCGCTCGGAAGTCCCAGCCAGCGGGCCTGGGCGCCCGTGGCGATGATCACCGTGTCACCGGTGTAGACGTCGCCGCTGTCGCCGAGGCAGCGGAAGGGCCGCTGTGCGAAGTCCACCTCGGTGATCAGGTCGTGGATCATGCGCGTGCCCACGTTCTCGGCTTGCGCCTGCATCTGCTCCATGAGCCAGGGCCCCTGGATAACGTCGGCGAAGCCGGGATAGTTCTCGACGTCGGTGGTGATCGTCATCTGGCCGCCAGGCTCCATGCCCATGACCAACAGCGGCTCGAGATTGGCCCGAGCGGCATAGATCGCCGCCGTGTAGCCCGCCGGTCCGGAGCCGACGATCAGGACCTTGCTGTGATGATGTGCCGCCATCTTGTCTGCCGTTCCTTTCTGTTCGTGCCCCATACATAGAAAGGCGGTCGGCAAGAGGCAATACGCGCGACGCGCGGCTTTTCCTATCTAGAACCCGAACATGTGGTCGAAGCTGAAGGCGTGGTCTCCGCTGACCAGGCCGTGATAGCCGAACAGCCGGCAGGTCACGTCGCGCACGACCACATAGGCGCCGTCTCCGGCCGCCCGGCGATCCTGCTCGGAGAACATCTCGCCATAGCGCCAGAGCAATGACCCGCCGCAGGGGATCTCGACCTCCCGGCTTGCGACCTCGCCGCCGTCTCCGCCGAACAGCATCAGCCGCGTGGACGAATGGGCGTGCCAGGGCGCCGACGCCGGGTAGATCAGGTGGCAAAGGGTGTCGCAGGGCGCGGGGCCGAGGCGCAGGAACAGGCGCGTCGACAGCCCCGGCGCCGGGCCGGCATAGGACTGGGGCTCGTTGCGATAGGTCAGCACCGTGTTGAAGATATGCGCCCCGAAGCTGGTCTCCGCCGCATGTCCGCTGACCAGATCTTCATACCGGAACAGGCCGTGCAGCCAGCCGTCGGCCTCGCCGCCGTCGGCGAAGTCGTAGACCAGTTCCATATGGCCGTAGCCAGCCTCGAGCGCGGTGCCGTTGAGGACATCGCCGATCTCCAGCGCGACGCTGTCGCTCCGCCTGAGCGTGCCGAACCGGTGCCTGGCGACCTCGGCACCGGAGGCGTCGTGGATGGTGACGGCCAGCGGCAAGGTGGTCTGAGCCGTAGACATGGGCGTCGGCAGCACGATGCTGCGAAACCGGTCCCGCGGCAGGATCGGCGCCGGCAGCAGATAGCCCTTGCCCATCAGATTGCCGAGCTCTTTGATCCCCGGGTCGGGCTTGAGATCCACGCGCTCCACATTGGCGTGCGCGATGCGCCGGCGCCCGTCGGCCGAGACCACCTCGTAGCGCGGACGCACGAAATGCTTGCCGGCCTGGACCTCGACCTGCTGCGGCCAGCGGGCGTCGGGCAGCAGCTCCGCCACGCTCAAGGCATAGCTGCCGAAGGGCGGGATCTCCCGGTCCAGCCAGGCAATCGGGTCGGCACCCATCAGATTGAGGCCCACGCCCCGAGCCGGGATCGGCGCCGGGTGGCTGTTCTGCACCCAGAGGATGACGTCTTCGTCCTCCTTGGGCGCGGGCAGTCCGGCATAGAGATCCGCCGGCCAGGCGTTGGCGTCGTGGGTGCAGGACAGGACGCTGTCGTCGTCGCCATAGGTGTCGAGCGCATATTTGACCACGTCGTGGCCCGCCGCGTTGACCACATGCAGGAAGAGCTGTCCCGTGAAGGGGCCGAGGCGGAAGCGGTCGCGCACCTCGCGGCTGTCCACCGTGATCGCGCTGACCGAGCGGGGCAGCTCCTGGTCCCAGTCCGCCAGGGTCTCGCCCTCGGCGTCGATCAAACAGAACCACAGCCGCAGCCCGCGGCCGCCGTAGCCGGCCCAGTAGTTGGCCGTCACCAGCCGCGAGTGATGACCGTCCTGATCCCGGAAAAAGGCGAAGTTGGTGGCGAAGTTGAGGCCGTCGAGATAACGGCGCCGGTTGGTCAGCATGTCTTCCGGCAGCCGCATGGCGTCCAGGCTCACGACCTCGGTGCCGTCCGGCAGGAGATGGCCGATATGGTCGATCAGCCGGCCGGCATCGAAGGCGGCGACGAAGACGGTCCGGGCGCCGGCGCCGGCCAGGTCGGTCACGGGCTGCGCCGTCCGGCCGAGGACGGTCCGGCCCAGATCGCCCAGATCCTGGACGAACACGGCCGCAATATCGACCGCGGTCAGATCGTAGAGCGCGGCGAAGCTGGCGGCATACCCCAAAGGGTCGTAGACCGCGACGGGCCCCGCCGTGGCCAGGCGATCCACCAGGGCGCGGCCCTTGGCGGCCGCCAGCGGATGGCCGATGGCCTTGAAGAAGGCGTTGCCGCCGCGGGCGTTGGAAAAGGTTTCGATGTTGAGCGCCATGAACTCCTCGTCGCGGGCTGGGGGACGGCCGTGCCGCGCGCGGTTATAGCGCCGAACGCCGGATCGGCAAAGTTACAGCTGCGACGCCACGGCCGGGCTCCCGGCCTCCGCCGTGACCGGACCCATGCGGCGCAGCACCTCCCGGGCGATGCGCAGGGTGTCGTCCGGCGGCGTATAGGTCCAGTGTTCCAAGGCGCCCGTGAAGGGGCGGGTGCAGCCGGCCGCGCGCATGGCCCCGTGGAACGACTCGAAGCGGGGGGAGCCGCCCTCCAGGTCGACCACATAGACCGGCTTGCCGGTGGCGCAGGCCTCGGACACCATGGAGACCGAATCACAGGTGACGACGATCGCGTCGGCCGCCGCCAGATAGGCGAAGTAGGGGTTCGCGCCGGCGCCGTCCCACAGACGCGCCGCAATCCCCTCGAGCCCGGCCTGCAGGATGGCCCGGTTTTCGTCCCCGGTGCGGCGAGAGGCGGTGACCAAGAGGCCCGCGCCGTGCTCCCGCGCCAGGCCTGCCAGCTGCGCCACCAGTTCGCGCATATGGGCGGCGGACAGCCGGTAGTATCGATTGCTGCCGCCGATCAGGACGGCGATCCGAGGACGGGGCAGATCGGCGAAATCATCCGGGAACCGCGCCGCCTCCTCGGCGAGGCGCGCGGGCGTTACCCGGTGCAGGGCCGCCTGGCTGACCAGAATATTGTCGCCTGTCGCGCGCCCGCGCAGCCGGTCATGGGCCGGAATCACCACCAGATCGAAATGCCGGGGATCGATCTGCGGGTCCTGGATATGGACGGTGAAGGTCGCGCCGTCGCTTGCCTTGCGGACGGCCATCGAGAGGCCGGTGCTGCGGCGGCCACAGGTGATCAGCAATCTCGGCCAGGGCGGTGACAGGCGGTCGCTGTCAGGCGTGACCGCGCTCAGGGGCGGCACCAGCAGGCTGGCCGGCAGATGCGTCCATGGCAGCCGCAGGCGCACGCGCTTGACGTCATGCGCCAGGCCGGTGGCCTCGGCCAGGCCGCGGGCCTGGCTCTCCATGCCGTCGTGGCCTTCCGTGACGACCCAGCAAGGGACTGTCGACACCGCAAGCCTTCCTTGGTTCATGTCTCGGCGTTTCATGCCACCCGCGCGCGGCGATGACAAGCGGCACACATAAGGTCGACCAACATGCGTTTCTCTGTAATATTATTTCGCAAATCTTGTGATTTGTTACTCATCGCGAGGGGGAATCGATGCGTCAGGTCAAGCTCGACCGGATCGACCGGCGGATTCTGCGGGATCTGCAGGAGGACGGTCGCATCACCAATGTGGAACTCGCCAAGCGTGCCGGCATCTCGGCGCCGCCCTGTTTGCGCCGGGTCCGGGCTCTCGAGGAGGCGGACTATATCCGCGGCTATCACGCCGACATCAATCCCGAGCACCTGGGCTTCCGGGTCACCGTGTTCGCGCATGTCGGGCTCAGCAGCCAGGCGGAAGTCGACCTCAAGGCCTTCGAGGATCTGGTCAAGACCTGGCCGAATGTCCGGGAGTGCTACATGCTGGCCGGCGAGACCGACTTCCTGCTCAAGATCGTGGCCGAGGACTGGGACGCCTATCAGCGCTTTCTGACCACCGAGCTGACCGCCGCGCCGAATGTCAACCACGTCAAGACGGCGTTGGCCATCCGCACGTCGAAGCGGTTGCCGGGCGTGCCGGTCGACGCCAGATAGGGCTCTCAGCCAAGCCTATTTGTACTGAACCTTGAGGATCTCGTAGGACTTGCCGCCGCCGGGCGTGGTCACCTCGACGGTGTCGCTGACTTCCTTGCTGATCAGCGCGCGGGCCAGCGGCGAGGACACGGACAGCCGCCCCTTCTTGATGTCGGACTCGTCCGCGCCGACGATCTGGTACTTGATCTTCTCGTCGGTGTCCTGGTCGACCAGCGTCACGGTGGCGCCGAACATGATCTGCTTGCCCGACAGCTTGCTGACGTCGATGACCTCGGCGCGCCGGGTCTTGTCCTCGAGCTCGGCGACGCGCCCCTCGATAAAGCTCTGCCGCTCGCGTGCGGCCTGATACTCCGCGTTCTCCGACAGATCGCCGTGTTCGCGGGCCTGCTCGATGGCCTTGATGACCGCCGGCCGCTCGATGGTCTTCAGCGTGCGCAGCTCTTCCTCTAGACGGGCATAGCCATCCGCGGTCATTGGGACACGTTCCATCAATCACATCCTTCTCTTCCGAAACGGCGGACTTCGCCGATTCGGGCCTGTTATTCTTGGTTAACGCTAGTATGGGTATGTTAAAAAGACATTTCAAAATAGGATTGTAGCGGGGCGACTTCAAGGCTCCCTGTCTTCAGCGCCGCCACCGCTTCGACCGCCGCGCGGGCCCCCGCAACCGTTGTGCAGTAAGGGATTCGGTGGGTCAGGGCGGTCTCCCGGATGCTGAAGCTGTCGGCGATGGACTGGCCGCCGCGGGTGGTGTTGAACACCAGGTCCACCTGCCCGCTTTTCATCGCGTCGACCACATGCGGCCGCCCCTCCAGCACCTTGTTGACCACCATGACCGTGAGCCCCGCCTTGCGCAGATAGTCGCAGGTGCCGCGGGTGGCCAACAGCATGAAACCCATGTCTTCGAGTTTGCGGCAGGGCTCCACCATGGCGGCCTTGTCAGCATCGCGCACCGAGACGAACACCGTGCCCGAGAGCGGCAGCTCGGTGCCCGCGCCGATCTGGGACTTGGCGAACGCCCGCCCGAAATCCGTGTCGAGGCCCATGACCTCGCCGGTCGACTTCATCTCCGGCCCGAGGATGGTGTCGACACCCGTGAAGCGGCTGAACGGAAACACCGCCTCCTTGATCGCGATATGGCCGTTGCCGGCGCCGGCGGCGCCGTCGAGCGGGAACTCGCTCAGCCGCGCCCCGGCCATGACCCGGGCGGCGATCTTGGCGATCGGCACGCCGGTCGCCTTGGCCACGAAGGGCACCGTCCGGCTGGCCCGGGGATTGACCTCGAGGATGTAGATCTCGCCGTCCTTGACCGCGAACTGGATGTTCATCAGCCCGACCACCCCCAGCCGCTTGCCAAGGATGTCCGCTTGCCCGCGGATCTCGGCGATGATCGCCGGGTCGAGCGTGTGCGGCGGCAGCGCGCAGGCGCTGTCGCCGGAATGTATGCCCGCCTCCTCGATATGCTCCATGATGCCCGCGACATGCACCTGCTCGCCGTCCGCGACCGCGTCCACGTCGACCTCGATGGCGTCCTCCAGATAGGCGTCGATCAGCACCGGGTTCTTGCCCGACACCTGCACCGCCTCCCGCACATAGCGGTCCAGCCCGGCGCCGTCATGCACGATCTCCATCGCCCGCCCGCCCAGCACATAGGAGGGCCTCAGCAGCACCGGATAGCCGATGCGCGTCGCCACCTCGCGCGCCGCCTCGATCGAGGTGGCGGTGCCGTTCGGCGGCTGTTTCAGGCCCAACTCGTGCAAGAGCGCCTGGAAGCGTTGCCGGTCCTCGGCCAGGTCGATGGCGTCGGGCGGCGTGCCGAGGATCGGGATGCCGGCCGCTTCGAGCGCATGCGCCAGCTTCAAAGGCGTCTGCCCGCCAAACTGCACGACCACGCCCAGGAGCGTCCCGTCGCGCTGTTCCGCGCGGACCAGCTCGATCACGTCTTCGGCGGTCAAGGGCTCGAAATACAGCCGGTCCGAGGTGTCGTAGTCGGTCGACACGGTCTCCGGGTTGCAGTTGACCATGATCGCTTCGATGCCTGCTTCGCGAAGCGCATAGACCGCGTGAACGCAGCAATAGTCGAACTCGATCCCCTGTCCGATCCGGTTGGGACCCCCGCCCAGGATCACGACCTTGCGGCGGTCGGACGGATCGGATTCGCAGTCCGGCGCGCCGTCCGACGCGGTCTCGTAGGTCGAATACATGTAAGGGGTGGGTGAGGGGAACTCGGCGGCGCAGGTGTCGATGCGCTTGTACACCGGATGCAAGCCGGTGGCCGACCGACGCGCCATTACCGCCTCTTCTTCGGCGCCGGTCAGGCCGGCGAGCCGCGCGTCCGAGAAGCCATGCCGCTTGAGCACCGCGAGGACCTCGGGCGAGAGCCCATCGAGTCCCCGGCTGCGGACCTCGGCTTCCATGTCCACGAGCTTCTTGATCTGCTCGAGGAACCAGGGATCAAAGTGGCACATGGCGTTCACTTCGGCGCAGTCGAGGCCGTGCCGGAAGGCCTGGGCGATGTAGAGCAGCCGCTCGGGCGTCGGCCGCGAGAGCGCCGCGCGCAAGGCGTCCCAGTTGACCGCGCCGTTTTCCATGCCCGGGATGGCGATCTCATCCAGCCCGGTGAGCCCGGTCTCCATCGAGCGCAGCGCTTTCTGCAGCGACTCGGTGAAGCAGCGCCCCACCGCCATGGCCTCGCCGACCGACTTCATCGAGGTTGTCAGCAGAGGTTCGGCCTCGCGGAACTTCTCGAAGGTGAAGCGCGGCACCTTGGTGACCACGTAGTCGATCGACGGCTCGAACGAGGCCGGCGTGACGCCCCCGGTGATGTCGTTCTCGAGCTCGTCCAGGGTGTAGCCCACGGCCAGCTTGGCTGCGACCTTGGCGATGGGAAAGCCGGTCGCCTTGGACGCCAGCGCCGAGGAGCGCGAGACCCGCGGGTTCATCTCGATCACCACCTGACGCCCGCTCTCGGGGTCGACCGCGAACTGCACGTTCGAGCCGCCGGTGTCCACGCCGATCTCGCGCAGCACCGCGATCGAGGCGTCCCGCATGATCTGGTATTCCTTGTCCGTGAGCGTCAGCGCCGGGGCCACCGTGATGCTGTCGCCGGTGTGCACGCCCATCGGGTCGATATTCTCGATCGAGCAGACGATGATGCAGTTGTCGGCCCGGTCGCGCACCACCTCCATCTCGTATTCCTTCCAGCCGAGCACGGACTGCTCGACCAGCACCTCGCGCACCGGCGAGGCCTCGATGCCGGCCTCGACCACGGCCATGAACTCGTCGCGGTTGTAGGCGATGCCGCCGCCGGTGCCGCCGAGCGTGAAGGAGGGACGCACGATCGCGGGCACGCCGATGGTCTCGAGCGCCTCGCGCGCCTCCTCCATGGTCGCGACAACCATGCTGTCCGGCACGCCGAGCCCGATACTGGTCATCGCTCGGCGGAACAGCTCCCGGTCCTCGGCCTTGGCGATGGCCACCCGGTCGGCGCCGATCAGGTCCACGTCATGGGCCTGCAGGACCCCCTCGTCCGAGAGCGCCATGGCGGTGTTCAGAGCGGTCTGTCCACCCATGGTGGGCAGCAGCGCATCGGGCCGCTCGCGGGCGACGATCTTCTCGACGAGCTGGGGCGTGATCGGCTCGATATAGGTGGCGTCGGCGAGGCTCGGGTCGGTCATGATCGTCGCCGGGTTGGAGTTCACCAGGACGATCCGGTAGCCCTCCTCTTTGAGCGCCTTGCAGGCCTGCGCCCCGGAATAGTCGAACTCGCAGGCCTGGCCGATGACGATCGGCCCGGCGCCAATGATCAGGATGGATTCGATGTCGGTGCGCTTGGGCATCAGATATCAACCACAGAGGCGGGGAAACAGGGAGGCTTGGCGCAGGTCTTTAGGGTGGCGCCTCGAGGTGAGGGTTTAGGAGGCAGAACTAAGGCAGTCGTCAATTGAGTGAAGCACAGCCTCAGTATTGGCCAGCACCTCGTTATTCCAGAAACGAATGACCCGGTACCCCTCGGATTCGAGCCAGCGCGTCCTCCGCCCATCCATCTCCTGGTTGCTAGCATGCTGACCGCCGTCCACTTCGATAATGAGCTTGGCTTCATGCGACGCGAAGTCGACGACATAAGGGCCGATCGGCACTTGTCGTCGGAAGCGGACACCGCCGATCTGCCGGAGACGGAGCCGAGACCACAGCAGTTTCTCAGCTTCGGTTGGGTTCTTGCGCAGATCTCTGGCTCGGTCTGACGGCATTTGGTCCGTTCATCTGCGGAATGCGTTCTACCTGACCCCCCCACCCTGACCCTCCCCCACGAGGGGGGAGGGGAGATCGGGTGAGTTTCGCGCACATCATAACGCCCTCCCCCTTGAGGGGGGAGGGATGGGGTGGGGGTGGCATTGCTTCTCGCGCGACCAATCAACGCGGAGTAGAGATCCATGCGCTTGGGCATCAAGCGTCCATCATCGCGACGAAGCGCTCGAAGAGATAATGGCTGTCGTGCGGGCCGGGCGAGGCTTCCGGGTGATACTGCACCGAGAAGACCGGCCGGCCCTCGACCTTGAGCCCCTCGAGGGAGCCGTCGAAGAGCGAGACATGGGTCGCGGTCACGCCCGTCGGCAGGCTGTCGGCCAAGACCTCGAAGCCGTGGTTCTGGCTGGTGATCTCGACCTTGCCGGTCTCGAGATCCTTGACCGGGTGGTTGGCGCCGTGATGGCCGTGATGCATCTTGCCGGTCTTGGCGCCCAGCGCCAGGGCCAGGATCTGGTGGCCCAGGCAAATGCCGAAGACCGGGATGCCGGTCTCGAGCACCGCGCGGATCGCCGGCACGGCGTATTCGCCGGTCGCCGCGGGATCGCCGGGGCCGTTCGACAGGAACACCCCGTCGGGCTCGTGCCGCAGGATGTCCTCGGCCGCGGCGGTGGCGGGCACGACGGTGATCTCGCAGTCCAGCGTCGCGAGGCAGCGCAGGATGTTGCGCTTGGCGCCATAGTCGACCGCGACCACGCGGCGCTTCGGCTGCTCCATCCGGCCATAGCCCTGGCCCAGCGCCCAGGTGGTTTCGTCCCAGCGATAGGTCTGGCGGCAGGTCACCTCCTTGGCGAGGTCCATGCCCTCGAGCCCGGGCCAGGCGCGCGCCTCGGCGGCCAGCGCCTCGGTGTCGAGCGCACCGTCGGCCGCATGGCAGAGCGCCGCGTTGGGCGCGCCCAACTCACGGATGAGCCGCGTCAGCCGGCGGGTGTCGATGCCGGCGATGCCGATCAGCCCGTGCGACTTGAGCCAGCGGTCGAGATGCTGCTCCGCGCGCCAGTTCGACGGGTCGGTGATGTCGGCGCGCAGCACCAGGCCGCGGGCCGCCGGGGTGCCGGTCTCCACGTCCTCGGGATTTGTCCCGACATTGCCCACATGGGGGAAGGTGAAGGTGACGATCTGGCCCGCGTAGGAGGGGTCGGTCAGGATCTCCTGGTAGCCGGTCATGGCGGTGTTGAACACGACCTCGGCCACCACGCGGCCCTCGGCGCCGATGCCGCGTCCACGCAGCACCGTGCCGTCCGCCAGCACCAGCGCGGCGGTCATAGGTTCGGTCTGAAAGACTCTGGGTGATCCGGCGGCCGGGGGCTGGTCCGTCGCCTTGGTATCGGTCACGGCGCGCGTTGCGTGTGGCGTCTCGAGCGACGCCTCGGGCGCATCAGCCATACGTGGCAAATTCCTCCGCCGGTTGAGGGAACGGCTCGGTTGCGCCAAGTTCCCCGACCTGCGTCCGTCGCCGTCCCGTCCGGGACAGCTCAATCGTAACCGATGATAGCCAAATCGCCGGAGTGATAGGCAATGGCGCCCTGAGCGTCAAGCGAAAACCCTTGTGAAAAATGGCCCTTTTTCAGAGAGTTAGCTTGCCGGTCGAGTTTTGCCTTTTGCGAGCGAATCCGCTAGGCTCCGGGTTTTCCCGGAATTGATTCGGTTCACGTCATGCCTGAGTCCATGCGCGAGCGGCTGAACCAGGCGCTCAGGGACGCGACCAAAGCCAAACAGCAGCGCGCCGTGGCGACCCTGCGGTTGATCCGGGCCGCGCTCAAGGATCGAGACATCGCCGCGCGCGGCAAGGGCGGCGGGGTCGAGAACATCGACGACGACGAGATCATGGCCATGCTACAGACCATGATCAGACAGCGCCGGGACAGCATCGCGCTCTACGAGAAGGGCGGCCGCGACGATCTTGCCCAGCAGGAGCGCGAGGAGATCGCGATCATCGAGGGCTTCCTGCC
>JAAUXY010039163.1_pt1 | contig 15817 bp, 12 predicted proteins | sample 7278121 | NCBI WGS metagenome assembly JAAUXY01 (sample SAMN14350117, study PRJNA611818) | marine sediment metagenome | isolation source: surface marine sediment (1.8m) | place: French Polynesia: Moorea | collected 2018-08 | reverse complement strand
GACCAGATCTGCGCGGCGATCAAGGACATATTCGAGGACACGCGGTCAATCGTCGAACCGGCAGGGGGCCTTGCCGTCGCCGGTGCCAAGAAGTACATCGCCGAGCACGATTGTCACGGTCGGCATTTCGTCACGATCAACTGCGGCGCCAATGTGAACTTCGACCGGCTTCGGCACATCGCAGAGCGCGCTGACGTCGGTGAACAAAAAGAGATGATTCTTGCTGCGGAGATACCGGAGCGTCCCGGAAGTTTCCGTCAATTTTGTGCGACGATCGGCCGCCGTGGCATAACCGAATTCAATTACCGTTACAGCGACGAGAAGAACGCGCACGTCTTCGTCGGCGTGCAACTGTCGCGAGGGATCGAGGAACGCCGCGAACTCGTCGACAGTCTGAAAAGCGCGGGTTACCCCGTCGTGGACCTGAGCGACAACGAAATGGCGAAGCTGCATGTGCGCCATATGGTGGGCGGACGCTCACCAGGAATTCCAAACGAGCGGCTGTTTCGATTCGAATTTCCCGAACGGCCCGGCGCGCTGATCGACTTTCTCAATGCCATCGGCACCGAATGGAACATCACGTTGTTTCATTATCGCAACCATGGATCGGACTATGGTCGCATTCTTGCCGGCATTGACGTGCCCCAGGATGAGACCGATGAGCTCGAGTCACACCTCGCAGACCTGGGCTACACACACTGGGAAGAAAGCGATAACCCGGCCTACACGATGTTTTTGTCCTGACGAACGCGCGTCATGCAGCGGCTTGTTTCATCTGTAACTCAGGTTTCCGTATATCGGTAGCGCTTATTCCAAACAATTTGCAACCATACGGCTATCCCGTGCATCAAAGGGATAAGTTCTGAGTTGACGTGACAAACTAACAATCCCTTATGCTGTTTGTTTCGTACCGACTGGCGGTGGCCTCGTGCCACCGCTATTTTTTTGCGGGCCACATATCACGCACCCGTGACGCAACGTCGATACGTTTGTCGCTGACCGAACGAAGACCACCACGCTTTGCGTCGGGACGACCGTGAAAGCGCCGGTGCATGGTCTTTAGAAGTCGATTTGTTACGAAGCGACTGCGTGCCCCGTAGACATGCCTGTCGCCGTCGCGACGCTGTTGCGTGACGTGAAACCGAAGCGGCGCGATAAGCGTAAGCGTCTGCCTTGCGCGGGTCATCGCAACGTAAAGCAAACGCCGCTCTTCCTCGATCGCTTTCGGCTTGCCCGTCGCGAACTCCGACGGGAACATGCCGTCGGAAACGTTGAGTATGAATACCGAGTCCCACTCCTGCCCTTTGGCCGAGTGCACCGTGGAGAGTACGAGGTAGTCCTCGTCGAGCAGCGGATCGCCGGCCAGATCGCCGGCCGAAGCGGGCGGATCCAGCGTCAGCTCGGTCAGGAAACGCTCACGCGTCGGATAACGGCCTGATATCTGCTCGAGTTGTTCGAGATCCGCCTCGCGCGTATCGAGTCCGTCGTACAGACGCTCGAGCAGCGGCTGATACCAGCGCCGCACCTGCGTCAGCTGCGCCTGCCAGCCGCTGTCGTCGAGTTCAGCCGCGGCCAGCGATTGCAGCAGTGCCGACAGTCCCTGCCAGTGGGCGCCTGCTGCGGCAGGCGGACGAAATCGTTCGAATGACGTAAACAGGAAATCATTGGCCGCGAGGAAATCGAAACAGCGGGCAGCATTCACAGGACCCATGCCGGGCAGCAGTTTCAACACACGAAATGCGGCAACCCCGTTCTTCGGGTTTTCCGCCCATTTGAGCACTGAGAGTACATCCTTGACGTGCGCGGCCTCGAGAAACTTGAGTCCGCCATACTTCACGTAGGGAATGTTCCGGCGAACGAGTTCGATCTCGAGCCGGTCGCTGACGTGCGCGCCGCGAAACAGCACGGCCTGGTCCTTGAGCTGCGTGCCTTGCTCGCGGTTTTCGAGTATCGACTCTACGACGAACTCGGCTTCGGCATCGCCGTCCTCGACGGTCACGTAGTCGGGTGGCGCGCCGCCGGGACGCCGCGTAAACAGGTTCTTCCGGTACTGGCGTTCACTTTCGGCGATCAGCGCATTCGCCGAGTCGAGTATCGCCTGCGTGGAACGGTAGTTCTGTTCCAGCGTAACGACTTTTGCCGACGGCATGAACTGGTCGGGGAACCCGAGGATATTCTCGACCTCGGCGGCACGGAAGGAATAGATCGACTGCGCATCGTCGCCGACGACCGTTACACCGTCTCCATCGGGTTTCAGAGCGCGCAGAACGTCCGCCTGCACGAGATTCGTGTCCTGGTACTCGTCGACCAGAACGTGATCGAAGAACGAACCGATCTCGGCTGCGAACTCGTCGTCGCTGAGCAGATGCTTCCAGTAGAGCAGCAAATCGTCGTAGTCCAGCGCCTGGTTGTTCTGCTTGCGATCGACGTAGGCGCCGAAAAGCTCGCCAAGCTCCGGCAACCAGTCGCTGCACCACGGGAAGCTCTGCCGGATCACCTGCTCGAGGTCTCGCTGCGCGTTGACACAGCTCGAGTAGATCGCGAGACAGGTGTCCTTTTTAGGGAATCGGCGGGCCTTGCGGGACAACTCGAGTTCGTGACGCGCGACGTCCATGACATCTGCGGCGTCGCCCCGGTCGAGTACCGAGAAGCCGGGGTCCAGCCCGAGGTTGTGCGCATAACGGCGCAGCAGACGATTGGCTACCGAATGAAACGTGCCGGACCACGGCAAGCCGCCCGACGGTAGCGCCCTGCCGTCAGTGACAGCATTACGCAGGATGGACTCGACACGCCGCGTCATTTCCTGCGCCGCACGCCGGGTGAAGGTCAGCAACAGGATACGCTCCGGGTCGGCTCCCTCGACAACGAGGTGAGCCACGCGATGCGCGAGGGTCATGGTCTTGCCCGTGCCGGCGCCGGCGATGACCAGCAGCGGTCGGCTGCCCCACACCGCCGCCTCGCGCTGGGACGCATTCAGCAGTTCCAGGTAGTCGTTTTCCTGCTCGACCGCCTCCAACGGTGTCTCCTGCGAAAAGTCTGTATTTTTATACAGTACTGGATATTTTTACAAGAACTTTCCGAGGAAGGCTTCTATCGCTGCTGCGAGCGCTTCGGGTGCCTCGAAGTGCACCATGTGGCCCGCGTTTTCGATGACTACGACTTCCGGGTCGCCAAATGGTACGAGCGGAAACTCGCTGTCGGCGCCGGAAACGACCAGCACGGGTGCGTGGATTCTCGTCCAGCAGGCTTCGGCCTCGGCACGCCGGTAAAGCACCGGATTGGGCAGACGATGCAACGGATCAGCGCGCAGCCGTACGACGCCGTCCTCGCCCTGCCGGGCCCAGCATTTGGCCGCGAACAACGCCCGCGATTCCGGCATGCGCGGGCTGCGCGTACGGATGATCTCCGTGAGCGCGGCAAAATCGGCGTACTCGGAGAAGCCGAGCGGGGACCTGCCGCGTTTGATCCACGAGCGATATCGGGATGGCGCGTCGGCCGGGTCCGAATCGGGCAAACCGAATCCCTCGATGTTGACGAAGGCACTGACTCGGTCGGGCATCACGCCGGCGTACAGGCCTGCAACGTTTGCACCCATGCTGTGACCGACGAGCGGGACCGGTGCGTCCGGGCTCAGCAGTTCAAGAATCGCGTCGAGGTCGGCGAGATAATCGGGAAACCAGTACGACGACACCGTGCCGCGCGATCCGCCGAAGCCGCGCCAGTCCGGCGCAACGATTCGCCAGTTACGTTGAAAGGCGTCGACGACGAACTGAAACGTCGTAGCCGTGTCGCCCCAGCCGTGCAGGTAAACGAGCAGCGGTGACGACACATCACCCCACTCGTGCAGACAGTAGTCGAAACCTCTTACCTGCAGTCGTGTTACACGACGTTCGGTTTGCACTTCTGTGTCTGTATTTGCCGACATCGCGGCAGGCTGTCACGAACGACTGCAACTGTCCAGAAGGTCGTGTATAAACTCACCGAAATGACTTTCGAGATCGGACTAGTCCTGGGGATACTTGTCGTCTCGCTGATTCTCTTCATCAGCGAAGTCATCCGCATGGATCTCGTTGCACTGCTGGTGCTTGCGACACTCGCGATCTCACCGCTCGTCGATCCCGCGGACGCCTTTCAGGGCTTCAGCAATCCGGCCGTAATCACCGTGTGGGCCATGTTCATCCTGAGCGAAGGTCTGACGCGCACCGGAATTGCCGACATCATCGGCCGCCAGGTGATGCGCCTGGCCGGCCGCCGCGAAATTGCGATGATTCTCGTCATCATGGTGACCGGTGCCGTGCTGTCCGCGTTCATGAACAACATCGGTGTCGCTGCGCTCATGTTGCCCGTCGTGGTCGACGTCGCGCGACGCACGCGGATACCGCCGTCGCGCTTGCTCATGCCGCTGGCCTACTCGACCCTGCTCGGCGGCCTGATGACGCTGATCGGCACGCCGCCGAATCTGCTTGTCTCGGAATCGCTGAAACAAAACGGATACCCGGGCTTCGAGCTGTTCGACTTTACGCCGATCGGTGGCGCCATCATGGTCATCGGCGTGTTGTTCGTCGCACTGTTCGGCCGCCTGATGCTGCCGAAGTCGAAGGTCAAGGGCGACAAGCACGTCTCGCAGCGTAGCCTGCGCAGCCGTTACAAACTGCACGAGCGTACCTTCATGATGCGCGTGCCCACGCATTCCGTGCTCGTCGGCAAGACGATCGGCGACAGTCGTATCGGCGCCTCGACCGGCCTGATTACGCTCGCCCTCATGCGCGACGGGCGCAGCGATACCCTGCCCAGTCGGCAGACCATGCTGCGCGGCGGCGACGGCATTCTGGTCCAGGGTCGTGTCGACCAGTTTCGTGAGCTTCGTCGCTGGAGCGATCTCGTCATCGAGCGCGAGGCGCCGGTGCTCAAATCCATGGTGTCCGAAAAAGTCGCCTACGCGCAGGTGACGATCGCCGAAGGCGCGCCGGTGGTTTCCGAACTCGTACGGCACGCCGCATTCCGCTCGCGTTACGACGTTGCCGTCGTTGGCCTGTACCGCAAGAGCGGCTATCGCCTGACGAATCTCGCCTACGTCCCGCTGAGAGCCGGGGACAAGGTCCTCGTGCAGGGTGAACACGAGGCCATTGAGCAACTCGAAAAGTTCCGGGACTTCGACAGCGTCGAGGTATTCCCGAGCGAAGACCTGGCGGAAACCTACCACGCCGATGAGCGCATGTTCGTCGTGCGCCTGCCGAAGGACAGCGAGCTCGACGACGTGACGCTCAGGAAGAGCCGCCTGGCCGACGTGTTCGATTTCCGCGTCCTCGCAATCTTCCGTGAAAGCAAACTGCACGTCATGCCGAGAGGCGACGAGGTGCTGCAGGGTGGCGACCTGTTGCTCATCGAGGGCCAGCCGAGCGACCTCGACGTCCTCCGGGGCCTGCAGGAGCTAGAAATCGATACCAAGGTGCCGGCGTCGATGGGGGCGTTCGAGTCGGAACGACTGACGCTGATGGACGCCACGCTCGACCCGCGGTCCTCGCTCGCGGGCCGGACGGCGGGCGAGTTGAATTTTCGCGAACGATACGGAATCGAACTCGCCGGCATCTGGCGCGAAGGCGAGCCCGTGCATACCGACCTGGCTGACGAGCAGCTGCAGATCGGTGACGCCTTGTTGTTGCTTGGCCCGAGAGACCGCCTGCAGCTGCTGGCAACCGACCCGGACTTCCTGGTGCTGACACCGCTGGGCCAGGAGCCGCCCGACACACGCCGGGCGCCCCTGGCTGCCGCGATCATGCTCGCCGTGGTCATGAGTGTGCTGCTCGGCTACCTGCCGATCGCGATCGCCGCCGTTGCCGGGGGCGCGTTCATGGTGCTGACGGGATGCCTGAACATGGAGCAGGCGTACCGCGCGATCGACTGGCGCGCCATATTTCTCATCGCCGGCATGCTGCCGCTCGGTACGGCGATGCAGGACACGGGTGCTGCCACCTACCTCGCCAACCAGGTCATGAACCTGCTGGGTGACGCGGGCCCCTGGCCCGTCATCATGGGTCTCTACGTCCTGACCGCAATGGCCACAATGATCATACCGACGGCCGCACTCGTCGTGCTAATGTCACCCATCGTGCTCTCCGCGATGTCGGACATGGGGCTGGCACCGGAGACCGCGATGATGGCTGTCGCAATGGCCGCATCGGCGAGCTTTACGAGCCCGATATCACACCCCGCCAACATCCTCGTGATGGGCCCCGGCGGATATCGGTTTATCGATTACCTGCGCGTCGGTGTGCCGCTGACGATCGTCGTGTTTATAACGGTAATGGTGCTGTTGCCAATTCTCTGGCCGCTGACACCGGTGTAGTGCAGGAAAAACCATGACGGAAACGGTGGTAATCGTCGGCGCGGGACATGGCGCCGGGCAGGTCGTGGCATCGCTCAGGATGCACAAGTTCGAAGGCCGCATCGTGCTCATCGGTGACGAGCCGTATCTTCCCTACCAGCGCCCGCCGTTGTCAAAGAAGTTTCTCGCCGGCGAGATGCCGCCCGAACGCCTCTACTTCAAACCCGAGTCTTTCTACGACGATCCGAACATCGAAGTGCGACTCGGCGTCCGCGTTGCCAGCATCGATCGCGAGAATCGCTGTGTTACAACAACGGGCGGTGAGCGGATCGGCTACACGTCGCTCGTGCTCGCGACCGGTTCCCGCGTTCGCACGATCCCCGTGCCAGGCTCGGACCTCGCGGGCATTCACTACCTGCGAAGCATCGGCGACGTGGACGCGATTCGTGCCGGGGTCGCCGAAGGCGGCAAAGCTGTCATCATCGGCGCCGGTTACATCGGCCTCGAAGTTGCGGCCGTTCTGAAAAAACTCGAGCTCGACGTTACCGTCGTGGAAATGGCAGACAGGGTCATGAGCCGCGTCGTTTCCGAGCAGGTGTCCGCCTTTTATCAGAAGGAACACGAGGCACAGGGTGTCACGCTGCTGTTGTCCACGGGACTGAAGGCGTTTCACGGCGAGGGCCGGGTCTCGGAAGTCGAGACCGACGACGGACAGATGCTGCCCGCCGATATCGTCATCATCGGCGTCGGCATCGCTCCGAATACCGAACTCGCTGAAGCTGCGGGACTCGAGGTCGACAACGGCATCGTCGTAGACGATCGTTGCCGGACCGCCGACCCTGCCGTCTATGCGATCGGCGACTGCACGTCGCACCCGAGCGCGATTTACGATTGCCGGCTGCGGCTCGAATCCGTGCACAACGCGCTCGAACAGGCCAAGACGGCCGCCGCAAACATCTGCGGCAAGGAAACACACTACTCTCAGGTGCCCTGGTTCTGGTCCGATCAGTACGACATCAAGCTGCAGATCGCAGGGCTGTCACAGGGCTACGACCAGACCGTGCTGCGCGGCTCGCCGGAGGACCGTTCGTTCGCCTGCTTCTACCTGCGAGAGGGGCGGCTGATCGCCGTCGACGCAATCAACGCGCCCCGGGAGTTCATGCAGTCCAAGGCGTTGATCGAGAATCACGCAGAGATCCCGGCCGACAAGCTCGCCGACACGGACGTGCTGCTGAAGGACATGGTCTAGTCGAGAAGCTCGGCGGAGGCCGTGTCGACGTTTTCGGGAACCTCGATCGTCAGCTGCGCCTCGGCGGCGACGGGACCGCGATCCATGGAATAGGCCTGTGCGGTGATCGACTCGATACCATCGGTCACCAGCCCGGCAAACTCACCGCTGCCGCCCGTTACCCGGGAGGTTCCAAGCGCGCCGGGCCCGTTCGTGATCGTGCCGTGCCAGTTACCCTTCCAGCGATCGGCGGAACTCCAGGCCGCGGGCAGCACGATCTCGCGCAGGTAGCTCCAGTAGTTCTCGCGTTGTTCGATGAACAAGGTGCCCTGGCCCGGCAGGTAAATGTGCCAGGCGCTGTCGACCAGGGCCTCTCCGTTTAGCAGGTTCGTATCTTCGGAATCTGACGAGAACTTGATACCGAGGCCGGCAACGTCGCCGCGACTGTCTCGCAGCACCGTGGCAGCCACCCTCGTATTCCGGACCGGCGCCTCCCAGAGCTGCAGCACCTTCGCCGGGTGCGGATGCCGACGGGTTTCACCGCTGTTCGTAAATACGATGGAGTCCTCGATCGCTGCCGAGTACGTGAGATTGATTATTTCACCCGATCCGACGGCGATCGGCGACAGCGTCGATCGCGAGGTCAACGGGTTGATGTACAGCAGCAGGACGAACAAGACGATACCGACAGTGAACCCGAGCACGAGGGAGATAAGGTACTTCACAATACCTCCTCCTCTACCGGCTCCTCTTCGAGCACGCCGACGAACTGCGACACGAGCTCGATTCGCCCGGACCTGCCGTCGCCACTACCTGACTGATCCGGCACCCACCGTTCGACGACACGTCCTGTCAGTTCCACGAATTCTTTCGATCCCGCACGCATTTCGCCAATTCGATAGCCTCCTTCGACGGGTTCGTTCTGCATCGACAGGTACATCGAGCCGCGAGCCGGGAAATGCAGTACCCATTCGACGATAGCTGCCTGCTCGTCGCTGCTCGCCGCCAGTCGACTGGCAACGCCAATCACGGCATTCCTGGCATTTCGTACTTTGAACATCTCGGTGCGTAGTCCCTCGAACTCGGCAAATTCCGGCCAATTCATGCCGGTCGGCAGCGGCGTGCTGCGAGACTGTGCACCAACCATGATGCGGTCCATGGGAATGTTGATATGGAATGTTTCGCTGTTTCCGCCATTCGGATTCACCGAAATGATCGACGTCTCGCGCTGCTGGTTCACAACGGGCACGAAATAGAGCAACGCCGCCGCTGCGACGAGGCCCAGAAATACGCCAGTTACAAAGGTCTTGAACACTGCCTGCTTCCGCGAAGTTCCGTTGCTGGATAGAGCTTTTGTACCCAAAGTTTAGTTAAATCGGACGCCGTCTCACAGCGCGTTGCACCAATTTGTGACGGAGTGCACACTAGCGCGAACCAAGCGCGCACGAATAACAATGACAAAGCCTGTTTGCCTCTGGTCCGGCCCCCGCAACGTATCGACGGCGTTGATGTACAGTTTCGCGCAACGCGACGACATCCAGGTCATCGATGAGCCTCTGTACGGGCACTACCTGCAGAAAACGGGTTCACCGCATCCCGCGCGAGACGAGGTCATCGCTGCAATGAACTGCGACGGCGACGCAGTCATGCATGAGCTTCTCGAGCGGCAAAACGACGACCCTTCGCGTCGCCTGTTTCTCAAGCACATGGCGCACCACCTCGTCGATCTCGACCTGAGTTTCCTTCCGTGTACCGAGAACATCTTTCTGATACGTGACCCCCGGGAGATGTTGCCGTCGCTGACGATACAGGTGCCGTCTGCGCAGCTAAAGGACACGAGCCTCAAGCAGCAGTGGGAACTGTATGCCGACCTCGAACTGCTGGGGCAGAATCCGGCCGTGCTGGATTCCCGCGAGTTGTTGCTTGATCCGGAAGGCGTGCTGCGAGTTCTGTGCGATCACCTGGCGCTCGCGTTCGATGATCGCATGCTGCGCTGGGAGGCAGGACCTCGACCCGAAGATGGTGTGTGGGCGCCTCACTGGTATCACGCCGTGCACCAGAGCACCGGGTTTTCGCCGTACGTGCCGAAGACCGGCTTCCCGGAGGAACTGGAGCCGCTGCTCGAGGAGTGTATACCCTGGTATGACCGGCTGTTCGAAAAGGCCATTCGGGCGCAACGCTGAGGGAGAAAACAGTGAACCCAGTCGATCCACGCAACGCCGTCATCCTCGTGCACGTCGGTGGCGAACTCAAACCTCGCGCCGACGCGCGCGTGTCCGTTTTTGACAGCGTCGTGCAGGGAGGTGACGCCGTCTGGGAAGGATTGCGTGTCTACGACGGTCGCATCGCCGAATTCGAGGGACATCTCGAACGCCTGCAAAACTCGGCGAAAGCGCTCGCGTTCGAGAACGTTCCGTCGTCAGACGAGATCCGGGAAGCTGTCTATTCGACACTTGCGGCCAATGGCATGCGGGATGAGACGCACATACGGCTCACATTGACACGTGGCGAAAAGATCACGTCGGGAATGAATCCCCGGTTTAACCAGTCCGGCTGCACGCTGATCGTTCTCGCCGAGTGGAAGCCGCCGGTGTATTCCGACGACGGCATTCAAGTCATCACCGCCGCGACGCGCAGGAATACACCCTCCTGCCTGGATTCCAAGATCCATCACAACAACCTGCTCAACAATATACTCGCATCTGTCGAAGCCAACGTCGCAGGCGTCGACAGTGCGATCATGCTCGACATCCACGGTTTCGTCTCCGAAACCAATGACACCAACCTGTTCGTGGTTCGCAAGGGAGTCGTTTGCACGCCACATGCGGACGCCTGTTTGCCCGGCCTCACGCGGCAGATGATTCTGGATATCTGCGCCGCCGAGGGTATTCCGTCGGCGGAGCGCAACCTGTCCCTGACGGAGCTGTATACCGCAGACGAAGTGTTTACCACCGGCACCATGGGAGAGCTCACGCCGGTTCTGAAAGCCGACGGACGCCTCATCGGTGATGGCAAAGTGGGTGAGATGACGCGGCGCCTGCAGCGCCTGCATCGCGACTATGCCTGGCGCAACGGAACGCCATTACCCGAATAATCAGTCGCCGGCGAAATAGCGCTCGAGGTACTCATCGAGACTGATGGCGTCGGCGTCTTCGATCGCTTTCTGGCGTGCGATCGAATCGGACGCCTCGTCTTCCAGGGCTTTCCTGCGTTCCGCCGGCATCGCCGCTATCTCGCGGAAATAGTCACGATGATGTTTGGCCGTTTCCAGTGCGAATTCGAAGAAACTGCAGTCCGCGTCTCGTAATTCAGCCAACAGACGCGCCGACGGTGTCCGCTCGACGTCCGCAACCCTTGCCTGCATCTTTTTCACCGCCGGAACGTAACACTCGGTGCTCTCGTCGCGATCAATCAGCTCGGCAACGGCTTCGACCTTGTCGAGGATCTCGCGCGCCCAGTTGCGCAATCCAATCTCGGCGCCATCGCGAACGAGCCGGAATTCGGGATCCCTGCCAAACTTCGCCGTTGCGGTGTGGTTGCGTTTCGCCTCCTCAAAACCTCGCTCATCGAACAGCTGGCTGTCTTCGAGCAGGCAGTACACGAGAAACGCCTCCATGAAACGCATCGTATTCTGGTTTATGCCGGCCGGATCAAACGCGTTGATGTCGAGCGAACGGATTTCCACGTACTCGACGCCGCCACGCAGCAGTGCCGTCGTCGGCCGTTCACCGGAGCGCGCTACCCGCTTCGGTCGAATCGGGCTGTAATACTCGTTTTCTATCTGCAGAAGATTCGCGTTCAGCTGCCGCCATTCTCCGTTGACCTTTACGCCGATTTCTTCGTAGGACGGTTCCGGCGTATGTATGGCCGCGCTCAGGTCCGCGATGTATTCAGTGAGGCTGTTCAGCGATATGTCGATTCGCGCCTGATTCTGATTGCTGTAGCCGAGATCGCTCATGCGCAGCGACGTTCCCCAGGGCTCATACCATGTGTGCTCGTTCAGCGTCGGCATACCCAGCTCGTTGCCGCCCGAAAACGACCTGCAAACGGCCGGTGACGAACCGAACAGGTAGAGCACGAGCCAGCCGAAACGACGAAAGTTACGTATCAGACCCAGGTATTGCGCGGAGCGAACGTCGTCTGCGTCACAGTCTTCACAAATGATGTCGCGGTACTTCGCCCAGAACCCGGACGGCAGGGAGTAGTTGAAGTGCACGCCGGCAATCGTCTGCATGGGACGGCCGTAGCGGTGGCCAAGTCCGCGCCGGTATATCGTCTTCATCTGGCCGACGTTCGAGGATCCGTATCGCGCCAGCGGGATCTCGTCTTCACCCGGAATCAGGCAAGGCATGCTCGAAGCCCACAGGAGTTCGTCGTCGAGCTGATCGTAGGTGAACTGGTGGATGTCACACAGGCAAGATAATGCTTCCCACGTCGTCCCGAACGCTGGCGTGACGAATTCGAGCAGCGCTTCGGAGTAGTCGGTCGTGATGTATCGATTCGTCAGCGCGGAACCGAGCGCGGCAGGATGCGGCTGCATCGAGAGATTGCCTTGCGGATCTACGCGCAGACACTCCTTTTCCACGCCGCGCAAGCCGCCGCCGACTACCGCTTCCGGCAACGCCTGCAAAGCGCCCAGGCGGGATTCGAATACGTCGCTCATCGCGCTCCTTTTACCATAAGCGCGTAAATTGCGCCCGAACTGCGGAGCGTAGAACCATCGTTGCTAATTCGTGTCGAATTCTAATAATCAACAAGTATCATGACGCTGAAAGTCGCCAAATTCGCAGCAATATTAGCCATCGCCGTCGCCTTGCTCCTGGTGAGTGACGCTGCGAACGCGTTCCGCTGCGGTAACAAGATCGTGCGCGACGGCATGCACGAAGCCCAGGTCGTAAAGATCTGCGGCGAGCCAGCGACCAAGCGATATATCGGACGTACGGTTCGCGGCGTCGAGTTTCCCATCGTCCGGCATCGCTCGCCGGGCGCGATATCCTACCGAACCCCGGGCTATGGTCACTTCGTAACCGAGGTCATCATCACCGAGTACGTCTACAACTTCGGTCCGCGCAAACTCATGCGTCGCCTGCTGTTCGAAGGTGGCGTGCTCGTGCAGATCGAAACCATCGGCTACGGCTATTTCGAAGACTAGCGACGTCCTGCGCTGTGCAGGTACTATGCCGGCTTTCCAGACCGCATCCGGAGCCCTGCCAAGATGTCCGAATCCCGTTTGAGACGTATGCGTGACCGCTCGTCCGGTCCTGCCACGCTGATCAATGAAGGCTGCAAAATCACGGGGCTGGTCACCGGCACAGGCGACTTCCTCATCAACGGCGAAATCGATGGCGACTGCGACCTCGAAGGCACTGTGACGCTTGCGAAAAACGGTTTCTGGCGAGGTACGCTGCGCGCGGGCAACGTCATTGTCGCCGGGCACGTCGAGGGAGACATCGTCGCCTCCGGCAGTGTCGAGATAACGGATACGGCGAAAATCACGGGCACGGTCAGCGGCGACGCAATCGCCGTCGCCGAGGGCGCAGTCGTCGAAGGCGTCATGAAAACGACCTCGCAGGAACAGCCGACGGAGTTCGTCGAGAAGCGAAAAAGCGCCGACTAGCCCTTCCTTCAGCCGCATTATGTAAAATTTTCCGAATCGGAAATTTGCCCCGACGGCGGTCTCCGTGGTGCTACACTTTCGTGTCAGGCACCTCCGGGTGTCGACAGGGTCAGAACAAGAACGAGAAGCGCGCGCACGCGCTCACCTGATGACATGATCGGCAGCAGAATACCGAGGAACCTCCTTTTCGCGACAATGCTTGGCGTTGCCGTCGCGGTCATCATACTTTCCATGTTCTATCTGCAGTACCGTTGGCTTGCACAGCAGATCGTCGCCAAGGGATCCACCGAGCACAACACGTTTGTTGCAGAGAGCTTCGAACGACGCGCACGCGCACGAACCCGGGCAGCGGCCGAAGAATTCCTCCGCCAGGTCGACGTCGCCGAATCGTTCTCGGTGCTGCAGACGCTGAACAGGATACTCCTCACGAACCCGATGCTGGCAGGCCTGCGTTACGTAAACGTCGCCGGGGACGGCATCGACAGCGGCCGCGTGCCGCTGGTCGGCAAGGATGCGCCGCTAACACTGTGGACCGAAGACGCACTGGTCATAGGCTGGACGCTCGAACTCGACGAGGAACCGCTGGGCGTGCTCTATGCCGCGTTCGACCTGCAGCAGCTCAGTACTGAGTCGGCCGCGTTCGAGGAGCAACTGCGACTGCAGGAACAGGAAAGCAGGCGAGCAAGCTTCCTCTGGATCGGCGGCGCCACACTGCTCACCCTCCTGCTGTGCGGCGGCGTGGTCTGGCTGATTGCTCGTAACCAGATCCTGCGTATTCGTCAGTTGCGCAGCCAGGCCGAGAAACTGCGCCAGGCAGATTTTGGCGAGCCTTTGCCTGTCACCAACGGCGATGAGCTGTCCGAGCTTGCGGCGGTCTTCAACGACATGCGCGACGAGCTGCGCAAGACCACGCTTTCACGCGACTATGTGAACAGCATTCTGTCGGGAATGAACGAGGCAATTATCGTCACGTCGGCAGACGGCAATATCAAGAGCATCAACAAGGCGACGAGTCATCTGTTGGGCTACGAAGACAACGAACTCGTCGACATGTCGCTGGACTTCGTCGTCAACACGAACAAAAGCGGCTCACTGATTGCCGAACAGCCCTCCGGCCTGCCGCGCGAAGCGTTTTTCGAAACCAAGTTCGGCGAGTCGATACCGGTTTCCTACACCTGTTCCATCATCGAGGGCGCAAACGGCGATACAGGAGATCGAATCTACGCGGCGCAAAACATCACGGAACGCCGGCGCGCTGAAAAACGCATACGCTACCTCGCTCGCATCGATGCGTTGACCAAGATCCCGAATCGCATGCAGTTTCAACACCTGTTGCAGCGTGCAATTGCGCGCGCACGTCGCGCACGAAAGCCGCTGTGTCTGTTCTATGTCGACATCGATCACTTCAAGGAAATCAACGACACCTTCGGTCACCTGGCTGGCGACACCACGCTCGAAACGGTCGCGGAGCGCCTGAAGACTGCAATGCCCAATCGCTCGGTCGTCGGCCGGCTCGCCGGTGACGAGTTTGCCGTTATCGTCGACGGTCTGGGTTCCGATGCAAGCGGACTCAAGGAAACCAAGAAGCTGGCGCGGGGACTCCTGAAAAAACTTGCCGATCCCTTCTTCGTACAGGGCCACGAAGTTTTCATGACCGCGAGTATGGGAATCGCCTTCTATCCGCAGGATGCGCCAAACGTCATCGACCTGATTCGCAATGCCGATGCGGCTCTGTATCACGCCAAGAAGACCGGCGGGAACATCTTCTGCTTCTACGATCCGGCCATGAACGAAGCCAGCGTGGAGCGGCTGATGACCAAGAGCCGGCTCAGACGCGCATTCGAACGCGACGAACTGCTTGTCCACTACCAGCCGAAATACAATCTGGAGACGGGCGAGGTGTTCGGCGCAGAGGCTTTGGTGCGTTGGGAACTGCCGGAACGCGGCCTGATCCTGCCGTCGGACTTCATTCCTATCGCCGAAGAAACCAACCTGATCATCGAGATCGGCGAATGGGTCCTCGACAAGGTCTGCGAGGATTTTCGCTATTGGCAGCGTTCGGTGTCATCGCCAGGCCGGGTGTCGGTCAATCTGTCTCTGAAGCAGCTGCGGCAGCGAAACTTCATCAAACGTATCCAGTCGATCCTGCGCAGCTATGAAGTCTCTCCTACGAGCCTCGAACTCGAAATCACCGAGACGACGCTCATGGAGAATCCGGAGCGCACGATCAAGTTGCTCGATCAGTTGTATGCGCTGGGGCTGCACCTCGCCATCGATGATTTCGGTACCGGATACTCGTCGCTGAGCGCCCTGCAGCAGTTCCCGATCAGCACCCTGAAAATTGATCGGTCTTTCGTGCGTGACATTGTCACGAGCCCTGACGACGCAACGATCGTCGATACAATCGTACAGATGGGCAGGAATCTCAATATGGACGTGGTCGCGGAAGGCGTCGAGGACGAGTCGCAACTCAACTTCCTACAGAAACTCGGCTGCACCTACGTGCAGGGGCTGCTGTTCGGCGACCCGATGAGTTCGGACAGCTACCTGGAGCTCTTGCTGGCGCAGGCTGAGGGCACGGATCAGTATCGGGCGTTGTTTGCATAATCCGGCCGTTCAGGTTCCGTTCATGATCCGCATTCAGACT
>JAAUXY010020934.1_pt1 | contig 15819 bp, 11 predicted proteins | sample 7278121 | NCBI WGS metagenome assembly JAAUXY01 (sample SAMN14350117, study PRJNA611818) | marine sediment metagenome | isolation source: surface marine sediment (1.8m) | place: French Polynesia: Moorea | collected 2018-08 | reverse complement strand
TCGCCCTCGGAGTTCCTGAGGATGCCGCCCTCGCCGCGGGCGCCCTCGGTGATCAGGCAGCCGGCGCCGTAGATCCCGGTCGGGTGGAACTGCACGAACTCCATGTCCTGGCAGGGCAAACCGGCGCGCAGCGCCATGGCGTTGCCGTCGCCGGTCTGGGTGTGGGCGCCGGTGCAGGAGAAGTAGACCCGGCCGTAGCCGCCGGTGGCGAGCAGGGTCATCTGCGCCCGGAAGCGATGGATCGTGCCGTCGTCCAGGTTCCAGGCCACGACGCCGCGGCAGCCTTCGTCGTCCATCATCAGGTCGATGGCGAAGTACTCGATAAAGAACTCCGCGTGGTTGCGCAGGCTCTGCTGGTAGAGGGTGTGCAGCATGGCATGGCCGGTGCGGTCGGCCGCGGCGCAGGTGCGCTGGGCGATGCCCTCGCCGAACTGGGTGGTCATGCCGCCGAAGGGCCGCTGGTAGATCTTGCCGGCCTCGGTCCGGCTGAATGGCACGCCGTAGTGCTCCAGCTCGATGATGGCCGGGATCGCCTCGCGGGTCATGTACTCGATGGCGTCCTGGTCGCCGAGCCAATCGGAGCCCTTGACCGTGTCGTACATATGCCAGCGCCAGTCGTCCTCGCCCATGTTGCCCAACGCCGCCGAGATCCCGCCTTGGGCGGCCACGGTATGGCTGCGGGTCGGGAAGACCTTGGAGATGCAGGCGGTCTTCAGGCCGGCCTCGGCCAGCCCCAGGGTCGCGCGCAGGCCGGCACCGCCGGCGCCGATGACGACGACGTCGTAGGTGTGATCGATGATGTCGTAGGCCTTGGTCATTCCGGATCAGCTCCGAAAGAGAATGGTCAGCACGGACAGCAACGCCGCCAATCCTAGTACGATGGCGAGGGCCTTGGTGATCAGCAGCACGGCGAGTTTACGCGCCTCGCCATGTATGTAGTCCTCAACCACCACCTGGACACCCAAGGCCGCATGATAGAAGACCGTGACGATCAGCAGGATCAACAGCCCACCGTTGACCGGCTGGCCGACCCAGGCACGGAAGGTGACGTAGTCGGCCCCGGCCAGGCTCGCGATCGCAGCGCAGAACCAGAGGGTCAGCGGGATCAGGGCGAGGGCGGTGAGCCGCTGCGCCCACCAGTGGCCGACGCCGTCCTTGGCGGTGCCGAGGCCGCGCACCCGGCCCAGGGGGGAGCGCAGGCTCACGACCCGCCTCCCGCGGCGCCGGCGAGCGCGGCGTAGCCCCAGACCCAGGCCAGCAGGGTCAGCGCGACCGCCGCCGCCAGGACCGCCCAGCCGGACGCGTAAGCGGACTTCAGCTCGTAGCCGTAGCCGGCGTCCCAGAAGAGGTGCCGGATGCCGTTGCAGAGGTGATAGAAGAGCGCCAGGGTCCAGCCGAAGAGCAAGAGCCGGCCGATCACCGAGGAGATCGCGGCCTGGGCGGTGGCATAGGCCTCGGGACCGGTCGCCGCGGCGACCAGCCACCAGACCAGCAGCAGCGTGCCGATCGCCAGCGCCACACCGGTCAAGCGGTGGGTGATCGACAGAATCGAGGTCAGCTGCGGCCGGTAGACCTGGAGATGTGGCGAAAGGGGCCGGTTCTGGGTGGTCATCGGGAGGGTCTCGCCATCGATTGTTGCACTGCACTACGCCGCGGCTGCAGAACTGGTTTAATCGCCGCTCCCGGCCACGTCAACGCGAGCGGGCCTTCGCACCCCGGGCGGTCGGCGGGCCGGGCGAGGCAAAGGGGCTCGTCGATTCGGCCGCGGAAGCGGGCCCGAAGACAATCCGCAGGCATCGCTTTGAGATAGCGATACAATCCCAGCCTTGTGGATAGTTCGGTGGAAAAATTGTTGGGGTTTTGTGCACGGCGGCCCGCGTTATGCACAGAAAACTGGCGGATTTCCTGGTTTTTTCCTTGCTGGCGTTAACCTTTCGCGCGACCCTGAACGCGCACGTGAGAGTGCTGGGGGGCCGCAAGCGACGCGAAAGTCTTGCGGACTTTGTTCGAAAGGCCGACGCCCGCCGAGGTTCCCCAGGGGCTGTCATCCGGTCCCGGTGGGGGGTTTGCTCTTCATCGCGATCCGACGGCTTCGCAAGGCAGCGTTTGCCGCCCGCCGGTTGACGCTGCCGCTTCGGAAGGCAGAGGTGCCGTTGCGCATCATCGGCCTTTCGGCCGGGGCATCCACCCTCCCTGCGCGGGACGGATGCGCCGACTGGGCGGCGGGATCCTTCGGGATCCCGGGCCCGCCGAAATCCTCGAGGGTCCTCGGGCCCATCGCCAGGGTTCGGCAGGTCGGTCCGGTGTCGCTCGGGGCTTGCCCCGCTCGATCTCGGGCCCGTCCGTGGCGAACCGGCCGTCGCCGCGAGGCTCGTCCTCGAGGCAACGGTGCGGGGGCGCCGCCGGAAGCGTCGCGCGCCGCGGGACCGCCCTCCGAGGTGGGTCTTCGGTCCCTTCGGGGACCGGCGTCCGCACCGCTGCCGCTGTCGGGGTCGCCAGGTCCGATTGCCGGCGCGTGACGGTCGAAAGTCCCGCCACTCTCACATGCCGGAACCGGCAACGGTTCCTGAAGCGTCGGGGTCGTGCCCTCCTCCAGGGCGCATGTGATGGGTCTCCCATCACAACCCCGGCGCTTCATGATTCCGGGTCCGGTGTTCTCGATGCCAAGACCTACCGCGGCAGCAGCACCCAGTAGTCCAGGTCCAGCAGCACCGCCGGATGGTACTTGCCCTCGGCGTCCTTCAGGGGAAAGTCGGCGCAGGCAAGGTCCTTGGCGGCGACCGTGCGCAGCCGCAGGGCGCCGCAATCCGCGCGGCCCGGCAGTTCGACGGTCTCCAGCACCTCCGACCAGGCGTAGAGGGTGTCGCCGGCGAAACAGGGGGCGACGTGGCGGCCGCCGTTGATGGCCAGGATCCGCACCGCGTTGGCCAGGCCGTTGAAGCTGAGCGCCCGGGCGAGCGAGATCACGTGGCCGCCGTAGACCAGGCGCCGGCCGAAGCGGCTGTCCTCGGCCAAGTGCTGATTGAAGTGGACCTTGGCCGTGTTCTGATAGAGCCGGGTCGCCAGCTGGTGCTCGGCCTCCTCCAGGGTCATGCCGTCGACGTGGTCGATCTTCTCGCCCAGGGCGTAGTCGCCCCAGCGGTGGCGCGCGCCGCCGGCCTCCAAGTCGTAGCCGGCGAAGTCCAGACCCGCGGGAAGGGTCAACGCCGCGCCCTCCACGCGCGCGGGCAGGTCCGGCACCACCGGGTCGGGTGCCGGCGCCGCCGGATCGCGCTTGGCCACCATGACCCAGCGGACGTAGTCGAGCACGACCGCGCCGTCCTGGTTGCGGCCGGTCGAGCGGAGGTAGACCACGCCGGTCTTGCGGTTCGAGTTCTCCTTGACGCCGAGGACCTCGCTGACCGTCGAGAGGGTGTCGCCGGGATAGACCGGTGCGCCGAAGCGGCAGTCCGCGTAGCCGAGGTTGGCCACGGCGTTGAGCGAGACGTCCGGCACGGTCTTGCCGAAGACCACGTGGAAGACCAGCAGGTCGTCCAGCGGCGCCTGGCGATAGCCCAGCGCCCGCGCGAAGACGTCCGAGGACTGCAAGGCGAAGCGGCCGCCGGTCAGCGCGGTGTAGAGCGCCTGGTCGCCGGCCGTCACCGTGCGCGGCGTCGCGTGGGTCAGGACCTGCCCGACCCGGAAGTCCTCGAAGAAGTTGCCCGGGTTGGTCTTGCTCATTGCGCGGCCGCCGACTCCAGCTCGGCGATGGCCTCGGCCAGGGCCACCGTGCGCTGCGCCGCCTCGACGTGCAGGTTCTCGATCAGCTTGCCGTCGAGCACCACCACGCCCGCGCCCGCCGCCGTAGCCTCGGCGTGGGCGGCGATGATCTTGTGGGCCTGCTCGACCTCGGCCGGCGAGGGCGCGAAGGCCGCGTTGGCCGCGGCAATGGTCTTGGGATGGATCAGGGTCTTGCCGTCGAAGCCGAGCTCCTTGCCCTGGACGCAGGCGGCCGAGAAGCCCTCGTCGTCCTGGAGGTCCAGATGGACGCCGTCGAGGATCGCCTGGCCGTGGGCGCGGGCCGCCAGGATGCAGAGCGACAGCGAGGTCAGCACCGGCAGGCGCTGCGGTGTGTGGGCGGCCTGCAGGTCCTTCACCAGGTCCGAGGTGCCCATGACCAGGCAGGCGATGCGCTTGGAGGCGCCGGCGACCTCCTTGGCGTTGAGCATGCCGAGCGGGGTCTCCATCATGCACCAGATCGCCGTGCGCTCGGGCGCGCCGGCCTCGGCCATGATGGCCTCAAGCTCGGCGACCATGGCCGCGGTCTCGACCTTGGGCAGCAGGATCGCGTCGGGCCCGCAGGCCGCGGCCGCGGCGACGTCGTCCCGGCCCCAGGGCGTGTCCAGCCCGTTGACCCGGATCGCCAGCTCGCGCCGGCCGTAGCCGCCGGCGGTGACCGCCGCGGCGATCTGGCCGCGGGCGGTCTCCTTGGCGTCGGGGGCGACCGCGTCCTCCAGGTCGAGGATCAGGGCGTCGGCCGGCAGGCTGCGCCCCTTCTCCAGGGCGCGGGCGTTGGAGCCCGGCATGTAGAGCACGCTGCGGCGCGGACGGGCGGTCGCATCCATGGAAATCTCCCCCTTCTTTAGCCCCTGTCCCCCGAAACCGGCGCGGACTATAACCATTGCGGGCCGCCTGGCAAGCGGGCGGCCCGACAGAGACGGAACCGCCATGGCCATCCTTTCGATCCAGTCCCACGTCGCCTACGGGCATGTCGGCAACGCCGCCGTGGTCTTCCTGCTGCAGCGCCTCGGCCTCGAGGTCTGGCCGGTGATGACCGTGCAGCTGTCGAACCACCGCGGCTACGAGAGCAGCCGCGGCCGGGCCTTTTCGGCCGCGGAGCTGCGCGAGGTGATTCTCGGCATTGGCGAGCGCGGCGTGCTGGCGGACTGCCAGGCGGTGCTGTCGGGCTATCTCGGAGAGGCCGCGGTCGGCGACGTGGTCCTGGAAGCGCTGGCGGCGGTGCGCGCGGCCAACCCGACGGCGGTCTTCTGCTGCGACCCGGTGATGGGCGACCAGGGGCGAGGCCTCTACGTCCAAGACGAGGTGCCGGACTTCTTCCGCGACCGGGCGGTGCCGGCGGCCGACATCCTGACCCCGAACCTCTTCGAGCTGGCGCAGCTGAGCGGCCGGCAAATCGAGGGCCTAGAGGACGCGCTGGAGGCCGCCCGCGGCCTGCTCGAGCGCGGGCCGCGCATCGTGCTGGTCACCAGCCTGCGGCATCCGGAGTCCGCCTACGACGAGATCGGCATGCTGGCGGTGACCGGTGACGCGGCCTACCGGGTCGCGACGCCGCGCCTGCCGCTGGACCCGGCGCCGAACGGCGCCGGCGATTCCGTGGCCGCGCTTTTCCTCGGCCACCTGCTCCAGGGCTGCTCGGTCGAGGCCGCCCTGGCCAACGCCGCCGCCGGAATCTTCGCGATCCTGAGCGCCACCGGGATCGCTGAAAGCCGGGAACTGCAGATCGTCGCCGCGCAGGAGGCTTTGCTGAAGCCGTCGGTGACCTTCGAGGTCGAGCGGATCGGGTGACGCGGGCGCGCCCGAAAGGGGTCCGCTGCGCCTAGGAATCGAGCGAAACGACAAGCATCTGCACAAGAATTGTGCGCTGCGGTAAGAAAACGAAAGTCCGACCTGGAAACTGCCTCACTTTGTTGCGATGCAGCAAGAAAAGGCTTCCCAGCAACATTGGCTTAAGCTAGAAATGGTGCAGGGCAGCGAGCACGTTGCTGGCTGCCCTGCTTCCGAAATGGCTTTGCCTCCCCTTTTGGGGCCACCTTCGCGGTGGCCCCATCTTTTCTTTGCGGGCAAAGCCCTTCAACCTATCGCGCGGGCCGGAGGGCAAACAAGTAAGGGAAAACCCTTGCCTCGGCTTCGCCTCCGCGGCGGCCCCTGGCCGGGCGGCCGGGCTTTCCGCCGCTATTCCGCGGCGGCGTGCTGGCCCGGCTCCAGGTAGTCCTCGATCAGGGCCTCGGCGATCTGGACCGCGTTGAGCGCCGCGCCCTTGCGCAGGTTGTCCGAGACCACCCAGAGGCTGAGCCCATTCTCGACCGTCGGGTCCTCGCGCAGGCGGCTGACGAAGACGGCGTCGTCGCCGGCCGCTTCGACCGGGGTGACGTAGCCCTCGTCGGCGCGGTGGTCGATGACGGTGACCCCCGGCGCCTCGCGCAGGGCGGCGCGCGCCTCCTCGACCGAGATCGAGGCCTCGAACTCCAGGTTGATCGCCTCGCCGTGGCCGATGAAGACCGGCACCCGCACGCAGGTCGCGGTGAGCTTGATCGCCGGATCGAGGATCTTCTTGGTCTCGACCATCATCTTCCACTCTTCCTTGGTGGCGCCGTCCTCCATGAAGACGTCGCAGTGGGGGATGACGTTGAAGGCGATCTGCTTGGTGAAGTTCTCCTTGACGATAGGATCGTTGACGTAGATCGCTTTGGTCTGGTTGAAGAGCTCGTCCATGGCATCTCGGCCCGAACCGGAGGTCGACTGGTAGGTCGCGACGACGGCCCGAGTGATGCCGGCGAGGTCGTGCAGGGGCTTAAGCGCGACCACCATCTGGATGGTCGAGCAGTTCGGGTTGGCGATGATGTTGCGCCGGCTGTAGGCGGCGATGGCGTCGCGGTTGACCTCCGGCACCACCAGCGGCACGTCCGGGTCCATGCGGAAGTGGGAGGTGTTGTCGATCACCACCGCACCGGCCTTGGCGGCGCGCGGCGCGTGCTTGGCCGAGACCTTGGCGCCCGGCGAGGACAGCACAATGTCGATGCCCTTGAAGTCGAAGCCCGCCAGATTCTGCACCTTGAGCTCCTCGTCCTCGCCGAAGGAGACCTTGGAGCCCGCCGAGCGCGAGGAGGCCAGGGCGACCACCTCGTCCGCCGGAAACTGCCGCTCCCAGAGCGTGTTCAGGAGTTCTCGGCCCACGTTGCCCGTGGCGCCGACCACCGCGACCTTGTAGCCCATGGCCAGACTTCCAATTAGAATGTGACCGGATCGATTGACCTACGCGTTCGGCGGCGGAATTTCAAGCACGAGCGCGCGCGGGAGGGCGAAAAACATGGCCAAGCTGGCCGCCAGCTACAGCGAGTTCTGGCCGATCTACCTGCGCGAGCACAGCCGGCCGGCGACCCGGGGCCTGCACTACCTGGGCACCGGCCTGGGCCTGACGCTACTGGCCGCGGCCGTCGTCACCGCCGACTGGCGCCTGCTACCGGCGGCCCTGGTGGCGGGCTATGCCTTCGCCTGGATCGGCCACGCCCTGGTCGAGCGCAACCGCCCGGCGACCTTCAGCCACCCGCTCTGGTCCTTCGTCAGCGACTTCCGCATGTTCGGCCTCTGGGCCAGCGGCCGCCTGGGCCGCGAGCTGGCCCGTCACGGCCTGGCGTGAGCCGCGACAGAAAGGGGCCGCCCCGCAGGACGGCCCCCTTGACGCGTTCTTCGGCCCCGGCCTCAGAAGATGATCCGGCCGGAGAAGGTGACGATGTCGATGTGCTGGTCGTAGCTCGCGTCGAGGTTGCCGCGAACCACGTTGTTTGGGTCGTCGTCGGTCCTCAAGTTGACGTCGCCGTCCTTCATGAAGATGTGGGTGTAGGACAGGGTCAGCTCCATCCAGTCGTTGGGCTGGTAGCCGGCGCCGACCGAGATCCAATAGCGGTCGTTGCCCGGAACCCGGGGCGTACGGGTGCTGGTCGGGATCGGCGTCTCGTCGTAGGCAACGCCAAAGCGCAGGCTCAGGCCTTCGACCGCCTCGGGCCGGTAGGTGGTGCCGAGGGCAACGAAGACGGCATCGTTCCAATCCTCGACCGTGACGGCATCATCTTGAGCGGGGTTGTCGAAATCGATCCGCAGCTCGTTGAACTCGCTCCAGTCGGTCCAGGCGAACTCGGCCATGACCGACCATTCCTGGCCGATGTCCTGATGGAAGCCCATGCTGAGGATCGCCGGTGAGTTGAAGTCGGCGTTGGCATCGGTGGACACGAACTGCCCGGTGACGGCCGAAACATCTTGTCCGACCGCGCTCAGGTCGAAATCGACGTTGCCCTCGATGTCGTAGTTGATCTTGGAGCGGTAGGTCAGGCCGACCCGCGCGCCCTCCCACATGTCGAGCATGAGTCCGGCGTTCCAACCGAAGGCGACATCGTCGCCGCGAAGGTTCGATGCGCCGTCGTCGGCGAAACTGCCCGGCGTGCCGGGCACGATGGGGGCACCTCCTGCAGCAAGCAGGGTCGAGATGGTGCCGAAGTCGATGGCGTTCTTGAGCTGGGTCTCGGTATAGCCGATCTGCAGCCCGGCCGCGACCGACAGCGGTTCGAGCGGCCGGAAGGCGACCACCGGGTTGATGTTGACGGTTTCCAGCTCCGAGCGGGTGCCGTGGTAGCGGCCGACGAAGTCGTCGTCGTTGTCGGTGATCAGCCCGAAAGGCAGGGTGATGCCGAGCCCCAGGCGCAGGCCCGGGATCAGGTCCTGCTCCGCAGCCCACATCGCGTAGAGGGCCGGCACCAGGGCGTCCTCCGCGATGTCCTTGGAGTTGGAATTGCCCTGGATCTGATTGCCGATGACGGTCGACGCCTCGGAGCCCTTGGCCCGCGAACTCGGCATGATGTAGCTGGCGACGGCCATGGCCTGGCTCTCGTCGTGGTAGGTCAGGCCCGCCGGGTTGAAGAACATGTAGCTGATGTCGTCGGCGCCGGCGGTGGCGCCGGCGAAGGCGTTGCCCTGGGCGGTCGAGCTCTGCTCCCGGATGAAGAAGCCCGAGGCCCAGGCGGTGTTGATGTTCAGTGAGACAAGCGCACAACTCAAGCCCGCGGCGAGCAGCCGCGGTGAGATTTTCCCAGCCATGAAACACTCCCCTTGTGTCCCGGCTTCGGCACCAGCCCCCAATGCGCCCACCGGTGTTTTCAGAAGTGCTGCATTTAAGCGAGCTTCGCCCGCAATCGCAACCGGGGATTAGGTAGGCGATTTCAGAAGGTTGGGGAGCGGGATGGACCCTAGCTCTCGGCTCTCGCCCGGTTTCCTTGCACCTGCTCCGCTTGGCGCAGGCTCCCGGTCCTCGGCACAGCGCGAAGACCGGCCCGAGGCGCCTGCCGCCGCAGCGCGGGCAGCGCGCAGCCAGGCGAGATGTCGAGGCTCGATGCACTTTATTCTTGTATTCATTTCCAGATTGGTGAAGCATGATTAACGCTACGGTTGAAAAACTCATATCCTGACCGGAGCGGGCAAGGTTTTCGCGGCCGTCCGGCGCCGCTTCCCGGAGCGCCGAAAGATCGCCTCGAGGGGGAATTGCCCGACATGCGTGCCGTCGAAGGGTTGGCTGCGGCCTCAAGCAGCTTCACAGCGAACGACAATCATAGCAAGAAAATCCTAAATAGGATAGTGTCCCTTTTATGCACGCGGCGGTCGCAGATTTTGAGCGGCTTCGTCTCCGCCGTCATCCTGGCCCTGGCCATCACCGCGCCGGTCGCCCGGGCCGAGACCGTGGCCGGGGTCACCGCCGGCGCGCTCTCGGTGGAGTCCTCGGGTGCGGCGCGCTACGCGGTGCCGATCGACGTGCCGCCGGGGGTCGCGGGCATGGAGCCGGACCTGTCGCTGGTCTACTCCAGCGGCGCGGGCAACGGCCTGCTCGGGCTCGGCTGGTCGCTCGGCGGGCTCTCGGTCATCCACCGCTGCGCCCGGACCCTTGCCCAGGACGGTGTCAACGGCGGGGTCAATCTGAACGCCGAGGACCGCTTTTGCCTCGACGGCCAGCGCCTGGTCGCGGTCAGCGGGGCCTACGGCGCCGACGGCACCGAGTACCGCACCGAGATCGACGGCTTCGCGCGGATCTTCTCCTACGGCACGGCCGGCACGGGCCCCGAGTCCTTCACGGTCGAGACCAAGTCGCGGCGGATCCTGGAGTACGGCGTCACCGCCGATTCCCGGGTCGAGCAGCAGGGCGGCGCCACGGTGCGCTTCTGGGCGCTCAACCGGGTCTTCGATCCGATGGGCAACATCATGGACCTGGTCTACGACGAGAACACGGCCGGTCAGACCTTCAAGATCCTGCGCATCGACTACGCCGGCAACTCCGCCGCCGGCACGACGCCCCAGAGCCAGGTCGCCTTCGTCTATGAGTCCCGCCCCGACCACCGCAGCGGCTACCTCGGCGGCTCGGTCCTCAATACCACCGAGCGCCTGCGGCGCATCGAGACCTGGACCGACGGCGCTCTGGTGCGCGAGTACCGCCTGACCTACGACATGAGCCAGAGGACCGGGCGCTCGCGCCTGCGCTCCATCACAGAATGCGAGGCCGCCGGGGACTGCCTGCGGCCGATCGCCTTCACCTGGACCTGGGCCGCGCCGGGCTGGGCCTCCGCCCCGGACTACATCCCGCCCTACGACACCGGCAAGAACGCGACCCGCTTCGTGGACGTGAACGGCGACGGCCTGATCGACGTCGTCTGGAAGGACGGCGCCGCCTCCCAGGGCGCCCACATCAACACCGGCAGCGGCTGGCAGAGCGATCCCAACTACGTCCCGCCCTACGACACCGAAACGGACGCGACCCTTTTCGTGGACGTGAACGGCGACGGCCTGGTCGACGTCGTCTGGAACAACGGCGCCGCCCAGGGCGCCCACATCAACACCGGCAGCGGCTGGCAGAGCGATGCCAACTACATTCCGCCCCACAACACCACGAACAGCGTCGTCCGCTTCGCCGAGCTGAACGGCGACGGCCTGCCGGACCTCCTCTGGCGGAGCGGCGGCTCGTGGGGTGCCAGAATCAACACCGGGACCGGCTGGCAAGACGCGCCCGGCTATGCGCCGCCCTACAGCACCGCCGGCATCACCGCACGCGTCGAGGATCTGAACGGCGACGGCCTGGCCGACTTCACCTACTGGTTCCGGGACTACGGGGGCGGCGATGTCTACGGCAGCTATATCAACAACGGCAGCGGCTGGACGTATGCGCCGGGGTACGCCGTCTGGGCTACAAACTACGAAGGCAGCCACATCGTCGACGTGAACGGCGATGGCCTGCCGGACAACTTTCACTGGTTTCAGGAGAGCGGTTCGGATCCGAGATTGGTCGCGCTCAACACCGGGACCAGATTCATCACTGCGCCCTACTATCCTCCTTTCGCGACGAGCCTAGCCGGCACGCATGTCGAGGACATAAACGGCGACGGCCTGCCGGACATGCTCGTTTGGCAGCAGAAGACCGGCTCCTCGGATGCGAGGGGCGCCGCCCTCAACACCGGCAACGGCTGGGCAAGCGAGCCCGCCTACAACCCGCCGACCCCAACGAACAACACCCGGACCCGCTTCCACGACGTGAACGGCGACGGCCTGCCCGACTTCATCTGGAAGACCGGCAGCACAAGCGGCGCGCAGCTGAACACCGGCGCCGTCGAGCTGCTTTCGTCGATCACCGATTCCCTCGGCCGGGTCACGACGATCGACTTCGCGCCGCTGACGGATCCCGGCGTCTACACCAAGGGCACGGGCGCGGTCTTTCCGGAAATCGACCTGCAGGTGCCGCTCTACGTGGTCGCCGAGGTCTCGACCGACGACGGGGTCGGGGGGCAGGCGCGGGAGACCTACGCCTACGAGGGCCTGAAGCTGCACCTGCAGGGCCGCGGCGCGCTGGGCTTCGCCCAGATGACCGCGGTCGACCAGCAAACCGGGATCACGACGGTCACGACCTACCGCCAGGACTTCCCCTTCATCGGCGGGGTCGAGACCAGCGAGACCCGCCTGGCCGACGGCACGATGGTCCGCAGCCTCGCCAACACCTGGGAAGAGACCCTGCTGAACGGCGGGCTCACGTCCTTCCCGCACGTCTCGGCCTCGACCGCCGAGGGCTACGAGATCAACGACGGCCCGGGCAACGCGCCGATCACCACGACGACCACGACCACGCTCTACGACGACTTCGGCAACCCGACCAGTGTGGTCGCGACCACCAGCGGCGGCGGCGAGACCTTCAAGACCGAGACCGTCAACAGCTATACCAACGACACGCTCGACTGGTTCCTCGGCCAGCTCGACCGGGCCGAGGCGACCAACACCCTGCCGGACCTGAGCGCCGAGACCCGGGTCGCCGCTTTCGCCTACGACCCGGCCACCGGCCTCCTGACCCGGGAGGTGATCGAGCCCGACCAGGCGGCCTTCACGCTCACCAGCGACTACACCCACGACCTCTTCGGCAACCTGCTGACCGAGACGGTCAGCGGCGCCGACATCGCGACCCGCGTGACGACCAGCGGCTTCTCCGCCGACGGCCGCTTCGCGACCAGCCTGACCAACGACCTGAACCACGGCGAGACCCGGGACTTCGACCACCGCTTCGGCACGGTCACGCTCCTGACCGGGCCCAACGACATCACCACGACCTGGGACTACGACGGCTTCGGGCGCAAGGTCCGCGAGGCGCGGGCCGACGGCACCGAGACCCGCTGGGGCTACGACCTCTGCGTCGCCCAGTGCCCGCCGGGCGGCGTCTACGCGGTCAGCCAGCAGGACTTCAACACCGCCTCAGGCACCCCGATCGGCGCCCGCGCGGTCGAGTACTTCGACCTGCTCAACCGCAGCTTCCGCGCCGAGACCGAGGGCTTCGACGGCACCCGGATCTTCGCCGACACCGAGTTCAACGAACGCGGCGAGGTGGTCGCCACCTCCCGGCCCTACTTCGAGGGCACGGACCCGGCCGAGGTCCAGAAGGCGACCGCGACCCACGACGTCATCAGCCGGGTCCTGAGCGTCACCCAGCCCGATGAGGGGGTGGAGTCCGTCACCTATGCCGGCCTGACCACCACCTCGACCAACGCCCTCAACCAGAGCCGGACCCGCAGAGGCAACGCCCGCGGCGAGCTGGTCGAAGTCGTCGACAACCTGGGCACCGCGATCACCTACAGCTACGACCCCTTCGGCAACCTGGAGAAGACCGACGCGGGCGGGGTGGTCACGACCATGGACTACGACGTCCGGGGCCTGAAGACCTTCATGGACGACCCGGACATGGGGCAGTGGAGCTACGCCTACAACGTCCTGGGCGAGCTGACCTCGCAGACCGACGCCAAGGGCCAGAGCGTCGAGCTCTTCTACGACAGCCTGGGCCGCCTGACCCGGCGGATCGAGCCCGAGGGCACCACCGACTGGACCTACGACACCGCCGCCAAGGGCCTCGGCAAGCTTCACACGGTCTCGGCCCCGCACAGCGCCTACAGCATGATCCAGAACTACGACGGTCTGGGGCGGCCGAGCGCGACGACGACGACCATCGACGGGGTCGACTACAGCCAGGCGATGACCTACGACGGCGCCGGGCGGCCGGAGACCCTGACCTATCCCTCCGGCTTCGCGGTGCGTAACAGCTACAACGCCCGCGGCTACCTGTTATCGGTGTCGGAGGAGGGCGGGGCCACGGTCTTCTGGGAGGCCGACACGGTCAACGCCGAGGGCCAGGTGACCCAGGAGACCTTCGGCAACGGCGTGGTCACCAGCAACGCCTTCGACCCCAGGACCGGCCTGATCGACGCGATCTCGACCGACCTGGCCGGGGCCGTGATCCAGGACCTGGCCTATAGCTTCGACAAAATCGGCAACCTCGAGCAGCGCGCCGACCTGCGCCAGGACCGGCAGGAAGACTTCAACTACGACGGCCTCAACCGCCTGACCTCGACCAGCCTGGTCGACACCGCCCCCAGCGGCGGGACCCTGGCGACCACCGGCTACACCTACGACGCGCTCGGCAACCTCACGAGCAAGTCCGACGTCGGCACCTATACCTACGGCGGCCCGGGCGCCGGCCCGCACGCGGTGACCGGGGCCGGCGAGGACGGCTACCTCTATGACGCCAACGGCAACATGACCTCGCACATCTAAGAATCCGGTGACAGTTTACCGATTTTGCGGCTGAGACGCCTGCTGTTGGCCGGCCGTCATGGATTTCCCAACGAGGGGAAATCTGGGGACATGGCCGTAATCGCGGCTGGTCACGCTCCGGGTCTATTGTACGGCGTCTGTGTTGAGCAGCCCCAATAGGCCATGAAGGAGCGTGACCATGGAACAGTATGTCGGTTTAGACGTTTCGCTCAAAGAGACTCACTACTGTGTCGTTGACGCGGATGGCGTGGAGCTGGCGCGCGGTCGCGAGGTGACGCGTGCGTCGTTGCAGAAGAATGCTAGAACGTTCGATCCGCAGCTGAGCGAGCTTCCACCTGGAAAGGAACCGAGCGGCACCTTCATCGCCGATAGAGAGGCATTCTTAAATCCGGGCGGCCGAAATCAGCGTTTTGGGATCGCGCCTCCAGATGGGCTCTCCGCAACGGCATTTCGCGAGTTGGTGATCCAGTACGGTGACTCCTACAGGGCAAAGGGCTACGGTAACCGATTCGGCCCAAACTCAAACAGCGCGGCGGCCTTCCCCTTGTTCGAGGCAGGAGCGCCGGTGCCAAATGTTCCAATGACACCGTTCCTGTACTACTACAGTCCAGACCAGGTGGAATTCCGAGAACGGAAGAAAATCCGATGACAAGAGCCAGTGTGAAACTTTCCTTTCTTCTCGGGGCTGTGATGCTCTGTTTTGCTTACTCTCACTCGGACGCCGCAGATGCAGGAATGGGCCGCGAAGCAAGCAATAAGGTTGCTTCGGAAAAGGAGGCAGAGGACTTGGCCAAGATGATGGAGGCCATAGAAAAGACGACGGATCTGACGGAAGGGTCTTTTCGATCGCTAACGATCGGCGAGTCGAAGGACCAGACACTCGCTGATCTTCGGCAGATGGGTGCATCTAGGATCATGCCAGATTTGGGCGAACAGGCACCGGTTGAAACGCCAGGCGATCTGTCGAAGCTGCAAGATGCCGAGGGAATCATCATCGGGGCCGGAGGTGTCACCATCGTCTTCGATGGGGATAACGTTCAGCAGGTCAAAGTGGCGCGGATATATCCGGAGTGGAAGGCTCTCCTCCAAGGGGTCCGGACGCGGCAGGAAGCCTTTCGCGCCCTTGCGCAGATCCTCGAGCGGTGGGAAGGCGTTGACATAAGAGCCTTGGCCGTCGACGCAGACCACGTGTGGATAGACCACATGACACCCGAGAGTCAGGCGTTGCTTTACAAGTACGACCGCTGGTCCATTGCGCACGAAGACGAAGACGGTTACGTCCACCTAGATCTGGACTTTGCTGAAGGTCGCTTGCGGCGGATCTTGGCGGTGGAATCTCCCACCGGGCTTTGAGCTTAAAGCACGTCTGAAACTCTGGGATTTGCGGGGACAGTGGGGCTGTTGATAAAGCCGGTCTTGTTGCGGCCGGATTGCGTCACGCGTGGAGCCCTGTTGGTTTTCGGGGAAGCGATTGGATTGGATGCCAGCCCTTCTTCTGATGGCTTGTGAGCGGGACTTTCGCGAGGTTGGGCGAGGCAAAGAGCCACAAAAAGGCCGCCAGGCGCTTGAGGTTGATGGCGGCGGCGGTGAGGTAGACCTGGATGGCGACGTTCTAGAGGCCACCAGAAATCCACCAGAAATCCACCAGAAATCGGGGCAAATCCGGGGCAAATCGGGGGACAGTATACTTATTTTCTAACCTTGATCCGTGTCCTTCGGCTTGCGCCCCGGCTTCCGGGGCAGGAGCGGCCGGCCGAGACGACGCTCCAGGCGCTGGACGAAGCGCGTGGCGCCCAGAGGGCGGCCGGTGCGGCTGTGCTTGCGGATCTGTTCGATGTCTTCGTCCGCCATGCCGCCGGCGAGGAAGCGGGCCCAGTCGGGGACGCGGCGGAGCAGGGGCGCGACCCGGACCAGGGCGTCGTCGCG
>JAAUXY010052268.1_pt1 | contig 15824 bp, 11 predicted proteins | sample 7278121 | NCBI WGS metagenome assembly JAAUXY01 (sample SAMN14350117, study PRJNA611818) | marine sediment metagenome | isolation source: surface marine sediment (1.8m) | place: French Polynesia: Moorea | collected 2018-08 | reverse complement strand
CTCTGAGGTAGGGTAGCGATCCAGCTTACTAAGTGACTGGTCGATGCGACGGCTCCACTCGCTCGGTTGATCAAAAGTGAAGAGACGTCGAATGGCACCCACTAGTGGCCTGCTGCCGTCATCAAGGAAGTTATGCTCCTCCGCTAGGCGTCTGAAAGTTGCGTTGTTGCCCCCAAATCGCCGCCAATAAGCTTCCAACTTTGCAGTCGTGGGCTGCTTACCTCCTTTGCCGTCTGGCTCATACATCAGCGATTCTAGACCAGTCAAACGACTAACTATGGCTTGGCGCACGTCGTTGTCGACAGCGGCCTCAGAGTTAATAAGCATTGCGGCGTAGTGGGCACGTTCTTCTTCAATGAGGCCAGCTATGCGCTGGAGAATTAGCACAGCTTCATCTTCCCTCTCCGATGAAGCCTTGACTGTTTCGCTGCCGCCAAGCAGCAGCAATATAAGATGAATGTAAATTGCTATGGAGAGTTGCCTTCTATGAGTAATCACTTGTTGCACTTTCCTGCCCTGAGTGATCGGTATCGCCTTGCCCTGCTGTACTCGATTGCGAGAAGCATGTACTTGTTTGCTACGGAACGTTCGCACCTTGCACGTAGCGGGAGCTAACTATGTTATTAGCCGTCACCGTTCTCTCTAACCCTATATAGCGCTATCCACATCTAGATAGAACCATCCACTCATAGAAAGCCCCACCATCCATCCACATCTAGATATCCAATCCTACATATCCACATCTATATAGCCTCCTCAACAATTCGCCCCTCCAGCCCCAGGCCCTTCACCTGTCGACGCCTCAGCACCCACACCCGCTTCGCAGGATCCCACCTCCCGCCAGCGGCCTTCACCTTTCGCCGCAAAGCCAACTCCTGCCAATCAATACGCACCGCATCCATACTCTCATCGCCCTTGGGCGCATCCTCCTGACCCCAATCCGCCCGACTCTCGATCAGCTCGACAGTCGTGACCCGCTGACGAGTCTCCTCATCGTAGCGATAGCGGACGCACACTAAACGCTTACCGTAGCGCGCCAATGGGCCCTTTGTACCGGGCTGACCAGGCTTTAAGGTTAAACGAACTCGCATCATCAGATCAACTCCCTTTCAGTCGTAATGACTGACGGCGCCGCCATCGCCGCAAGACAAAGCGCCGACTATCGGCTTCCTGAAGAAGAACTTCATCCAATAAGGACGCAAAAGTCGGCCCCGTTCTGCCGGAGGCAAGCAGAATCTAGACACAAAGGCCAAACCGGGACGTCCCAGGCTCGACACACCCAGCGTGGAGGAGCACTCCACTTGGGCGGCATCGACTCCCACGGCTCACACCCATGTGACCCGTTGTAGAACCCTTTCAGGGTTCAGATCGGGGATGGCCGCTAACCCAGGGTGGCGCTGCGCTGACCCTGGGCTGTTGGATGCAACCCCTACGGGGTGGTCAGAAAGTCCCGGGGTCGATGGGCCACTCCTGGCACTGGCCGACGCAGTCGCACATCCGGACTGAGCTTCAGGGATGCTGTGCTGGGACCACGCGTGCGGCGACTCAGAACCATGTTATAATGCCATATACCAACTGTTCGACACGATGCCGTCATGGGGACGCCCCGTCCCATTTCTGATGTCAGGAGGTCATGGATGAACCAAAAGAAACTCCGCCGATGGGTCAACGCCACCCTCGTTCTCACCGCGCTGATCAGCAGCTCCGCCGAGGCAGGACTCGACGAATGGACCTCCCAGGGACCGTTCGGTGGATCGGTCCTCTCCCTGGTAATCGACCCCCAGAACCCCACCACCCTCTTTGCCGGCACCGAGGGCAGTGGGCTCTTCAAAAGCACCGACGGCGGCGACCACTGGAGCTCCGCAAACAACGGCCTTCCAGAGAACGGCCAGGTCTGGGCCCTGGCGATCGATCCGCGCACCCCGACGACGCTTTATGCTGCCGAGTGGCGATCCGGGGTCTACCGCAGCACCGACGGTGGCGGGCAGTGGCAGGCCGCGAGTGAAGGCCTTTTCGACAGCATCCGCATCAGAAAACTGGCGATCGATCCACAAACCCCCACCACTCTCTACCTCACCAGCCGGGGTGCCGGCATCTACAAGAGCATCGATGCCGGCGGCCATTGGGACGCCATCAATGACGGCCTCGCCGATACCAATGTCGTGGCGGTGGCGATCAACCCCCAGACCCCGACGACGCTTTATATCGGAATCGATGACGGCTTCTCAGACGACGGCGGCGTGTACCGGAGCACCGACGGCGGGAGTCATTGGACGCCGATCAATGTCGGGCTGACGGCTGTCGGCGTACCTTCCCTGGCGGTCGATCCACTGACTCCCGACACCCTCTACGCCGGCACCCGCCTGGGCAAAATCTTCAAGAGCACCGACGGCGGCGACCACTGGCAGATGGTCCTCGACGACATCTTCAGCGAAATCGTGTCACTGACGATCGACCCCCAGACTCCAACAACCGTCTATGCCGGCACCTCCGATGGAATCGAGGGAATCACCGGCAGCGTGTATCGGAGCACCGACGGCGGCACCACCTGGAACAGACGCAACAATGGCCTCCCCACGGGCCCGGCCTATGCCCTGGCGATCGACCCCATGACCCCCACGACCCTATTCGTCGGCAAGGTCGCGGGACCGGGGGTGTTCAAAAGCCTTGACCGCGGCGACAGCTGGCGAGCGATCAACGAAGGCATCGCCAACGTCACCGTCGCGTCTCTGGTGGTCGATCCACAGGAGCCCACCACCGTCTATGCTGGAACGACCGATATCTCAGGATTCCGCGGCGACATCTTTCGCAGCGACGACGCCGGACGCAACTGGAGCGACGGCTTATTCGATCTCGCTTCTGTCGGTGTTCATGTGCTGGCGGTCGATCCCCAGGACTCCAACAACCTCTACGCCGCGGGAGACTGGCTTCAAATGTCCCGCAGCACCGACGCCGGAGATCATTGGAGCTTCATCGAGGGCCTCCCCGGGCGGGTCGAGGCAATGGCGATCGATCCGGTCAATTCATCGACCCTCTACACCGCCAACGGCCGGGACGGAGTGTACAGGAGCTTCGATCGTGGCGACCATTGGGACGCCGCCGCGGACGGTCTTGAGGGCGACGTCGAGGCCCTGGCGATCGACCCCGTGAACCCCGACCATCTCTATGCCGGAACCCGACAAGACGAGGTCTACCGCTCGACCGACGGCGGCGGCTTCTGGAGCGCGGTCTCAGAGGGCCTTCCCGGGTCCGACATCCAGGTGGTGGCGATCGACCCCCGGACTCCCACAACCCTCTATGCCGGTACCCGGCGCGACGGCGTCTACCGGAGCACCGACAGCGGCGCCCACTGGAGTGCCGCCTCGAACGGCCTCACCAACCTCTACATCGAGGCCCTGGTGGTCGATCCCCAGAACCCCACCACTCTCTATGCCGGAACCTGGGACGGGATATTCCAGAGCAAAGACAGCGGCGGGCAGTGGCATGCCTTCTCGGGCGGCCTCACCCAAACCTACATCCGCGCCTTGGCGATCGACCCGGCGACGCCCTCCACCCTCTATGCGAGCGCCGGCAACGGCGGGGTTTTCAGCATCCAGCAGGTCAGCGATCAGCGGGTTCTACCGCTGCACGGCGGCAGGTTCCGAGTCGAGGTCGACTGGCGTGACGCGGCGGGCCAGACCGGCTCCGGTAGGGTGGCGGTCGTTCGCTCCGAATCGGCCGAAGGCGCGGCCCTGCGTTCGCGAGATTCCGCGGTGGCAAGGTTCTTTAGCCCCGACAATTGGGAGCTGCTGATCAAGGTGCTCGATGGGCGCGGCCTGAATGATCACTTCTGGGTCTATCTGGCGGCGGCGACCGACGTCGAGCTCACCGTCGACGTCACCGACACCAGTTGCGGCGGAATGCAAACCTACAGCAACCCGCTGGGCACCGCGTCCGCCGCGGTCACCGACACGTCGGCCTTCCTCGACTGCGACAATCCGGTGCCCCCGAGCTGCGTGCCCGCGGACGGAACTCTCTGCCTGGGAGAGGACGGCCGCTTTCAGGTCGACCTGGCCTGGCGAGACTTCATCGGCAATACCGGCAGCGGCAGCCAGGTATCGATACCCCGCGCCGGCCTGGCCAAGAGCGACGACTCCGGGCTCTTCTACTTCTTCAGCTCGGATAACTGGGAGCTGCTGGTCAAGGTCCTCGACGGTTGCGCCATCAACGGTCATTACTGGGTCTTCGCGGCCGCCACCACCGACGTCGAGTATCGACTGCGGGTCACCGATACCGAGACCGACACCGTCCAGGAGTATCTGAATCCGCTAGGTATCGCGGCGCCTGCCCTCACCGACACCGCGGCGTTTGGGACCTGCCCGTAGTCGCTATCGTCCGCTAAAGGTCAGGTGAGGCCGACCCGCAAGAACGACGGCGATCCGGCTCATGCCGCCACCGACGTCGGCGCCGACCTTTGGGCCGGCTCGAGCCGGTAGGCGGCCATCCGGCAAGCAAAGTACAGCCACGTCGCCGCCCCCATGAACTTGAAACCTTCCTCGAATACCTGCGTCTGCCCGTAAGTCCCTCCCACGATCGCCATAATCTTGTACTGCATCAGATCGGTGGCGATCGAGGCTGCCAGCAACCCACCCGCCATCAGGTACGCGAAACTCTCCACCTGCAAGATCGTGAAGAAGTGACGCAGCAACAGCGCTCCCGCCACCGTCGCGTAGAAGAAGTAGCAATAAGTCTCGTTGACGTAACGATCGTGGATCAAGAAGAAGTCGTCCACAGCCAACGTCAGCGACAGCAGCCCGATCAGAAACGGCAGCTCTCGCTGACGTGACGGCCGCGCGTTACGCATACCCGCGGCAAAGAAAGCGATCGCCCCCGCCGCCAACCAGAGTGCGTTGCCCAGGTTCGACACGACCCCGGTCAGGCTGTGCGCATCGAGGTACTGGAGCGGGTCCTGCAGGATCTCGATCGTCCCGAACCCTTGGCCGCGGAGCAAGAGAACAAATCCCGCGTAAAAAATGCCCGCGGGCAGCACCCCCAGCAGCAGCGTGCGTTTCATCTTCTTAAAGCTCAAGATCTCTCTCAAATCCATAGCTCAAGCCCCTCATCCTCATTGGCAATTCGCGGTCTACTCACAGCTGGGCTCACGGAGAAAACGCTCCTCAGCATATAATCGCTGCACCCCAGATCCCGACCTTCCAGAGGAGGTGTTGCATGGAGCTTCCAACCCTTCCCGCCGAACGCGGTCACGCGAAGGGCGTGCGTCAGCGCGTCGAGCGTTGCTTCCCGGCGATCCGCGCCGCGGTCGGCTTTCTCGAGGTGTCGAAGGAGGCACTGGACCGTAAGTTCGGCGACCGGGCTCAACAACTGGCCGGGCGTGGGCGGGTAGCTGGCGAAGACGGGCACGAGCGCTACATCAGCGTCCCTGACTTCCTGCTCCACATCGGCCTTGACATGGAGAGAAAGCGCGACGCGATGGTACGTGCCGACCTGGCATTGGCGGAGCGACGGCGGATCCGGCGACGGGCGTGCGATCGGCGGGACCGGCTCAGCCGAAAGCTCTACAAGGCTCGCGTCAAATTCAAGAAAGAAGCACTGGCAAAACTGGGCAAGAAACGCTGGAAAAACGCCGTCATGATCAAAGGCGAGACACCCCGCGACCCTAACGAACTAGCTCGCCGGGCGGGTCTCGACTTGTCCTGGGCGTCGGGCCGGTTGCCGCCGCGGCTCGGGCTCGATCAGTATCCCGTGGACTGGAAGGCAATGACGGCGCCGCTCAAACCACTACGCGACGACCTGGAGGAGGCGATCGACGCCGTTTACCACGAGAGTGCGATAGTGGCAGGGGCACTCGAAGATCGCATTCGGACGATGGCGGATTTCGACGAGTGGTACGCCAAGGGTTCGAGGATGCTCGAATGCACTTACATACTCCTCGGCCTGCCGACGCTGGCGTCGGCGGTTCGACCATACCTGAAGGTGTCGGGGCGTGTTGGGAGGCCGTCAAATACGCGGCCGGCGGACGACTATCCGGACCTGATCGAGCGGGTGCGGGCGGACGGCCTGCTACCGGCGACGGCCGAGCGTCCCGGGCCGCCGGTGGAATCCGACGAGACGAGTCGCCTGGCGGTGTGGATAGCGGCCTATCGAGAGGTGATCGTGCCTTATCTGTCCTTCCTCACGGGTCTCAAGGCCGCCGAGAATCAATCCACAAGCTCCGGCTCAGCGGCAAGCCCCAAGTCGGCCGCCGCCTGGCCAGCTCGCATGCTCGCCCGCTGGCGCGGACGCGGAAATGGCGGATGAAGGCTGTCAGGAAGAGCCTTCGGCCGGGAAAATCAGGCGAAAAAAAACTCGGAAAAGTTGTTCGCGAGTTACTTTTCGCCGATTGAAAACTCGAAAAAGTCGTTCGCGAGTTACTTTTCGCCGATTGAAAACTCGAAAAAGTCGTTCGCGAGTTACTTCTCGCCGATTGAAAACTCGAAAAAGTCGTTCGCGAGTTACTTCTCGCCGATTTCGCTGTCCCGAGTCGTCATCAACGGCCTGGAAGCCGAAATTGAGCCATCAGTCCCCGAGACCGATCCGACCCGGAGGCGCCGCGACGGCCCGACGGCGGCGGCATCTCAAGGCGCAGTCCTGCGGACTGCGCCTATGCCGGCAAGATGCCGGCGCTCCCAGCACCCGGAACGCTATCGGCCCCTCGTCTGGATCGGACGCTGGGGGACGTTGCCGATATCGAGAACCGCGGCCTGGAGCAGCAGCTGAAAGCCCAGGATCAACGGCAATGTCGCCACCATCACGGTACCGATCGGCGTCGCCTCCTGAGTGACGATCGCCCAATACCACTTGTAGAGCCCGAAGATGAGGCCGAAGAGGAACAGCCCGGACCCGGCGATCAAGAAGGCGGTCAAGGCGGTGAAGTCGCGGATGAAATAGCGCCACAGGATTCGCCGGCACAGGCCTTTGAGCAAACGCAAGGGAAACGTGCGCAGCACCTTCGACGGCTGGAGATGACTGGTCTCGTCGCCGTACCTGGCCCGGATCGGGACGTCGATCACCACCGCCCCGATCAGGTAGAGCTTGATCAACATGTCGGTCTCGAAGAAGAAATCGCGACTCAGCCGATCCAGCTCCAGCCGCTCGAGCGCGGTGCGTTCGATGGCGGTGAAGCCGTTGGTCGGATCGAAGATGTTCCAATAGCCGGAGGCTGCCTTGGCCAGGAATGACAAGCCGAGATTGCCGATCAATCGCAAGAAGGGCATCTCACGGATCACGCTTCGATCCTGAAAACGCACCCCTTTGACGTAGTCCGCCTCGCCGCTCTCGATCGGAGCCACCAGCCGCTCGATATCGGAGCCGTCCATCTGTCCGTCGCCGTCCAGTTTGACCGCAATGTCGACACCGAGCTCCAGGGCGCGACGATACCCGGTCGCCATGGCACCGCCGACTCCCCGATTCTCCGAATGATTGACCAGGGTCAGTCGGTCGTCGGCGATGCCGTTGACCACGGCCTCGGTGTCATCGGTCGAAGCGTCGTTGACGACGATGATGTGATCGATGCTGGCGGGTATGCCGGCGATCACTTGGTCGATGAATCGGCCCTCGTTGTAGGCCGGAATGACGCAGGCGACGGTGGTCATCGGTGCTGCCCGGAAATCAATTGAGAGACTGGAGCAACGGCAGGGCGCCGCGCCGCTGGCCCAGGTAGTCCTCGACCGCGCAGCAGCTGAACTGCTCGAGCAGCTTTTCCAGCTTTGCCCGATTCTTGCTCAGGTTGTAGTAGTGAATGAAGCGCTCTTTGGGCGCCAGCTCGAGACGAGGTTGATCGGTCGAAATCTCCCGCGGATGAATGTAGACCATGAACGGCTCCGACTGTCGCTGCAGATAACGGCGCCCCAGGAATCGCGTCACGAATAAGGGAAGCAACCGCAGGTAGAAACCACCAGCGAATGGCCACCTCCGGCCGCCGAGCTCGGCCACCGCCGCCGGCAGCTCGGCGATCGAAGCCCCACTCGGCAGATCGACCCTGTGAGGTAAAGTGGGCGCTCCCGCGACGCCATAGAGATAAGTCCTGAACGGGAACAGGCTAGCGTCATATGTGAAGCCCTCGTCGACCAGGATTTGAAGCGGCCACATCGCGGCCTCTTGCGGCGTCCAGCGCGGCGGCGAGATCGACCAGGAGGGAGCGCGAAAACCCTTGGGGGCCAATCCGCAGGCCTGCTCGATAGCGTCCTTGGCGCGACGCAGGTCCTCGCGAAATCCCTCCGGCCCGAGCTTCGAAACCTGGTCGTGAGCATCGCCGTGGCAGGCGATCTCGTGCCCTTCCTGGACGATGGTCCGCAGCAGCTCGGGATGCTCCCGGGCTACGATCCCGAGCGTGAAAAAGGTCGCCCGACAGCCATGGCGCTCGAAGATCTCGAGCAGGATATGGGTATGGTCGACGACTCGGCTCTCAGACGCGCTCAGTCGAGCCTGCCCCAGGCTGTCGTAGTTGGCATGGTGCCAGTCCTCGAGATCGACCGTGAGGATGGCCTGAGCTGAAACCACGGCCGAAGCACACCCGGCAGGTCTCAGGCGAAACGGTCGCCGACCTCGAGCTTTTCGGCAAAGGCGAATTCCGAGGCCGTCTGAATCTCGCCACCGGGCCAGCGTATACGGCCGATGCCGAAGATGGTCGACTCGCCGCAGAGCACCGCCAGCTTGCCGGAGCGCATGCCGAGATAGGTGCCGCTCGAGCCGTAGGGTGCCTCGACCCATTCCATGGGCATGCCGCTCAAGATCTCGACCGGCCGGTACCTCATGTAGGCCTTGAGCCCTGACGGATGGTATGCGCGCAGCCGGTTGTAGACGTTCTCGGCTTTGAGGGACCAGGGGGCCTTACGGTTTCGGCCACCGATCTCCGGTGCCGCGACCGTGGTCTTGGACTCTTTCTGGGGCTTGCCTTTGGGCGGCTTCTTGGCGCGATCAAACTTGCGCAAGATCTTGGTCAGAACCTTCGAGGTCAGCTTCTCAGCTTGAGGCAAAATATCCTTGAAGGTGTCGCGCGCGCCGATTTCCATCTCTTCTTGCAGATGGACCGGGCCACACCACGGCTCGTCGTTGATCTCGAAGGCACTCACCCCTGAGTTCGACACGCCCATGGCCAGGGATGCCCGCAGACCATGGGGTCCACGCAAGTGGGGAAGCAGGCTCGGATGCACCTCGATGGCGCTCGCCTCGACGGCTTCGAGCAACTCGACGGGCAGCGGCATGCCGTAATCGACCACGACCATCAGGTCCGGCTTGAGGTCGACGATACGTTCCCGCAGCTCGGGCTCGATGGCGCGGCGCGAACGAACCAGGTCGACACTGTGATTCTGCGCCCATTCAGCGACCGGGTGCGAGGAGTCGTCCTCCTCATCGAGGGCATAGCTCGCAAACGGACGAGTGACGATGAGCTTCGGCGTCGCTTCGAGCTCGAGTAGAGTTTCAAGGGCTGGCAGCGCCAGCTCGTGGGTACCGAAAAAGACAATCGAGTGGATCTTATTCACCAGCCGATGGTAGCAGACGATGGGTATCGGTCGGTAGTGGCTAGCTCGGCACAGGTCAGCGCCAACCGACCTCGCGTTCCCACTGTCGCCGCTGTCTCTGCCGCCGTGCAAAATCTCCTGTCGGAGCCCCGTCAGCGGCCGACGATCCACGCACCTCATCCAGGGCCTCCTGCAAAGGCTCGAGCCCAACCGCCCGCCGGCGCTCATCGACTCTCTGGGGGTCCTCGATCGCGCCCGGGGTCAGCTCACCGTTCTCATCCCAATCAAAGATCGCGCCGTAACGCTGCGGTCGCCCTTCGTGAAATCGGATACGGTCGCCGAGCACCGCCACCTGTCGAGGCGGGACCTCACCACGCCGGCCCGCGTCCTCGAGCAGGACTATCCAGCGCCGCTGGAGGTCCGGCCGGCTGATCGCGTGCGCGGCGACCAGGAAAGCCGCGTCGCACCCGTCATCGCCGACTTGAGCCCGACCTGGCCAGCCATCGCTCTCGACGATCGCGGCCAGCCTTTCGGCATTCTCGAGATGGACCCGCTCCATCTCCGGGTGGTATCCATCGAACAACGCGCCCTCTTCCAGCAAGCGTTGCCGGGTCTCGACGTCGCGCTGCTGCATGGCCATCAGCCGACGCCGAACGTTTTCGAAGGATCTCATCGCGCGGGGACGTCCAGTGGGTTTACTATCAGCATAGATGGATCCTAATCCATGCTCAGACCTCGACAAAACCCTACCGTTGATGTTCTATACCGGCTCGACGACCGACCTCCGGTCCTCGAAGCCGCTCTCGCGGCCTTGCAGCACGTTCTCGCGGTACTCGTCGGCATCGTCACGCCGCCGCTGATCATTGCCGGCGCCCTCGGCCTCAAGCTCGAGGACGCGAGCTTCATCGTCAGTATGTCGCTGATGGTGTCGGGGATCGCGACCTTCATCCAGGTGCGCCGCCTGGGGCCGATCGGCTCGGGGTTGCTCAGCGTGCAGGGCACCAGTTTCTCGTTCCTGGCACCGATCATCGCGACCGCGACCGCGGTGACCGCCGGCGGCGGCAGTACGACCGCGGCGCTGGCGACGGTTTTCGGCGTCTGCATGGCGGGCTCGGTGGTCGAGATGGTGGCCAGCCGGGCGCTGCGTCATGCTCGCCGGATCGTCACCCCGCTGGTCACCGGTACCGTCGTGACCCTGATCGGGCTGACCCTGATCAAAGTCGGCATCGAGACGGCCTGCGGCGGCCCGTCAGCACGCGGCGACGGTACCTTCGGCAGTTTGCAGAATCTCGGTCTGGCTGCCCTGGTGCTCGCTGTCATCGTGACCCTGGGACGCAGCCGCCGGCCCTTCCTGCGCATGGCTTCGATCGTCCTCGGCCTGACGGCGGGTTACCTGGTATCGATCGCCCTCGGCCTGGTCGACTTCCGTAGCCTGTCCGAGCTCAGCCTGTTCAATCTACCGATGCCGTTCAAATACGGTCTGAGCTTCTCCTGGGCGGCGTTCCTGCCGATCGCGTTGATCTACCTGATCACCGCCATCGAGACGATCGGCGACCTCACCGCCACCTCGTCGGTGTCCGGCGAGCCGATCGAAGGCGAACGCTACCTCCGCCGAGTCCAGGGCGGAGTGCTCGGCGACGGCGTCAATTCCATGCTGGCAGCGGTCTTCAACACCTTTCCCAACACCACGTTCAGTCAGAACAACGGCATCATCCAGCTGACCGGCGTTGCCAGTCGTCATGTCGGCCTCATGATCGCCGCCATCCTGGTGCTGCTCGGGCTGTTTCCAGTGGTCGCCGGGCTGTTCCAGATCATGCCTCCGGCGGTACTCGGAGGCGCCACGCTGCTGATGTTCGGCACCGTCGCCGCCACCGGTATCCGGATCATCGCCTCCCAGGATCTCGACCGACGGTCGATGCTGATCCTCGCTGTCTCACTCGGCCTCGGGCTCGGCGTCACCTTCGCGCCCGACGCGGTCGCTCAGCTACCCGGAGCGCTCAAAGATATCCTCTCTTCGGGCATTGCCACCGGCGGTCTGGCCGCGATCGTCATGAATCTACTGCTGCCGCAAGAACCGGACGCCGAATCCTCGCCCTGGAAGGGCGCAAACGTATAGCCCGGGGCCGCGCCAGGAGCGCAGCGACGCCGCGCGAGCCCCGGGTGGGCGAGTTCCCCAGAGGCTCGCCCTGAAAGGGCGAAACTCCGGGTGGCGTTGGCATCATGTCCCGCCCCTCCAGGGCGGGGGGATGTGAGGATCGGCAAACCCGGGGCTGGCTCCACCTCGCCAGGGCTCGGCGTCGCCGCCCCGGGCTGCACGATTCGGCCCCTACGGGGCCAGGACATCGACACGTTCAAAACTTGACTCAAGTGTCCACAACGACGTCTATGCAGATGTCTGGCCTAACGGCCCGAATTTTCAGGATCGTGACAACTCGTCACGAGCTTCTTCGGTAGCATCCGATCATGAAGCGAGGTCTCATCACCCAACCGCTCTGGCTCGCGTTGGGCCTTCTAGGGCTCACCGCATGCGGCGGCGAAGCGCCTGCCGCGGCGCCGGCGCCGGCCGAGAAGACGGCGACGACTGACAATGCCCAGCCCGAGCCGGCCGCGTCGCCAGGGCAAGGTTTTGTCGTCTGGGAATCGAACCGTACCGGCGCCTGGCGCCTTTGGGTTCGCGACCTTGATGGTTCTCCTCCCCGGCAGCTGACTCCGGAGAGCGGGGATCGCCAGCACTGTTGCCCCCATGTTTCGCCGGACGGCCGACACCTGGTCTATCTCAAGCTGCCGCGGGGCCAGGAGGGATATCCCGAATCCGGAGCGTCGGGACCGATGCACCTGCTCGACCTCGAGAGCGGCGAGGATCGGGTGATCGTCGACGAGGCCCGCACCTACTTCGAGCACCGAGCAGCGGTTTGGCGCAATGCCTCAGAGCTCATCTACATCGACGCTTCCGGCATCACCCGATCAATCGACATTATCGGCGGCGAAAGTCGCGCTTTGACCGCTCTCGGCGAAGACCGCCATGGCTGGTTGATCAACAGCCGGTTGACCCATGCCACCACCGGCCGGCCGTCGTTCTCGCCCTATGACCCTGATGCCCGGCGCGTCGAGCCGTCTAGAGTCCTCGGCGGCTGTCAGCCCTACTTCTCCCACGACGGTCGGTGGGGCTTCTGGGTGGCCGGCGCCGGCGGCCCGCTCCGGGCGATCGAGCTGCCCGGGCGGCGCAGCGTCGAAGTCTTGACCAAGAGCGACCCGCGACTACCCGACGGCCAGGGTTATCTCTACTTTCCGATGCTCTCTCAGGACTCGACTCTGCTGGCAGTCGCCGCTTCCCCCGACCAGCACGACCATCTGAAGTCGAACTACGACGTCTTCGTCGCCGCCGTCGACCCCGACACTCTGGAGGTGCTGGCCGATGCCTGGCGGGTGACTTCGGACGAAGCCAGTGACCGTTACCCCGAGGTCTACGCCCGTCCCCTCGCCCTCGGGCGCCACTTTGGCGAGGCGCCTTTGACCATCAACTTCGCGGCCGGCGACGATGCCGACGGCCGCTGGCAGTGGACCTTCGGCGACGGCTCCGAAAGCGCTGCCGGTGGCCGAGTCGAGCACACGTTCGAGCAGGCGGGCAGCTATCCGATCGAGGCTCGCCAGGGGGAGATCACGCTTCGTGGCTTTGTGCGAGCCCGTGCCGCGCGACCGCCCGGGGTCGCGGACGTCAGCGTGCGTCAGGGGCGCGAGGTAGTGATCCGTTTTGACGAAGAGGTGGACCTGCAGGCAGCCGAGGCGACGCTTGATTCCGGCCTGCCGATCGATCGCCTCCAGCCCGGGACCGACGGCCGCAGCCTGGTGGTCGCCCTGGCGGGGGAGTTGGAGACCTTCGACACCCTGCGGCTCGACGGCGTCCGCGATCGCGCCCAGCGCCCCAACGCCATGCCCGGAGTCGAGCTCGAGATCGCTCCCCCCTTTTGGCCCGTCGATCGGCGGGGACTTCTGTTCCTATGGGACACCCAAGACGCCGCCAATGAGGTCGAAGACCCGGAGACCGGGCGGTTTAGCACCTCCCGGCTGACACCTCGCGGCCGAGCTTTTCTCGATCGCCACCAGGCCATGGAGCTCGCCGGCGGCCTGTTCTTCGCCGACGACGACAGCGTCCTGAGGGTGCTCGCGGGCGCCCGCCGGACCAACGAGCTGACGCTCGAAGCCACCCTCACCCCCCGCGACCCGAGGACGCCGGTCATGTCCCGGATCTTCAGCTTCTCGAGCGGCCTGCGCTCGAGAAACTTCACCCTCGGCCAGCAGAGTGATCGGTTGGTGCTGCGCCTGCGCACCGCGACCACCGGCCAGAACGCTGACCGCCCGCAGCTCGACGTCGGCCCGCTTCAAGCCGGCCGACCGACCCACGTGCTGGTGACCTATACGGCCGGGCGTCTCACCGCCTGGCTCGACGGCAAGAAGACCCTCGAGTCCGACGCCGTCCAGGACGGGTTTTTTCACTGGAAAGCACGACCCCTGGTCTTCGGCAACGAGTGGCAGGCCGAGCGCCCCTGGCACGGCACACTGGAAGCGATCGCCATCTACGACCGCGCCCTCAGCGAGGAAGAAGCGCTCGAGAGTCACCGCCGCGCCGTCCGCCGGCTCGCCGATCGATCTCCGGTATCGAGGATCCGGCTGAGCGCGACTCTCACCGGGCGCTCGAGGACGCCCGGGCTTCAGGAGATCGCCCCTTACCGCGAGGCGCTCGCGGTCTATGAATATCGGGTCGACCAGGTACTGGAAGGAGATTTCGCACAGCCCCGGATTCGGGTCGTCCACCGCGTGTTGGCCGATGGTGAGGCTCTGCCGGTAACCCGTCGTTCCGAGGGAAGCTCCTACGAGCTGCAGGTCGAGAGCTTCTTCGACCATCCCCAACTCGAGAGCCTCTTCCTCTCGAACACCCTTCCCGAGCGCCCCGACTCGCCGCTCTTCTTCAGCTCTGCGATCGAGTGACCTCGGATCGGCCGTTGGCTGAATCCGTTCGACATGCACCGTCACGGGGTGCAAGGATTCCTGGGCGTCATGGATTCTCAGACTTGAAACAAGCTCGTCTCAGTTCTGAGAACTACCAATACCTACGCACGCACCAGAACCCCACAAACCCAGTAAAACCAACGCTTTATCGCTACCGGCAGACTCAGGAAAGGACGCGCTTTACCTGGCACACGCCTTGCTCTAATGGAGAAGCGAAGCCATCAGGGTCTCGAAGTCGATGCGACCTCAGCACTGCTAGAAGGACCGCACACCGAGACCATTCAGGGACGATCCGAGCTCGCTTGTCGCGTGCCGGGTCGAACATGCTCTCTTACGAGGAGAAGACTATGAAGAAGCTATCCACCATCCTGACCCTCGCCTTGCTCATGCTCGGCGCTGCTGCCGGAGCCCAGGACCTCACCGCCTCAGCCCAGGACATTCACTTCCTGGGCGAGGATGGCGATATCCAGCGCGGTGTCCGTTGCGCGACCGAGAGCCTCAGCGACGCCGAGCGGGCTCGCGTACGCGCCGATGTCCAGGGCTGGCTCGACACCAACGCTCACCAATCGATGGGCACCACCCAGATCCCGGTCGCGTTCCACGTGGTTTACAAGCAACGGCGTGGCGTGGTCGAGGGCGACGTGCCGCAGTCCCAGGTCGAGGATCAGATCGACGTGCTCAACGCCGCCTTCGCCGGCACCGGTTTCTCGTTCTACCTGGCGAGCCTCGACTACACCAAGAACAACAAGTGGTTCAACAAGTGCTACTCCACAAACCAGGAACGCCGGATGAAGCAGGCTCTGGCGATCGATCCGGCCCACAACCTCAACATCTACACCTGCAAGCCCGCGGGCGGCATCCTCGGCTACGCCTACCTGCCGAGCACCTTCCCCGAGGACGACTACCGCCACGGTACCGTGCTGCTCTACTCGTCGCTCCCCGGCGGCTCGGCGGCGCCCTACAACCTCGGCGATACCGGCACCCACGAGGTCGGCCACTACCTCGGCCTCGAGCACACCTTTCAAGGCGGCTGCAACGCCCCCGGCGACTCGGTTGCTGATACCCCCTACGAGGCCAGCCCAGCCTACGGCTGCCCGGTCGGCCGCGACACCTGCTCGAGCGCCGGCCTCGACCCGATCTTCAACTTCATGGATTACACCGACGACGACTGCATGGACGAATTCACCTCGGGCCAGGCCAGTCGCATGATGGCCCAGACCGCGCTTTACAAGCCCAGCCTCGGCAACTGAATTAGCGTGATCGTCTGAGTAGAAACGGCCGGCGACCCGCCGGCCGGGTGTGTTTGGGGTTTGAGAT
>JAAUXY010178802.1_pt1 | contig 15825 bp, 2 predicted proteins | sample 7278121 | NCBI WGS metagenome assembly JAAUXY01 (sample SAMN14350117, study PRJNA611818) | marine sediment metagenome | isolation source: surface marine sediment (1.8m) | place: French Polynesia: Moorea | collected 2018-08 | reverse complement strand
GCCAGTCTGCGCGCCGGCCAATCCCTTGACCTGGGAGCCTTCGATCTGACCGCGGGTAGCTATTGACAATTTTTCTGCACGATGCCGCGCGCTCTCCAGATGGAGAGCGCGATCCTTGCAGTCTCTGATAGATTCCAGCGTCCTATGTCATCAGACCTTTGGCTCTCATTTCACAAAGCTCGGCCGCAGGCGCGGGTACGCCTGCTGTGTTTCCCTTACGCTGGCGGCAGCGCTCTGCCCTATCGGCAATGGGCGGCATCGATGCCTCAGGAGATCGATGTCTTGCCGGTCCAGCTGCCGGGCCGCGATCGGCGCCTTCGCGAGCCACCCTACACCAGTGTCGAACCCTTGATCGAGTCGGCGGTGGAGGGGTTGTTACCTCATCTGGATCGACCCTTCGCGGTTTTCGGGCACAGTATGGGCGCCCTGGTAGGTTACGAGTTCGTCCAGCGGCTGCTGCGAGATCGTCGGCTCGAACCGGTGCGTCTGCTGGTTTCCGCCCGTCGCGCTCCCCAGCTACCGCCGGACCCAGACGACGACTATAAGTTGCCGGATCCCGAGCTCATTGAGCGATTGCGGGAGATCAACGGAACTCCAGCCGAGGTGCTCGAGCACCCTGAGCTGATGGATCTCATGTTGCCGGTGCTGCGGGCGGATTTCGAGCTCAATGACACTTATGAGCCGGTCGCCCATCCCGCCCTCGAATGCCCGGTGACGGCATTCGGCGGGCTCGAAGATTATGAGCTGCCGAAAGAGGATCTCGAGGCATGGCGTGACGTCACGGGTGGCAACTTCAGGCTCAGAATGTTTCCTGGAGACCATTTCTATTTGAACCAGCACCGGGACCGGCTGATCCAGGCGGTGGCTGAGGATCTGCTGCGCGACCTGTCCTGAGCACGAACAGCAACCGTAGGCAGCAGCCCCGGGCGCAGTCGACGACGCCCTTGCGAAAGGCCAGGGCCGAGCCACTGAGTCGCCCGCAACGTCATCAGCGGTTGGTGGAATGGAATGATCGTCGGCGAACCTATCCGGATCGGCTGCTGCATCAGCTGCTCGAGGTGCAGGCGAGGGAAACACCTGAAGCTGTAGCTGTCGTCGCCGGCGACGATCACCTGAGCTATGCCGAGCTCGATCGTTCGGCCAGACGGCTGGCCGAACGCCTCAGGTCGCGTGCTGTTGGACCGGAAGTTGTCGTCGGCGTCTGCCTCGAGGGCGGGCTGGAGTTACCTTTGGCGATCTTGGCAGTGCTCAAGGCCGGCGGTGCCTGGGTGCCGCTCGACCCGGCCTACCCGCCACGTCGCTTGCGCTTCATGGTGCGCGACGCGCGGATCTCTGTCCTGCTGACCCAATGCCGACTGGGTGATCGGCTGGCGGTGAAGCTCCCGACACTCTGCCTCGACTCAGACCGGTGGCAACCTCCCGGTTCTCGACCCTCGGTTGGCGTCTCCGCACCGGTCGGCGAGGACAACGTGGCTTACGTGATCTACACCTCGGGTTCTACGGGGAAACCAAAGGGCGTCGCGGTCAGCCATCGAGCGGTGGTCAATCGCCTGCATTGGAGCCAGGAGGCGCTACCACTGAAGACGGCAGACCGGGTTCTGCAGCAGGCCTCGGCGAGTTTCGATTTTTCGATCTGGGAACTGTTCGCGCCGTGGCTGGCCGGCGCGCAGGTGATCATGGTGCCCTCGGACCAGCGCCGTGACCCCGATCTGTTGGCCAAACTGCTAGATACGGCCGGCATCACGGTGGCGCATTTCGTGCCCTCGCTGCTCGCCGAGCTCAAAGGGAGGCTCCCCGGGCGTTTGGGCCGGTTACGCCGGATCTTCAGTGGCGGCGAGGCTCTCTCGGCGACCCTCAGAGACCGCGTCTTGTCCGAGCTCGACACTGAGCTGGTCAACCAATACGGCCCGACCGAAGCGACCATCGACGCGACGTTTGCTCCTTGTCGACGCGGAGACGACGATACGCGAGTGGCGATCGGCCGGCCGATCGCCAACACTCGCGCTCACCTGCTGGACTCGCGGGTTTTGCTGGTACCGCTCGGTGGTTTGGGAGAGATCCACGTCGGCGGTGCTGCCCTGGCGCGCGGCTATCTTGGCCGCGCCGCGCGCACCGCGTCTGGTTTCGTGCCGGATCCGTGGAACCACGAGCCCGGCGAGCGTCTGTATCGCACCGGTGACCTGGCCCGTTATCTGGACGATGGAGCGCTCGAGTTTGCCGGCCGCCGGGATCATCAGCTCAAGCTTCGGGGCCTGCGGATCGAACCGGGGGAGATCGAGTCGGCACTCGAGAGCCACCCGGGCGTTCAACGTGCCGTGGTTTTGGTCTTCCGGGCTGACGAGCGGCCGGATGGAGCGGAGTCGGCCAAACCGGCTCCAGCCGACTCGAGGTTGGTGGCCTTCGTAACACCGGAACGGCTCCTGAGAACGGATGTCGGCTCCGCCGTGGAGGCCGCGACTGTCACTGCCGAGGCGTTGCGTGGCTGGTTGCAGGAACGGCTACCCGATTTCATGGTTCCTGCCGACTTTCAGATTCTGGACGCGCTGCCGGCGACGCCCGCCGGTAAAGTCGACCGGCGCCGATTGGGCCATCGTGCTCGTCGCGGCTCCCGCTCGGGGCGACCTTCCGAACGGTCAGCCCCGCGGAATCCGCAAGAAGAGATCCTGGCTGAGATCTGGAGCGAGGTATTGGGAGTCACGCCGATCGGTGTTCATGACAATTTTCTCGAGCTCGGCGGACATTCGCTGCTCGCTGCTCGAGTGGTCTCACGCATCCGGCGGGTCTTGCGGCTCGAGGTGAGTGTCAAGCAGCTCTTCGAACAGCCGACGATTGCCTCCCTGGCGCATCAGCTGATGACATTACGCGCTCAGGATGCCCCGATGGCTGGCCTGGCGAGGAAGCCAGAGCTCGGGTCGGGCGAACGACCGGATCTTTTGCCGTTGTCCTTTGCTCAGGAACGCCTGTGGTTTCTCGATCGGTTGGAGCCGCTGAGCCCAGCCTACAATCTGCCATCCGCGTGGCGTTTGGTGGGTTCTCTAGATGTAGGTGCCCTGGAGAGGTCGCTGCGAGAGATCGCTCGCCGTCACGAGGTGCTGCGTACCCGCTTCCCGAGCGCTGGCGGCGAGCCGCGTCAGGAGATTCTAGAGCGGCCTGACCTGAGGCTATTGAGCGTCGATCTCGAGCGACTGGTACCGGAGCGTCGGCAAGCTCTAAGCCGTGCGCTCGCTGCCGGCGAGGCTCTGCGGCCTTTTGACTTGGAACGCGGGCCGCTGCTGCGCGCCAAGCTCATCAAGTTGGCGCGACAGGAACATGTGTTGCTTCTGACTCTCCACCACGTCGTTTCTGACGGCTGGTCGCAGGGGGTCTTCAATCGCGAGCTATCCGCGCTCTATGAAGCCAACGCCATCGCCGCGGAAGGTTTCAGGGAGTCCGACGGTGCCCGTGTCTTGCCAGAGATTACGGCTCAGGTTGCTGACTTTGCGGTTTGGCAGCGCGGATGGCTACAGGGCGAGGTGTTGGAGGCCCAGTGGAGCTATTGGCAACGCCAGCTGGGCGGTCGCCTTTCTGTCCTCGAGTTGCCCGCGGATCGGCCGCGGCCGGCGAGCCTGAGCTACCGTGGAGTGAGCTACAGGTGGTCGCTCGACAGGCAGCTGACCGTGGCGATCCAGCAGGTCGGCCGGGTCGCCGGAGCATCGCTCTACATGGCCCTGCTGGCTGCCTTTTCGGCGGTTCTGCATCGTCTCACCCTCAAGCGACAGATCTTGGGCGGATCGCCGATCGCCGGCCGCGACAGCGAGGCGGCCGAGGACTTGATCGGCCTTTTCGTCAATACCCTGGTCATGCATGCGGCCTTCGACGATGGGTTGAGTTTCAAAGAGCACTTGGAACGGGTCAAAGCGACCGCCCTCGCGGCCTACGATCATCAGGAGCTGCCGTTCGAGAAGCTGGTCGAAATGCTGCAGCCGGAACGAGACAATTCTAGCAATCCGCTATTCCGGGTGACGCTCGCACTGCAGAATGGGCCGCGTCCCGAACCACGGCTCGTCGGCCTGGAGATCCAGCCGTTCGAAACGGGCGGCGCCTGCCCGGCGAGGGTCGATCTCGCACTCTATTTTCGAGAGCACGAAGGGCGCCTGGAAGGCACGATGATCGGTCTTCAAGACCTATTCGATCGCTCCACGATCTCGCGCTTCTGCGGAACCTTCGAAACCCTGCTTCGGGATGCCGTGTCCGATCTCGGTCGCCGAATTGCCTCGCTGTCGATGCTGAATCCTGCACAGCGTCACCAGCTGCTGGTGGAATGGTCTGGAAGCGCGGAGGGTGGTGCTCGCGAGTGCCTGCATCACCCTTTTGAGGCCCGGGTGACGCACGCGCCGGAGAAGGTCGCGTTAGTCTTCGAAGATCAGCGGCTGAGCTACCGAGGGCTCGATCGTCGAGCCGGTCAGATCGCTCGATCGCTCCCCCGCGCCGAGCTCCTAGGCGACGGCATTGTGGGGATCTGTCTCGAGCGCGGCCCGGAATTGGTGGCGTCGGTGCTGGCGGTGCTCAGGTCAGGCGGCGCCTATCTAATTCTGGATCCTGCTCATCCACGGGCTCGCCGGCGTCTCCTGTTGGCGGCCTCCGGAGGAAGCCTGCTGTTGACCACGGCCTCGCTAGCGATGGACTTCGTTCCCTGGGATGGCGTCATTCTGTGTCTGGACGAACCTCGCCCATGCGGGGCGCTCGAGCGGCTCGATTTTGCTTCGGGCCGAATAGTCGATGCCGGTCGTCCTGCTTATGTGACCTATACCTCGGGTACTACCGGACGAGCCAAAGGTGTGGTGACCAGCCATCGGGCGGTTGCTAGATATCTGAGCTTCATCGTCCGGTCGTATGCTCTGAAGCTGGCCGACGTCGTTCTCCAGATCGCTTCTCTGGCCTTCGATCGCTCGATCCGGGATCTTTTTGCGCCGCTGAGTGCCGGGGCGACGGTGGTCTTGTCAAAGGCGACCAGCGACGAGCCGGAGGCGATCCTGCGCGAGGTCGAGATGCAGCGCGTCACCTGTCTGCCGTCCATGGTCCCGAGCCTGTTGCGCCAGCTCAGCGATCTGCGCGCGGACGGCTCGGGTCGCTCGCGATCCGTCGACGTCCGTTTGTTGCTCTTTGCCGGCGAGCGTTTTACTTGGGCGGATCGGCGGCGCGCGCGCGATCTTTTTGGCGCCGGGGCCAGGCAGGTGAATCTCTATGGCCCGACCGAGGGCACCTGCACCGCGACCTCTCAAGGTTTGACCGGGTTGGACGGTGACGGCGTGGTCGCAATCGGCCGGCCGCACGAGCATGTCTCGATCTACCTTTTCGATCGCGCTTTCCATCCGGTCGCCGTCGGCGCCGCTGGTGAGTTGACCCTCGCCGGCGCGGGTTTGGCGCGGGGGTATCTGGGTGATCCCGCCGCGACCGCGCGGGTCTTCGTGCCATCGCCGCTGACCGTCTGGCCAGGCCAGCGCCTGTATCGTACCGGCGATCTGGCCCGATATCGCGGAGATGGACGCCTGGAGCTGCTGGGGCGCATCGATCACCAGCTCAAGATCCGTGGCTTCCGAGTCGAACCGGGGGAGGTGGAGGCGGCGCTCGACGCCCATCCGGCGGTGCGAGCGGCCGCGGTCGTCGGCCGCCGGGACGACGCTGGCGACGATCGCTTGATCGCCTACGTGCAGGCGTCCGAGCCACGAGCTCAGACCCTCGGCGCAGATCTACGCCGTGACCTCCAACGGCTGTTCCCCGGCTACCTCGTGCCATCGCTCTTCGTGCCGCTCCAGAGATTTCCCCTGACCGCCACGGGCAAAGTCGACCGGAGGGCTCTGGCGCGTCGGCAAGATCGCCAGCCGCCGGCCACCGACTCCGGTGACCGTCGGATGCCACCAAATGATCCGATCGAAGAAATCCTGATCGGAATCTGGAGAGAGCTGCTCGGATCTCGCCGGATAGGAGTTCACGAGGACTTTTTCGAGCTCGGCGGTCACTCGCTCCTGGCGGCCCGAGTCATTTCTCGAATTCGCCGCCTGTTGGGCGTTGAGCTGCCGTTGAGGCGACTGTTCGAGCGGCCTACCGTCGCTGGGTTGGCTAGCGAAGTTGCCGCGGCACGGCAGGATTCGGCGCTTCTGGCGCCCGAGCTCGAGGCCGCGGCTCGTCCCCGCGAAGTGCCCCTTTCCTTCGCCCAGGAACGTCTTTGGCTGCTCGACCGGATCGAACCGATGAGCGCCGCCTACAACATGGCCACGGCTTGGCGCTTGGAGGGCCGGCTCGACGTCAGCGCCTTGGGCCGGGCCTTGAAGAGCATCGTGCATCGGCATGAAGTCTTGCGAACCCTATTTCCATTGGTCTTTGATCGGCCCTGCCAGGCAATCCAGACACGATCGATATCGGAGCTGCCGATTGTCGATCTCGAGCGCCTCGCACACCCTGCCCGCCGGCGCGAAGCGCGGCGGCTGGCCGCGGTTGAATCCGCGCGGCCATTTGATCTGACTCGAGGTCCGTTGCTGCGCGTCACCTTGCTGCGCCTCGGTGGCGACCGGCACGTGCTGTTGCTGACGATTCATCACATCGTGTCCGACGCGTGGTCGCAAGGCAACCTCTACCGCGAGCTGGCGATTCTCTATCGAAGCGCCTCAGCGGAGGAACCCCCCGTTAGTTCACCGCTACCCGAGCTACCGGTTCAATATGCCGACTACGCGCTGTGGCAGCGGGGTTGGCTCAGCGGCACGGTGCTCGACGAGCACCTGGCGTATTGGCAAAAGCAGCTCGCTGGCCTGTCGACGTTGAGTTTGCCCGCGGATCGTCCCCGATCCGCGATGCGGGCCGACCGCGGTGGGGTCATCTCCATGAGGCTTCCGGTCGAGCTGTTAGCCGAGCTCCGGCGACTGAGCTCGGCCGCCGGAACCACTTTGTTCATGAGCCTGCTAGCCGGTTTTGCCACTTTACTTTCGCGTCTCAGCGGCCAGCGGGACATCGCGATCGGCTCGCCGATCGCCGGCCGGAGCCGTGCCGAGCTCGAACCGTTGATCGGCAACTTCACCAACACGTTGGTCCTGCGAACCGATCTGTCATCTGAGACCGGGAATCCCCTCAGCTTTTGCCGTTTGCTCGAGCGTGTGCGGAGCATGGCGCTCGAGGCTTATGCCCACCAGGATATGCCGTTCGAACGGCTGGTCGAATCATTGCGGCCTGCGCGGAGTCTGAACGTCTCACCGCTGTTTCAGGTGATGTTTGTACTGCATAACGGCCCGGGGCGTCCGCTTCGGCTACCGGGGATTCAATGCGCCCTGGCCTCGGGCGCCCGGTCGGCGTCCAAGTTCGATCTCAGCTTGAGCCTGCGGGAAACTGTCGCGGGGCTATCAGGCGAGTTTGTCTACAAGGCTGAACTCTTCGACTCCACCCGCATCCGACGCCTGGCGTCACATCTAACGACTCTGTTCGGGGCGTTGGCCGAGCATCCAGGCCGTGCGCTGGTCGACTTACCGCTATTGAACACCGCCGAACGTCAACAGATCGTCGTCGAGTGGAACGACACGAGCCAGACGGTGCCGAAGGGAGGCCCGGGAGACCAGGCCGGTGAACGTCAGTGCCTGCACCATTTGCTCGAGAAGCAAGCCGGCCGATCGCCGGACGCGATTGCTCTGACCTTCGCGGCTCGGCTCCTCAGCTACCGTCGGCTCGATGTGCATGCGGCCGGACTGGCGCGGATTCTTTGCGGCCTCGGCGTCGGTCGGGGTGATGTCGTGCCGTTTCTGGTCCGACCGGGCTTGGAAGTGCCGGTCGCTTGTCTAGCGATCATGAAAAGCGGTGCTGCTTACGCGCCACTGGACGTCAGGTGGCCTCGGCAACGCATCGCGCAAGCTCTCTGCGACCTCGATGCCAAGGTGGTGTTGGTCGACGAGCCCTCGTTGAACGCTTTCGAAGACCATCTCGACCGGCAACGGTTGCTGGTCGTGAGTTGCTCACGAGGGTCGTTCCGAGCCATGCAGGCCGCCGGGGCTCGTGCACGACCGGCCGCGGGAGTCAGGCCGTCGCGATCGGAAGATCCGATCTACGCCATCTACACCTCCGGCTCGACCGGACGACCCAAAGCCGCGCTCAATACTCACGGCGGCATCGTCAACCGTCTCCAGTGGATGGAGCGGCAATATGGACGCGCCGGTGATCGGGTGATCTTGCAGACCACGCATCACACCTTCGACTCCTCAGTCTGGCAGTTGTTCTGGCCGCTGTTGCACGGTGCCAGGTCGGTCTTGCCGGCAGCGGGTGACGGCCTCGATCTCGAGGATCTGGTCGACGTCATCGAACGCGAGAGAGTCACCCTGACCGACTTCGTGCCCTCGGTCTTCGATCTCCTGGTCGAGCGTCTGGAGAACGAACCGCATCAACGCCGACGGCTCGCCGGTTTGTGGCAATTGATCCTCGGCGGCGAGTCGAGCCATCAGCAGACGATCGATCGTTTCAAGCGTTTCTTTCCCAATGTCGGCTTCACCAACCTCTACGGGCCTACGGAAACTGCCATCGGCGTCATTTCCTATCGGCTTCCTCAAGCTGCCGACAGTCGGCAGCGATCAAGACGTCTGAGCGACTCGATTCCGATCGGCAGGCCGATCGACAACACCGCTGCCCTGATCCTCAGCCCCGAGCTGGTTCCGGTCCCGGTCGGTATACCCGGAGACGTCTACCTCGGCGGAGTCTGCGTCGGCTTGGGGTATCTCGGCGATTCTGAACTTAGCGATCAGGTCTTCATCGCCAACCCGTTTCCTGAAATCTCGGGTACGAAGCTCTACAAGACCGGCGATCTGGCGCGCCATCGAGCCGATGGCAATATCGAGTTCTTGGGCCGCACGGACCACCAGGTCAAGATCCGGGGTTTCCGGGTCGAACCAGCAGAGATAGAAAACACCTTGGTCCGTCATCCAGCGATCGAGTCGGCGGCGGTCGTGGTGCGTCAGACGTCACCGCAAGGCTCCGCGTCCGGCGGCCGTCGACTGGTCGCCTATCTGACGCTCCGTCATCAAGACGCCGGTAGCGAGCTGTCGTCGAGGTATGCGGATCAGCCTGCAGGGTCTGCCTTGTCCGGGGCTGAGCTTCGTGGCTTCCTCGAGCATCAGCTGCCTCACTACATGGTGCCGTCCGAGCTGATTCGGCTCGATGCTCTGCCTCTGACTCCGGGCGGTAAGGTCGATCGTGTTGCGCTCAGCCGGGACGAGGAGCTACCGACCGATGCGGTTCGACTCAAGTCGACGGCGACTTCTCTGATGCCACGAGGACCGGTCGAAGAGAAGCTCGCCAAAATCTGGTCCGAGGTTCTGGGGCGCCGAGATATCGGCGTGCGCGATGACTTTTTCGCCGCCGGTGGGCATTCTCTATTGGCGGTGCGTCTCATGTCTCGCATCGAGCGTCGATTTCAGGTGCGACTGCCACTCTCTTCGCTCTTCGATCGACCGACAATCGAGGGGCTCGCTGGTCGAATCGTGCGCGGTGGCGCATCTGGCTTGAGTTCGCCGCTGGTGCAGATTCGGGCTGCCTCAGCTCCATCCTCAGGATCGTCGCCTGAAGGCAGCAGCCGGCCGCGTCCCTTCTTCTGTGTCCATCCGATCGGCGGTCAGGTGCTGTGCTACCGCGACTTGGCCGAAAATCTCGACGCCGATCAACCGTTCTATGGCTTGCAGGCAAGAGGTTGCGATGATGGAGAGGTTTTCGATCAGAACATCGAGAGTATGGCGGCCAGGTATCTGGAGGCGATTCGAACGATCCAACCTCGCGGGCCCTATCGCGTGGGAGGTTGGTCGATGGGGGGCGTGGTAGCGTATGAAATCGCCCAGCTTCTGCGTCGACACGGCGAAGAGCTCGATGCCCTGGTCTTGATCGACACCTCGGCACCGGCCGCCGAGCAGTCGGGTGGCGCCACCCTGACGTCGCGGCTCGAAGCCTTTGCCAAGAACCTTGGCCTCGCCCGGTGCCGGGAGCTTGCAGCCGTTTCCGGGCTCGACGACGGTCTGCTGCGTGTCCTGGAAAGTGGGCGACGCGCTGGCATTCTGTCGGCGGACATCGATCTGGAGCGGGTCCGCCATCTCTACCGCCTTTTCGAGAGCAATCTACGCGCTCTACGCGCCTACGTACCAGCTGGCTATCCAGGCCGGGTCACGCTGCTTCGCGCGTCGCAGCGACCGACACGCGGCAATTCCGCGCTCGGCTGGAGTGGGCTAGCCGCGAGTGGGGTCGAAGTTCACCCTGTTCCGGGCGATCATTACACGATGCTCCGCGAACCTCATGTCCGGATCCTGGCCGACCGGGTTACCGTTGCACTGAAGGGTAGCCAGTCGATCGAATCTTCAGCTCGACTCGCGGAAGCGATGATTGTTCGGGCGTGAAGATCTCGAAGATCTGTACCGGCAAAAAGTCTATGCGTTTGAGATGTCGGAGCCAGGTAGGTCTTCATTGCAGGCCCCAGACTTCGAATCGTATCCGACCGACGACAGTTGGGAAAATCTCGTCACCATGACCAGATCAACGATCGGATTTCGCGTCTTCTATGAACACCGAGAGAGTCCCAGTCTGGGGCGGATCCGGAGCTCAGATCCTGGCCTTTCCGTCGTCGCCTAACCCCCCCATCGTCCCCCTGGCGGCGGAGAGGCCAAGGTCATTTTCTGCTTATTGAGAGTCCCAGTGCTTTTAGAGCGTCCTATAAATAAAAAAAAAGCTATATATGCATGCAAAGGGGCCCTCTTTTGTTGGTCGATAGAGGGCTGCGCATAAATAAATTATTGCGGTGGGTCTTTTAAACATTCCGGCCCAGAAGTGGTTGTTCTGACCTTTGGGCGGCTGCTAAGCCGCTCCGTCAGAGCCTTGTGTATCGCGCAACCACGTTGAGATGACGGGCAGATTAATAGGCTTGGCAAGCAGAGAAATCGGCATCGCTATCTGGTCCCACGATCGGCTACCGTAATCTCGATCGTAATGTAGAAACCGGACCATTTCGTTACTGATCATGGCCGTTTTCCAGATCGGTCGTCCGCGTCTGGCGAGGATTGAGGGGCTCCCCGCCAGCGAAGTGCCTTGACCGCCACAGCCGAGCGAACAACGCTCGACACGATAGAACTCCACCTGAGGTCCACACGATGAAGCATGTCGCGTCTCCGAGCCTCCGTAGTTTCTGCCGAACTATTCTCCTAGTGAGCCTTTTTCTGGTGCTTGCGGCGAGCGCCCAGGCCCAGCCCACGCTGAGCAAGACGTTCACCCCAAGCACCATTGGGCCAGGCAGCGTCAGTACGCTGCAATTCGAGATCTCGACGTCTCTCGGGATCCGCAATGCCGCGTTCACCGACAACCTGCCCGCGGGGATGATGATCGCCAGCCCGGCCAATGCGACCATCGGCTGTGCCGGCTCGGTCAGCGCTCCGGATGGCGGCAGCATCATCACCGTGAGCGGCACCAACGTGCCGCCGGGCTCGTGTGTGATCACCGTCGACGTGACCAGCAGCACGGTCGGCACGCTCACCAACACCACGAGCAGCTTGACCTACGAGGACAGAAACGGAAACCCGGGGACCAGCGGCCCCGCGACCGCGGATCTCGTGGTCACCCCTGACCGGCCCGGTTTCACCAAGAGCTTCTCGCCCGATGTTGTTTTCTTCGGCGATCGTACGACCCTGACACTGACCATCGACAACAGCCTCAACGCCTCGGCGGCGTCCAGCCTGACGTTCACCGACAATCTACCGGCCGGTATGGAGGTCGCCGGTCCTTCGAATGCCACCACCGATTGCGGCGGTGGCACCCTGACCGCGCCGGCGGGGGGCAGCGTCATCTCCTACGGCCCGGCCTTCCCTGGCGATGCCACGGTCGGTGCGGGAGCGATCTGCACCATCGTTGTCGACGTCGTCGGCAGTAACGTCGGCGTCATCGGCAATATCACCAGCGAGCTGTTCTCGACGGTTGGCTTCAACTTCAACCTCACGAGCGGCAAGGCCTCCGCTAACTTGACGGTGACCTTCCAGCAACTGGTGCTCGAGAAGTCGTTCGCCGATGATCCGGTGGCACCGGGCGGCAACGTGACGCTCGAATTCACGATCCGTAATCTCGATCGCAACAACAGCGCCAACAACATCGCGTTTACCGACGACCTCGACGCCGTGGTCAGCGGCCTGGAGGCGGTTGGCCTGCCGGCCTCGGCCTGCGGCGGGACGATCAGCGGTACGAGTTTCCTGAGCTTCTCCGGCGGTACGCTTGCGGCGGAAGGGACCTGCACCTTCAGCATCAACCTGCTGGTACCCGCCACCGCGGCCACCGGCAGCTTCCTCAACACCACGAGCTCGATTACGGCTGACATCGGCGGTCGTGGAGTGACCGGCGATCCGGCGTCGGATCTGCTATTCGTTGAGCCGGTACCGGTCTTGACCAAGACTTTTCTCGATGCCGGAACCCTGCTCCCCGACCCGGTGGTCGGCCCCGGTGATGACGTGATCATCCGTTTTACGGTGAGCAACACCAGCACGCTCTCGGGCGCTACCGACGTCGCGTTCTTCGACGAGTTGACCACCTTCCTGCCGTTCCCGGTCTCGGTGGTCCTGCCGGCCGATCCCTGCGGTGTCGGTTCGTCGATCGCGTTGATCAGTCCTGGACTCGATCGCCATGCGCTTTCTCTGTCTGGCGGAACTCTAACGGCAGCACCCGGGATCGACTCGACCTGCAGCTTCGATGTCACCTTGGCCTTGCCAACCGATCTCGCGGCGGGGACCTATGTCAATCTCACCGAGCCGGTCACCGCGACCATCGACGGTGCTACTGTTACCGGCAATTCGGCGACCGCCACCTTCGATGTGGTGGAAGCTCCCGGGCTGGGCAAAGATTTCATTGACGACCCGGCTCCCGCCGGCGGCACCGTCACTCTGCAGTTCACTCTCATCCACGAGGAGGGGGCTCCTGGTGCTGCCACCGGCATCACTTTCACCGACGATCTGGCCGCGACCCTGACGGGTCTGGTTGCCACCAGCCTGCCGCTGACCGACGCCTGCGGGCTCGGCAACGGCTCCCTGGCCTCCGACGCCAGCAACACTCAGCTGACCTTCTCCGGCGCGACCCTCGCGCCGGGTGAAGAATGTACGTTCAGCGTCACCCTCGACGTGCCGGCCGGGGCGGTTCCGGGTTCGTACACCAACACCACCAGTAATGTCATGGCCAACGTCCTGGGGGTCGACACGATCAACACCGCCGCCTCCGACGATCTCAACATCGCCGGCCTGGAGCTGACCAAGGAGTTCACCGACGATCCGGTGGTGGCGGGTGACACGGTCAACCTGCGGTTCACGATCGAGAACACCAGCGCCGCTTCGACCGCATCGAACATCGCGTTCACCGACAATCTGGCAGGAGCCCTCACCGGCCTCGCGACGATTCCGACCAACCTGGTCTTGAACGACGCCTGTGGCCTGGGCAACGGCACTCTGACCTCGTCCGGTACATTCCTCACTTTCAGCGGAGGCAGCCTGGCGGCTGGTGATCCGCCGTGTGTCATCGATGTGCCGCTCCAGGTACCCGCGAGCGCGGCCACCGGCAGTTACCTGAACATCACTTCGAACTTGACGGCGTCCATCCTCGGCGCTTCGAGCGTGGTGTTCGATCCGGCGGCCGACAGCCTGGAAGTCATTGCCGATCGCCTGATCCTGGAGAAGGAGTTCATCGACGATCCGGTCGGCCGAGGCGATCCGGTGACGCTACGCTTCACCCTGACCAATCTCAGCTCAGCTAGCATCATCGATGCCGTGGCGTTCAGCGACGATCTCGGTGCCGCGTTGCCGGGTCTGGTGGCGGCCAGCCTGCCGATCTCGGCCTGCGGCGGTACCGCCTCGACTCCGGACGGCGGCAACACCATCGAGTTTTCGGGTGGCAGTCTGGCACCGATCGAGGTCTGCTCCTTCGACGTCACCCTGGTGGTACCGGTAACGGCGCCGCTGGGCACCGCGGTCACCAACGTGACCAGCGCGGTGACCGGCACGATCGACGGCAACGGGATCACCGGTGATCCAGCGACCGCCGACCTGCAGATCGATTCGAATATCTTCAGCAAGTCCTTCGACGGTGCCGGAACGGCCGGTGGAGAGGTGACTCTGACTTTCTCGATCGAGAACCTGGACCCCGACGATGTCGACTTCGACCTCCGGTTCTCGGACGATCTCGACGCCGTGATCTCGGGCCTCAATCCTCTCGGCTTGCCGCTGGTCGACATCTGCGGCGAGGGATCCATGCTCGAAGCCGTCGAGATGGATGGCGCCACGGTCCTCTTGTTTACCAGCGGTACGCTGCTGGCTGGTGGGTCCTGTACCTTCAGCGTCGACCTCGAGATCCCCGCGGGTACCGAGGCCGGGGATTACCTGAACACCACCAGCAACCTGCAACAGGAAGGAGTCCGGGCGGCCGGGCCGGCCAGCGCCACGCTGACTATCGAACCGCCGCCGCTGTTCAGCAAGAGCTTCTCGCCGGACACCATCGATCAGGGAACCGTGAGCACTCTGACCCTGGTGATCGACAACAGCGCCAGCGCTCTTGCGGCCAGCGCCCTCGACTTCGCCGACGTTTTCCCAGCGGGCCTGGTGGTCGCCGATACAGCGAATGCGTCGACCGATTGCATGGGCGGCACCGTGACCGCGGTGCCGGGCACCGACACCGTGGCGTATACCGGTGGTACGGTGGCCGCGGGCGCCAGCTGCAGCGTTCAGGTGGACGTCACGGCTCCGGACTTCGGAACCTTCGACAACGTCACCGGCGACCTGACGTCCTCCTCGGGCAACAGCGGTACCGCGTCGGCAACGTTGACGGTCCTCGAAGTCGTTCCGCCACCGACGTTTAGCAAGAGCTTCTCGCCGGATACCATCGACGAGGGCGCGGTGAGCACCTTGACCCTGGTGATCGACAATAGCGCCGGCTCTTCCGCGGCCGATGCTCTGGACTTCACCGACGTCTTCCCGGCCGGGTTGTTGATCGCCGATCCGGCGAACGCCTCGACCGACTGCACCGGCGGTTCCCTGACCGCGGTGGCAGGGACCGACACCGTCGCCTACACCGGTGGTTCGGTGGCCACGGGCGCCAGCTGTAGCGTGAGTGTCGACGTGACGGCGGCTGTCGCCGGCACCTATGACAACGTCACCGGCGACCTGACATCGTCCCTGGGTAACAGTGGCACCGCGTCGGCGACCCTGGTTGTCGAGGCGGTCGGTGTCGGGGCCGATCTGACGGTCACCAAGACCGATTCAGCGGATCCTGTACAGCCGGGCGACACTTTCTTCTACACCATCGTCGTGACCAACAACGGGCCGCAGGATGCGACCCGCGTGATCGCGAGAGATCGTCTGCCGGACGGGCTGACACTGGTCGAGACCGTCGGTTGCAACAACGATCCGGGAGCCTTGCCGAAGTGCAAGCTCGGCACCATTCCGAGCGGCACCTCGAAGGAGTACACGATCGAAGTCGCCGTCGATGACGACGATAGTGATTCCGATAGCGAGGACTCCGACAGTGAGGACTCCGACAGTGAGGACTCCGACAGTGAGGACTCCGACAGTGAGGATTCCGACAGTGAGGATTCCGACAGCGAAGACCCCGACAGCGAGGAATGTGAGGAAGTGGATGCGGTTGTTCTTCTCAACCGTGTCAAGGTGTGGTCGCGCGACGTAGAGGATCCCGATACCAGCAACGATCGAGCGACTGAGGAGACCACCGTCGAGTTCTGTGACGACGATGACGAGGACTCCGACAGCGAGGACTCCGACAGCGAGGACTCCGACAGCGAGGACTCCGACAGCGAGGACTCCG
>JAAUXY010017071.1_pt1 | contig 15826 bp, 16 predicted proteins | sample 7278121 | NCBI WGS metagenome assembly JAAUXY01 (sample SAMN14350117, study PRJNA611818) | marine sediment metagenome | isolation source: surface marine sediment (1.8m) | place: French Polynesia: Moorea | collected 2018-08 | reverse complement strand
GTCCGGCATCACGCAGGCTCTCGTAAAGTAGGTCTCCCGCGAAGTCACCGGTGAACGGTCGGCCGGTCCGGTTTGCGCCGCGCAGTCCTGGCGCCAGGCCGACGACCAGGACCGCGGACGTCAGCGCGCCAAATGCAGGGACTGGGTCGTTATGCCAATCCGGGTGCTCCGCGCGGTTCTCGTGACGAAACCGGGCCAGACGTTCACACAGCGTGCAATCAGGGGCGGGCGCGGCGGGCGATGGCATCGCGGCGAGTGGCACCCGCTAGATGACGTCGTCAGCTTCGAGCTCTGCGAACCCCTCGTCCTCCTCATAGATTTCCTCTTCGTCGTTGGCCGAGGAGGAATTGTTCTGCGCGCGCTGTGGGCGAGGCTCGCGGTGAACGCGGGAGATGTCGTCGATCAGATCCTGCAGTTCCACGAACACATCGGCCTGCCGGCGCAGTTCGTCGGCCACCATGGGCGGCTGCGTCCGCACGGTACTGACGACCGAGACTCGCACCCCTTGACGCTGCACCGCCTCAACTAGGCGCCGAAAGTCACCATCGCCCGAGAATAGAACCACGTGATCGAGATACTTGCCCATCTCCAGCATGTCGATGGCCAGCTCGATGTCCATGTTGCCCTTGATTTTGCGCCGGCCCTGAGAATCCGTGTATTCCTTGGTCGGTTTGGTCACCATCGTGTAGCCATTGTAGTCGAGCCAGTCGACCAGCGGACGCAATGGAGAATAGTCCTGATCCTCGAGCAGCGCCGTGTAATAGAACGCTCGAACTAAATGCGCCTTTCCGGCAAACAGATCCAACAGGCGTTTGTAGTCAATATCAAAGTTGAGAGACCGGGCCGCTGCGTAAAGGTTGGCTCCATCAATAAATAGAGCGATCTTCTCTTCCCGATAGAAATGTTTCACCTCAACCTGCCCACTATATTATGCGCCGTCAGGGAGCTGTGGCAGCAAGCATAAAATATCTCAGCTCAGACCAACAACATCCCCACATTCCCTTTCTGCTAAGATTGTGGCACTTCGTGCAAGTCGGCGATAGAGGATTCTGCATAGATCCGTGATTTTCATAGGTATTGGCGCAAATCTAGCTGGTCCGGACGGGTCCAGTCCGCGTGACAACTGCATCGCAGCGCTCGATCTCTTGGCGACTCGGCGGGCAGTTCAGGTCATCGCGATTTCACGATGGTACGAGACCGAGCCAGTGCCGCGTTCGGACCAACCTTTGTTTCAGAATGCGGTCGCGGCGGCAGAGAGCCCACTGGACCCGGTGGCGCTGCTCCGCGAAATGCACGCAGTCGAGCATCATCTGGGCCGCCGCCGGTCCGCGGCCAACGCCGCCCGGGTCGTCGATCTCGATATCCTATTGTTTGACGGCTTGATCCGGACCGGACCCGAGCCGCCCGTCGTGCCCCATCCCAGGATGACGGAACGCGCTTTCGTGCTGATCCCTTTACTGGATGTAATGAACAGCCTCGAACCGACGCTTGCCCGGCGGTGGCGTTTTCCCGGCTCAAACCGCACGCTCCAGCAGCTCATCGACGCCCTGCCGGCGGGTCAGGGAATCAGGCCCGCTGGGCCGTAAAATGGCCGGCGCCAGCGCCTGGCAGACCTTTGTCCGGGACCTATTGTTTCTGGACGCAGGCGCCCATATATTCAGGGGCTTTTCCGGAGCCCCATGTAGAATTGAACGGAGGGCCTATGGCTCGCGTAACTGTTGAAGACTGCGTAGAAAAGATCGAGAACCGGTTCGAGCTGGTGCTGATCGCGGCCCAAAGAGCGCGCGATATCTCGGCTGGATCGCAGTTAACCTTGGATCGAGACAACGACAAGAACCCGGTGGTGGCTCTGCGCGAAATCGCTGACGAGTGCATCGAGTTCGATGCGCTGCGCAACTCCCTGGTCAAGGGCTTGCAGAAGGTCGTGGAGATCGAAGAGCCGGAAGAGGACGCCTTGCAGATCGATGCACAGGCCGAGCTCGCCAGCACCGGTCAAATGATCGTCGACCACCAGGCCGACATGGCGCGTGGCATGACGGTCGCCGATGACGGCTTCCCGGCCGCCGACTTCTCGGACGAAGGGGAGCCGAACCCCGAAGAGGCGCTCTCCGTCAAAGAAGACGACTAGACCCATGGCCGCGCGATGGCGAAGTCCATCGTTGTCGTCGCCGGCCGGCGGGCGCTTGGCGAACATGTCTGGTGTCGGGCCCAGGGGGGGTAAGGCGGCCCGACCATGATGCGGCAATACGAGCTGGTGGAGCGGGTCAAGTCCTACGATCCGAATGCGAACGAGGACTTGCTGAACCGCGCCTATGTGTACAGCTTGCGGGCGCACGGGTCGCAGACACGGGCATCTGGAGACCCGTATTTCTCCCATCCGGTCGAAGTCGCGGGCATCCTGACCGAGCTCAAGCTGGACTGTGCATCGATTTGCACGGGCCTGCTGCACGACACCGTCGAGGACACCGTCTCGACGCTGGACGACATCCAGACCCATTTTGGCGGCGAGATCACCCGGCTGGTCGACGGCGTCACCAAGCTCTCACGGATCGAGCTGCAGTCGGACCGCACCAAGCAGGCCGAGAATTTCCGCAAGCTGCTCCTCGCGATGTCCGAAGACATCCGGGTCCTGTTTGTCAAGCTGGCCGACCGCCTGCACAACATGCGCACGCTGCACTTCATCTCCAACCAGGAGAAGCGCCAGCGCGTAGCGCGCGAGACCCTGGACATCTATGCGCCACTGGCCGAACGGATCGGGATCGCGCACTGGAAAGACGAACTCGAGGATCTGGCCTTTCAGCACCTGAACCAGGAAGCGCGAGATTCCATCCTGGCCCGCCTCGGTTTCCTGCGCAAAGACGGCATCGACCTGGTCGAGCGGATTCGTGCCGAGCTGGAGGACGTCATCAAGCAAGGCGGCGTGGAGAGCCACGTCCTCGGCCGGGAGAAGCGTCCTTACTCCATTTGGCGCAAGATGGAGCGCAAGAACGTCGGCTTCGAGCAGCTTGCCGATATCGTCGCCTTTCGGATCATCGTGAAAGATCTGGCCGGGTGCTACCAGGCGCTGGGCATCATCCACGGCCACTATCGAATGGTCCCGGGCCGGTTCAAGGATTTCATCTCGACCCCGAAGTCGAACGGGTACAAATCGCTCCACACCACGGTGATCGGGCCGAGCGGGAACAGGATCGAGGTCCAGATCCGCACTGAAGAGATGCACGCGATCGCCGAATATGGCTTGGCCGCCCACTGGGCGTACAAGGAAAGCGCCAAGTCGTCGGAGCTCGGGCGCACCGTCGACGGTCGGCAATACCGCTGGCTGCGCGAATTGCTCGAGATTCTGGAGCATGCCGCCGGTCCCGAGGATTTCCTCGAGCACACCAAGATGGAGATGTTCGCCGACCAGGTGTTCGTCTTCACGCCGAAAGGTGAGCTGATCAGCTTGCCCAAGGGGTCGACCGCGGTCGATTTCGCCTACGCAGTGCATTCCGAAGTGGGCGACACCTGCGTCGGCGCGAAGGTCAACGGCCGAATGCAGCCGCTGCGCACCCGGCTGCAGAACGGCGATCAGCTTGAGGTCCTCACCAGCAAGACTTCCACACCTAACCCGACCTGGCTCAATTTCGTCGTCACCGGCAAGGCGCGGACGCGGATCCGCCGGTTCATCCGCCAGCAGCAGCATGACGAGTTCGCCCGGCTTGGTCGCGAGGTCTTGGCCAAATCATTCCGTCAGGCTGGCGTCGGTCTGCGCGAGAAGGCGCTGGCCCCGGCCCTGAAGCGCTACAACTGCGCCTCGACCGACGACCTGTTCGCGGCTGTGGGACAATCGCCCAACCTGTGCCGGGAGATCCTGGTCCTCTTGCACCCGGATCTGGCGAGCGAGGAAGCCAAGCCCAAGAAGCCCAGTACCGGCCGCCGCAAACGCGCCAAGCAGGCCGATGAGCCGATCGCGATCACCGGATTGATTCCGGGCATGGCCGTCCACTTCGCGGGCTGTTGCCATCCGCTTCCCGGTGACAGGATCGTCGGGATCGTGACCACGGGCAAAGGGGTCACGATCCACACCATCGACTGCGAGAGCTTACAGCAGTTCGTCGATCAGCCGGAGCGATGGCTCGATGTCGCGTGGAGCCGGACTGCCGAGAAGGACCGCCATACCGGCCGGATCGACGTCGTGGTGACCAACGAACCTGGTTCGCTCTCCAGCCTGTCGACCGCGATCGCGAAAAACGGCGGTAATATCAGCAACTTGAAAATTACCGGTCGAAGTGAGGATTTCTTTGAGATGTTGGTCGATATTCAGGTCTCGGACGTCCGGCATCTCAGCAATATCATGGCTGCCCTGCGGGCGGATCCACTGGTGACCTCGGTCGAGCGGGCTCGCAGTTAGCGGCGGCTTTTCCCCTTCAGGACAAGGTCCCGCGGAGAAACGGAGATGGTCTTTCAGCGCCGCGACAAGCTGTCCTGGTTGGGACTGGCCCGCGAGGCCATTTGGCCGCGAAGCGGACCGCGGCGGGCAGTCACCTACTGGCTCTATCGCGTTCTGCGCCTGCAGGCTGGTCCGAGCAGCATCGCCGCCGGCTTGGCAGGTGGCGTGGCGGCATCTTTCACCCCGTTTCTGGGGTTGCACTTCATCATCGGAATTCTTGTCAGCTGGCCGTGGCGGGGCAACGTGATCGCGGTCGCGATCGGCACCCTGATCGGCAACCCGTGGACGTTCCCGTTCATTTGGTGGGCGACGCTGACCACCGGTCGCTGGCTGACTGGCATCGACGGGCCCGACTTTCCGGAGACCTGGCCCGAGCCGCCTGGCCCGGGTATTCCGGAGTGGTGGGACAAGCTCACTTTCCTGTTCCAGCACTGGCGCACATTCCTGATTCCGATGTCTGTCAGCGGCGTTTTGGGCGGTGTATTGGCGTTCCCTCTGACCTATTTTCCGGTCTATAAGGCGGTGGCCAGCTATCGGGCGCGCCGCTCGGGGCAAGTGCAGAGCGGTGGGGCGGGACGGACCAACGGCTAGCCATTCCCTGGATTGCTGGCGTGTCGCGCAGGCCTCGTCGAGGTGGCGCGAGCAAATGAGTAGGGCGGAGCGATGAGCGGGACCTATCTGCGGCTGGGTGTGAACATCGATCACGTGGCTACGATCCGCAACGCGCGCGGTGGCCGGCATCCCGATCCGATCCACGCCGCCACGCTTGCCGTAGGGGCTGGCGCGGATGGGATCACGGCGCACCTGCGCGAGGACCGCCGGCATATTTCCGACGACGATATCCAGCGCCTGTCGCAGTCCCTGCAGGTTCCGCTCAACTTGGAAATGGCCGCGACGGCCGAAATGCAGGCAATTGCGCTGCGCCATCGTCCGCACGCGGCCTGCATCGTGCCGGAACGGCGCGAAGAAGTGACCACCGAAGGCGGTCTCGACGTAATTGGCGGCGGCGATGCTTTGGCGCGGCTTGTCGCAACGCTGGCCGAGGCCGGCATTCGGGTCTCGTTGTTCATTGACCCGGATCCGGAGCAGATCCGGGCCGCGTCCGATAGCGGTGCGCCGGTGATCGAACTGCACACTGGGTCATACGCCAACGCGGGCTTCGACGGCCGCGACAGCGACGTCGCCCGCGAGTTGGACCGCCTGACCCGGGGCGCTGCGCAGGCGGCAGAACTCGGCCTCGAAGTGCATGCCGGCCATGGTCTGACGTTCGAGAACGTCGGCCCGATTGCCGCTTTGCCTCAGGTAGTTGAGCTCAACATCGGGCATTTCCTGATTGGCGAGGCGATCTTCAGCGGTCTGGATAGCGCGATCCGGCGTATGCGGACGGCCATGGATGCAGCTCGTGCCACCCAGATCAGCGCCTGAGCGCGGTCTATCCCATTCGAGAGCTGTGGCGTGATTCTGGGGACAGGGACGGACCTTTGCGAAGTCGCGCGCATCGCCGACACGCTGGACCGGTTCGGGAGCCGGTTCACCAACCGTTTGTTCACCGCTCAGGAGCGCGCCCGTGCCGAGCGCCGGCCCATTACCCTGGCATCCCGGTTTGCTCAGCTCTTTGCGGCCAAGGAGGCCTGTTCCAAAGCTTTAGGGACCGGGTTCCGACAGGGCGTGTTCTGGCGCGACATGGAAGTGGTTCCGCTGCCAAGCGGTAAGCCTACGCTGCAGCTGCATGGCGGGGCCTTGGCGCGACTCCAGTTTCTGACGCCCGACCGGATGCGCCCGCTGGTTGACGTTTCGCTTACCGACGAGGCCGGACTGGCGCACGCCATGGTCATAATTTCGGCCGTGCCACTGGAATGGCCGCAACGGATTGATAGTTAAGGTTGGATAAGGGCCTCCACGGGACGATATCGTTGGCGCGTCCGGGGTTGCGATCCTCGTGCGCTGGCGGGTAAGAGACGTGGCCCTTAGCATGGGAAAGCCGCATTGTCGGATATGAGCTCCAAGGATCAGATTCGAAACCAGATGTCTAAGAAGCGGTCGAGCGATCACGGGATTCGCGAGACGATCGTCACGATCTTCTGGGCGGTGGTCATTGCACTGGTGGTGCGGACCTTCGCGTTCGAGCCGTTCAACATCCCCTCCGGCTCGATGATCCCGACCCTTCTGGTCGGCGATTATCTGTTCGTCTCAAAATACTCCTATGGGTACAGCCGGTATTCGTTCTTTTCAGGCTTCCCTCCGTTCACCGGCAGAATTCTGTTCTCCGAACCGGAGCGCGGCGATGTGGTGGTGTTCAAGCTGCCGGCCGATAACAAGACCGACTACATCAAGCGCGTCGTTGGGCTTCCCGGCGATCTGATCCAGGTGCGAGACGGGCTGCTTCACATCAACGGCACGCCGGTGAAGCGCGAGCGCAAGAGCGATCACGCCTATGTCGAGCGGCGCGGGTCGGTCGAGATTGTCCACGACTCAAAGCTGTTTGTTGAAACTCTGCCGAATGGACGTGTGCACCCGGTTCTAGAGGTTTCCGATCAGGAGCCCTATGACAGCACGCGCGCCTTCCGCGTGCCTGACGAGCACTATTTGATGATGGGCGACAATCGGGACCGTTCGCGCGACAGCCGGGCGCCTTCGGTCGGTTTTGTGCCGAAGGAAAATCTGGTGGGTCGCGCTGAGTTCATATTCTTCTCGACCAATGGCGAAGCGCGCTGGTGGCAGTTCTGGAATTGGCCGAGCGCCATTCGCTGGGGACGCCTGTTCCAAGGGATAGATTGACCCGCCCCATGAGCGACCGATGACCGGACGGCGCACGTCTCTCAGCGACGATTTGCGAGAGCTCGCGGCCTCGCTCGGTCATGACTTCCGCAACGATAACCTGCTGACCACGGCTCTGACCCACGCCAGCGCCGGCGGCGATGCCGGTGCACCGGCGGGGCCGAGCTACGAGCGGCTCGAGTTCCTCGGTGATCGCGTGCTGGGGCTGATTGTCGCCGAGCGCTTGCTCGAGCGCTTTCCCACCGAGGCGGAAGGTGAGATTGCCAAGCGCCACGCCGCGCTGGTCAGCCGTGACGTGCTGGCCGAGATCGCGCGTCGGCTCGGCGTCGGCGCCCATATTCGGCTGGCCGTAGGCGCCCGCGCCGACGGCGTCGCCGACAACCCGGGGATTCTCGCCGACACGCTGGAGGCGCTGATCGCTGCGCTCTATCTGGACGGCGGCATTGAGCCCGCGCGGTCGTTCATCCGTAGATATTGGGCCGAGCCAATTGAGGCGGACATCAGGCCCCCCAGAGACGCCAAGAGCCGCCTGCAGGAATGGGCCATGGCGCGCGGCCGCCCGCTCCCGAAGTACAGCGAGGTTTCCCGCAAGGGCCCGCCCCATCAGCCGATTTTCACCATTGAGGTCACCTTGAACGGCGTTGGCACGGAAACCGGGCTGGGCAGTTCCAAGCGGGTCGCCGAGCAGGCGGCGGCTGAGGCGCTTTTCGAGCGCCTCGAGCGCGATGAGCCCTGAACCTGCTACCGGCGGCGCCCAGACCCCGTCGCGATGTGGCTTTGTCGCGGTTCTGGGTGCGCCCAATGCCGGCAAGTCGACCCTGATCAACACGCTCGTCGGGGCCAAGGTGTCGATCGTCTCGCCCAAGGTTCAGACCACGCGGACACGCGTTCTCGGAATCGCCGTCCACGATGCGGCCCAATTGGTCTTCGTCGATACGCCGGGAATCTTCCGCCCGCGCAGGCGCCTGGAGCGCGCCATGGTCCGGTCCGCTTGGGACGGCGCGGCGGACGCGGACATCGTGGTCCTCCTGCATGATGCGGCGAGCAAGAGGCTCGATCAGGAAACCCTGGCGATCACCGACAAGCTCAAGGATCTCGACCGGCCCGCCGTGCTCGCCCTCAACAAGATCGACCGAATGCGCCGTGAGAGCCTGCTGGCCCGGGCGGCCGAGCTGAATGAGCGCGGCCGGTTCCAGGAGACATTCATGATCTCCGCACTGAACGGCGACGGGGTCGCCGATCTGATGGACTATCTGGCCCGGACCGTGCCGCCGGGCGTCTGGTTGTTCCCCGAGGATCAGCTGTCCGACATGCCGCAGCGCTTGCTGGCCGCAGAGATCACGCGCGAGAAGCTTTTCATCCAGCTGCATCAGGAATTGCCTTACGCGCTGACCGTCGAGACCGAGTCCTGGGAGGAATTCGACGATGGCAGCGTGCGCATTGGCCAGATCATTTTCGTCGAGCGGGACAGCCAGAAAGCGATTGTCCTCGGCAAGGGCGGGAGCCGGGTCAAGTCGGTGCGGACCGAGGCTCAGACCGAGCTCGCGGACATGCTGGAGCGCAAGGTGCACCTGTTTCTGCAGGTTAAGGTGCGCGAGAGATGGTCCGACGACCCGGAGCGCTACCGGGCCTGGAACCTGCCGTTCGATGCTTAGCCCGCGGTGCTAGGATGCGGCTCGCAACGCCTCTCAGATCACCGCCAGATGCACATTCAGCCCGTCCAGGATCAGCATGTGCCCTGGGCTGTGCGTAATGGCCAGCGGCGGCTTGGCGCGCTCAATCGCCACCTGCGGCGTCACCCCGCAGGCCCAGAACACTGGAATGTCATCGGCCTCCATGCGCGGCGGATCGCCGAAATCCGGTTGCTCCACATCGCCGATCCCGATCAGGTGCGGATGGCCGATATGCACCGGCGCCCCGTGCACGGTCGGAAACCGGCTGGTCACCTGGACCGCCCGGATCGCGTCGGCCGGCGCGAACGGGCGCATCGAGACCACCATCGGGCCGCCGAACGGGCCGGCCGGCCGTGTTTCGATGTTGGTCCGATACATGGCGACGTTGTCGCCGCGCGCCACATAACGAAGCGGGACCTCGTGCTCGATCAGCGCTTGTTCGAACGAGAACGAGCAGCCGATGGCAAATCCGACAAGGTCATCGCGCCACAGGGCCTCGATTGAGGTGACCTCGTCGACCAGCACGCCGTCCCGCCACACGCGGTAGCGTGGCACGTCGGTCCGGATATCCAGGTCGTCCGCCACCGTCGGCAGGCGCGGATCTCCGGGCGCACTCTGGGCCAGCAGGGGGCAGGGTTTCGGGTTGGCATGGCAGAAGGCGGCGAACGCGGCGGCGTAGTCGACGGGCAGGATCACCACGTTGGCCTGAACTCTGCCCCGCGCCAGGCCCGCTGTATGCCCCTCATGCACCCCGGACCGGATCGCCTGGCGTGCGGAGATCGGATCGGTCAGCGGATCGTTGGTCCGCGCTGGACTGTCGGCGTCGGGCATGGTGGTGCCTCACACATATCGTGCGGGCGATTGCAACGTCCAAACGCATCTCGGTCAACTCACCTTTCCCTTTGGCCCGCGCACGCTATGCTCCGCCCATGGAATGGAGCGACCATGGAATCGTGCTAAGCGCCCGCGCGCACGGCGAAGGCGATGCCGTCGCCGTCCTGCTGACCGCCGAGCATGGCCGTCATGCCGGTCTGGTGCGGGGGGGAGCATCCCGGCGGCTGCGTGGCACGGTGCAGCCGGGCAACCTCGTCTGGTGCAGTTGGCGCGCCCGGCTTGAGGCGCATCTCGGCACTTTTGCCTGCGAGCTCGTGCAAGGCAACGCTGCGGCTTGGCTGGAGGACCGATTGCGGCTTGAGGCCATGGCCGCGGCCTGTGAGCTGCTCGATGCCGCGCTGCCGGAACGGGCGCCGGCCCCGGATGCCTATGCCGCGCTGCTCCATCTCCTGCACAGCCTGGATGCTGAAGACTGGCTGGCTGAGTACGTCCGATGGGAGCTGTACATGCTGGCGGAATTCGGCTTCGGCTTGGACCTGTCGGCCTGTGCCGCGACCGGAGCCAACGACGATCTGGCCTACGTTTCTCCGAAGACGGGCCGGGCCGTGTCGCTCGCTGCGGGGGAGCCTTATCGTGACAAGCTGCTCACCTTGCCGAGGTTCCTGATCGACGCCCACCCGATCGCGCCCGACGCGGCCGAAGCGATCGATGGCCTGCGTCTGACCGGCTACTTTCTGGATCGGCACGTCCTGCATCCTGTCGGCAAGACCTTGCCGGCGGCGCGCGATCGTCTGGTGCAGCGCTTGCGCGCTTTGGCCGGGGGCGAGGCTCCGGCGACCACGCAGGCTCCGCAGCGGTGAACGCGCCGGATCCAGCGGCCGACCGTCCCCGCGCGATCATCATTGGCGCCGGCATCGTCGGTGTTTCCTGCGGCTGGTATCTGCGCGAGGCGGGTTACGCCATCACCCTGATCGATGAGCGCGCGCCGGGGCAGGGGACCAGCTACGGCAACGGTTCGGTGATCGCTCTGGATTCGATCCATCCCACCCAGTACCCGGGCGTGCTGTGGGATGTGCCGCGCATGCTGATGGACCCGGACGGATATCTGATGATCCGCTGGCGCCATCTGCCGCAGCTCGCCCCATGGCTGGTCCGCTTCGTGCTGGCCAGCCGGCCGAAGACCTGGGAAGCCGCGCGAGATGCGATCGTCGCCCTGAATGCGAAGTCCCTGGACGCCTATCAGCCTCTGCTAAAGGCGCCTGGCGCGGATGCGCTGCTGCAGCGTCGCGGCTGGTTGCGTCTGTTCATGACCGGGCGAGGCTGGCAGAAGGCGCAAAAGACCGCCGCGGCGATGCGTGGCTATGGCCTGAACACGGCGCTCGTCGGGCCCGAGGAGATCCGTCAGATCGAGCCTGCGGTGACCAGCGATGCGCTTGGCGCGATCCACAACAGCGATGTGGCCCATCTCGGCGACCCGGCTGTGTTCACCGCGCGGGTGGCCGACGACCTGATCCGCGAAGGCGGAGAGCTTATCAGGGCGCGCGCGATCGGCTTCGAATTGGGCGAGCGGGGCCCGACGGCGGTCCGCTTGGCTGGCGGCGGCATCATGCCGATCCGCCCCGCCGACCGGGTCGTGATCGCCGCCGGCGCCTGGTCGAAGCCGCTCGCCGCCGCGCTCGGCCACAAGGTCCCGCTGGAATCCGAGCGCGGCTACCACCTGATGATCCCCGAGGCGCGAGAGCTCACCAGGATGCCGGTGATCTCCGGCGATTGGGGTTTTGTCTGCACCCCGCTGGAGCACGGGATGCGGATTGCCGGCACGGTCGAGTTGGCCAGCCTGGACGCCGCGCCGAATTTCAGCCGCCTGCGCCCGATGCTGGAACGCGCGCAACGCATGCTGCCGGGCCTGGCCGAGTTCAAGCCGGATGACGAGTCCAATTGGATGGGATGCAGGCCGAGTCTGCCCGATTCCCTCCCGGTCATTTCCGCGAGCCCGAACCACCGCAATGTCCTTTTCGCCTTCGGCCATCAACATCTGGGCGTCACGCTGGGGCCGGTGACCGGCCGCATGATCGCGGCCATGGCGACCGGCCGGTCGCCCGAGATCGACCTTTCGCCCTACCGCATCGACCGCTTCTAGCCTCAAACCGGGCATCGGTCGCCGCCCGGCTTGACGCAAATCAATGAGCCGGTGGGTCGGCTCACATATTCATGTGCCTTAATGCGACGGACCTGCCATTCCAGGCCGCGGCTGCGCCGCAAAGCCGGGATGGCAAAGGAAGGCTATAGGAGGAACGATGGACTTGAGAACGCTTATGCCATTCGGAGGCCGCGGCGTACCGGCCCGGGCCGGTGACGATCCGTTCTCTGCTTTGCATCGCGAAATGAACCGGCTGTTCGACGACGTGTATCGGGGCGTCCCCATGCCGCGCGTCTCGAGTGGCGAGTTCCAGTTAGCGCCGAGCATGGATGTGACCGAGACCAAGGATGCCTATGGCGTGGCCGTAGAGCTGCCCGGCGTCGATGAGAAGGACGTCGAGGTCAAGCTTGCCGACGGCATGCTCACCATCAAAGGCGAAAAGAAGTACGAGAAGACCGAGGACGAGGAGGGGCGTCACCTCGTCGAGCGCTCGTACGGCTCGTTCATGCGTTCGCTCAGCGTGCCGAGCGACGTCGATGCCAGCAGAATCAGCGCCGAGTTCTCCAAAGGCGTGCTGAAGGTTGCGTTGCCGAAGCTTCCGGAGGCGGAGGCCAAAGCCCACACGATCAAGGTCAAGACGACATAGGATTCTTCCCTGCTTCCCAAGTCTCTTCGGGAATCTGCGCCCCTTTGGGTGTCGCTCAGGCGGCCCTCAAAGGGGCCCTTTTTTTGTGTCCACACGTCGAGACGTTGTCCGCTTGCACTGTGTCCCCCAGGCTAGATATTGACCCAGATGCAGGCTCGACCCACTATGGGTTGACACTCCGAGACAGGGGCCATCCATGGACCAGATCGCCGCCGAGGTCCGCGACACCGCGCTGACCGAAGCGCTGGGCGAGCGCTATCTCAACTACGCCCTTTCCACCATCACCAGCCGATCGCTGCCGGACGTGCGTGACGGCCTGAAGCCGGTTCATCGCCGGCTGCTCTACGCCATGCGCCAGCTCAAGCTGGACCCCGATGCCGGCTTCAAGAAGTGCGCCCGCGTGGTCGGTGATGTGATCGGCAAGTTCCATCCGCACGGCGACGTCGCGGTCTATGACGCTCTGGTCCGGCTTGCCCAGGACTTCGCCGTTCGCTATCCGCTGGTCGACGGCCAAGGCAATTTCGGCAACATCGACGGGGATGGCGCGGCCGCCATGCGCTACACCGAGGCGCGCCTGACCGAAGTCGCCACCTTGCTGCTGCAGGGCATCGATGAGGACGCGGTCGACTTCCGCGAAACCTATGACGGAGAAGAGTCGGAGCCGGTCGTGCTGCCGGCCGCCTTTCCCAACCTGCTGGCCAACGGCGCCCAGGGCATCGCCGTCGGCATGGCGACAAACATTCCGCCGCACAATGTGCGCGAGCTATGCGGCGCCTTGCAGTACCTGATCAAGTTCCCGCGCGCCGGCTTCGACAAGCTGGCCGAGTTCATTCCCGGACCCGACTTCCCAACCGGCGGCGTACTGATCGAGAACCGCGCCACGGTGGTCGAAGCCTATCGCACCGGCCGCGGATCGCTGCGTGTGCGGGCGCGCTGGCACAAAGAGGATCTGAAAGGCGGCGGCTACCAGATCGTGATCACCGAGATTCCCTACCAGGTCCAAAAGGCCAGGCTGGTAGAGAAGATCGCCGAGCTGCTGGGCGCCCGGAAGCTCCACCTGCTCGGCGATGTGCGCGACGAGTCCGCCGAGGACCTGCGCCTGGTGCTGGAGCCGAAGAGCCGCAACGTCGACCCGGATCTGCTGATGGAGCAGCTGTTCCGCCTGACCGATCTGGAAAGCCGGTTCAGCATGAACCTCAACGTGCTGGCCGCCGACGGCACCCCCGGCGTGATGGATCTGCGCGCCATGCTGCGCGCCTATCTCGATAATCGGAACGAGGTCTTGATCCGCCGCACCCAGCACCGGCTGGGCAAGATCGCCAAGCGCCTGGAAACGCTTGAGGGCTACCTGATCGCCTATCTGAACCTGGACGAGGTGATTCGGATCATTCGCGAAGAGGACGAGGTCAAAGCCACGTTGATGGCCACCTTCGAGCTCACCGAGATGCAGGCGGAAGCGATCCTCAACATGCGGCTGCGCTCTCTGCGCAAGCTCGAGGAAATGGAGATCCGCAAGGAGCATGACTCGTTGATCGCGGAGCAGGAGGAGTTGGAGACGCTGCTCGGCGACGAGAAGCTGCGCTGGAAGCGAATCAATGGCGAGCTCGGTGAGCTCAAGAAGATGTTTGGCGAGGGCACGCCGCTGGGCCGGCGGCGCACTGAGATCGGCGACGCCCCCACCGCCGTCGTCATTCCGCTGGAAGCCATGGTCGAGCGCGAGCCGGTCACCGTGGTGTGCTCGCAGCGCGGTTGGGTCCGTGCGGTCAAGGGGCATTTGGAGGATTCGGCTGAGCTCAAGTTCAAGGAAGGCGACGCCTTGCGCTTTGCGCTGTATGCCCAGACCACCGACAAGCTGATCGTGTTCGCCAGCAATGGCCGGTTCTACACCCTCGGCGTCGAGCGGCTGCCCGGCGGCCGCGGCCATGGCGAGCCGCTCCGTCTCATGGTCGACCTGCCGCCCGAGCACGACGTGGTCGGGCTGCTGATTCACGACCCGGCCCGCACTCTGCTGGTCGCCTCATCCGATGGCCGCGGATTCCGGGTCAAGGAAGCCGACGTCGTCGCCCAGACCCGCAACGGCAAACAGGTCCTCAACGTCCCCAACTCAGCGGCCCAGGTGTGCGCTCCGGTCGACGAGGGCGCGGACGCGGTGGCTGTGGTCGGCACGAACCGAAAGCTCCTGATCTTTCCGCTGGAAGACCTGCCGGAAATGAACCGGGGCCGGGGTGTCAAGCTGCAGAGCTATCGCCAAGGCAAGCTGTCCGACGCCAAGACGCTGACGTTGGATGAAGGGCTGGCCTGGTCGGACAAGGCCGGACGCAGCCACCGGGAGACCGATCTGCGCCCATGGCAAGGCAAGCGCGCGCAGGCCGGTCGCTTGGCGCCACGCGGGTTCCCGCGCTCCAACAAGTTCTCCGGATAGCGTCGTCCGCCGGGATCACCACGCGCGGCTTGCACAGATCGAATTTGCGTTGCTAAATCCCCGCCGGTTGGGATTGTCACAGGGGAGCTGGCTACATGACGGCAACAATCGGGCAGCGAGAGACACTGGCGCGCGCGCTTTGGCCGACCGGTTCTCTCCTGCGGAACGTGGTGCTGGCAATCTTGGGCTCAGCTCTGCTGTGGGCCAGCGCGAAGGTGCAGGTACCGTTCTGGCCTGTCCCGATGACCATGCAGACCTTCGTCGTGCTAGTTATCGGCGCGGCTTATGGCGCGCGGCTCGGCGCCGCGACGGTCGCGCTCTACCTGGCTCAGGGTGCGGCCGGCCTGCCGGTCTTTGCTGCGGGCGGTGGCATCGCCTACTTCGCCGGACCGACGGCCGGTTATCTGTTCGGATTCCTGGTAGCGGCCGCGCTGGTCGGACGGCTGGCAGAGCGTGGATGGGACCGCTCGGTCGGCACCACGCTGGTTGCCATGCTGCTTGGCACGCTGGTCATATTCACTCTGGGGGCCGGCTGGTTATCGGTGTTCCTGGCCGGCGCAAAGAACCTCGACGCCAGTGCGGCGATGGCCGCGGCGTGGTCGGCGGGCGTGGTGACCTTCCTGCCGGCCGAAGCGTTCAAGATCCTGTTGGCCGCCACGCTTCTGCCGCTGGTCTGGAAACGGGTGACGCAAGACGACTGACCGGTGGCAACGGCCATGTGATCATGTGCGCCCGCGACCGCCGGGCCGATGCGGCTCGCGATGCAACGTGACTCCTCAAGGCATTGTTCTGAAGAGGTTTTTTTTGAGCGCAATGCTCGATAGGAAAGGGTCAGATCAGCGCTCGGCCGAGGACCAAGGAGGCGCGTCCCGCGATACCTCCGATGTCCCACCTCTGACCCGCG
>JAAUXY010116464.1_pt1 | contig 15828 bp, 10 predicted proteins | sample 7278121 | NCBI WGS metagenome assembly JAAUXY01 (sample SAMN14350117, study PRJNA611818) | marine sediment metagenome | isolation source: surface marine sediment (1.8m) | place: French Polynesia: Moorea | collected 2018-08 | reverse complement strand
TGACCACTTCGTCCACCGGGGCGCTACATGTGGTCGACGTCTCCGATCCGACGTCGCCGGACCAGGTCGGAGCCGAGACCAGTCTTGTCTTGGCGGAATCGGTTTTCGTGTCGGGTCGCTATGCCTATGTGACAGAGTCTTTATTCAACACGCTCAACGTGTTGGACGTTTCCGATCCGAGTGCTCCCAGCATTGCTGGCACCCTGGGACTCGGCAACGATCCCTTGTCGGTATTTGTCTCGGGGCGCTATGCCTATGTGCCCGTCGCCGGCGTATTCAATGTCATCGACGTCTCGGATCCAGACACACCCAGCGTCGCGGGTAGCCTCGGCATCGGGGGATCTCCGACCTCGGTCTTCGTCTCGGGGCGCCATGCCTACCTGGTCGACAGCGATTCGGACGACCTGAAAGTGATCGACGTCTCCGATCCGAGCACACCCGCCCTGGCCGGCAGCCTCGGCATCGGGGGATCTCCCACTTCGATCTTCGTCTCGGGTCGCTACGCCTATGTGACGGACACCGGCTCGAACGATCTGAAGGTGATCGACGTCTCCGATCCGAGCACACCTGTTCTGGTCGACAGCCTGGGGACCGGCGATGTGGATTCCGTCTTCGTATCGGGCCGCCACGCCTACCTGGCCAGGTTCAACAGCCTCAGGGTGATCGACGTCTCGGGCGCCGAGCTCGGCTCGGCGATCGTGCATTCGCTGGAAGCCGGTTCGCTCCAGGTGCGCGAAAGCCTGACGGCGCAAGGCCAGCTGGCGGTCACCGGCGGCGTCAACGTCGGCGCCGGGGGCATTTTTTCAGACGGTGACGTCGGGGTCGACGGCAACGTCAAGATCGGCGGTGATCTCACCCTCACCGGCAGCTGCTCGGGCTGCGCCTCGGACCTCGGCCTGAAGCGCAACATTCAGCCCCTCGGCGATGCCCTGGAGAGGATCGGCTCCCTGCGCGGCGTGACTTTCGACTGGCGCGACGGCGGTCGCGAAGCCGCCGACTACCCTGGGCCCCAGATCGGGGTAGTGGCGCAGGAGGTGGAAGCGGTCTTTCCCGAGCTGGTGGGGACCGACTCGCGGGGCTTCAAGTACGTCCGATATCAGAAGCTGGTGGCGCCGCTGATCGAAGCGGTCAAGCAACTGCGGGCAGAGAACGAAGAGCTCAAGACGCTGCTCTGTCTCGATCATCCGGATGCGGAGATCTGCCAGCGGAAATGAAGCCACCTGAAGGCTTCCCCAACCCTTCGACCACAGACCCCTTCTCAGGAGATCCGTCCCATGAACGCAGCCCGCTCCACGACCCGCACGAATCGCTCCTCGCTTCTCACCTCGCTGATCGCCATCGCGATCCTGGTGGCCGGCATCTTCACCGTCGCCCCATTTCATCCGGCGGGCGCACAGAGCTGCTCCTTGATGGGGCCCACGATGTGCTCGAACATGCAGTGTTCCGCGACCGTCTACAATTCCGACTTCATGCACGGTGGGATGTGTACCCTGACGATGGCGACCGGGGCGAACTGCATGCCGACGGCGACCACCCTCAATCGTCTAAGTTCGGTTTTCTTGGTCGGTACCGGGACCACGGTCACAAACCCGCGGTGCGCATGGCGCTGTTGCACCATTGACGGTTTCGTGGACATGGACATGACGGACGGCCTGCCCGTGGAGCTCATGGAGTTTTCCGTCGAGGGCGAAGAAGAGGACTGAGCTGCGTATTGATAGGCTAAGCTTTAAAGAGACCGGCAGCCGCTCCTGGAGGTGACACATGCGCAGACTCATGCCCGTAATCACCGGCTTGCTCATCCTAGGTGCCGGCGCTGCCGTCGCCGAGCCGCCGACCCTCAAGGGGACGGGCAGCGCCGGCGGTGTCACCGCCCCTCCCCCGGAACATGGCGGCGCCACCGAGGTGCTCCAAGTCGGCGACTTCACCCCCGAGATCGGCATCGGCTGCTCGAACGAAAACGGCACCAGCGGCGGCCCCAACAGCATGGCGCTGCAGGTCACCGCGACTTCCATGCCGCCGACTTTCTACCTGCAGTCGGCCACCTACTATAGTTTCACCCAGAGCTCGCCGACCATCACCCAGATGCTGTTCGCGATCCGGGTCGACGGCCCCTCCCCGGGTGCCACCGCCGCCGTGGCTCCGATACCGTTCTTGGTCGACGAGTTCAACGTCGCCGTCTTCGAGCCGCGCCTCCCGGTCGGCGAAGCGACGGCGCCCGGCGGCCGGTTCTACATCGGTCTGATCCAGAGCCAGACCGACGTCGGCTTTCGCGCCGGCGTCGACACGAGCAGCGGCAGCGATATGACCTCATACATACGTGCTCCGGCCTGCGGCGCCGCCAACTTCACCCTCCTCGACACCCTCGGCTTCCCGGGCAACTGGGTGATCCGTGCGATTGCCAATGAGCTAATCCCGGTCGAGCTGATGACCTTCCAGGTCTCGGACGGCTGATCGCCGACTAACCGGCGAGCTTCTGGACGGTCAGGGCATCGACCCCGGCTTCGAGCAGATCCGTGCGGCGCATATATCCGGTGATCCTGAAGGGTGCTGACGTCGGCGTCTCGGGCATGCTCGCGATCGCCAACTCGGAAAGCGCGATGGCAAACCGTAGGCTTCTGTTCTGAGGCGACCCCCCTGGGTTCATTTCACCGGACAATTCTCGCGCCGACCGGACATTCCAGGAAATGGAGCTAGCTCCATTTCACCGGACATTTTTCGCAAGACGCTTGTTTTCAGTAGGTTACGACGCCTGAAGGGAGCTTGAGATCGGCCGAGCGGATGGGAAAAATGTCCGGTTTTTGCGGTTGAGATCACCCTCTGCAGAAACCTGCAGAGCAAAATAACAACTGTAAATCGGCTCTGCAGAAACCTGCAGAGCCCAATAACGACTGTTTCTGGGCTGTGCAGAAACCTGCAGAGCCCAATATCGTTTGCTCGTCGGCCGTGCAGATACCTGCAGAGCCCAAGATCGTCTGCTCGTCGGCCGTGCAGAAACCTGCAGAGCAAAATAACAACTGTCAATGGGCTGTGCAGAAACCTGCAGAGCCCAATATCGTTTGCCCACGGGCCGTGCAGAAACCTGCAGAGCACAGTATCGGCTGTTTCTGGGCTCTGGAGAAACCTGCAGAGCACAGTGTCGGCGGCTCATCGGCCGTATAGGATCCCGCGATCCCCGTAGATCCCGTTGAAGGCCCCCGCGGCATTTCTACGCAGTACTGAAAGAAGCTCATCGAGGGCTTGCCAACCACTACAGAGGATTGACATCCATGATCTCGAGGCTCGTGTGCACGGTGACTCTCGTCGTCGACAGCAGCACCAGCGACTTCGAAGGACCGTCGATCGCTATCGGTGTCGACGGCTATCCGGTGGTCAGTTATCTCGACCAGGTCAACAACAAGCTCAAGATCCTTCACTGTGGAGACGTGTTATGCACACCGTGACGTCTGAGGGCCGAGGCAATCTTTGCAGGTTTATGGGGCTCTTCATCGTGCTCTGGTTCGGCCCTGCTCTCGCGATTCGTGCGGAGACCCCCGAAGCCACGTCGACAAGCTTCCTTCTCGCCCAGGCAACCGTCTCGGCGAGCAGCGGCATCTCGAGCTCCGCCAGCTTCATTCTCGATGCCACCGCCGGTCAGTCGAGCGTCGTCGGCGAGGCCACTTCGACGAGCTACGTCCTGCAGTCCGGATTCTGGACCTCGGGTTCGGACAAACCCGTCCCGGTCGAGCTCCAGTTCTTCAGAATCGGAAGACGGGACGACGGCCAGAGCTGCCCTCCCAGATTGGCTCCGAGAGGCCGCCCCGAAGGGCGGCTCCCCAGAACCTGGGCTCAGCCCGCCGAGTCGCTGGACTCGGCGGAGGACTCGACGGCTTGTGCCGTCTCGCCCGCGGGCTCGGCGCCGTTGCCGGAAGACCGGCGGCGACGCGTCGGCCGCACCCGACTGGCCAGCTCGGATTTGCCGGCCAGCGCGGTCAAGGCCTCGAGCAGCCGGACGGCTGCTCCGTAGACGACACTGAACTCGCTCATCGCGCTGTCCTTCGCCGTCTGCGTGATCTCTGCCTTGCGGCGTTTGAGGTCGACCTCGGCCAGGGCTTCATCGAATTCTGCGAGAGCCATGACGGGGAGGTCCACACCACGTAGATCCTGAATAAAACTTGGCCTTTTTGCCTCCACCCTACAGAACCAGCGCTCATTTAACGTCCTTTATAGGGGTAAAGGGCGCCGCGATTTTGCGGCGCCCTTTCCTTTTGAGAGGAGGCATATGGCCAGCCAACACGATCAGCTCATGAAGCGGTTGATCTCCCATTTTCCCGACCAGTTTCTGCGCCTGGCGGCCCCGCACATCGCCGGGAGTGTCGATCTCGAGACGATCGCCTTCGCGCCCGAGGAGCACTACCCTGGCAGCCCGACCGGCCGCGAGCGGAGGGCAGACCTGGTCGCGCGCGCGGCCTCCCTGCCCGTGGACGAAAGCGAAGACGTCGAAGACGTCCTGCTGCACACGGAGATCGAGTTGCAGTACCGGAGCCGTACGAAGCCCAGGCTACTGGCCTACCACCGAGGCCTCAGCCTGCATTACGCACTTGTCGTCCACACCATCGTGCTCTACCTGCGCGGCGGTCCACCAGGTCCGAAGCTCGAGACCTATGAGGAGCGATCCCTCGGCAAAACGGTGGTGGCCTTCCACTACCATAGCTTCGGCCTGTCGAGGGCCTCGGCGGCCGAATACCTGGCGAAGCCGGAGCCGCTGGGCTGGGCGCTGGCAGTGCTGATGCGACCCTCTCGAGGCCAGCCCCGCGCACGGCTAGGATTGGCCTGCGTCCGCCGCATCGCGGCGGCACCAGGCCTGTCCACGCAGGAGTTGGACCTCTTGTTCAGTTGCGTCTGGGCCTATGGGAGATTCAACGATGAGGAAGCAGAAGAGTTCGATATGATCATGGCTGAGATCGAAGATCGCGAGGTACAAGACATGAAGATGTCCATGATGGAATGGTGGAAGAAGCAAGCTGAGGCTTCCTTGCTGAAGCGCCTGCTCCAGCGCCGCTTCGAAGAGCTCCCGAGTTGGATCGACGAGCGCCTGGAGCAGGCCAGTCGTCAGGAGCTGCAAGGCTGGGCCGATCGCGTGCTCGACGCGGAGCAACTCGAAGACGTCTTCAGCTCGGCATAGTCGGACTCTCGTGGGCCGGAGTGTCGATCGATCCCGTGCACAGAAGCCCAGAGCCCGGCGGCGGTTTGAAGGGCATTAGTCAGCTCAGCTGAGATCGACGTCGTTGACGCTCAATCTCCAGAATCGCTTCCAGAAGATCTCCAGATCGCTGCGACTGAAGCGGCTCGGAATCAGTTCGGTCTCAATGGGCTTCCAGTGCGGGTTGCCCAATTCGGCGACAGCGTGACTGAAAACATACTTCGGTTCTGCACCCATGCGCAGGTCCGTCAAGATCAGGCGCTGTTCGCGAACTTCCGTTTTCAGGAAATCCCGTGAAAACCAACGCAGGCGCGACACCGCCCAGATCTCGCTTGCAGCCTGCAGCGACTGTTGGTCACTGGCGTAAAATTCAAAGTTTAGCGATTGCTCGCCCGCCAGCAGCGAGTCGTAGCCCTCGAGATATCCGTTCTCGGTCAGCGCAACCACACGCCACAGGACGGTATTGAAAGGGGTTGGTGTCGAGAATAGCGGCGCATCCGCCAGACCGAGCGTCGCGAGCTCCGCCCTTGCATGACGCTCCACCTGGATCTTGCCGACCCAGGACCATGCAATGTAGGAGGTGCTGATGAGAAGGCCGGCGAGCAATACAGCGCCGGTGCGCGTCGCCGCCGGCCAGATCGCCGCGACAATCACCGCAATCAGCAGCGGCAAAGTGTACAGCGGATCGATGATGAACAGGGTCGCCCACATGACCGGTGGAGACTCGAGCGGCCAGAAGAGCTGCGTTCCGTAGGCCGTGTGCGCATCGAGTAGCGGATGCGTCAAGAGCGCCAGCGAAATCGCCGCCAACCAGCGCCATGGCGCCTCTCGAGCCGGGCCCCACCATCGTCGTAACGCCGCCCACAGCAGCAAGGAAAAAGGCAGCAGCACAAAAAGGGAATGGCTAAAGCCGCGATGGAACGTGAAGTCCTTGACCGCATCGCCGTGGCGAATCAAGACATCCAGGTCTGGCAGCGTACCGAGCGCGGCGCCCGCTAGCAGCGCTTTACGACGATGGCCGCGCGGTGCGCAAGCGCCCACGATGGTTGCGCCGAGAACGGCCTGGGTCAGTGAATCCATGAGGTGAAATCCTGCAAGCCGTGCTGAGCGGTGATCGGGAAACGGGCCGTGTCAAGGTTGCTTGGACTTGAGCATCAGCGATGGAAAATCCGGGATAGGTACGCGCTTTAGGGAGCCCGCGGACGTTCGTCCACTTTCGCGTTACGCGTTTCTTCGCCGAAGAGGACTGCTTTGGATTCGTCGAGGTCGCAGTGCTGGCCTACCTGCCTGAGATGGCTCAGACCGCATAGTTACCCCTCCTTGAGCGACTTCGAGCCAAGCCGCTCAAAGATACGCGCCAACTCCCGCTCATAGCGACCGGCCGCCGCTTCGAGGCCGTACTGTTGCCGCACTCGCCGCCGGCCGGCCGCGGCGCGCTCGCGAGCTGCCTCGGGATCCTCGAGCACCGATTGAATCTGCGCGACCGCGTGGTCGATACAGGGCTCCGCCCAGACCGCTCCTCGGGGATAGGGCGGATGGTCCCGGTCCAGCACCTGTTCCCGAAACGAGACCGGAAAGCCGGTCGATTCGTCCAGAAAGTCGACGACGCCACCGTAGGCGGTGCCGACCACCGGTTTGCCGAGGTAGAGCGCCTCGATCGGCAACAGGCCGAGGCCTTCCGATCGATGCAGGCTCAAGACGGCGTCGCTGGCCGCGAGCATCTCCTCGAAACCCTGGCGTGAAAGCGTTTCGGGCTTGAGCACGACCGGCAGACCGTCGGCAGCCTCACGCAGCTCGGCGAGAAGACCGGGGCTCCGCGACGAGCCGCTGACCTTGAGCAGGAGCGCGACCTCGCGACGCGCCGCCGGGGCGAGCCGGCGGATGGTCTCGATGGCGGCCAATGGGTTCTTGCGTTCCGAGACGCTGGCGGCATCGAAGGCGAAGAGGAACACGAAGGCGCCGTCGTCGAGCCCGAGGGCGGCGCGATCGACCCGGCGCTCGCGCGGTGGTGGGACGTAGGGCGGCACCAGGCGCACCGGCACCGACGCCCGGGCCTCGAAGGAGTCGAACGCCTCAAAGGCGAATCGCGACGGCGCCCAGACCTCGTCGAGACACGCGAATCGATCCGCCCAGGCGGCCGGGAACTCCGCCAGCTCCCAGAACCAGTAGCCGATCTTGTAGACGCTATTTCTGACCGCAAACGGCATCGCGTCCACTGCTTGTAAAGTCATATCGGCGTTGGCGTGGATCAGGCTGACCGCAAACGGCATCCCGGCGGTGAAGATCGAGGTCCCTGAATGCCGAATTTCGACCTGACTGGCGCCGAGCTCCGTGCGCGCCAGGGGTATGCCGAGGTGCTCGAGGACCTCGGCCGAAGACCGCGCTATCTGGCCGACCCCGGTCACGGCTTCGAAATTCCCCCCCAGGTTGATGCCGCGTTCGGCGGCGCCGGGTCGGCGGGACGACCGAAGTCGATCCGCGACCGGATAGTTGAACCTGGCGTCGCGCGACAGCCAGCTCGCGAGTGTTTGACGGTCAGTCCCCAGCGGGTCCGGCATCTCCCGCTTGAGCTTCGGGATCTGCTGGTGGCAGATCATCGCCATCCGCGGGATCGGCGGGCCGACGTCGAGGTCGCCCTGGCGCTCTCCCAGCCACTCCACCAGGCCCTCGGGCCCACCCGCCGACGCCATCTCACCGAGCCGCGACATCGCCAGGGAGATCGCAAAGTTCGGCGGCTCCTCCGGTTCGATCCGCGCCAGCTCGGCGATCGGCTCGACCAGCTCGGGCGGCAGGCGATGCTCTACCCTGCCGTGGATGAGGCACCAGCGAGCAAAGCCCTCCAGGTCCCGACCCGTACAATCCGGATATTCCTCGTGCAGATCGGGCCGGGCATCGTAGAGAAACCCAGCGAAACGGGTCAGGCGCCGGCCGTCTTCCGACGTCTCCGGTACCGGCTCATTCAACCAATCGGTCAGGCCGTCGACACACCCCAGATAGACCAGATCCAGGAGGTCGATCACCCACTGTTGCCGGGTCTTGAGATCGACGTTGTGATCTCTGATTCCGAGCAGCGCGAGCGACTCAATCTCGTCGCGCGCCTCCGCCTCTCGCAACCACCTGATGAACGACGGCAGGTCGTCGGTCAGGACCCGCGGAAAGCCTTGAACCAGGTCTTCACGGGACTCCCACAGCGAGAGCGCCAGGCGATTGACCGCCCCCTGCTCGAGGGGCACGGGCTCCACCAGCCAGTCCAGGAACGAGTCGGGGACCTCGTCTTCGAAAGGATCGTGCCACCTTCGACCGTAGGGGTCGACGCGCCGCAAGATATCGCGAACCAATGAGGAGACGGGTTTGCGGCAGTGATGGAACCTACCGAAACCGTACGGGCGCTTTCGATAGCGCTCGTGCCCCGCCGCTAGCAGCAGCTCCCGGTATTCCTCGAACAGCGGGGCCACCTCGGGGCGAAGCTCGAGGGTCAACCGATCCTGATGACGACTGATCGCATCCAGGCTGTCGAGATCGATGCCGCTGAAGTGGAAGAAGCCGAGCGGCCTGCCGTCGACCCGCCAACCGCCTTCGGCGCCGCGCACCTCGCGGTGCGGCAGGTTCCAGTAAGCGACGTTGTAAGCCGGGTCCCGGACCACGCCGACCCGGTCGAGAAATGCCGGGGCCATGCTCATCCACGACTGATCGACGAATAGACCGGCGCTGAGATCCATCAGGCAGAGTCGATAGAGTCGCCGCTTCCACCATTCGAGAAAGCCTCGGGTCGAGGCGTCCAATCGAATCCCCAGGAAGCCGAGGTTGTAGACGCCGGCCTGGACGATCGCCCGATCCGACGGGTAATGAAGGATGTCCTCGAACGGGCTGGTGATGTGAGGGGTGAGGATCAGATCGTGGTCTTCGAGCTCCTCCTCCAGGCCGGTCAGAGGCGAGCAAACGAGGATGTCCGGGTCGAAGTAGAGGGCACGTTCAACCCCGTAGACCTGCCGGAGATGGTCGAGAAAGAACGGTTTGAGAGCGGTGGTGAACTCGAGCAGCTCATAGCGGAACGCGAAGCTCGGAAAGGCCGGGATGTCGAGATCGTGAGCAAACACCACGGTGAACGGCAGCCGCGAGTAGTCGACCTCGGGATCAGCCCGATCGGCCAGGCAGAGGTAGACCTCGACGCCCGGGTGAAATCGCCGAAAGCTGTCGGCGAAGACCCGAGCGAAGGCGAGGTAACTATTGGTCGCTATAGTGCAGGCGGCAGGTGATCTCATATCGCGAAAGGACGGCGGAGTATAGCAAGGCGCTGCGGCCCGAAAGCCCCGGGAAGGCAGGCCGCACTCGGGTGGTGGCGAAAGGTCTCATATATGCTCCCGGCCGGAGAACGCATGATCGGCAAGCCCCGAACCTTTCTCGAGATCTCAGCTTATCTGGAGAGCCATGGCTTCCGGCGGCAGGTCCTCGCCCGGGAAGACGAGCGATTCTTCGAGGCCATCGGCCACTACGTCGCCAACAAGAGGTTGCAGGACCTGACCACTGACCGCGAGCTCCAGGCCTGGTTGGCCGCACCGCCAAGCGGAGGTCTCGCAGCCCTGGGCCTCAGCCGACTCGCGCTCTCCATCTACCACGTCCGGAAAGATCTGCAGGACACCTTCCCGGCGCTGCCGCGGGACAGCGACGGCTTGCGGCATTGGATGGACGACGGTTTTCTCAAAGAAAAGGCCGCTGCCGAGCCCAGGGCTTTCCAGCTGATTCCGGATCGCTCGACCCTCAACCTGATCGGTCTGCATCAGCGGGAGACCGGCCTGGCCAACGTCCTTCGCTCGGTCGCCGCCAGCCTGAGGCCCGTGCGACCGATCAATATCGTCGATCTCGATCTCGCCCGACGGCGCACGAAGACAGACGCGCCCCTCCTCTTCCAGGGCCTTTCCATATGCTTCATGCCGCCCTCGGAGCTCGCCAAGGCGGTGGTCATGCTCGGTGACTCGTTCCTCGGCGCGAAGAGAAACATCTGCTTCCTGGCCTGGGAAACCTCGAGAATCAGCCCGTGTTATCGCCATCTCCTGGCCCGCTTCGACGAGATCTGGTGCTACAGCGGCTTCACTCGCCAGGCGGTCCTCGAGCTGCTTCCGGCAAAGCCCGTTCGGGTCGTTCCTCTATGCGTCGAAGCTCCCGGACCAGCGCGGCATCGACGCGGCGACTTCCGTCTGACCGATGAGCACTTCGTGATCGGATTCCATTTCGACGGCAACTCCTCGCTTCATCGGAAGAATCCGCTGGCCCTGGTCCAGGCCTTTCGCAGAGCGTTTCCGCCGGCTCCCGAGCACCGCCACCTGGTCCTCTTCTTGAAGGTCCATAACCTGGACAGAAGCTCCGCCAGTTCAAAGAAGCTGCGACGACAGGTCCAGGAAGACGATCGGATCCGGCTCGTGGGGGAATACTGGCAGCGGGGCAAAGTCTATGACTGGCTTTCGAGCCTCGATCTCTACGCTTCCCTGCACCGCTCTGAAGGCTTCGGCTACGGCATGGCGGAGGCCATGATCCGCGGAGTTCCGACGATCGCCACGGGCTATTCCGGCAATCTGCAATTCATGAACGAAGACAACTCCCTGCTGGTCAACTATCGCTTGACGCCGATCGACCGTGGCCAATATTCCACGGTCGATGATCAGGAGTGGGCGGATCCGTCGATCGACGACGCGGCCGAGAAGCTGAGGAAGATGTATCACCAGCCAGACCTTCGGACGCGGCTCGCCGCCGCGGGCAGGCAATCCGTCTCAAAGCAGCTCGCCGCCCGTGCATTCACGGCCACGATCCTGAACTATCTCGGAATCCCTCCGAGAGCCCAACGAAGTCCCGCGGAGTGCGCGCTCATCTGAAGTGGGCCGTCGCGTTGGTGGTCGCGAGCGCCGGCGCGGTCGCCGTCGCCTGGTGGGTGTTCCGTCCGCGCGGCACACCCGATGAGATCCTCGACCTGGTGTCTGAGCTGCGGGTCGCCGAGCTCACGGCTGAAACGCCGTTCATCGACATCGGAGCCCCCTCGGCCCGCCGACACCTGGTCGCGGGATGGGGGGTTGACGAGAAGGATGCTCGCGGTACCTACCGGTGGGTGACCGGAGACACCGCGTCGATCTCCTTTCTGAGCGCCGAGCCGAGACCCGTCGAGATCAGTTTGGACTGCGCGCCGCTGGTGTTCGAGGGCATGCCGGCACAGATCGCGCGGGTCGCGATCAACGGCAGCTCGGTCGGCGAGATTCGCCTGGGTCAGCAGCAGCAGCGCCACCGGATCGCCGTCCCGGCGGAGGCGATCGTCGTCGGCGAAAATCGACTGGAGCTTCTGCCCGCCCATCGGCATCGTCCACGGGACGTGCTGCCCGGCGCCGAGGACGCGCGACAGTTGGCGCTGCGATGTTACGGCCTCAGCTTCCGGGGTCTCGGTGCGAACGGGCGGGTGCGTGCCGGTGGTTCAAGCGGCGGGAGCGAAGACCGCATCCATCTGCCGGTGGGGACCAGCGTCACGTATTACTTTCAAGTCACGGAGCCCGCCCGTCTGAGGATCGGCGCGCTCGAGTCCTGGGGCCCGCGGGCCGACGACGTCTCCCTGCTGATCCGCTTCACTACCGCCGACGGCGCGGAAGAGACCGTCCAGCGACTCGCTTCTTCCCGAACCGACCCAGACTCCACAAAGACTCTCCAGCTTCCCCTGCCCTCCGCCGGCCAAAGCATCGGTCGGCTCGAGCTGGCGGCAACCTCGCCCCACCGCCATCCGAGGGAATCCAACGGGGTCACCCTGGTCCGGCCGGCGATCCACACCCGAGCCGCTCCCGAACGCCCGGGCAGCGGGCCGGCGGCGCCGAATTCGAGATCCGCCCGTCGTCGAGCGCCCCGGCCCAACATCATCATCTACTTGATCGACACCCTCCGCGCCGACCATCTCGGAGTCTACGGCTACCCGCGCCCGACCAGCCCCCACATCGACCGCTTCGCCGCCGACGCCCTGCTGTTCGAAAACGCCCACGCCCAATCGTCGTGGACCCGGCCGACGGTCGTCTCGCTCTTGACCGGGCTCGCGCCTCGCGCCCACCGCGTCAACCACGTCCGGGACAGTCTCCCCGACTCGGTCGAGACCCTGGGTGAAATCCTGACGCGACACGGCTACCTGACCGTCGGATTCGTCACCAACGGAAACGCCGGCCCGGAGTTCGGCCTGGATCGGGGTTTCTTGGATTATTCCTTTCTCAGAGAGTCCAAGGAAAGACCCAGTCATCACCAGCTGTCGGATCGGCTCAACGCCTCCCTCTTTCGCTGGCTCGAGGAGCGCCCCGCCGAGCGTCCGTTCTTCCTCTATGCCCACGCCACCGATCCCCATGCGCCCTACACTCCCCCCGAACCTTTCCTCGAACGCTTCGCGCCGAATGCCGAGCCCAGCGTCGGGAGCCTCGAAAGCGTGCGCGAGATCCATCTCGGCCGGCGGCAGGTCTCCGATCGTACCCGCGGGGACCTCATCGACCTCTACGACGCCGAGATCGCCTTCAACGATGATCAGTTCGGGCGACTGCTCGAGCGCTTGAAAGAGCTCGACCTTTACGACTCATCGCTCATCATCCTGCTCTCCGACCACGGTGAGGAGTTCTTCGATCACGGCAACTGGGGTCACGGCAACAACCTCTACCAGGAGCAGCTGGCGGTGCCGCTGATCCTCAAGCTGCCGGGCAATCGGCGAGCCGGCGAACGCATCCGGAGCCTCGCCAACCAGACCGACGTGATGCCGACCCTTCTCTCACTGCTCGACCTTCACGTTCCGGCCGCGATCACCGGCAGAAATCTGCTTTCGGCCGATGAATTCACCACCGTTCCCTCGTTCGCTTACCTCTCCCGCCTCGACGATCGGGCGATGCGCAGCGTCACCAGCCAGGGTTGGAAACTCATCCTCGAAGACGCGACCCATCCGCGAGCCTCTCCGGTCCAGCTCTACCAGGTCGCTGCCGATCCGCGGGAGACCACCGACCTCGCGATCCGGCGTCCGTTCAAGGTCGGCTACTTGACTCAGCTCATGCGTCGCTGGGAGCTCGGTCTCGGAGGCCCTGCCGGTGCCGAGGGAATCAAGGTGCCGATTTCGAGCGAGCTGCGCGGGCACCTGGAGGCCCTGGGCTATCTCTGAGTCTCGGCCGGAGGCTCGCGTTGACCCAACCTTCCGATGATTTGAAACTTTTTTGCGGTTATGCTCCAAGTATGACGCGTTACCCTTGAGCAGTCCGATTCCCGGCCGGCTCGAAACAGGAGAAAGAGATTGTCCAACCCGACCCGCGTTCGCACATCTTCCGCTCTCACCGCTCTCGCCGCTCTTCTCACCCTCGGATTGTCGGTGGTCGCGCCCGCCGGCGCGTGCCTGCTGGCCAAACGCCTGCGTGTGGTGGCGCCTAATTTGACCGAGGAAGAGGTCATGCTCTACGCCCACGGCAACATGCAGCCCTTGAAGGTGCAATATGAGCTCGCCGGGGCCACGACCTGTGTGAATGGTCAGGCCGATATCTACTCCTGCGACAACGTCGATCTGCTCGGCCACCTCAATCTCAGCGAGATCGGCGGCGGCGACGGCAACGACCTCTGGGGATGGACCGATCCGGTCACGGGGGCAGAGATCGCGATCATCGGCCGCTCCAACGGCGCCGCTTTCATCGATGTCTCCGACCCGGAAAACCCGGTCTACCTGGGCAACCTGCCGTCCCACAGCGGGTCCTCCTCCTGGCGCGACATCAAGACCTTCGCCGACCATGCCTTCGTCGTCGCCGACGGCCAGCCCCATGGCATTCAGGTCTTCGATCTCACGCAGCTGCGCAGTATCACCAATCCCCCCGTAACTTTCAGCGCTACCGCCCACTTCGGCGGTATCGGCAACGCGCACAACATCGTGATCAACGAGGATACCGGCTTCGCCTATGCCGTGGGCTCGGATAATTGCTCCGGCGGGCTCTATATGGTCGACATCAACACGCCGACCACGCCGACCTTCGCCGGCTGCTTCTCAGCCGATGGCTACACCCACGACGCCCAGTGCGTGACCTACAGCGGTCCCGACACGGAACACGTCGGCAAGGAGATCTGCTTTGCGTCGAACGAGGACACCGTCACCATCGTCGACGTCTCCAACAAGAGCAATCCCGCCCAGCTCGCGCGCGACGACTACACCACCCCCGACGGCTTCCACTATGCGCACCAGGGTTGGTTGACCGAAGACCAGAAGTACTTCGTTTTGGACGACGAGTTCGACGAGTTCGGACAGGGTCACAACACCCGCACCTACGTCTGGGACGTCTCTGATCTCGACGCCCCGTCGCTCAACGGTACCTGGGACGCCGCCGGCAGCTCGGTCGATCACAACCAATACATCCGGGGCAATCACACCTACCAGGCCAACTACGCCCGTGGGCTGCGCATCCTGGAGCTCACCGACTTGGATAACGCGGAGCTCACCGAAACCGGTTTCTTCGACACCCATCCCGAAGCCGACGGCAACTCCACCAACGGCGCCTGGAGCACCTATCCCTTCTTCGCCAGCGGCATCGTGCTGGTCTCGGACATCAACCGCGGACTCTTCATCCTGCGACCGCAAGAGGAAGAAGTGGTGCCCCTGATCTTCGCCGACGGCTTCGAGACCGGGGACGTGAGCCAATGGAGCAATCCTTGAAGCCAGCTCCGCTCAGCGATCACGCTGACAACTATCCCATCGCTCTTCCCAACTCGCGATCAAACGGCTCTGGCTCAGGGTTACTGTCATCAGCTCCGACAGCGCACGACTGAATGAAGCCGATCGGTCTCCTCCGAACATATGCGCTAGTTCATGGAGATACGTGCTGAGTGCATCTACGAAGCCACCGTAATGTAATACGGACTCCTTGAGAGCAATATACGGCAGAAGGTAGCGGAGAGAGAGCCCGCGGAACCTCAGCGCTCGGTCCTTATTCGGAATACATACGGCCATGCCTTGCCATGCGGCTCGCTCATTCATAATGACCTTACACGGAGGTAGCTCGACTTGTTCGAGCAGCTCAGGGAGCAGCGAAGAGACGAGCCGCTCGAGTATCTCGATGCGCTGGACTTCCAGGCCATGTGGGGCGCGGGTGACACTAAATCCACCGTCTTGTCCACAGGCTTCTTCCAGTGTGGGATAACCCAAGGTGAGGAAAGATTCATTGACTAGACGAAAGCGTCTCCTTGAAGACCTGACCCAGTCAAGAGCTTGCCTTCGGCGATTGTACTCGGGAATGTTGCTTCGCTTCACCTGGCGAGCGACTAGCAGATCCGGGAAGTCTTCTCTCCAGGCATTCTTGTGATGCTCCGAGGCGGCGATATTCCCCACCAAAGTGGCGATGACATGATGCCAGGAGTTAAAGTCAAACTTCTTTCGTGGTCGGGCATACCACCGATTCTTCATCATTCGAAGCACTGTGACCGAGGCTTCCGCGGGTAACTTGGAGGCAACTTTCTGAACAACAGTCACCACGTCCATACGATAGAATGAGTTTCTTTCGCGATCTTTGGACCTATAACTGTGCAGGCAGAAGATCAAAGGATCTTTGAATGATCCGAGCGCTTGGTAACTTGCGAAGATGATGCCTGGGCCAGGATCATCATAAGTACACGGGTAAGCCTCTGGTTTG
>JAAUXY010021816.1_pt1 | contig 15834 bp, 13 predicted proteins | sample 7278121 | NCBI WGS metagenome assembly JAAUXY01 (sample SAMN14350117, study PRJNA611818) | marine sediment metagenome | isolation source: surface marine sediment (1.8m) | place: French Polynesia: Moorea | collected 2018-08 | reverse complement strand
TTATTTGCAGTGAAAAAGCCGGAGAAGTTGCCCCAGATCAGCCGCTAGAACCAGGCGCGGAAGCCGGCAACGATAGCGAATTCCCGCGGATCCCCGCCTTCGCTTTTGACCAGGTCAGCCGTGTTGTTGAAATCACCCCCCCAGCTAATGCCAAGGTAAGGCGCGAACTCGCGGCGAATCTCGTAGCGCAAGCGCAGTTCTGCGACGGAATCAAAGAAACCGCGCCCGATGCCCACTGCACTGTCGCCGGCTGCGGCGACATTGAGTTCCACCCGGGGTTGCAGGATGAGGCGCTGGGTGAGCAGCAGCTCGTATTCGAACTCGAGGCGCGCCGACAGCTTGCCTTCATCACTCAGGAACAAGGCAGAATCCATCTCAAACCAGTAGGGAGCCAGGCCCTGAACACCAAGCACCAGGTGGCTGCGGCTGGGAGAGGGTTCAAAGTCGTAGCGAATTCCCGCCTGCAAATCCCAGAAAGGGCTCACAGCCCGACTGTAGAGAAACTGCAGCTCCGCTTCTTCGGTCCCCTCGCCGTCCACATACTCGCCCTCGGTTTTCACCCAGAGCTTGTTCAGGTCGGTACCCCGCCACCCCTGCGCCTCCCAGACAAGCGCATCTTCGCTGTCGGCCCAGCTGTATTCCATGCGCTCGGCGATCAGCAGGCTGTTTACCTGGTTGCCATGCCCCGCTTTCAGCGCCGCACGCGCTGTGGCCATGGCCTCGGGATCGTAGTACGCATCTGCCGCGGTTTGGGCACACACCTCAACCGAAAGCAGTACCAGACCAATGATGGGAAGCGTGGTCAAACGGGTCATACAGGTGCGGGCTCATCAACCACCGAAACGACGCGCATCATGCCTGCGTGCATGTGATAGAGCAGGTGGCAGTGAAACGCCCAGTCGCCGACGGCATCCGCCGTGATGTCTACTGACATCTTCTCACCCGGCTTTACAACAATGGTGTGCTTGCGCGGTTTGAAGTCACCCTCACGGGTGACAACCTCAAAGAACATGCCGTGAAGGTGGATCGGATGCGGCATCATGGTGTCGTTGACCAGGGTAAGACGCACTCTCTCGTCTTTATAAAGCTTGATAGGCCCGTCGACCTCTGAAAACTTGATACCGTCGAAGGACCACATGTAGCGCTCCATGTTGCTTGTCAGGTGGAGTTCGAGTTCTCGCTGTGGCTGGCGAGTATCGGGGTTTTTCTCCCTTGCGCGCAGGTCGGTATACACCAGCACACGATGATCAACATCTTGAAGACCGAGGGGTCGTTCGCCCAGCCGGTTAACGGGGTTCATCGCAAGGCCGACGACACCAGGGCCTTTAGGGTGGTTGTGTTCCTGCCGCGCTGCACCTCCGGCGTGATCTGTTCCATGACCCATACTTGAGTGGTCCATGTCACCATGACCCATTGCGGCATGATCCATATCGCCATGACCCATTGCCGCGTGTTCCATGTCGCCGTGATTCATGCCGCCATGCTCGCCGTGGTCCATGGCCATATCTTTCATGGTCAGCGTTGGGCGTGGCCGCAACGCCGGCACCTGTGCCGAGAGACCTGCTCGCGGGGCCAACGTGGCCCGGGCATAACCGTATCGGTCATTGCTCTCCGCCATCAGGGTGTAGGCCCGATCCTCGGGCTGCACGATGACGTCGAAGGTCTCGGCGACCCCAATCTGGAACTCTTCGACTTCGACGGGATCGACCGGGAGACCATCGGCCTGCACTACTGTCACTGGCATGCCCGGGATCCTGACATTGAAGATGCTCATTGCCGATGCGTTGATAAAACGCAGACGCACGCGCTCGCCGGGGCTGAACAGGCCGGTCCAGTTATCCTGCGGACCGTGCCCGTTGATCAGGTAGGTGTATGTAGCCCCCGTGACATCCGCGATGTCGGCAGCGTTCATGCGCATTGCGCCCCACATCAGCCTGTCGTCTACCGTATTGCCGAATCCATCCTCGCGGCTATCGCGGAAAAACTCGCCCACCGTACGCTGCTGGAAATTGTAGTTGTCCGGCATCTTCTTGAGCTTGGCGAAGACCCGATGCGGATCTTCAAAGGTCCAGTCCGATAGCAGTATCACGTACTCCCGGTCCGCGGCATCGGGGTCGGTGTCCCTGGGTTCAATAATCAGCGGCCCGTAGTGGCCGCTCTGCTCCTGCAGGCCCGAATGGCTGTGGTACCAGTAGGTACCCGCCTGCTTGAGTGGGAATTCGTAAACGAAGGTCTCCCCCGGCTTGATGCCGGGGAAGGTGACTCCCGGGACGCCGTCCATCTGGAATGGCAGCAGAATGCCATGCCAATGGATCGAAGTGTCTACCGCGAGCCTGTTGGTGACCCGCAGGGTGACCGTATCACCCTCTCGCCAGCGCAGCAGTGGAGCGGGTAGCTGGCCGTTGACCAGGATGCCCTTCCCGCCGCGCCCGTCGATGCTGCAACGCGCCTTGTCGACACTGAGGTCGAATACATTGCCCGACAGCGGCCGCATGCCGTCGAGATTTGCAGCCGTACCACTGCGCGCCCAGGGTGGAAGGGTTAGATTGAGACCGAGTGTCGCCGCCGTGAACATTCCCTGGCGTAGGAAACGGCGGCGACTCAGGTTGAGATGATCGCTGCTGGACATTGTCCTATACTTAATACCCCCGGGGGGTATACGTCAAGAAGGACTTATGGATCAGGAGCGGGACAAGACACTCAAGCGCCTTGCGCGAATCGAGGGCCAGGTTCGAGGTGTACTGGGGATGATCGAATCCGATCGCTACTGCATGGATGTACTCCAGCAGCTGCGAGCAATACAGTCGGCATTAGCGAAAGTAGAGGATGCCGTTCTCAAGGACCACGCCGCGACCTGTGTGGAGCGGGCCATTGCCTCCGGCGATCCGGACGACCAGCGCCAGAAGTTCAATGAGCTGGTCGACCTGATCTCCAAAACCAAGAACTAGACCAGGTCGGGCTCGGGAGGGGCCCGGATCTGCAAGCCGGAAATCAGTGACTAATGACGTCGAGGGTCAACAACAATCGGCTCTCGCCAGGCGACACTGCAGGCGAACGATGCACGAGGCCGGCATTTTCGTTGCCCTCCCAGAGCTCGCCTTTCAGCAAGGCAACATCCCCCGGGTCGAGTTGCCGAATGGCATCTTCCTCGGTGTAGAGGTGTGACTCCTTGTCTGACAGCCCCTTGCTGCCACGACCCAGCTTGGACCGGTCCACCGCCTGATGGGGCAGCCAGTCCGTGCCGACACCGTGATAGGTGGTAACGAATCGACAGGGTACGTTGTCGACATGGAATCTCGGACACATGGCCTGCCTGAGCACGGTCAGTCGCAGTCCCGCCCGTTCGAACCCCAACAGGGAGCAGAACATATCCACCAGGTAGGCGACGTCTTCACAGAAAGCGGGCGCGTCCACATTACCCAGAGCCTCACTGACTGAGGCGCGCGCGGTCTCCGGCGTCACCGTCATGGAGAGCTCCAAGTCGTGGGGTAATGCGACCAGTGCCGCCACTTCGAGCTTGAGTACATCACTTAGCTCGCGCTGCCAGACCGCCATATTGACGATGTCCCGGTATACATCGGCCAACACGGCGGGATCGTCACGCTGGGAGGAAACCCGGTACCTGCCCAGGTCTATTCGTGAGACATCTTGCCCTTCCGCCGGGCTGGCACCGGCGGGGGTCATTGGCCCTGCCCCCAGGCCGGGAACGGGTCTTCCAGGCTACTCCAGTACTCTTTGCCCTTGAGGACTTCTTCGTTGCTCAACAGGCATTCATCCAGCGCGCGGGTGATATCCGCCTGGTCCAGCCCCTGCCCGATAAACACCAGTTCCTGGCGCATATCGCCGAAGGGCTCCTCCCACTTCTCCTTGATCTGTTCCAGGTAGTCCGGTTCTGTCGGCCATTGCTTGCGCGGGACCGCCATCCAGAACATCCCCGCGAAGCCGTAGTGCGCCATGCCACCGGCCTGGCTCCACTGCCCGGCAAACTCCGGGCGCGTTGCCAGCCAGAAAAAGCCCTTGGAGCGAATTACCTTGCCGTAGTCCTCGATGCTGTGCAGGAAGTCGTGGAATTTCTTCGGGTGGAACGGACGACGGGCAAGATAACTGAAGCTGCCGATGCCGTACTCTTCGGTCTCCGGTACATGCTCACCGCGCATTTCCTTGAGCCAGCCCGGCGCCCGCTGCGCGCGCTCGAAATTGAACAGCCCGGTGCCCATTACCTCCTCCAGGTCCACCTCGCCCTTGCTGATCGGGATGATGCGTGCCTGGGTATTGAGGGTCTTGAGAATACCAGTCAATCGCTCGATATCGGCAGCCTCCACCAGGTCGGTCTTGCTGATGAGGATGACATCGGCAAATTCCACCTGGTCCACCAGCAAGTCGGCCACGTTTCGGTGATCGTCTTCGCCCAGCGACTCGCCGGTATCCTGCAGGTACTTTGCCTGGTCGTAGTCCCTGAGGAAATTGAGTGCGTCTACCACGGTCACCATCGTGTCCAGGTTGGCCACGTCCGACAGCGAGACACCGTCCTCGTCGGCAAATGTGAAGGTCTCGGCCACGGGCAGCGGTTCGGATATGCCCGTGGATTCGATCAACAGGTAGTCGAAGCGTCCGTCCTTCGCAAGGTTGGTGACCTCCTCCAGCAGGTCTTCCCGCAGGGTGCAGCAAATGCAGCCATTGCTCATTTCCACGAGCTTCTCTTCACTGCGGTTGAGGCTGATTTCGTTCTGGACGATCGCCGAATCGATATTGATTTCACTCATATCGTTGACGATCACGGCGACCTTCTTGCCCTGCCTGTTATTGAGCACATGGCTGAGGACGGTGGTCTTTCCCGCTCCGAGAAAGCCCGAAAGAACGGTGACGGGGAGCGTCTCCCCAGTGTGAGTTTGCATTGGCTGAGGTACCTCGTATCCGGCTTGCAGAAATCGGCAATGATATAACATATCTTTTTGACGGCAAGTAGAACGGGCGCCAGACGCCGGATCATAAGCACCCCATTTACACGACATGCTGCCAAGAGCGGAAAGGATAGTGTGCCTACTACGTTATGCCTCTATGCAATTGCAGCAGAGCCAGACACTCGAAGAGATGGGAGTTCCCTGCGCGGGCACCGGCATCCCGCCTTAGGCACCTACAGTATTTCCTGGCCCAGGTGGCCTGATGCCGCCAGCGGAACAATCCAGTAGCGTAGCGGACTGTTTCCGCAGGCGCCCCGCAGCGCCTCCAGCAGTGCCTCCTGCTGGTCCTCTGGGTGAATCACTTCCAGTCGACAGAGGCGCCGGTAGCCAGCCACCTGTTCCTGGAGATCGTATTCGCTGTGGCTGCGGCTGTAGCCGTCGATGGTGCTGAGGTTGAACCCCGAAATCTCTTCCAGGCCAATCAGCGTGTCGATCAGGTCCTCGCGAATTTTTTCTGAGGTCACGGCCACCAGTAGTTGTTCGCTCATGCGCGTCGCTCCAGCCATAGGTAGGCCATGGGCAGCAGGTAGAGAGTCGTCAGCGTCGAACTTACGAGGCCGCCGACGACCACGATGGCCAGCGGACGCTGTATTTCCGCCCCGGGGCCGGTCGCGAATACCAGGGGCAGCAGCCCGAACATTGCGGTCGTCGCTGTCATCAGGATAGGCCGGAGGCGCATCACGGCGCCGGACACAACGCGGCGTGAGGCATCGGCAATCGTCACCCGTGTGTTTTCGAAGTGACTGATCATCACCACCCCATTGAGTACCGCCACACCTAACAGGGCAATAAACCCCACAGACGCCGGTACAGACAGGTACTCGCCGCTGACGAACAGGGCAATAATGCCACCCATCAGGGCGAATGGGGTATTGGCAAGGATCAATGATGCCAGGGCCAGCGAGCGAAAGGTGGTAAAGAGAATAAGCAGGATCAGCAGTAGAGAAGCGGGAACGATCATAAGCAGGTTTCGCGAGGCGCGCTGTTGGTTTTCGAATTCGCCGCCAAAGTCGATGAAGTAGCCGGTCGGCAGGGTAAGCTCTTCCGCAATGGTGCGGTCCACTTCCTCGACGAATCCGACGATGTCGCGCCCCACGATATTGCTGGTGACCACGCCGAACCGGTTGCCTCGCTCCCGCTCGATCAGCAGCGGGCCCTCCCGGTAGGAGACTTCGGCAATATCCTGCAGGCGGGCCAGAGTGCCGTCCGGCATCTTCACCAACTGGTCCGCCAGCTCAGGGACGCTATTGAACGAATTGCCGCTGCCGCGACGGCCGGCAATGACCAGTGGGAAACGTTTCTTGCCCTCTATGACTTCGGAGACGATCAGGCCCTCGAGCTGGGCCTTGATGTCGCGCGACAGTGCCGCCACGCTCATGCCGTAGCGGGCAGCCATCTCGTGCCGCAGCGCGATGTTGAGGAACTCACCGCCCTCAATCACCGCCGCCTTGACGTCGACGGCGCCCTCGGCGGAACGCACCACTGACTGCACCTGGCCGGTGATATCCGCCAGCGTTGCCATGTCATTGCCGAACACCTTGATCGCCAGGTCGCCGCTCGAGCCTGTCAGCATCTCCGAGACGCGCATCTCTATCGGCTGGGTGAAGGAGAAGTTTATGCCGGGGAAATCGAGCAATACCTCGCGTAGGCTCGCGGTCAGTGCCTCCTTACTGGAAAACCGCCACTCACTGCGAGGTTCCAACTCCATGAAGATATCGGTTTCATTGAGGCTCATGGGGTCCAGGCCAATTTCATCCGAGCCGGTACGGGCCACGATCTGGCGCAGCTCCGGGACGCTGTCCAGCATGGCCTTCTCAACCTGTTTGTCCAATTCCGTCGAGGCTTCCAGTGAGATGTTGGGCGACTTCTCCAGCTGCACGATGAGATCGCCCTCGTCCAGCGTGGGTACAAAGGTCTTGCCGACAAAGGCGAACAGCAGCAGGCTCAGTACCAGGGTGACAGCCAGCACCAGGAGCAAGCGACGCGGAGCAGCCAGGATTCCGGTGAGGCTATTCCCGTACACCTGCTGCAGGGTGCGAAGGTAGCCGGGTACCGTCTGGACTTTGTCGGCCAGCAGTAGCGACGCCAGTGCCGGGATTACCGTAAGGGACAGCACCAGCGCAGAGAGCATGGCAAATACGATGGTCAGTGCCACCGGCGAGAACAGCTTGCCCTCCAAACCAGTCATGGTCAGCAGCGGGAAAAACACGATCAGCACAATCAGTGTTCCGGAGACCACCGGTACCGACACATCTTTTGCCGCCCGGTAAATGATATGCATGCGCGGCAGCGCGGGCTTTTCCGCCAGCCGGCTGGCCACGTTTTCCACCACCACTACCGAGGAGTCCACGATCATGCCGATCGCAATGACCAGGCCACCGAGGCTCATAAGGTTGGCCGAGAGGCCGTAGCGGGACATAAGAAAGAAGGTCGCCAGCGCCGCCAGTGGCAGCGACAGGGAGACCACCAGAGACGCCCGGACATCAGCGAGAAAAACCGCCAGCAGCGCGATCACCAACACCACAGCTTGCAGCAGTGCCATGGAGATCGTGCCGACGGCAGTATCGATCAGTACCGAGCGGTCGTAAAAAACATTGAAGTGGGTGCCAGGCGGCAGCGCGCTCTCGAGTTCCGCCAGCTTCGCCTTAACACCCTCCACCACCTGGCCGGTATTGCTGTCCTTCAACGCGATCACCAGGGCCTCGGTGGTCTCAACGCCGTCCCGGGTGACCGAGCCGTAGCGGGTGAGGTGGCCGTGGGAGATATCGGCCACGTCACCCAGGCGGTGGTTAACCCCGTCGTGCTCGATCACCAGCGACGCGATGTCCTCCACCGATTTGAAGCGACCCTCGCTGCGTGCAATGAGGGTGTCATTGCCCTGTACGACACGCCCGACGCCGGCGTTGAGGTTGTTGTCTTCCAGCAGGGCAATGAGATCGTCAATGCCGATACCGAGCGCGGCGAGCTGCTCAATGCGAGGCTGAACCTGGTAGCTGCGCGCGAAGCCGCCGAGGATATTCACATCGGCCACACCATCCACCGTGCGCAAGGCTGGGCGAACTTCCCAATCCAGCAGCTCGCGGCGCTTCATCAGCGACAGATTCGGGTTTTCCAGCGTGAACATGAACATTTCACTCATAGGTGTGCTCATCGGCGCCAGGCCGCCAATCACGCCCACAGGCAGGTTGTCCCAGATGTTCAGCAGGCGCTCATTGACCTGTTGCCGGGCCCAGTAGATGTCGGTGCCGTCGACAAAGTCCAGGGTGATGTCGGTGATCGCATACTTGGTCGTGGAGCGCAGCATCGACTGGCGCGGTATGCCCAGTAGTTCTGTTTCTATGGGCTGGGTCACCTGTTGCTCGATCTCTTCGGGGGTCATCCCGGGTGCCTTGAGAATGATCTTGACCTGGGTGGGCGCGATATCGGGAAAGGCGTCGATAGGGATCTGTAGCCATGCCCGGAAGCCGAGCACAGCGACCAGACTCGCCAGTGATAGCACAAACAGGCGCTGCGTGAGCGAAAAGCGAATCACCGCTTCCAGCACTACTCGCCACCCAGGCCCAGCAGGATGCCCTGAACGGCGCTCACCGAAGTGACGAGCACCTCCCGATCAGCCAGGTTGGCCGCGCAGCGCACGAAGTAGTCACCATCGATTCCGCCCACAATGTCCACTGGCGTGGGCACCAGTTGTTGGCCTTCGTGTACCAGCACCGCCGATGCTCCCTGCCATTGCATAAGCGACTCGGCCGGGATGCGGAAGCCGTTGCCCCGGTACCAGGGCGTGGCCATCAAGCGTTGGCCCGGGACAAAAGTGCACTGCTCAGACAAAGTCGTGCTCCAGGCAGTGACCCGGAATTCACTGGCTACGCCGCTGATCTCTTCGACGCCGAGCCGGCAGCTGCCGGAACTCAATACTGTCAGCTCGGCGCGGCGTGCAACCGGTATGTCGACCCTGAGGCGCAGTGAATCCTTCGGAACGATCCTCACCACCTCGCCGCCTTCGGGTATGCCACCTACCGGCTGTCGATACTGGACAATGCCGCCTGCAGGCGCGGTCAGCAAGACACGGTCGTGCTCGCTACCTGTTTCGAGGAGTGCATGGAAGTGATCAAGGTGTTCATGCTCGAGCTTGAGTTCGTAGTAGGTGCTGCTAATCGTCATCCAGCGCGCTTCGTCGATCGCCTGTTGCTGGTAGAGGTCCCGGTTGGCCAGGAATCGACTCTCAGCCAGTGCTAGTTGTTTGCCAACCAGTTCGAACTCCGTCAGGAAATGGTGGACTTCCGGGCCGACGAGCCGGGCAATGGCCTGGCCCTTTTGCACTTCGGTACCAGGCGGCAGCAGGTAGTGAATCTGTTGCACGCGCGGAAGGGTGATCACACTCACCGACTCTCCTGCGCGGTAGGCGGCGAGCGCGGCCAGGGGCTGCCCTGCATACGTCTCGCTGGCAGATACGCTCGCGTATTCAAGCTTCAGCTGACCGAGTTCGCTGGTGTCCACGACCTGCGCCCAGCCGGTAAGGCACGTGATGCCAGCCGCCAGGAACAGGCAGATCTTTTCTCTCATAGGGGGATTCCCGCGGCTTGTCGGCTCATGGCCCGGTTCTGGCCTATGAGCACCCGATTGATGGCGCCTTCAGCCTCGGTATCCAGGCTGTCCAGCAGACGCCTGACCCAGATTTCGCTGGCGATTTCATTCTGGCCCAGCAGCGACCGACTCTCTTCGATCAACTGTTTGCCGATGTCCAGGGACTCGTCCAACAGGACTTGCCGCCTCTGCAGGTGTTCGGCCTCCTGCGTCAGCTCCTGCCAACTACTCTGAAGGGAGATCAGCAACTCATCGTAACGCTGGGCAGAATCCCTTTGCGCCTCGCGCCACTCGTTGCTGTTGGCTTGAGAGACCGTATCGAAGGCGCTCAGGGGAACTTCCAGCGCAATGCCATACTGGTTTTCGTCGAGCTGAGGAGTCTCCTGGTTCCTTGCGATCAACGCGAGGTTCCAGGGCGAGCTTTTCGCGCTGGCCGCCGCAATCCGCGTACGCTGCTGCTCCCGTGTCAGGTCCAGCAGGCGCAGCTCGGGGTGGTTGCGCCAGGGCGCGTCAATGGCCGGTGCAGGCTCTTCGATCGCATCGGGCAGGCTGCCGAGCCCGGTCAGTAATCGGTAGCGCTGCTGCCACTGCGCCTGCGCCCGGCGCTGGTCCTGCAGCAGGAGCTTCGCTTTGGTGATTTCCTGTTGGATCAGCAGCAGGCTATAGCGGCTGGCACTGCGTGCCTCGAACAGGTCCTGCTGGCGGTTCAGCAGTTTTTCCAGCAAGGTGATTTTGCGTTCGGTGTATTGCAGCCGAGTGTTCTCGACGCGCTCCGACCAGACCGTTTCCCTCAACAGCCCAGAGAAATACAGCTGGCGCCGCTCCGTTTCCGCGCGCGCGATAGAAGTTGCGAGAGCGCGAAGCTGTTCATCCTGCCGTCGCCCGAAGGGTGACTTTAGCGGCAGGTTGATACTGATTTCGGCCTCATCACTGCCCTGGGATTCGTCGCTCTCAAGGAAAAGCATGCCTATCGTCGGCAAGCCCGCCAGCCAGGTGGACGTCTGGAAGCCAGGCAGGTCCTTTCCCGCTGAGTCTCGCGCCTGGCGCTCCACAGTAACCTGTACCACTTCGCCCAGATCCAGCGAGCGCGCAGAGATGTCGCTCTCAGCCGCTGAAGCCGTCCAATAAAAGACTGCCAGCAGGCCCAGCAGCCATCTGCTCACGCGTATGGAAGAGAAAATGCTCGTTCGGAGCTGCACCGGTGCAGACTGCGGCCCGCGGGCGTCGTTCTGCACCAACAGCGCTCGCTCAGGAACCACGCGCGGGCGTTTCAAAGTACAGGGAGAAAGTCGGGAAAAGCGCCCTGTTTGAAATCCCCTACTCCAAAACCGACCACTTTTCCCAAACCCCCGGCTTTTTCATCTGATGATCGGCTTGAGTTAACTTTGCGTGGTTCGGGCTAGCCGGGTTATTACACCACCCCATACTCTGGGCAATGATCTCCGAGTTTTCCTCGTCGATTCTGCGCATTCCGCCCCAATATCTGCAGGTGGCACAAGTCTTCTCCGATTTCATGCTAACTCTCAATCCGCCACCCGAACTGCCATGGTGAGAGTGACCTGCAGCCGCTGCAGATGGTGCAAGCCCAACAGCGGCTGTAGTGGCGAGCAGCGTACCTGAACGAGCAAGGAAACGACGCCTTGTCTGTTTGTCCATTTTTGACATCCGCTTTTGTTTTTCCGATCAAAGTTGCACAAGCTAATTAAAGGTCAAGCGACCCAGGGCATCATTGACACAAATCAACCGGGGTGTGGCGGGTACCTCAATGAAACGACAGATACAAGGCGCAAGCGAGCTCGGGGCCTTCCTCGCCTTGGCTGCAAATGCGCCTGACGGCCCTAGACGACATGAATGCACCTGGAGATGGCAACCGGAATTGGTGCGACGACTTGCGACGCCTGAAGACGTTAGGTAACCGCGTCAGCCTTGATTCTTGCCGCAGTGTTAGCGATCGCCAAAGTGCCGCTCGGCTTGTTCATATCGCTCCTGGGCTTCCACAGTCATGGTGGCGATCGGTCGCGCCTCGAGTCGACCGAGCCCGATCTCCTCACCGGTTTTCTCACAGTAGCCATAGGTGCCCTGGTTAATACGCTCCAGGGCGGCATCGATTTTGCGCATCAGTTTACGCTCTCTATCGCGCGTCTTCAGTTCAAGCCCGAACTCGGTCTCCTGACTCGCGCGGTCGTTTGAATCCGGTAAGTTGCTGGCTTCGTCGCGCAGGTGATGAATCGTTCGATCCACCTCTTCCATAAGCTCGCGCTTCCAGTTCTCAAGGATTGTACGGAAGTGCTCGAGCTGGCCTTCGCTCATGTACTCCTCGTTCTTCTTTCTCTTGTACGGCGCTACGCCATAGATACTGAGGTCAAACGCGCTGGCCTTGGCAGACGCCTTGCCCGCACGCTGGTTGGTGGAACGCTGAGTCTTTGCCGGCATTTTCCTCCCCCGCCGTCTCAATTGCTGTTTCGTGATTACATCCAGCGTCTGATGCGCAACGCTACTTCGCAGCTAGTAAAAGTAATGTTATAACGTTACATTTAGAAGTCGCAAGAAGAGCTACCGAACAGCGCTACTTTCCATGACCGATACCAGCTATTTCTATTTCCAAAGCTACGAAGAATGGCGCACTGCCATAACAGAACGTTGCAAGATCGACCTGACGCCGGAATACGCGCGAGATCGAATCGCCGCACTCCGCGATCCAGGGGATACCGCCACCAGGGAATTCACGGCCACTTACGGCGATGCCTACCTGCAGCAGGTTATTCAATGGTTCGAACAAGCCGAGCGCAGCGGCAATGACTGATCACGTGGGCTTTGGTTCCTTCGGCTGGCTGCACATCGACCAGTGCTTTGATCGACAGATTCCGTCCAAAGTGGCTGAAATGCGAAACGTTAACTAGCATTGCTGTGTCTTTCAGCGGTTGTTCCGCCGCAGACATGCCAGCAATGGCAAGCTTCGGCAATCCATTCCACCCGTTAATCAGGTTCAACTATGCGCTCAATAACGAAATGCCTGCTTCCGGCCATTCTCACTCTCCTCTGTTCGGCGGCCTTCTCACAGACCCTCACCACGGAGCAGATGGAGCAGCTGCAGTTCCGTCATATCGGCCCCATTGGCAACCGTCTCATTTCGGTGACCGGCGTGCCCGGCGACCCGATGACCTACTACGTCGGCGCGGCATCGGGCGGAATCTGGAAGTCATCAGACGGCGGGTTGAACTGGAAGCCGGTATTCGACAAACAACGCGTGCATTCCATCGGCGCGCTGGCGCTGGCGCCGAGTGAACCCGAGATCGTTTATGCCGGTACCGGTGAGTCTTTTATTCGCTCCAATGTCTCTTTGGGCAACGGCATGTGGCGATCCACCGACGGCGGCGCCACCTGGTCGCACATAGGGCTTGAGAACACCGGACGCATCAGCCGCATCGTCGTGCACCCCACCAACCCTGAAGTGGTTTACGTGGCGGCACTGGGTCACGGCTACACGCCACAGAAGGAGCGCGGCATCTACAAGAGCACAGACGGCGGTGCCAGCTGGACGCAGGTGCTGCACGTGGATGAAGGTACCGGCGCATCGGACCTGGTCATGGATCCATTTAATCCGCGCATCCTGTTCGCGGGCATGTGGTCGCTGGAGATTCGTCCCTGGACGAGAACGAGCGGCGGCCCGGGCGGCGGCATCTACAAGTCGCTGGATGCGGGCGCGACCTGGACCAGGCTCGAAGACAACGGGCTACCCGAAGGCGAGGTGGGCAAAATCTCCCTGGCCATGACCGCAGCGCAGCGGGGCCGGCTATACGCCCTGATCGAGACCGGCGACGGCATCCCGTTGGACGGGGAAGACACCAATACCGGCGAGCTGTGGCGGTCAGAGGATCGCGGCGAGTCTTTCACCCTGATCAGCTCGGATCGCGACCTGACCGGCCGCGGCGCCTATTACACGCGCAGCAAAGCTTCACCGGACAACCCCAACGAAATCTATTTCTTCTCCGCCGCCTATGCGACCAGCATCGATGGCGGCAAGACCGCGACAGCCGCCAAACCCGGAAGCGCCCCCAACTGGGACCACCATGAAATGTGGATAGACCCGACCAACGGCGACCGGCAGATCGTGGTGGGCGATGGTGGACTGTCGATCAGTCACAATCGCGGCAAATCCTGGCATCGCGTGCAGTTGCCGGTGGCGCAGCTTTACCACGTGACCACCGACTCGGAGATCCCCTACAACGTGCTCACCAACCGTCAGGATGGGCCATCCATGAAAGGCCCCAGCAGAAGCCGCAGCCAGACCTTCTTCGGGTCGTTTATCGGCACCGGCCTCTGGCACGACGTCGGCGGCGGTGAGAGCGGCTTCGCCACCGCCGATCCCACCGATCCCAACATCGTCTGGTCCAGTGCCTCGGGATTCGGGGCCCTGGGCGGCGTGGTCGTCAGGTACGATGAGAAGAACGGTCAGTTCCGACAGGTGGAAGTCTGGCCGGAACTCACTGCCGGCACGCCGGCCGCGGACGTCAAGTATCGCTTCCAGTGGACCTTCCCGCTGCTGATTTCACCCCACGACAACAACACGGTGTACGTCGCCAGCCAGTACGTACACCGCACCACCAACGGCGGCCAGAGCTGGGAGATCATCAGCCCCGACCTCAGCCTGAATGACAAGAGCAAACAACAGTTCTCCGGCGGGCTCACCGGCGACAACATCGGCGTGGAGTACGCCAACGTGGTCTATGCCCTCGACGAATCGCCGCTGAGAAAGGGCCTGCTGTGGGCGGGCACCAACGATGGCCAGGTGCACGTAAGCCAGGACGGCGGTGCCAACTGGGAGAACATCACCCGGAAGCTTCCCGGAATGCCCAGCTACGGCGCTGTTCGCAATATTGAAGCCTCCCAACACGACGAAGGCACCGCTTATCTCACGGTCGATGCCCATGAGATGGGGGACTTCAAGCCCTACGTCTACAAGACGACCAACTACGGGAGGTCCTGGAAGAAAATCACGGCGGGCATAGAAGACAGCCCACTGAGCTATGCACGGATGATCAAGGAAGACCCGATCAACCCCGACCTGCTCTACCTCGGCACGGAGAACGCGCTCTACTTCTCTCTCGACCAGGGCAAGCGCTGGCAGTCGCTGATGACCAACCTGCCCTCCAGCCCCATGTACTGGATGGATATCCCGGAGCACTTCAACGACCTGGTGGTGGGCACCTACGGCCGCGGCGTCTGGATCCTGGACGATCTCACCCCCATCCAGCAGTTCAATGACGATGTCGCCTCGTCGGCGCTGCACCTGTTCGACCCAAAGGATGCCTACCGCCTGCAACCGATTTCGGCGGTTATGCAGTTCTTCAAGGAGGCCTCCTTTGGCGATGACCCGCCGGCAGGCACCTCGCTGCACTACTGGCAGTCAGAAGAGATGGACGAAAAGGTGTCTCTGGTCATCAAGAACGAAGCCGGCGAGACGGTCCGCACCATTGAGCATGAGGGCAAAGTGGGCGTGAACCGGGTGTGGTGGGATTTCAAGGAGGACCCAACCACCGAACTGGTACTGCGCACCAAGCCGCTCTACGCCGACTGGTTCCCAATGAAGGATGACCGGACCCGCGAACCACTGCTGAAGCCCATGTCACTGATGGCAAGCCCGGGCGTCTATTCCGTCACCCTGAAGTCCGGCGACTTTGAGCAGACACACAGCTTCGAACTCAAGAAGGACCCCAACTCAACAGGGAGCCTTGCGGATATCCAGGAACAAAAGGCCTTGCTCGACAAGATCCGCGCTGACTTCGAGGAGATCTCCCTTGCCGTCAACGAGGCCGAAAGGCTGCGCAGGCAGCTGCGAGACCTGATGCCCATGGTGGACGAGGACATGCGCGGTGAACTGGAGACATTGGATGAAACCGTCACAAGCCTCGAAAACCGAATGTTGCAATTGAAGCACTCCGGCAAGGGCCAGGATGTCATCCGGCTTCCGGGCATGCTGATGGAGAAGCTGGATTACCTCGCCATGACGGTGGCCATTGCCGATTTCAAACCGGCCGATCAATACGTCGAGGTCTACGACAAGCTCCACGCCGAGTGGACCGAGGTTCAGGCTAGCTGGACTGCTTTAAAAGACGGTGAGGTGGCGACCATGCGCGCCAAGCTGGCCGAGACCGGGCCGCTGATCGTCGATGCGGACTGATGGCTGTATGGCGCCTAGTAGGTATCGAAAATCCGTTGAATCTCACCCGGATCAGCTGTCCGGGTGAGAGCCAGCATAAGTAGAATCCGCGCCTTATTGTCCTGCTGG
>JAAUXY010157260.1_pt1 | contig 15836 bp, 12 predicted proteins | sample 7278121 | NCBI WGS metagenome assembly JAAUXY01 (sample SAMN14350117, study PRJNA611818) | marine sediment metagenome | isolation source: surface marine sediment (1.8m) | place: French Polynesia: Moorea | collected 2018-08 | reverse complement strand
GGAAAATCGCTAGGTGCAACTACCTATTGATATCAAGATAGACCAAGCAGAGAGCTACAAAGCTGGGAGAATGACAGAGTAGGTGCTATGAAACTTCTAAGTAGATTGTTACTTATGTTGTTCGCCCTGGCGACCTCGAGCGTCGCCGCAGACCCCCGCACCCTCAGTGATCAACAGATGGACCAGATTACCGCGGGTACGGCGGGTGAGCACACGCTCCCGACCGCCGCCACGGGTGGTAACATAATATCCGGCGAGGCGCACGCCTCGATTGCCGGCGAATCAACCATCAGCCTTCTGGACAACGCGCAGACCGGCGCGAGCGCACTGAGCCTCGTGAGTTCCGCGGATTCCGCGGTTGCCAGCGGCGTTAACCTCTGGGACGGAACCGTTCAGACACTGAACGTCGGCTCGGAGATCAATGTCCTGCAAAGCAATGAACTTGCTCAGAACTCCGCGTCACCATACGCCTGGTTGCATGGCTATGATCGCGAAGAGGGCACGCTGCGTGATGTGAGCACGTACGCCGATTCGACGGCTGAAGTGCAGAAGATCGAATTCGGCTTGCAGCTCGATATCGATGGCATCGGTACTTTCAACGGCGCCGGAGAGGTGCCTGCCGCCGTGATACCGGGGGCGAAAATCCCGGGAACCTACGGCAACGTCGTGGGATTCGCCGGTGAACTCGGGATCGAGTACGACGGCGGCTCCTTCGAGGCAGGTTTCGACCTCGACAGCTCGCTGGCAGCCGAGGCACACCTGAACGCCGCCAGCACGACATCGATCCTGTGGGGATTGATTGACGTCGCCGGGGGCGACCTCAAGTCACGCACGCGAGTGACCGGCAGCTTCAATCCGTACATTACGATCGACTGGGTCTTTCCCGACCTCTCGATTTCAGGAGAAGGCGCCGTTTGTTACGCCAATGCCGGCGTTTGCCGCTCCAGCGTGCTGGATCGCCACATCGCCGCGCTTTACATGCCGGTGGCCAACGCCGAGTACATCGTGATCGATCGCTCCGGCCTGGACGCAAGCAGCGTTTACGAGGTAACCCTCGGCACGGAGGCGCAGGCTATGGCACGGGCGGTCACGCTCGTGAACTCGGCCGGCGGTCTTGTCGCGAACGGTGCGAACCTGGCGACGGCCAGCGACGCAGGTTTCGGGACAGAAACTGACGAAACCGCCTCCGGTTCGATGCTCGCAACCGATGTCCTCTTTCTCGACCAGGACAACTTGCTGACGCAGACGCGCGGCGTGAGCGACAGCGGTCGGCGTGGTCGTCATCCGTCCAATCCGGGCGGCACGATCGTGGCTGCGGAATCAATGGCCAACCAGAGCCACAGCCGATCCGTAACGGCGACCGATGCGGCGCAAGCCGACGCTCGGGCGGTGACGCTCGCCAACTCGGCGGATGCACTCATCGCGACGGGCGTAAACGTCTGGGATGGCCGGTTGCAGGAAGGCGTCGTCGGGAATCGCGTCGACATGTGGCAGAACAACCGGCTGACACAGCATGAGGGCCAGAACTCGGCCAGCCTCGCTGCCTACGAGCGTGGCCCCGAGTCCCTGTACCACGCCTGGACCAGCGGCGAATCGGCATCGAAACCGAAATCTCTGGGTACCGAGTTCACACTCGTTATTCCGAGTCCCGATCCCGATGCAGAGAAGCCTGTCGCTTCACTGACCGGCAATCTCAGCATACCCGCCAGTATCATTCCGACGTCCAAGATCCCCGGGCTCGGCGGTACAACCGCCGCGTTTGCTGGAAACGTGGATGCCTACCTCGATGGTGGCACCGCTGATTTTGGCTTCGGAATCGAGGAAAGCGATCTGCACTTCATGACCCGCAACTCGGTGACCGGCGGTGGCGATCTCGGGCTGTTCTCAGTCGAGACCGACGGCAGGTTCAGGAACGACACGCATGCAACGATCGACGCGGCACTCGATCTGCACATCGAGATGCCGGACCTGGATGTCGAAGTCGATGGCACAGCGTGCTTCGCACAGAAAGGCACGTGCGAAGCGGGCCTTAGCGACCGTGACATCGGTAGTCTCGACCTGTTCCTGGCGAACGCCGAATACATCGTCCTCGATCGTTCGATGCTCGATGTCGCGAACAGCAGCACGGTCACGCTGGACAGCGGAGCCCAGGCTGGCGTTAGGGCTGTAAACCTGTTCAACGCAGCCGGTGGATCGATCGCCGGCGGCACGAACATCGCAAGCTGGCGCGGCGACGAGATGCTACTCGACCTGCCGTTGCTGAACCTCGCACAGGAAAACGACGTGATGCAGACACCGGGGTACATGGGACGACACAGCCTGCCCGGCGGCGTAATCGTCGCGTATGAATCGACAGCCAGTGTTGCCGATTCGGCCTCCGTCGACTTGATGAACGACGCGCAGCGCGGCGCACATGCATTGAACCTCGTAAATTCGGCTGACGCTCTCGTTGCCAATGGCCTGAACCTCTGGGCCGGCAACCTGACGGCGGCATCGTTCGAGGACTCGATCAACGTCATGCAGAGCAACGTCCTCGTGCAGACGTTCCCGGGACCCGCCGCGAGAATGGGTGCCTACTACAGGGACGAACAGTGGGCGCGCGATGTCCATACATATGCATCGACGAAGTCGCCGGATCCGCCTGATCCGGGCATCTTCCCGCCGGCCAAACCCGGCCTGATCAGCGGTGCAGTGGAACTCGATATCCCCAAACTCGTAGAGTACGAACGGACCGGATGGGTGCCGACAAGCATCATCCCGACATCCAAGATCCCGGGCGGCAAACCGGGCGCGCTGGCCGTTGCGGGCGACGCGTTCTTCCACTATGACGGTGGCGGCGTCGAGCTCACGACCACGACCGGCAACCACTTCTCGACCTCGACGAGGGCCAAGGCGGACGGCAAAGTCGAGGTGTTCTTCGGACTTGCCGAAGGTTCCGGCGAAACGAAGTTCAGGGAAGACAGCGTTGTGGACGTCACGACGAATCTGTTCGTCGACGTTGACCTTCCGGATCTCACGATCGACGTCAGCGGTGCGGGCTGCATAGTCAAAGGCGCCGATTGCACGGCGAGCACTGTCGAGAGAATGGATGGCCCGCTGCTCGTTGGCGGTGCAGCGGCCGAGTTCATCGTCGTTGATCGTTCGGCACTGAGCGCAACCACAGACTACAGTGTCACGCTGGGCGATCATGCGCAGGCAGAAGCACGCGCCCTGCTGGTCGTTAACGCCGCCGGCGGCCATGTCGCCAACGGTCTCAACGTCTCCAGGCTGATCGCCAACAATCTGTCGGCGCAACCGAATCTCGCGCAGGCGAACCTCGTGCTGCAGGGAGTTACGCTCGACGGCGAGACGGCGTCTCACAGCGCGGGCAGGAAGGCACCGGGCGGAACCGTCGTTGCCGGCGAGTCCGTGGCAACACTGGACAGCGGCGCCAGCGTCAGTCTCGACACGAATGCACAGGACAGCGCGCGGGCGCTGCTGCTGGTTAACGCGGCAGATGCGTTGGTCGGTAACGGCATCAACGTGTGGAGCGGTGACCTGGACGAGGCAGACTTCGGCCATGCCATCAACCTGGCCCAGACCAACCAGGTTCTCCAGTATGTCGCGCCGACAACGGCTCGGCTGTTCTTCTACGACCGCGACGACAGCTACCTGCGGCACGTTTACAGCGTGGCCGATTCGCGGGCAGAGCCACAGTACATTCGTGGAGCGTTCGATATCAACATTCCGGACGTCGTTCACTACTACGAAGGTCTGATCGTGCCTGCGGCGGCGATTCCGAACTCCAAGATCCCGGGCGCCCGGGGAATGGTCACGGGGTTTGCCGGTACGGCTGATGTCGTTTACGGCGGCGGCAGTGTCGATGTCGACTTCGGCATTGACGCCCATCTTGGCCACAGCAGCAAGCTGTCGACAGATGCAGCGGTCCGCGACTTCCTCGGATTCGGAACCAGCACGGGTCACACCGAATTCGGTATCGACGAATTCACCGTGGACTTCGAGCCGACGCTCTTTATCAGGGCAGATTTGCCGACGCTGGAGATCAAAGCAGAAGGCGCGCTGTGCTGGGCCAACGGTGGAACCTGCTCGGCCGGTATCCGCGAAGAAGACCGCGGCGAACTGAGCATCGTTTCCGCCCAGGCAGAGAACGTTGCCGTTGACAAGGCTGTGCTCGACGTTACGGAGAGCTACAGCGTGGCACTCGGTAACAGCGCGCAGGCTCATGCGCAGGCCATGGCAATCGTGAACGCCGCAGGCGGACTGGTTGCCAACGGTATCAACGTATCGAATCTGCAAGGCGCAGCGACCAGTACATCGTCGGTCAACGTTGTACAGCGCAATGTAATAGTGCAGGGAGACTAGAGCCATGAACGCCAGACACACTGCTCAATCCGCCATCGCGCTTCTTGCCATGTTTGGAGCCGCCGGCAACGCGGCCGCCGACGGCAGGGAACTCAGCGATGCGGAACTCGACGAAGTCGTGGCCGGCACCGTGCCTGCGCAGGTGCATGAAGAGCTCCTGAGATTCAGCTACGTTGGTGCGGCGGGTTCCCGCCACACCGCGGAGCTGGACGGCGCGCTGTCGTTGTCGGGCCAGCCCCTTTCGGACGTACCGACGGGGCTCCTGATCATCGACAACGGCGCGCAGAACAACCTCCGTGCCCTGGTGAACCTCAACGCCGTCAATTCGGAAGTCAACGTGCTGCTGAACCTGAACATCAGCATCAATTCCGTGGTCGGCGAAGTTCGCCAGATCAACATCCGGTCGGAGTGAAGCTCTGTAACGGATTGCTGGCGGGGTGCCTCCTGGTCGGCCTGATCGGCCAGGGGGCGCCTGCGTTTGCAGGCGGTGTGGGTTTCGACGTGGGCGGTGTGCGACTCGGCGCAGGCGTCAAGTCCCTGGCGGAGATCCGCAATGAACAGGTGGTCCGCCAGCGCTGGGATTACTCCTGTGGCTCGGCCGCACTCAGCACCGTGTTGACCTATTACCTCGACGATCCGACTCCGGAGTCCGCTGTCGTCGTGTCTATCCTCAGGCGAACCGATCCGGTGAGGGTGCGCTCGCGGGGTGGCTTCTCGCTGCTCGACCTGAAGAACTATCTCGGGCGCCGCGGCTATGACAGTGCGGGCTACGGGGACCTGGACGTGAGCGATCTCGAGACATTCGAAATTCCCGCAATCGTCCCGATCAGCCTTAAAGGGTATGATCATTTCGTCGTCTTCAGGGGCCGGCACGGGAACCGCGTGTTGCTGGCGGACCCCGCGTTCGGCAACATGACAATGAGCCTCGCCCGTTTCGAAGAACTCTGGAATAGCAGGATTGCGTTCGTAATCCGGAATGCGGAACGACGGGATGCCGAAGCTCCGCTCGACATCGCGATGCTGCCTTTTCCGAACTCGTCGGCGATACAGCGACTGACGTCTCACGGCGGGTTTCGGCGGATCAGCCTGCAATGACGCTGGCGCCCCGCAAGGCCATAGCACTCATTCTCGCAGCAGCCTGTTGCGTCGGTGCCTGGGCGGACGAACCGGCGCAGCCGGTGTCGAGGTCCGATCTCGAGGCGCTGGTCGAGCAGCTCAACGAGGCGCTCGAAGAGCGCGATGCCGTAATTCTGGAACTCCTCGAGCGGGTGAAGGCACTCGAGGCACAGCTGCAGGTGAGCGATTCGCCGCCTCCCGCGCAAGCCCCGAAGCGAGCCGAACTCGAAGTAGCAACGCTCAGCGCCGAGGAAGAGCTCGACGAGGTGGATCGGCTGGCCCAGTCGGCCCTCGAGCGCACGCTGATCCAGGCGGGCGGACTATTGCTGCCGGCGGGATCGTTCGAAATCCAGCCAGGCCTTTCCTACAGCCTGATCACGGCGAACACCGTGGATATCGACTGCCTGCTGATTGCGGACATCCTGTGCATCGGCGACATCAATTCGAAGCGGTTTCGTCGCGAGAGCTACCTCACGGACTGGACGTTCCGCCTGGGACTGCCCTGGGATATGCAGCTCGACGCCAGGGTGCCGTGGGGCTATGAGCGCAGCACTGCCGTGTTCGGCGACGGTCAGCGGGAGATCCTCGAGAAGATGGAGCTCGGTGACGTTTCAATCGCGTTGAGCAAACAGCTGCTCCGCGAGGAAGGCTGGAAGCCGGGCGTGCTCGGGGAGCTCCGCTGGAAAGGACGGTCAGGCGGCGATCCCTTTGATCAGGGCGACGGCTCGCTCGCGTTGGGAACCGGATTCGACGACCTGACGCTGGGATTCTCGTTCGTCAAAGTCCGCGATCCCCTGGTGCTGTTCGGCAACCTTAGCTACACCTACAGCTTCGAGGACGACAAGCCGGAGCTCGGCGAGGTCCAGCCCGGTGACGGCTACGAAGCGCAGCTCGGCATGGCGCTCGCACTCAACCTCGAGACCTCGCTCAACTTCAGCTGGAACCAGGGTTGGTACGAACGGACTCGCGTCAATGATGAGCCCCTTGCCGGCACCTCGCGCAGGCCAGGGACGCTGGGTATCGGCGCCACGTACGTCCCATCACCTGGGCATAACATCGATTTCAACGTCGCATTCGGCCTGACCGACGACGCGCCGGATGTCGAGGCGCGGCTGTCGTTTCCGTGGCGGCCCGACTTCCGTGTGCCTTTCCTCACGCCGAATGAATAGACTTCCGACGATGCTACTTCATCACCGGCGGAACTCGGCTACGGTGCGCGCCACATTCTGCAACTGCTGGTAGTTATCCGCCGGGCCGAACTCGGGCCCGCTCGGCTCATTCGTGCAAGGCTGTCCGCATACCATCCCCCCCTGACCGGCTCGATAGACTCGAGGATCAGGTGTCGAGTGCATCGGGTAGCGACTCCTGCATGCAGCGTGGGTACCGCCCTGAAAAATGCACGATCCGTAATAGGCCATGACCGTTCGTCCTGCTACGTTCTTGCCACGCATGCAGATATAACCATAGTTACAGCCGGCCGCTGTGACGGGGTCGGTCGTGTTGCGATCATGCTTCATGCCCAGCAGGTGACCCAGCTCGTGCTGCAGTGTGAACTTGCCGCGCATGCAGTCGAATGCCACGACCGCGTGCGCATTGCCGGCATCGTTCGGGCTGATTTCTGCATCGTTGGGCATCGCCACGCCACACCAGTAATAGTCGTTCACGACCATGACGACCAAGTCCGCTCTGACGAGGTCGCGTTGCTCCTTGATCACCGGGCTACGAGACAGCCAGTCGTAGTCTGCATCCAGCGTCTCGCCCGGATTGTCATCCTCATAGTCTTGCCAGCATCCGCCGTCGTCGACGTACTCGATGAGCTTGTGACCCTGTGTTTCGTAGGGAAGGCATCGCACTATGATTTTGCTGTATGCGGCGCCTGCCCATACCCAGTCAATCTGCTGCTCCAGGTTTCGCGCAACGGCGTGGATACGTCCCGTACGGCAATAATTCTCATATTCAGGCCTGGGCACTACCAACAGGATCGTGATGAGCGGCGGCGAAGCAGTATCCGGCGAATTCGGCGCACTGTCGATCACGGGGCGCTTGCCTCCGGGTGCCGGGGGATCGGCGTCAGGCTCCTCCAGCACTCGATCGGCCGGAAAACGACCCTGGTCGTACTCAGTGATCCGGACCCTTCCCCCGTCGACCGGCAACACATCGAACATCCGGCCCTCGGTATGGATCGTGCCAATCGCACCGTCAGCCCAGTAGCTCAGCAGAAACATGCTTATCGGATCGTCCCGGAACTCGCCGGTGATTTCGAAGATTCCATCGTCGATTTCCGACACGATCGTTACACGTGCCGTTACGCGCACATCGTCGAATAAGCGGACCGCTATCCGATCTCCTTCATCATAGGTGTCGCGTAAGCCAAGGTAGCTTATCGGCTGCGTATGCTCGCCGATAACATAGTCCGGCCGTTCGGCTGGTGTCATAAAGACCTCATCCAACATCGGGCTGATTTCTTCGCGTGGCACCGTCTGAGCGATTGCGGACGCGGCAAGAGCTACAAAGATTGCCATCGAAATGGTGGCCGACATCATGGTCTGTTTTTCGATCGTCTTCATTTCGCCGCCTCCTCGTCTCCGCCACTGAGAAACTCACGCACACAGCCCTCGTATGACGTCGTGCATTTTTCTTCGCAGTTCTCACTGCGCATGCAGGTAGCGAAATCGCGCTCGCACACGTGAAACCGCTTCTGAAGCTCGAGCGTGTCTTTTCTGCATGCGACCAGTCTTCTGAAGACCTCGTCATGTTCAATGGTGCGTTCATCGTGCTCGATCGTACGTTCGTCATGCTCTCCGGTACGTTCGTCGTGCTCGCCTGTACGTTCGTCATGCTCTCCGGTGCGCTCATCGTGCTCCCGTGTACGCTCATCGTGCTCGATCAGCCGTTCGTCACGCTGCTGCCTGATTTCGTCGTGTTCTATTGTCCGTTCGTCGTAGCCACGCACCTCGTCTCTGGCTGCCGGATACGGCGTTGGTTCACCAAGAACCTCGCGCAGCGTCCGATTGAGTTCCTTGCATTCCAGCAAGCGCACGCGGTCATCAAGATTGTGCACCTGCTCCAGCGTAGCGCAGCTGCTGATCAGCGCAGCCAGCGCGGCAACGACAAGAACAGCGCATCCCTCTCGGATGCATTGATGTGCTCTTGTCATGATGTTTGCTCTCCTAGTCATCGTTTTGCTTCGGTAGAATCGCGGCAAAAGCATCAACCTCGCGCAGCGGCGCAAGATCCGGGTCTGCCGCGATGTAGTGGGGTGATTCGCCGAGTTCGATAGCGAGCGGCAACAGCTCGAGTGTGCGTTCCCTGTTGCCAAGCAGCATGTGTGTGCGGGCTGCGAGCGAATGTACTGACGCCGATTTCGGCGCCAGCGCCAGCGCCGCGGCGACGCTCTTGGCAATTCCGTCGACATGACCGAGCGAGGCGCCGTACTTGGCTCGCGCAACGATCAACGCCGCGTTCTTCGGATTGACCGCAAGCGCTTCGTCAACGAGTTCGATCGCCTTTTGATACGCAACTATCGCCGCAGATGAATCGCCGGCCTGACGCCTGGCATCTGCCAGGTGCCCCCAGTTGTAGTAATCGTCGGGCGCAAGGTCGATCGCCTTCTGCTGCTCGAGCGCGGACATGCCGTATTGCCCGAGTCGGTAGTAGACGATCCCCATGTTGCTGTGTGCGAGGATAGTGGGCTCGACTTCGATCGATCTGCGATACAGGTCGAGTGCTCCATCAAAATCCCCGAGATGGCTCACGGTCGCTGCAAGATTCACGTACCCGAGCGCGCGATCCGGTACGAGTTCAATAACTCGCTCGAAATACTCGGTGGCTTCTCTGGACTGACCGGCACGACGCAGGAATGTGCCCATCGTGTTGTGGGTAAACCAGTATCCAGGCTGTAGATCGATTGCCTGGTCCAGTAGCGCGCGCGCGGCCGCCAGATCACCCTGATCCTCACGGGTACGCGCGAGCGAGTACACCGCTTCGCTCGAACGCGGATTCAGCGTCAGCGCTTCATGCAGATAGGTGGCCGCCTTTTCAAGCTGGCCGGAGCGACGATACAGCGAGCCCAACGCTGTGTACACATCGTCCTGCGTGCTGTCATGCGTCAGCGCACGGTTGCAGGCCTTCTCGGCCGCCTCGAAATGCGACGGCGTGTAGGTCAACTCATAGAAGTAAAGCTGTGTGATGCAGAGATTTGCGCGCGCCGACACGAAGTCACTGTCGAGCGCCAACGCTCTGTCGAACAGCTGCACCGCGGTCTCGAGCCGTGCCTGACTGTGCACGCCACGCAGATACTCGCGCCCTTGCATAAAGTAATCCAACGCCTCGAGACTGTGCGTTGGTCGGCGACCGAAGTGGTCTTGCGATGTGCTGCCGAGCACTACCTGCAGGTTGTCGGCAACCGATCTCGCGATCTCGTCCTGGATCTCGAAGATGTTCTCGACAGTCAATTCGCGGTCATAGGTCTGCGACCAGACGTGAAAGCCCTCGGCGTTGACGAGCTGCGCCCAGACGCGCACATTGTTCGCGCTTCGCTGCACGCTGCCCTCGAGTACATTGTCGACCTTTAGCCGATTCGCGATAGCTGGGACGTCGAGCTCGAGATTTATCGGCGCCCACGATGATGTACGAGCCGCCACCCGGAATTCGGTGAAGTTGGACAGGAAATCGAGCAGGTTTTCGCAGAGCCCGTCACTGAAATACTGCGTTGCCGGATCTGCTCCGATGTTCTGGAAACGAAGCACAGCCAACGCCGTGGAGGGCGCTGCTGTTGCCTCGTTTGGGGTTTCCGCTTCGATGGGATCGACGCCAAAGAAGTCGACAAGGGAGAAACCGGCGACTGTCAGGATTAGGGCCGAGCCGCCAATGAGTGCGTAGCGTCGTCCCCTGCGTCGGGGCGTTCGATCGAAAACGACACCCTCGTCAGTCACCTGGAAGACCCATGACAACGCGATCGCGACCGGGAATCCCAGAATCGCCAGCACGATCACGAACGTGACTGTCCAGTCAGGCACCCGCAGTGCGGGCAGCGTCGTCTCCGCCACCTGGATGATCAGCCAGGCTGCGACAGCATACGCAATCGCCACGCGTACGACTCGTCGGCGCTTGAGATCCTCGAGAAGTGTTCCAGGGGGCGCGGGTGCTTGTCGCGGCTCGCTGTCGGGTTCGTTCTCGTCGCCGAACGGTTTGACGTCGGCGACCAGACGGTAGCCGCGCTTGGGGACAGTCTGTATGAAGTTCGGTACGTCCGGGTGATCGTCAAGGTGGTGACGCAGCTCACTGACCGTGCGCGTCAGCGCGTCGTCATGTTGCGCATCTCCCCAGACCCGGCGCAGGATTTCATCACGCTCAACGACTTGGCCGGCATGCTCGGCGAGGCACACCAGGACTTCCATGGCTTTCGGCTGGACGTGTTCCTCACCCTCGGGCCCGATAAGACGCCCTTCGAGTGGCCTCACCTCAAAACTGCCAAGGCGGAACCCGTGTTGCAGCCAGGCCAACATCCCCCACGACCCTCGCCCGCCGGCTTACGATCCAGTTCCGACCAGTCAAAGTTTACAGGCCGCTAAGCTCTTGTAAATGCGAGCTTTCCGAAGGTTTGCGATGGTTTAGCGGAGAAATCCGCGGCGATTGCGAAGCTCCGTGAGTCGCGCCGCCAGCAGCACCAACATTGCACCCGCGTGCACATAGCCTGCGGTCGGGTCGAAGGCCGTAAGGACCCAGTGCAGGTACGTCAGGACCGCGGCTGCGTACACGCTCGTGTGCAGCTTGCGCCAGTTTCGGCCCATCGCGCGTACGGACGCGTTATTGCTTGTAAGCGCGAGCGCGACAAAGATCAGGAAAGCGATCCATCCCGTGAGCAGGCCGACCTCGAGGGATTCCCGCACGACGCGCTGTACGTCGCTTATCCTGAACAGGTACACCGCCGTGTGCGCGAACGCGTAGACGAATGCGAGCAAGCCGAGATCGCGGCGCCGGCGCATCAGCCACCGAATAGCTCTTGATCGCGGCAACAGCCGCAGCAGCGGTGTGATTGCGAGCGTCAGAAGCAGCAGGCGAGCTGATTGCACGCCCGTCCAGTGCAGGTACTCACCGTAGTAAATGGTTTCTGTGCGATACCGCCATGTCAGCCATACCAACGGCAGCAGCAGCACCAGCCACAACAACCAGCGATCGACGGCAATAGCTTTCCCGCGCTGCCGGGTGGTTTCGACCACGACCCGGTACTACTTCAGGGTGACGTAACTCTCGAGCCGCGCGACCTCGTCGTCGTCGACGTACTTGCCGATTTCGCGGCGGAACTCATCCATGCCCTCGTACGGCCGATACTCCTCGAACTCGTGCGCCATGCGTTTTGACATACCGGGAATCTGCATGATCTGCTCGCCACTCGCCTTATTCAGGTTAACCGGGATAAAGACGTACTGTTCCAGGCGCGCAACCTCCGCCTCGTCGACGTACTTGCCGATCTCACGACGGAACTGCTCCATCTCCTTGTACGGCCGGTACTCCTCGAACTCGCGCGCCATGCGCTTGTCCATCGCCGGAATCAGCAGGATCTCCGCCTCCGGTGCGTTGTTGAGGTTGATGGGCCGAAACAGATGGCTGTAAAGCGACTCACGCTGACCAGAGTCAATATGCCTGGACAGAACGGCATCGAAATCAGCTGCAGTGAGATAGGGACGCTCGTCGATAATCGCCTGCGCGATCCCGTCATCGACATCCGGAAGCGCCAGCAGATCCTCTTTGCTCGCGAGGTTCGGATTCGCGGGTCTCGTCTCTGCCTGCACCGTGCCGGCAATAAGCATTGCAGAAGAAATCAGCAAGGCGGTTCGCGTCGAAAGCTTCATTTAAGGGTCTCCATGTCCGGCTGGCGCGACAGCGTGTCAGCGACAAAGCTGCGATCGTACTTGTCAGTCATTTCAATTTCACCCGCGCGGGCAGGCTTTTTTCGGACCAGGAGTTCAGTCTCCCCTCATGATCTCAGACCAGCGCTTCGGCAAATCGGCGACGGAGTCGAGCACGAAGGCCGGGCGAATATCGCCCTCGAGATCCTGGGGCCGGAACTTGCCCGTGCGGACGAGCGCTCCGGCAATGCCTGCAGCCTGCGCGCCGCCGATATCGCCCTGGATGTCGTCGCCGATCATCAGGGCTTCGGCCGGCGCGACGTCGAGTATGGCCAGCGCGGCCTCGAAGAACGGCCTGGCCGGTTTGCCGAGCACCACGGGCTCGACGCCGCTGGCGTGCGCAAGCGCTTTGACAAATGGAGCGGTATCGAGCCGGAGTCCGTCCTCGGCATGCCAGTAGCGCGTCATGCCGAGCGCGACGAGTGTCGGTCGTGGCTCGTTCATCAGCAAGCGAAACGCCCGATTGAGCTCGGCAAAACTCCAGCGATCACCGTAATCCCCGACGACAACCGAGGCAGCGACCGTGTCGCTGGCTTGTGCCAGCTCCAGCGAAGCGAACTCCTCGACCGTTGCCGGCGCAATAAACAGTGACGCTGGACCCGGCACGTTTGCGGAAAGCCATTGTGCAGCAGCCACAGGTGGCGTGAGGATGTGATCCTCCGTCGCATCGACATCCATGGCGGCCAGTTTCTCGACGATCGCGCGACGCGGGCGAGAGGTCGTGTTCGTCAGAAACAGGTGCGGAACGCCGTTTTCGCCAAGCCACTGTATTGCCGCCGCCGCGCCGGCCACGGGCTCGTCGGCTTCGTAAAGGACGCCATCCAGATCGATCAGCAGTGCGGTCATCTATCGAAATCTCACTCTTGTTCGGCAACGGGTCTCGACACCTCGCGAAGCACATTCATCGGCCCGAACTCCCTGACGGCATTCAAGCTGTCGCGGTTGCTCACGAACAGCGAGCCGGCGAAACCGAGTGCGTTGACGGATATGTCGTTCCAGTGTTCTTTCGCGCGCGGCACAACCAGCATCCACTCGCGCGTCATCAACAAATTGTACGGTGCGAGCGGCTGGCCAGGATCCGGCGCGATCTCGTCGAGCACACCGGCCTCGCGCAGGAGTCTGGCGTAGCGCTCCTCCATCGCGCTTGTCGAGCGTAGCGGGTCATTGAGCCACCGACGTGATACGGGCGCGAGTGCGTTGCGGAAGGGCAGCGGAGCCCGGCCGTCGCCACGTTCAAGGGCTGCTCGAACGATCTCGCTTACCGGCAGGTCTGCTTCCGGCACCAGCGGCAGCGGGACCAGCTGGACGTGGCGGTGCGCCTGGCTGGCGCCGGCGATCCGGCCAGAGTTGTAAAAAGCGAGCCCGTCTACTTCGGCAAGCGCCAACAACATCACACCCAGGTCGTTTCGTGTCAGGGGCAGGTCCTGCTCCTCGAAGAACCGGGTAACGAACAGCAGGTGGTGGTCGATGACGTTGTACTTGTTCAGCACGCAGGCATGTGTCGCGGAGACGTTCGCAACGAATAACGCGGGGTCAGGCGGCAGAAACGGATTATCGGGGCGGCCCTTTGGCGGTTTTCGTTGCAGGCTCGAAACCATACGGACGACGAAGCCCACCCCGTCCTGCTCGATCCTGTGACTGACGGTCTCAATCGGCTGCAGGTCCCCGGTCAACAACGCCTTCCGCGTCGTATCGACGACGCGCGGCCACAGGGAGCCTGCATCGAGACCGGTCTGACTTTCGTCATCGTCATGAGATGATTGCACGGCTAACTCATGTTCATCGCGAGAACCCGGACGATGACACGTTCGATTGTGAAAGACGAGCAGTGCGTGCGCTTCCTGCAGTGGGCGCTGCCGCAACTGGATATGAAATGGTCCGGCTTTCGCAAAGTCCGGCGCCAGGTCTGCAAACGCATCGACAGGCGCCTGCGACATCTGGGCCTCACGCAGGTCGACGCGTATCGGGACTTTCTCGAAGCACACGACGAGGAGTGGCGGTACCTCGATGCGATGTGTCGCATAACGATCTCGCGCTTCTACCGTGACAGAAACGTATACGCGGTGCTCGCCGGCCAGGTGCTACCGGCACTTGCGAAACAGGCATGCGACCGTGGCGATGACGAACTGCGCGTCTGGAGCGCCGGCTGCGCGTCCGGCGAAGAGCCGTATACGCTGTCGATAATCTGGCGCATCGAACTCGAACCCCGGTTTCCCGAACTCGACATCGAGATCGTCGCCACCGACGCAGATCCCAACATGATCCGGCGCGCCCGCGATGCGCGTTATGCGTCCGGGAGCCTCAAGGAATTGCCGGAGCACTGGCGCAATCGGGTATTCGGCCGTGATGCCGACACCTGGCGTCTCGAGCCCGCCTGCAGACGTTGCGTCCGGTTTGTCGAGCAGGATCTCCGACATGAGCGCCCGGAAGGTCCTTTCGACCTTGTGTTGTGCCGTAACCTTGCGTTTACCTACTACGACGACGCTCTGCAGCGCATGTTGCTGGCACAAATTGTGGAGACGATGCACCACGGCGCCGCACTGGTACTGGGTATTCACGAGCATCTGCCCGAAAGCGCAGAAGGACTGTCAGCATGGCTCGTGGAACAGCGCATCTGGCGAAAGGCCGGCGACGCTTGCGCATGAAACCAATAATCCCCTAAACCAAATCCCGCCTTGCAGGCATCTAATGGCCATGTCGGTGACAGAATTATCCGCCGGATTTCTTGTCTCAGAGAAAATGCAGGTGGGGAACGGCGATTTTCAGCTGGATGACTGGGTCATCAGGACGCAGCGCGGCTGCATTGAGCGCGCCGACGAGTCGCGGCGCATCAAGCCGAAGGCCATGCAGGTACTCGAAGTCCTCGCAAAGGCGCGCGGAGAGGTCGTTTCGCGCACGGAACTGTTCGACTCGGTCTGGCCCGGACAGAGCGTCACGGACGATGTTCTGACGAATTGCGTGGTCGAGCTGCGCAAAGCGTTCAACGATTCACCGAAAGACCCGAAGGTCATCGAAACGATTCCGAAGAAAGGATTCCGTATCGTTTCCGATGTAAGGCCCCACGAAACCGAGGCGCCGGCCACCAGGAAGTCTGTCTTCCCGCTTCGTACCGGCGTGATGTCCGCTGCGTTCCTGCTCGTTGTCATCGCGGCATCGCTGGGCATCGGCCGAATGAACGAGGCACCTGAAACGCCGATCGACCGTCCGGCATCGGTTGCCGTGTTGCCGTTTATCGATCTGAGCCCGGACGGCGACCAGGAATATTTTGCCGACGGGCTGTCAGAAGAACTCATCAATCGACTGACGCAAATCCAGGGTTTGCAGGTAACGGGCAGAACGTCGTCGTTCTATTTCAAGGGTCGCAATGAAGATCTACGCGACATTGGTGAGCAGCTGTCCGTGACCCACGTTATCGAGGGCAGCGTCCGCAAGTCGAATGACGAGCTC
>JAAUXY010060098.1_pt1 | contig 15839 bp, 15 predicted proteins | sample 7278121 | NCBI WGS metagenome assembly JAAUXY01 (sample SAMN14350117, study PRJNA611818) | marine sediment metagenome | isolation source: surface marine sediment (1.8m) | place: French Polynesia: Moorea | collected 2018-08 | reverse complement strand
CCCGCGTAACCCCCCCTTCTCATTCGACAACTTGCGGATTGCCTTCTACTTTTAGTGTAGCCAATCACGAATCTGCAGAGCTCAAGTGAAAGGACTCATCACCCTAGGTTGCGCGGCCCTCCTTGCCCTGACCGGCTGCGGCAACAAAAAATTCGAAGCCATTCCGGACCAGGACCTGGCCGATTCCATGCACGAATGCCGCATGTCTCAGGATCAGAGTCCCGGCATGGCCATCCGCTGCGACAACATTGAGCGCGAGTGTCAGCGGCGCCGCGAAGACGGTCGCTACGTGTGCTGAGCCGGCCGCTGGCCTGGGCTGCGCTGCTGCTGACAGCCCTGCCGAACCTGGTACAAAGCGCCACCGCTGAAGCCCCCATCTACGGCGGTCTCGGCGTCACCCTGAGCCAGATTCTGCCCGGCGAGCAGATCGGCGCTGAAGTCACCAATCCGCCCGGCTCGCAGCTACCCGACAATCGTCCGATAGATCTGCCGGTCATCGAACCCGGCGGTCTGCACCCCTGGCACCACCTCATCGAGCCACAGCTGCCGCGCTTCTTCCGCGACAAACCGAGCGAAGCCTACGTCATGCTGAACAGCAACAGAGAGGTCATGCGCGTGCTTGCGCACGTGGACAACCCGGACTGTGGCGCCGACTTCGACTGGCTCAAGCGCACCATCAGCAAAAAGTACGCCGTCGGCAGCGATGCGGAGTACCAGAACGCCACGGGCGAGCGGGCACTACGTATCGAGTTCAGCAACCGCCAGATCGACATCAGCTGCGGCCGGCGCCTGACCATCGACTACCTGGACGTCACGATGATCGGCGTGTGGGCGGAGACTCAGGCGCGGCGCTACGCAATGTACGAACGCGAAATCGCCAAGCTCGACAAGCGTAAGCTCGTCCTCGAGCGGCGCAAACAGGTGCGCTTCGCCAACACCTTCACGCTGGGTGATCAGTACCGCCTGGAGGGTGCTTTCGGGATCCGATTCGAACGGCCGTTTGCCAGAAACTCCACGCAGAAGTTCCCCGTCGACGTGCCGTTCTACGCCGTGCTGCCCGGTATGCCCGACCCGTTCACCAGTGGCGACGTGGAGTTGACCATATCGCCCGAGAAGCATCCGATTGTCATTCGCGGGCGTTTCCACAACGTCGAGTTCGACACCGTTGCCGCGGCGCTCAGGGCGAAATACGGCCTGCCCATGAAGTCGACGTCGCGCCACATCATCCACAAGGTGAACGGCGACCACGTCATTCTCAAACGCCTGGACGATGTGGTTGAGCTTGCATTCATCGACAACAGCGAGCAGGTGGCTCAGCGCGAGCGTCTGTGGGAAAAGGAAAGCGAAGGATTGTGAACGAGAGACCGCGCAAGGGGCCGCTAGCTGCCCCACCCTGCTGCGACCGGCGGATCCTGCGGGACCGACGCCGGCGCAGCGTCAGCATTGCACACGCTGACCGGCGTCGCGGCGAACGCCGCGCAACCGCCCTGCAGGCTTTTCTCTGGGCTGCCGGTCGCGCCTGATAGTATTCGTCAGGCGGTGGACACCGTGAGCTGATCGAGCTCAGCCATCGTATAGTAACCGGCGTCCTCCAGATCCGTATTGATCCGGCCGTAAACGCCGCCGAGGCGATCGAGCACAAAGCGGGCGAAGAGGCTTTGCACCGTCGCAATGGAGTACTTGTCGAACTGCACGCTGCGACAGGTCATGACGAAGTGGAAAGCCACTTCTTCCGGGCTTACCGGCAGTGACTTGCGATCTACCTCACGATGCGTCGCGTGCGCCGTGCGCTCCGCGATGCTCTGCATGACCGGACCGAAGTGCGCGGCGCACTTCGCTGCCATCTCGTTGGCGAGCAGCCGTTCCTCGATACGCTCTGCGCTCTGGTCAGGCGAGTTCAGCCAGTGCTGACCCGCAGATTTGACCCGCTTGGCAAAAGTCTTCAGCAGATGCTGACGGCGGAATCTGAGCTCGCGCATGAGCTCAACCACGCGCCGCTGCTGCACCTGATCGTCGTTGCTGTAAGCCAGCTCGAACAAGCCGTCTTCGATGTTGGAATAGAAGCCTTCCATCAGCTGCATGAGCTCGCCAGTCACGTGTGTGTGAATGGCTCCGAACAGTGATTTGGGATCTCCCGACTGCTGCATCCCGTCCCTCTAGTCTCTCGTCTAACGAAGGTCAGTTTATGACCTGGAGGGGCAAATTCGTTGATCGGAGTCCGCGGGTAACGAGAACCACGTCTCGCATTGACACGATGGTTCTAAAGAAGGCGTTCTTTCTGCCGGGAGTGTGGACCCTCTGCGTCAGTTCAAACGCAGCTGTGCGTTGACGTAGCCAGGCGCGTCTTCACTGTCGAAGCTGGCTCGTTCGACGGAAATCCCATTGTTTTCCTCGAGCTGGGCTACCCAACTGACAATCTGATTGAAGGACTGCTGCTGCAGAATCACGCTCACTACCCCATTGGACTCGGGCTGCAGGCGTTTCAGCGTCAAATCGTGCGCCGACGCCGCGCGATCGATCACCGATACTGAGTTCGAACGCTGGCCGCGGGGACGACTCTCGGCTGCCCTTCTGGCCGCCTGCTCGTTGGCGCGCATCCAGTCGAGCAGCTGCTGCGCGTTCTGCTGACGGTTCGTTTCAATGGCATGCCAGTCGGATACCGGCTTCCACACGGCAAGCCACATGACGGCAATCAGCACGAGGACGGCAAGCCCCGCAATGATCCATTGCTCGTTGCGCTCGCGACCATAGAACCAGCGGCCGACGCCGGAGTTGCGAAATCCAGAGCGAAGTGCGTCCATACGGCTCATTGGGCAAACCTCAAGCGCATGCGGGAGCGCACCTGATCACCGTCCCGCTCGAGACTCGTTGATTCCGCATCGATCCCGGCGCTGCCCAGCTTCTTCTGCAGCTCTTCGGAAGCCTGAAAGCTCGCCAGCATGACTTCGACGGTCAGCTCCTCACGTTGTCCCTGATAGTTCATGGACTGCACCCGACTGTTTGCATCCGCCGCGTTGGCAAAGTGGGCGGTCAGCCCCACGAAGGCGCTGGCGCCACCGTCCGTCGTTTTCTGACCGATCTTGGCGCCCATGCGCCGGCGTAGCTGATCGATGCCGACGGGCTGGCTTTCCCGCGGGAACAGCTCTTTGTAGAGCGCAAAGCTTTCGGCCTGCAGGCGGTCCGCTTCGGACCCGGCCCACCAGCCCTGCACCACGAGCCCGAGAAAGCCGATGACAATCCACACGGCCGCCAGCGCGCCGATGCTGCGCCAGCGGGTGGCATTGGGATTGACGCGTCTGACCGGTCGGTATTCACCCTGCAGGAGGTTGATGCAGCTGACACCATCGAACTGCTCGGCCAGGTAGTCGATGACACCGTGCTCGGACGTTGCAATCGTCTCTATCTCCGGATTGCCCTCGAGCTGGCCCTGCTCGAGGTCGGAGATTTCGCCGTTGACCGCAACAATCTGCTCGGCCGACAGCGTATTCAGCGCAAAGAGCAGATTCCCGCGGTCCACGGTTGCCGCCTGATCGCTGCTGGCAATCAGCACGGTATCGCCCTCGAAGAGCGCGGAGACCTGGCCTGCGCCGCGCGGCAGCACCTCAGCGTCGACGACAAAGTGTCCAGGAGTGACCTGCAGCGAATTGAAACAGGCCAGCCAGTTGGTCATCAGCTCGTGGGCAACAATGTTGCACAAGACCGGACTGCCGGGGCGTATCGTGCCGTGCGCGATGTGCATCGATTCGATATCCGAGGCGACAAACTCTTCCGCCGCAAAAGGCAGCGCACGGCGGATCTGCGCGGCGCTGCGCCCGGGTACTTCACAGTTGACCATGAGCACAAACTGGCTCGGCAGAATGACAACCGTGTTGTCCGGGTCTCCCAGCCAGTCGACGTTGGGGTCGGCCACGTCGGCAAGACCCCGGTAATCGGTGACGCCGCTGCCGCGCACGCTGCCGTCAGACTCCTTGATGAGCCACTCGACGCCAATATCGAAGCCCTCCCCCTCCGGCAGGGGCTGCGCTTCCGATAAAACTCTCAGGAAGAGGCGCGGCATCAGGTTTCCTCTATGTCGACGGTCAGTTGCGAGCGGAAGAGTTTACCAAAATCACGCTGCAAGACGGTGACCAAACCGGAACTCGGATCACGGTACAGCAAACTTTGCAGGGTGACGCTGCTGCTGCCAACCTGCGCCTGGGCGTGCAGCAGAAAGTACTGGCTTTCTACCGTCAAGAGACCGCCCTGTTGCTGCACTGGCTGAAACTCTTCGTTCTGCTGCACAAATTCATCCACGGTGGCGAAAGCGCGGTCCGTGGCCACGATGGTCTCTGCCATGGCAAGCGTCACTTCCTCATGCAACGCGGCAAGCGTCGGCGCGTTGGCGGTGTTGACGTTGATCTGCAGATCTTCCTCCGGTAGCAGACACAAAAACGGCACTACCGGATCCAGCTGCTCGCGTTCGACGTACGGCATCAGGTAGATTTCCGAAAGATGCAGCACCCGTTGGTTCGGCGTGCGAAACGGCGGCTGCTGCACGAGATACTCGGAGTCTTCCGCTCCCGAGCGGGTGATTTCGAGGTCGCCGTCGATCCAGTCTTTCCAGGCGTAAGCCAGATCCGAGTTGACGCCGGCGGTATCGAGCAGCCGTCTGAAGCTGGTGAGGCTGTCGCCGCCCCCGCGGTTACGCGGCTCGTCATCACCGTTGCGGATGCTTGCGCTCGCCAGAGCGTTGAGATTGAAACAGCCGTTCATGTCGCTGAGCTGCGCTTCGAGATAGCCGCCCTCGTCGAGCTCAAACGGCATGGTCGACTGCGCCCAGATTTCACCGAGATGATCAACGTCCTTACCCGAGGTCGAAAAGTCCTCGTACAGCGCCTGGCGCGCAAGCGTCTCCGCACCGAGTGCGTAGTGCAGCGCCTGGTTCTGCTCGAACGTGTTCTGGTGCTGATTGATGACCAGATTGTGGTTGGCCATCAGGCGACTCACCACGGCCAGCAGAATCGCCACGATGAGGAGCACGCTGACGAGCGCCACGCCGCGCTGCCGGTTAAACACTCGGCACCTCCCAGACACGTTCGATCACCCCGTACGGGCTCACCTCGATACGCAGGATCAGTCCCACCAGCTTGCGCTCGGGATCGGTCGGATCCGTGCCCGGCTGTGGCCAGTAGGTATGCTCGTTACCGGACGCATCGAGAGCGTAGAACTCCACCTGTTCCACTTCCTCGAGCAGCGTCTGGTAAGCCGGCTCCGTATCCTGCGCCCGGTCGAGCACCGGCCAGTAGCCGCGCATGAGCTTGTTGTCCTGCAGAAGATAACCCACGCGCTGGACCTCAGAGCGCGGCAGCTGCAGCGGATTGCGCCAGCCCACGCGGGAAAACTCGATGGCGCCGTCCGTGCCGATGATGAGGGCTTCGACGCGATCGCCGTACTCGTTACGAATCGGCCGGTCGGCCAGCTGCATCACGTCACGCTGCAGAATCTGCATGGCGCGGTGCAGATCACCAAGCCGCTCGCCGCGCGCGGAAAGCTCCGCATTGCGGGTAATGGTCTGACTCATCAGCTGACTCGACACGAGACCAATGATGGCGAAGATGAGAAACGCCACCAGAACCTCTATGAGCGTGAAGCCACGTGCAATCGTGCGTTGCATCAGTAACGCCCCACAAAGGCTACTGCGGTATCGAACGGCCCGACTTCGTCACCGTCCTGCAGCTCATAGACCTCAATTTCAATGCGCCGCACCCAGGGATGATCGGTGGCCGTCACCTCCGTACGCACCTGCCAGTTGCGCTCACCCATGTATATTCGCGCGGAATCTTTGCCTTCCGGCAGTACGGCAGATTCCCGCCGCAGGGATATGCGCAGCTTGTGCAGCTGATTCTGCGCGACCCAGTGCGCCATGGTGCGCCGCTCCAGCGAAAAGGTCTGACTGGCAACGCCGCCAACGGCGGACGACACGGTGATGCCCACCACGGCGATGACCACCATCGCCAGCAGCATTTCGAGCAGCGTGAAACCGTTTATGGAGCGTTTCACAACGGCGCCTCGCCGCGGGTGAGCTCCGTGCGGGTGAAGCCGTCGGAGCTCAGGAGCCACGGACGCGTCTCCCAGTCTGTCGGCTCGAGGCTGATGGTAAAGGGGGTCGTTTCCCCGCTGGAAAACAGCACCACGTCCGGCAGATCGTCTTCGTCCTCGTCTACATCGCCGAGCAGAAAGTCGAAGTCTTCGACCTCCACTTCGATCTCGAGCTCGCTGTCGAAACTTTCCGCGCTGAACGGCCGCTCGCCGCGCGGGATCCACTCAGCGTTGATCTCGTCGAACTCGGCAAAGCGGACACCACTCTCTTCGACGTAGAAACCCCACTCCCGGTTTGCCTGCAGCGACTTGTCACGAGCCATCTCGATGCGCAGCGCCAGTCGTTCCGCGTAGCCGCGCAGCGCCTGTTCGCGGTCGGCGCCGGTGAAGGATGCAACGACAACCCCCATGAGAATCGATACGACGAGCACAACCACCAGAATTTCTATCAGGGTGAAACCGGCAGAATGGCGGGCGCCGGGCATGACGTTACTCAGATGTCTGCGAAGCGGATGTCCGCGTTCAGCCCTTCACCACCCTCAGCGCCATCCGCACCGAGACTGAAGAGGCTGAAGCCGCCGTCCGTGCGCTCGTAGACGTAGGGTGAGCCCCATGGGTCGGTCTGCAGCTTCTTGATATAGCCTTCCGGGTTGTAGTTCTTCGGCTCGGGGAATCCCGACGGGCGTTGCACCAGCGCCTCGAGACCCTGCTCGGAGGACGGGTACTGGAAGTTGTCGAGGCGGTAGACGTCCAGCGCAGCGGCGAGGCTGCGGATGTCGTTCTGCGCAGCCTGCACGCGGGCCGTATCCGGCCGACCGAGAATCTGCGGCACGACCACGGCGCCGAGAATGCCGAGGATGACCACGACAACCAGAATTTCGATGAGCGTAAAACCGCGCTGGTTCGACTGCTGCATGCCAATTACTCCTTCTAGATCCATGTCCTGCCCTGCGTCCCTCGAGTCCCGTCTACACCAGCTGATTCATGCTGAGGATCGGCAACAACACGGCCATGACAATAAATAGTACAACGCTGCCCATGATGAGAAGCATTGCCGGTTCAAATAATTTGACGATGGTGGCGACAATCCGTTCCACCTCGTCCTGCTGATAGGTGGCCACCCTGCCGAGCATGGCATCGAGCTCGCCGCTCTGCTCACCGCTCCCTACCATGTGCAGCAGCATGGGCGGGAACTGTCCCACCTGCTCGAGCGCAACTTTGAGACTCATGCCTTCGCTCACGGTCTGCGTGGCGTCCTGCAGGCGGCGGCGCAGATAGGTGTTACCGACCACTTCGCTGGCAATGTTCATGGCTTCGACCAGCGGTACGCCAGCGCCCGTGAGAATGGCCAGCGTATTGGCGTAGCGCGCCGCACTGGCGCTGCGGCTGATGCGCCGCACCAGCGGTATGGAAAACTTCTGACGATCCCAGCGCAGGCGTATGGCCGGCTGCGCCAGCGCCCAGCGGATGCCGGCAACGATCGCGCCAACGCCAATCAAAATGGCCCACCAGAAGTCCTGCAGCACGTTGGTGATACCAATCAGGAGCACCGTAAACCACGGCAGCGTCTGCCCGGTATCCTCGATGACCGAGATCATGTCGGGAATCACATAGACCATCAGCGCGCCAACAATCGCAAAGGCGAGCAGCAGGAGCGCCACGGGATAGAAAAGCGCCATCTCGACGTTCCGCGTGGAGTCGAACTGCCGCTCGAGATAGTCCGCAAGGTTTTCGAGCACCCGGTCGAGAAAGCCGGACTGTTCACCCGCGGCGACGGAGGAGCAGTACAAGTCCGAAAAGCTGCCCGGATATTCGCGCAGGCTGCTCGCCAGCGAATGGCCTTCGAGCACCTTGCTGCGAATGCCCAGAATCAGGCCGCTGACATGCTGACGCTCCGTCTGCTGCGCAACGGCCGCAAGCGCCTCTTCAATGGGCAAGCTCGACGCAATCAGCGTCGCCAGCTGCCGGGTGAAAAGCACCCGATCGAGCGCCGAAAGGCGTCGCCCCATGCTGAGGGAAAATCCTTCGGAACCGCGCTTGGCGCGTTCGGTCGCGGGGGACACCTCCAGCGGCATGAGGCCACGGTCGCGCAGCATCTGGCGCAGCTGCCGGGCGCTGTCCGCTTCCATGACGCCTTTGTTCTGTTTGCCTTTGGCGTCGAGGACAACGTATTCGAACGCAGCCATGTCTCGGAGGTTCCTTAGTCTTCCAGCGTCACCCGCAGCACTTCCTGCACCGTGGTGGTGCCGTTCAGCACTTTGGCTTTGCCATCCTCTCTGATGCCCGGGGCGATGCGGCGGGCGTAACCGGTCAGCTCCTGCTCGCTGACCTGATCGTGGATGAGCTGACGGATCGTGTCGTCCACGACAACCAGCTCGTAGATGCCGGTACGACCGCGATAGCCGGTGTGACCGCAGGCTTCACAACCTGCGGCGTCAAAGACGATCGCCGATTCTTCGCGCAGAAACTGCAGCTCCGCGGTGGTGGCTTCGCGCTGGGTGCGACAGTCCGGGCAGAGTGTGCGTACCAGACGCTGGGCAAGCACCCCAACGAGGCTGGATGACAGGAGAAACGGCTCGACACCCATGTCCATGAGGCGGGTGACGGCGCCGACTGCCGTGTTGGTATGCAACGTCGACATGACCAGGTGACCCGTGAGACTTGCCTGCACTGCAATCTCAGCGGTCTCGAGGTCGCGAATCTCACCCACCATCACAACGTCGGGGTCCTGGCGCAGAATGGCGCGCAGGCCGCGTGCGAAGGTCATGTCCGCCTTCGTGTTGACCTGGGTCTGACCGATGCCGGGGAGCTGATATTCGATCGGATCCTCAACCGTGAGAATGTTGATGGTTTTGGCGCTGAGCTCAGCCAGCGAGGCATAGAGCGTCGTGGTTTTACCCGAGCCCGTCGGGCCGGTGACGAGGAAAATGCCATGGGGTTTGTGCACGACCGATTGCAGACGCGTCAGCGTCTCGTCGTGCATACCGAGATTCTGCAGCCTGAGGCGGCTACCCTGCTTGTCCAGCAGACGCAGCACCACCCTTTCGCCGGAGCTCGCCGGCATGGTGCTCACCCGCACGTCGACTTCGCGACCGCCGATCCTGAGGCTGATGCGGCCGTCCTGGGGAATTCGTTTTTCGGCAATGTCGAGCCGCGCCATGACCTTGATGCGTGAGACCAGAAGCGGCGCAAGCTCGCGCTTGGGTCTGACCACTTCGCGCATGACACCGTCGACGCGGAAGCGCACCACCAGCTCTTTTTCGAACGTCTCGATGTGCACGTCCGAGGCGTTTTCGCGGATCGCTTCCGCCAGGAGCGCGTTGATGAGCCGGATGATCGGCGCATCGTCTTCCTGCTCGAGCAGGTCTTCCGTTTCCGGGACCGATTCGGCCAGGCTCGCAAGGTCCATCTCTTCGCCCAGATCTTCGACCATCTGGCGCGCCTGGGATGAATCGCGGGAATAGGTGTCGGTCAAGAGCTGCTCGAACTCTTCCTCGCCCACCATGCGCACGGCCAGCTCACGACGCGCCAGACGCCGCACCTCAGCCAGCGTGGTCAGCGAGGGTTGTGATTTACAAGCGACGTCGACTTTGTGTCCCGGCAGCTCGTTGCCGGTGATGACAATGCTGAAGCGGCGGGCAAAAGCAAACGGCAGCAGCGGGCTTGCTGCGTCAGCAATATCGGCTGCGCCCTCCGGGGCGGCATCGAGCACTGCAGATTCGTCGAGGGTTTCCGTTGCCACTTCAGGCGCCACTTCGTTCATGTACCTTAGATGTCCTGTCCAGGTTGTTCATCCGGAGTGATAAACAGCTCCGGACTTTTAATAGTATCAATAACTTAACGCAAACCCCACGGGATTGGACGCAACTGGCGCCCAGACCACGCCGAATCTGCAGACTCAGTCACAATCAAACGGCTCTCGCGCATCTTCCCGATGCCAGGATCATGTGCATGAAGTTCTTTCAGTTTTATTACATACGGCGGATTTTCCGGAGTAAAATGCGCCACTCATGAGCCAGACCAAATCCGACTTCATCGCCGAGCTCTTCGAGCAGCAGGCTGCACCGCTGGTGAAATACCTCACCGCGCGGTTCAAGAACGTCGAAGAAGCCCGTGAAGTGGCGCAGGAGGCCTGGCTGCGCATCTACCGCCTCGACCATCCTGAAGAATTGGAAAACGCCAAGGCGTTTTTGTTCCAGACCGCATCTAATCTAAGCATAGATAGAATTCGCCGCGTTAACCTGGAGCGCCGCCACAACGTCTTCGGAGAAGAGGTCTCGCGCTCCGTTGAGGACACGGTCGACGCCCAGCAGACCCTCAATACCGTGGAATCCGCGCTCTACGAGCTGCCTACCAAATGCCGCCAGGCATTTGTCATGCACCGGCGCAACAACCTTTCTTATCCGGCCATCGCCGAGCAGCTCGGCGTCAGCACCAGCATGGTCGAGAAATACATTATCCAGGCGCTGAAGCACTTCAGAAACAAATTGGAACAATAATCGGCTGAGGGATTGCCTCGCTGTTTCGTTTCATATCCACAAAGAGGAAGGAATTGCGCGGTTGCGCTGCTGTCTAACAATATGGACGCAGACGCAAACCGTTGGCATCCCGTTAGCGACCCAGTCCGTATCGGCAGACGTGACATCTGACATCATTGCATCCGACATCATGGAAAGAGTCAAAAACCAGCAGGCGCGATCCGATGAGGCCATTGAATGGCTGGCACGGCTGCGTGCGTCAGACGTAACCGCCGCTGAAAAGGCGGATTTCGCCGCGTGGCTGGCCGAATCGCCCCTCAACAAAGCCGCATTCGATGACGCCACGCGGCTCTGGCATGAGCTGCACGACCTCCCCGTCACCACCGAGCTTCCGAGCAAACGCGTATTCAAGATGAACTGGCCGCTGGCAGCGGCAGCAACCGTGCTCTTTGCCTGTGTGCTGCTCCTCAGTCAGTTCAGCGCCGTCGAATACGAAACCGGACACGGTGAGCAGGCACGCATTGTTCTGGCCGACGGCTCCATTGCCTACCTGAACACCAATTCCAGCATCCATGTCGACTACGCCCGCAACGCGCGCCGGGTGGAAATTTCCCAGGGTGAAGTGTGGTTCGATGTCGAACCGGACGCTGCGCGTCCATTCATCGTCGCGGGGCGCTACGCCAGCGCGCGAGCCGTCGGCACCGCGTTTACCGTCCGCGAGCACACCGACTTCACGCGCATCAAGGTCACCGAAGGGATCGTTGCGTTCACGCCGCAGATTGGCGCACTGCAGGCGGCATCCGAGCGCCTGACGATCGGCGAACAGGGCACCGTCGGCCCGGCTCACAGCGGGGTAGACACCTTCGAAGTGGACGCGGAGCTCGGTTGGCAGCGGGGTCAGCTCATCTACAGAGATGTCCCCCTCGAGGATCTGCTCGTCGATCTGAATCGTTATCTGCCCAGGGCGATGACCGTCAACGACCCGGCGCTTTCCCGCACCCGCGTGAGCGCGGTCCTCACGCTCGACGACCAGGACGCCATGCTCGAAGCGCTGCGCGTGAGCCTGCCGATCCGCTGGAACACGGTCTCCGATTCGCTGATCATCATCAGTCCGACCCGCTGACAAACCGCCCCGAATCCCTTTTGTAAAGCCATCACTTGTTGGCTAGCATGCGCGCATGTCGGATCTGGCCCAATTTACGGCTCTCTGTCGCCGCAGCAGCGTCCTGACGCTCGTGTGCCTGATGCTCTGGTCAACGCCGACCTACGCAGAGGAAGCGCCCAGCTATTCGGTCAGTCTACCTGCCGGCACGCTGCACGAGGTGCTGCTGCAGCTGGCCACCGAGCTCGAAGTGTCGCTATTTTTCGCGCGGGAGACCGTGGACGGCATCGAGGTCGACTCGGTCCAGGGTGAGTACACGTTGCCTGCGCTCTTCAATGAGCTCCTGTCCGGGGCATGCCTGCAGCACGAGTTCGTGCGCGATCGGCTGGTGGCTATTTCTCCGGGATGTCCTGTGAGCGTTGCCGTCGAGAGCAGCGCGCCGGTACCCGCGCCGCTGCCGCAGCCGGAGCCGCTGGTCGAAGAGGTGCTGGTCCAGGAGCGCTATGTGACCGGCTCGCGCATCCGCAATCCGGCCTTCGGCCACGCCATGCCCCTCGACATCATCGACGCCACGGAAATCAGGCTGTCCGGTTACCAGGCTGTCGGCGAGCTCCTGCGCTACGTTCCGGCGGTAGCGGGCAACAGCGCCAGCACGCTCATTTCCAACGGCGGCGACGGTACCGCAACCGTGACGCTGCGCGGCCTGCCCGCCAGCAATACCCTGGTTCTCCTGAACGGACGGCGGCTGAACACCGACGCCCTGAACGGCAGCGCCGTCGATCTCAACACGCTGCCGCTGGCCATGGTGGACGAGATCCAGATCCTCAAAGACGGCGTTTCCGCCATTTACGGCTCTGACGCGGTGGCCGGGGTGGTCAACATCATCACCAAGCAGGACGTGGACGGCCTGGTGCTCGACGTCTACTCCGGTCAATCTGCGCAAAACGACCTGCAGACGGAAAACCTGTCGCTCCTCTTCGGCGGCGGCGGCGAAGCCTGGCGCCTCAACGCCGGATTCAACCACTATGACCAGTCGGGCGTGCGCAGCGCTGATCGGCGCTTGTCGGCAAGCTCCGACGACCGCTCGAGGGGTGGCATCGACAAGCGCAGCAGCGCAACCGGTCCGGCACGCATTGGTCTGAACGGCAGCCCCCTGATTCTCGACGCCGACCTCCCCGGCACTTCCCCCGCGGATTTCCGCGCGGCAACCGCGGAAGATCGCTTCGAATATCGCGACTTCACCTCTTCGATTGTCCCATCCGAGCGCACCAGCGGCTTTGCCAACCTCACCTGGGATCTCGATGAATTCTGGCAGGCTTACCTCGAAACGATGGCAACGCACACCGACGCGCAGACGCTCATGGCGCCGGTGCCGCTCTTTACCGCATTCGAGTCGATGCCGCTGCTCATTGAAGCGGACCAGATTTACAACCCCTTCGGCGAGGACATCTACGACGCCCGCCGCCGTGTCGTCGAGCTTGCGGCTCGACGGCAGAGCAACTCCACTCGCACCTACCGCGCCATCACGGGCCTGCGCCGCTTCGGCGACACGGTGAACGTGGACTTTGCCATGCAGTTCAACCGCACCCGCGCGCGGGAAACGTTCCGCAACGGTCTCGACGTCGAGCGCATCGACGAGGCCCTGCGGGCCAACTGTCTGGCGCCCTGCGTGCCCCTGAATCTATTTGGCCAGGTCGGCTCGATTACGCCGGAGATGCTGGAATTCGTCGGCACCTCGGCGCGTATCAAAGGCACGAGCGAAATGTTCGCCATGACGCTCGATACCGACTGGCTCTGGCGCGACACAGCCATCGGCGACGTGGAACTTTCCTCGGGGCTCGAGTACCGGCGCGACAAGCTGTCCACAGAGCCCGATGACGTGCTGCAGCGCAACGCGCTGGCGGCAGGGGGGAATCGCAGCGCCGTCAGCGGCTCGCGTGACATTCTGGAGGCTTACGCCGAAGCATTTCTGACGCTGCTCGAAGATCGTCCGGGTGCTGAGCGACTGGACATGCAGCTGGCCATGCGGGTTTCCCGCTACAGCGACTTTGGCTTCCAGGTCAATCCGCGTCTTGTCGTCAGCTGGCAACCCGTGCCGGGACTCACCTGGCGCACGAGCATTGCGCGCGGTTTCCGCGCCCCCACGCTGCAGCAGCTCTACGGCGCCGAGCAGCAGTCATTCGAGCAGCTGAACGACCTCTGCTCGGTACCCGGCAACGTCGGCCTTTTCCGCGGCTGCGCGGTACAGTCGGATCCGAGCCTCACCCAATTCCTGACGATCACGGGCGGCGAGGACGGTCTCGACCCGGAACGCTCGCAGACGTTCAGCGCCGGCTTCATCTGGCAGCGGCAGTGGCAAGGCACCGAGCTTGGTCTCAGTCTGGATTGGTACAACATCACCCAGGAAGACGTCGTCGACTCCTCCGCGCAGTACATCATCAACCAGAACGCGCGTTATGACAGGTTCTCGGACCGGGTTACCCGCAATGTCGACGGCAACATCACCCGGGTGCTGGCAACCCTGCAGAACATCGGAGAGCGGGAAGTGAACGGGCTCGACATCACCGCGCACGTCGTGCGTGACCACGAGCGTTTCGGCCGCTTTACTGTTGCCCTGAACGCGACTCACATTGCCGAGTTCAAAGACAAATTCGATCCCGACAGCCGCACCGTCGACAAGGCCGGCACGTTCAGCGACGAGGCTTCCGGCGGACTCGGCGCCCTGCCTGACTGGAAATGGAACTTAGGTCTTAGCTGGCAGGCAGAGCATTGGCAGGCACACTACAACATCTACCACGTCAGCGATCTCGACGAGGTGGTGCCGCTGTTGGACACCCGACGTACGATCGAGTCCTGGACCACGCACAACGTCAACCTCAACTACCTCGGACCCATGACAAAGTGGTTCCGCGTGACCGCAGGCGTCAACAATCTCTTCGATGAGAACCCACCCTTCTCCGCCGCGGCTTTTAATGACAGCTACGACGGACGCACCTACGACATTACCGGTCGCTACTACTTCCTCAAGGTCGAAAAGACCATCTAGCGGGCATAAAAAAAGGGGCTGCAAAGCAGCCCCTCAAATCGCTCGGTATTATTGTTGTATCGAGCTCTTACAGGTTTGCGCTCAAGCGCACAAAGAAGTAACGACCAACCGGTGAGTACAGGAACAGGTCGGTGTTGTTACCCGAGCTGAACACGTACGGCGGGTCGCGATCGAACACGTCGTTCACACCCACAACCGCGGTGTACTGATCCCAGTTGTAGCGTACGCGCAGGTCCCACTCGGTGTGGGAGCTGACGTCTTCGTAGCCGAACACGTTGCAGTTAACCGGGTCGGTTGCACAGGGCACGCCGTCGAAATCCGGATCCTTCATACCGTGGATGTAACGTCCGCGGACGATGAAGTCCCACTCGTTCCAGCTGACCTGGTTGTTCCAGATGCCTTTGATGCGCGGAATGGAGCCGCGATCGTCAGCACCGCCGGCGCCCGGGTAGAACGTGTTTTCACGTACGTAGGTCGCCTGCAGCTCAGTGTTGAACAGCATGTCGAACATTTCGAACTCGTACAGAATGCCAACGTCGAAACCGTCCGTGGAAACCTTGGTCAGGTTCGTCAGGCGGTTGGTGAAGTTGGTGAAGTTCAGACCAGCGGCGTTAACGACCGGCGTGAACTGCGAACATTCAGGTGCTGCAAGACCGGCAGGGCCGTTGAAGCAGGACTGAACGATCGAGTCAGACGTGTTACGGCTGATCAGGTCTTCAACTTCGATGTCCCAGTAGTCGAGGGTCATCTGGAAGCCTTCCAGGAAGCTCGGCGTGAATACGATACCGATGGTAGACGTATCCGCAGTTTCCGGCTCGAGGTTCGGGTTACCACCAGACAGTACCGCAGACTGCGCCGCCGCAAGCGGCGTGCCCAGCGGGATACCGGCAGCCGCACAGTTAGAGGCAATGTTGCCGGTTGCGGTCGCAGGACAGGGGTTGTTGAAGAAATCGAAGCTGACCACACCGCCACCGAAGAGGTCGGTCACCTGCGGCGCGCGATACGCGGTGCTCATCGTGGCACGCAGACGCACGTCGTCGATGATCTGCCAGTTCAGGCCAATGCGCTCAACGGACTCTTCACCGAAGTTCGAGTAGTCGGAGTGACGGAACTGCAGGTTCAGGTCCAGGCTCTG
>JAAUXY010014414.1_pt1 | contig 15845 bp, 16 predicted proteins | sample 7278121 | NCBI WGS metagenome assembly JAAUXY01 (sample SAMN14350117, study PRJNA611818) | marine sediment metagenome | isolation source: surface marine sediment (1.8m) | place: French Polynesia: Moorea | collected 2018-08 | reverse complement strand
TCAGGCCCTGGATGGCGCGCATGATGCGCAGCGTCCGCAACCTGCACGTACTCGCCTACAACGAGATTCCGGACGAGAAGCGTGTGCAGATGATTGGAGCCGTGGGTTGAGGGCTGTACGTCAAACGAGCGAAGTGACGAGCAACACAGGAATAGACAGTGAAGATAAAACGATATCTGGATAAGGACATGCGACACGTTTTGCGCCAGGTTCGAGAGGACCAGGGCCCTGATGCCGTCATTCTGTCGAACCGGCGCGTCAGCGACGGTATCGAGGTCATTGCCGCGATCGATTACGACGAGGCGCTGGTCAAGACGGCGCTGACCGGTAGTGCCGACACCGAGCTGAGTCCGAAGGCGCTGGCGCGCCTGATGCAGGACAAGGTCGACGAGGTCCAGGAACCGGTGGCTGCGTCGGCCGAGGTCTTAAGCGCCAACCTGAAGCAGACGCCCAGCGATGTCGCGCCTCCCGCCGAACTGGACATCGAGGTCGTGGATGCTGCGGAAGCGGAGCCGGAGTCTTTTGATGCGAGCCTGTTGTCCGCCAGACAAGCGGCTGAATTGACGCCGACCGAGGCAGCAGCTGGCGACGACAGCCAGAGCACGCTGGTGTCGATGCAGGAAGAGCTTACCTCGCTGCGCGGACTGTTGGAGACGCAGTTGTCCGGTCTCGTCTGGAAAGATGCGACGCGCCGTTTCCCGCAGCGCGTACAGATCCTGAGAAACCTGGCGCAGCTCGGTATCGCACCGGACATCGCGAACATCATTGTCGACCGGACACCGCCGGTCGACAAGGAAAACCTCGAACGCGCGCCATTGATGACGCTTGCGCAGTTGATTCCCGTCGCTGAGACCCGCCTGATCGAGGAGGGCGGTATCGCAGCCCTGATCGGCCCGACCGGCGTTGGCAAGACGACGACGATCGCGAAGATCGCAGCCCAGTTCGCGATGCAGCACGGCGCCGACGAAATCGCGCTGGTAAGCGCCGACGCCTACCGCATCGGTGCGAAAGAGCACCTGAAGGCATTCGCCAACATCATCGGCGTGTCCGTTCACTCGGCCAGTTCATCCGATGAACTGCATGACGTCCTGACCCGTCTGTCCAGGAAGAAACTCGTTCTCATCGACACCGAAGGTCGCTCACAGCGCGATCGTGAGCTCGCGAATCGGATGGCCGCGTACGGTTCACACGCCGACCGCGTGCACTTCTACCTGACGCTGTCCGCCGCGACGCAGGAGGCGGGACTCGATGAAGTTATCCGGACCTTCGACCAGGTGCCGCTCTCCGGTTGCATCGTAACCAAGATTGACGAAGCCGCCCAGCTCGGCTGCGCGCTCAGCGCGCTGATTCGCCACGACGTGCCGGTCGCATGGCTGTCGGACGGCCAGCGCATACCCGACGACCTGCACGCCGCGCCCAGGAAGCGCTTGTGGATGGTCAATGAAGCGCTCGAATGCGCAAAAAGCAGCCAGCCTCGCATCGACGAGCGCACGATGGCGGAACACTACTCGGAAGCGAGCGTCGCACATGGATAGTCAGGTCAGCAGCGGATTTGTGCAGCGGTTCCAGGCCCCGCGCCCGGTTAAGGTTATCGCCGTCTGCAGCGGCAAAGGCGGCGTGGGCAAGACGAACGTGGCAGCTAACATCGCGATCGCACTGTCGGCCGAAGGGCACAACGTGGCCCTGCTCGATGCGGACTTGAGCCTCGCCAATATCGATGTGCTGCTCGGCCTGCAACCCCGGTTCAACCTGTCTCATGTCCTGAATGGCGAAATCGACGTCGCGGACACGCTGCTCGACGGGCCGCGTGGCGTTCGTATCATCCCGGCATCGTCCGGCAACTTCGACATGAGCAAACTCGACTCACGAGGCCAGGCGACGCTGATCAATGCGTTCAGTCAAATGTCGGATCAGCCCGATGTCCTCGTCGTCGATACGGCCGCCGGTATCGCACCGTCGGTCGCGAGATTCGTCAAGGCGGCCCAGTATCCGGTGGTTGTCCTGCGCGACGAGCCGGCGTCGCTGACGGATGCCTACGCGCTGATCAAGGTGTTTAGCCGCAACTACGGCATGCGCCGTTTTCACATCGTGACCAACCAGAGCCAGGGTCGCCAGGCCGGCCGCAGGCTCTTCGCCAAGCTGGACCGGGTCGCAGATTCCTACCTCGACGTCGTGCTGAGACACACCGGCGACATTCCCCAGGATGACTACGTCGTCAAGGCCGTCCAGCAGCAGTGCGCCGTCACGGATGCCTATCCCAACAGCCCTGCGGGGCGAGCCTTCAGGACCCTCGCAAGAAGCCTGGCCGAATTGCCCTCTGCGACCAAGGCGCACGGCGGCCTGCAGTTTTTCATGGAAAGCCTCGTCATGGCTGATGCAACGTACAAAGGAAAAGTCGCATGAACGCGTATAGCACGGCAGCTGATCGCGAAGGATTCTCTAACGAGGGTCTTGTCGAGGAACACATCACACTGGTCAAGAGGATTGCCCAGCACCTTGCCGCCAGGTTGCCTTCGTCCGTCGACATCGACGACCTGATGCAGTCCGGCATGGTGGGCCTCCTGGAGGCCGCCGGCAACTTCGACGCGTCCAAAGGCGCGAGCTTCGAAACCTACGCCGGCATTCGAATTCGCGGCGCGATGCTGGACGACATCCGCAAGCATGACTGGACGCCGCGCTCCGTGCATCACAAGTACCGGCAGGTCGCGGAGGCGATCAACTCCATCGAGGCCGAGACCGGACGCCCGGCGCGCTCCGCCGACATCGCCGAGCGACTCGGCATTCCCGTCGAGGACTACCACAAGATTCTTGCTGACAGCGCATCCAGCCGACTGTTCAGTCTCGATGAGACGCTGGACGAAACGGCGCTGCATCGCACGCGCCCGACGTCGGACACGGCAACACCCGATCAGGAGCTCGATGAGGAGCAGTTTCGCGAGGGACTGGTTGCCGCTATCGATCAGTTGCCGGAGCGCGAGCGCCTCGTGCTGTCGCTTTACTACGAACGCGAGATGAACCTGAAGGAAATCGGTGAGGTTCTCGATGTAACCGAGTCTCGCGTTTGCCAGATTCACGGACAGGCGATCATACGGATGCGATCTATTGTGTCCAAATGGTAGGAGACACGAGATGAACGAGTTTATTGGCGGCGTGAAGAATATCACGCCTTCCTATCCGGTCCGGCCGATACAGCCTGTCAACAAAGACAGGGAGACCGGTGAGCAGAGGCAGAGAAAGCAGGAGCCACCGAAGAAGCCCGACCATGACGACGATGACAACAAGCCACTGATTGATGAGCACGTATGATGATTGTTCCTGACTCGACCGCGTTCTACCTGATCTTCATATCCCAGTCCCTGCTGCTGGGGGCGGCCTGTGTCGCGCTGCTCCGGTTCCAGCGTCGTTTCCGCGATCTGGAGGACTTCTGGCAGAGCCCCACCGGGGCCATGCTTGCCGATGAGCAGGCGGAAACGGCCGAAGACGCTCCGCCGATGCAGATTATGACAGTCGGTACGGAGGAGGCCCTGCTCGAAAAACTCAAACTTGATCAGAGGGTTAACGATCTTCAGCGCCGACTCAATGAACTGGCCAGGCGCCAGGTCGAAGAAAAGCCCGCGCCCGCTATTGAGTTTGAGCGATCCCTGCCGATAGAACATGCATTGCGAATGGCCAAGAACGGCGCATCCGTGGACGACTTGACCCGGACCTGCGGCTTGAACATCGGCGAGGCCCGATTGCTGCAGAAACTGCACGGCAGGGTTGCCGCGTAATCAGTACAGGAAAACACACACGATGAGTGCACAGGCTGAAGAACAATTCCGATTCGTTAACCTTCTCGCACTGGAGCTGACAAACGGGGACATCTCACTGCCGTCTCTGCCAGACGTGGTCGTCAAGATCCGCAACATGCTCGAAAAAGACGACGTTAATTTCGAGAAGATCAGCGGCGCCGTCAGTGTCGACCCGGTGCTCGTCTCGAAGCTGTTTCTGTATGCCAACTCTGCGCTGTACAACCGTGCCGGCGTAACGATCGATTCCTTAGACGGCGCCATTGGTCGCTTGGGCTTCGAAGTCGTACGCAATACCGCCATGTCCATCGCCATGGAGCAGCTGTACGCGGCCGAAAAGCACTCGCACGCCAAGAAATACCTGCAGGCGGCCTGGGCGCGCAGCATGAAGCTGTCCTGCATGGCCTGGTCGGTTGCTCGCGTGAATCGAACCGTCAACGACGAGTCGGCCTATCTCGCCGGGCTCATGCACGACGTCGGCACGCTCTACATCATCACGAAGACCGGCGAGTTTCCGGAGTTGCTCGGTAACCCGCAAGGCTTCAAGGACATCGTCCGTGAATGGAACCCGCAGATCGGCAAGAGCATCATCGAATCCTGGGGCTTCAACGAGGAGATGGCCGAGTCAGCTGACTCTGACAGCTATGTCACCGACAACGGTGCCGAGGAGCCGCGTCTCGCCGACGTTATGCACGTCGCCGAATTCCTGATTGAGAATCCCGAGGATGAGTCGCTCGATCTGGCCGCGATTCCGTCCTGCCGCAAGCTGGGTGTCGATGACTCGACGGTCGGTGCCGTCATGGAACGCTATCGCGACAAGATGCAGGGTATGCAGTCGACGCTGAGCTAGTTTCGCGTCAACCGGGTCTAGATGGGAGACGGACCGTGAGCGTTGCTCCGGTCCGTCTTTTTATTTCATGTCTTCCAGTCTCTCGAGGTTCAGGCGCCGCATCCGAAGTGTCTCGGACTCGCGGTTGAACATGTGCTGGATCAGGACTTCACGAAGCTCCGGTTTCATGCCGTTGAATTCGATACCGATACCGTATTGCCACGCCGGGTTGCTGGTGTCGGGCGGGTCGGTCAGGCGCACGACGGTGCTGAACGTCTCCACGTAGCGGTTGTCGGACGACAGCAGGAACCTGAAGTACAGTTTGTCGTCGATCTGCATCGGCTTGTCGCTGGAAAACACGAGGCCGTCGGCGCCGACGTCGCAGGTCTGCGGCGGCTGCTTGGCGAGTGCCGAACTGCTCTCACGGAACGCGGGCACCTGGCCGATGACGACATTGAGTTTGTCATTGATCAACGTCAGGCAGCGGGAGACCTGGTCGGACTCCTTGCTCAGCAGGAACATAGCCTCGCCGAGCCGTGATTCGATCTCGGTCAGTTTGGAGTTGGCGCCGTCCGATAGTCCGTTCTTGATCTTGTAGTGAGACAGCCCACCCTTGAATTCGTCTTCGGTGATCGGCTGGTACTTCAGGTAGACAGTTTCGCTGACCCTGAAGGACCTGCGGTTATCGTATTCATTGCTCATACCTGGTCCTCCTCGACTTCGCCAGGTGCCTGATTGTCTGCGGACGGCAATTCGCCGCTCGCGTCGTCGACACCCATCGTCTCCTGGGTATCAAGCTGACTGCCGCGAACGATGCTGATGTCCACGCGCCGGTTTTTCGCACGATTCTCCGGTGTGTCGTTGGGGGCAACCGGCCGCGTGTCGGCGTGCCCGGTGACCGTGATGCGTTTTTCGTTGATCCGAGCCTTGCCCAGTAATTCGTGCGCGACGCGGACGGCCCGGTTCGTCGACAAGTCCCAGTTCGAACTGTATTCGTCATTCGAGATCGGAACGTTATCCGTATGGCCGGAGATCGTGATCTCACCGAACGCGTTGTCCAGCAGGGCGGTGATCTTGGCGAGAACCGGTTTGAATTGCGGCTTGACGTCGGCCTTGCCAGAGTCGAAGGACGCGTTCTCGAGGATGCGGATGATGATCTTCTTGCCATCCGTCTCGATGGCGACGGCTCCCTTCGCAATCTCGTCACGCAGCGCGAGCCTGAGCTTCTTCGCGTGCTCGCGCGTTTCGGCGATCTCGCGATTCAATGCGTCCAGCGTGTTCCTGTTGGAGTCGATCGTGAACTGACGAACCTGGTTGAGCGCCGTCGGCTCCGGCTTGCCGGGGCTGAATTCCTGGGCGATCAGGCTCGTACCCTTTGGGATCGACTTGACCTTGACCTCGGTCTGCACGCCAAACGCTTCTTTCATCGAGCCTGACAGCTGCTTGAATTTCTGGACGTCCATTTCCGAGAAGGCCAGCAGCAGTACGAAGAAGCACATCAACAGCGTCATCAGGTCAGCGAAGGTCATTACCCAGGCGGGTACTCCCTTGTCTGGTGGCGGATCCGGCGGCTTGTCCATCGTTCCGACGACGCGCTAGACGTCTTCTTCCTTGCGCTGCGAGCGAGGCAGGTAGGACTCGAGCATGCCTTCGATGATGCGCGGGTTCTGGCCACTCTGGATGCCGAGCAGGGCGTCGATGATCAGCGACTTGTTCGTGTACTCCTCGCCGCTGCGCACAGCCAGTTTATCGGCGATCGGCAGTGCGAACATGTTCGCGAGGATGGCGCCATACAATGTCGTTAATAGCGCGACGGCCATCGCGGGGCCGATCTGTTTCGGGTCGTCCATATTAGCCAACATCTGCACGAGACCGATCAGCGTTCCGATCATGCCCATGGCCGGGCCGACGTCGCCAATCGCCTTGAAGATCTGCTGGCCATCCTGGTGTCGCTGGACCGTCTGGTTCAGGTCCTTCTGCAGCATGGCCCGGACCGTGTCGGCCGGGTGTCCGTCGATCAGCAGCCCCAGGCCGGACTTCATGAAGTCATCGACGACTTCGGCGTCTTCCAGCGCCAGCAGGCCACCCTGGCGGGCGGTCTTGGCCAGTTCGACAGAGTTCTCGATGAGGCTCTCGGGCTTGACAGGCTTGTTGACGAAGGCCTTGACCGCGATCTTGGCCGCGCCGAGGAACTGCCCGAGGCTGAATTTCATCATCGTAACGAGCACGGTGCCGCCCAACACGACCAGCAGAGACGGTGTGTTGACGAACGTGCCCGCCGAGCCGCCCATGACGATCGACGCCAGGACGATGCCAAAGGCACCGATCAGTCCGATTAATGTCGCCAGATCCAAGGTTTATCCTCCGTGATTACGATCAGACGCAATCCAGTAGTGGGTATCGGCAGGCCGCGGCCGCGCTTTAGCCTCGATCGAGCCGGTTTTCGGCCTAGTTGAGCGGCTTTTCGTCGATGAACGGGACATATTCCGATCCATTGCCGCCACGTGATTTCACCGAATAGAGTCCGCGATCGGCTCGATTGATCGCCTGCTCGACCGTGTCCCGGTCGTGCAACTCGGTGTAACCCACCGAGCAGGTCATCGAGATCTCGCCGTCGGCGGTCGGTACCGCGATCTTCCTGACGGCCGCGACGAAACGCTCGATGACTTTCTCGGCGCTGGCCGCACTGGTTTCATTCAGGATGACGGCAAACTCGTCGCCGCCGTATCTCGCGACCAGGTCGCTCTTGCGAATGAAGGCGCGGGCGAGGCACTCGCCCATCGCCTTGAGCACCTGGTCGCCGCAGGAATGACCGTGCTTATCGTTGACCTCCTTGAACTTGTCGAGGTCGATCATCAACAGCGTCACCGGCTGCTGCAGTACGAAGTGCATGTTGAGACTCTGCTCGATGGCCGAGTCGAAGGCGCCGCGATTGAAGGCGTCCGTCAGCGAGTCTCGCTTCATTTCTTCGCGCGCTGCGACGAGGTCTTCGCGCAGGCAGTCCATGCGCTGATGCAGGTCGCTGAGCTGCTGCTCATACGCCTGCTGCTGTTGCTCGAAGGTCTCGGTCACCTGGTGCACGGCTTCTTTCAGGACCTCGCGGATTCTCGGCAGGTCGCCGGTGCCGACGGCCTTCTCGACGGCGGACAGTGACAGCGACACCCGGTGCTTCGTGTCCTGGTCGCGTTCGCCGATCTGCCTGAGGCCCGCGATGAGGTCTTCTACGACGTCGCGGTAGCTGCCGATCCGCTCGGACACGAAGCTGCGTTCGGCCCGGCGTCGCTCGGAGAAGAAGCTCCGAATTTGCGGCCATTCACGGTTTCCGTCCGGCGAGCGGGGAATGTCACGCGTGGGCACCGCTTCGCCGTTCTCGATGTGTCTGACGAAGTCGGCGCACTCGCGGGGGAACAGGTTGGGGTCACGATCGCTGTCTAACAGGAAGGCCTGTTCTCCCATCGTCTGGATGACGGAGGACAGCGTGTCCAGCGCGCCGTTGGTGATATCCACTTCGCTGCTTAAGCCCGGCTCCTCGGCGCTGGCCTCGTCCTCGTGCCCGGTGAACAGTTTTCGCATCAAAGAAACCCTTTCGATATGACGATTGCGGTCGGCGGTGCGTTCTTCCGATCCGCAAGCCCCCGGTTACGGCGACTGTCGGCCGTCCTCGGCAGGCGCTCGATCGCCGTGCTCCGATAGCTGTGTTATCGGCAAAATCGACCGGTTCTTGAACGTTTCGATGCGGAAAAATCGGGTAAAAATCGTGGATGCGTTACCGCCAGCGTATTCCTGTCAAATATGAGTCAAAAAGACCATAAAACGATAATTAAGAGCACCGTTTTGTAAATATGGTGCCAAAGCGCTACATGTTGATCGTATAGGGGGGATGGAGGTTTTGCGTTGAATCGCCGGGATTTCACGGAATGTCACACCGTGGTCAGCAAGCACAAAGCGCTCAGCAGAGCGGCGTCGCAAAGCGGCACGGCTATCCGCCTGTGCCTGCACTCCGGCGGCCGGAGTTGCCCATGATCCTGGTTGTCAACGACGGGCCGGAGCAGGCCGCCAATCTGAAATCGCTGATTGAATTCATGGATACGCCGGAAGTGCTGACGGCCAAACCGGGCGACTGGCGTGAGCGTGTCGGTGACCAGACGATCGAAGCCCTTTTCGTCGGTGCGGATCTGTCGCCGACCGACGTCGACGAGCTGCTGACCGACATCGGCAGCATCGACCCCAACATACCGATTGTCATGCTTACCTCCGGAGATGCGAAATGAATCCGGCAATGCACACGCAACACCCCTGGGCCCGCATCCACGAGCTGCGCTACCCGGTGCGCCTCGATGAGCTCGGCACGGTCCTCGAGGAGATTCGTGCCACGAGGAGCCGCAGCGGCAGGAACGAGCGAAAGCAGCCAGAAGGCCGGCTGGTCGGCAAGAGCGCTGATATGCAGGCGATCAGGAAGCTGGCTGAGCAGGTCGCGCCGTCAATGGCCACCGTGTTGATCACGGGAGAATCCGGCACCGGGAAAGAAGTGGTTGCGAAGCAGATTCATGAACTGTCGGGTCGAAAGGGCCCCTTCGTTGCGATTAACTGCGGTGCAATTCCCGATCACCTGCTCGAAAGCGAACTCTTCGGGCACGAACGCGGCGCGTTCACCGGCGCGGCGAGCGCCAGGGCGGGACGTTTCGAACTGGCGAAGGGCGGCACCTTCTTCCTCGACGAGATTGGCGACATGCCCCCGGCGATGCAGGTCAAACTGCTGCGCGTTCTCGAGGAACGCGTCGTCGAACGCGTTGGCGGCACGAAGAGCATACCGGTAGACGTTCGCATTATTGCTGCGACGCACCGCGACCTGCCGGCGCGCATCTCGATGGGTAAATTTCGCGAGGACCTGTTTTACCGACTCAGTGTTTTCCCGATAGAGATCTCGCCGCTGAGGGACCGACCGGAGGACGTTGCGCCTTTGTGTGCGGAGTTTATCCAGAGAGTTCGGGACGAGCAGGAGGTCGACCTGTTTCTGTCTGACCGGGCAATGCGCCGTCTCGAGGCCTATGCATGGCCGGGCAACGTTCGCGAGCTCGCGAACCTGATCGAACGGCTGGCGGTAATGAAGCCGGGTGGGATCGTCGACGAAACGGACCTGCCGTGGCCGGTCGTTGATCGTCAGAGCGAGCCCGACCGGGATGTCGAGGTATTGAGCTCATCACTGGTCTCGACGTCACCGTCGCTGCCGGAAGCAGGCCTGGATCTGAAAGCCTACCTCGGCAACCTCGAACGCGACATGATCGAGAGTGCGCTGAACGAGGCCGAGGGCGTTGTGCAGGCTGCGGCAGAGAAGCTCGGTATCGGCAGGACGACGCTGGTCGAGAAGATTCGGCGCTACGAGCTGCGCAAGCCTCAGTCTCAATCCTGACGCGACGATCGTCCGCTGACTGCGAGCGACCGACGAAGCGATGCGGATGTCGTCGTTAGCTCAGGCCGTGTCAGGCCATCAGGGTCTCGGGTCGGCCGACGAATGAGCGGGGCAGGCGCACCATAATTGGGCCGAGCTCGTACATGACGCCAAGGGCACGCTTGAATCGCTCCCCGCGATGTTCCTGCATTTTCTTCAGGAAGCAGCTGAGCTCCGTCGGTTCGAACATGACAGACCGGCCGTCGGCCACGCCCGCGTGACTGAGAACCTGCTCGGAGATGTCGCTGGTCAGGATAACGACCGGCGCCGGCGAACGCCGTCTGCCGAACGCGATGCGCTTCAGCACCTGCAACTTGCTCGGGTCTGCCTGGGACAGGTCGAACAGCACGAGGTCGGGCGCCACGTTGTCGCCCGGCGCCGCGCGATGAACATAGCTGCACGCGGCATTCGTCGCGTCGATGCGTCGCATCCCGCACTGGATTCCACGTTGCTCGACGGCCTGCCGCAGCAGCCCCGACTGGTGCCTGTCATCCGAAACGATCAAAATGTTCATCCCCGAACTAGTGTCCTGCATAGTCGCTCTCCATCCTCTCTGGGTCCCCCGCGCATCCCTTAAACGCGCCAATAATTGAGTTTCACACCAGCATGGGTTGCAGTAATCGTGCCAAAAACCACCCAGTTGGACAGAAAACCTATAAAAATAATTAAAAACAATAAGTTAGGTACTTTTCGCCAATACGGGTCCTCGCACTTTCAGGCCCAAAGTCGCGAAATGACGACATAAGTCGCGAAATATCGTGACTTTTGACAACTTTCGATGTTACAAAGACTTAAGAGCCAGGTTATTTAAGGCCAGACAGATCAGAGACACTGCCGGCATTCGAATACCGACAGACGGTCAACCCACTGGCCCGGTCTACAGCCCGCCGACCCCTACATTTTTCGACACGCCTAGCCTGCGTTACGCGGGCGCTGCAGCAGTGCCGTATGGACGGGTTTGATTCGTCAATGACCGTCCTGACGATGCGCTTCGTCGACGTCGCAATCTTCGCGTTCAGCACGGTCGCCGTCTGGTTCGTATTGTCGCGGGGGCTACTGCGCTCCAGGCTGATCCCTTCGACGGGTCGCTTTTTTGTCGTCGCAGGCGTCATCGTGCTGCTGGTGGAGCAGGCCGCGGGCTTCGTTTTCCGCCTGCTCGATCCTGAATTGTCGTTCCTCGATGGTCCGAGCTTCCTGCCCGCCGCGATGCCGGGCGCGTTGCACTGGTTCGCGTCCCAGGCGGCTTTCATCATGATCGTCAGCGGCATCCTGCTCGCCGTATTGCAACGGAAACGCGCTGAGGCCGCGCTGAGCCGCGCCCGGGAAGAGATGATCCGTGCGGCGCAGGCGAGCGTGATGGAGTCAGAATCGCGGTTTCGACACCTGCTGGATACGACGTCGAACCCGGTCTATTGCTTCGCCCTCGACCCGCCGATCGACATCGAGGCTTCGGTCGAGACGCACATCGATCGCAGCTATGACGCGTCACTGATTGAATGCAATTCGGCCTTCGTCGGTGCGCTGGACCTGAACTCGACCGCGGAGGCGATCGGAGTCCGCATGGGAGATCTCGAGAGTGCGGCCGACAGGGACTCACACGCCCGACTGATTGCGGCATTCGTCGCAGCGAACTATCGCCTGCAGAACTATGAGCTCTCGTACACCAACGCGGACGGTGTCGAAACGGCGCTCAACATAAGCTTGTCCGGCATCGTCGAGGACGGCAAGCTGTTGCGAATCTGGGGTTCCGAAAGAGACATCCAGGACCTGCGCGCGACCAAGTCGGCGCTCGTCAGGCGACGCGTTTTCCAGGACCTGATCGCCGGCATCAGCTCGTATATGATCATGACGCCGATCGAGCGCGCCGAGCAGATCATCGAGAGCTGCCTTAAGGAAATCAGCGAATTCGTCCGCGCCGAACGCGGTTCGCTGCTGTGGATCGACTGGGAGGACGTTCGCGGTCACGTCAACTACCGCTGGGGTGAGGACGAGACGCCGGTTCCGGACCAGATCTACATCGCCCAGGTTCCGTACCTCGCCGAACAGGTACGGGCAGGAAAAGTCGTACGCTTGAACGGTATCGATGACTTGCCGTCCAAGGCCGATGTCGACAGACGCCGGCTCGAGGCCTGGCAGATCCAATCCCTGATCGCGATGCCGCTGACAATCGCCGGTGAGGTGCACGGATTATTGACACTGGCGACCAAGAGCCGGCGCAAGCGTTGGACTGACCAGGATGTGCTCGATCTTCGAGTGGTCGCGGAACTGTTCGCAAACTTCGTCAGTCGGCTCAAGAGTCACACGGCACTGGGCGACGCGCTGACCGAGCTGCAGGCCGCGAAGGACAGGCTGGAGGCGGAGAACGTCTACCTGCGTGAGGAGATCGAGTCGTCCCACGGTTTCGACGAGATCGTCGGCAGCAGCGAGGCGATATTGCGGACGCTGCGCATGGTCGAAATGGTTGCGGAGACCGACACGCCGGTGCTGATTCTCGGAGAGACGGGCACCGGTAAGGAGTTGCTGGCGCGAGCGATTCACCAGAGAAGCAGTCGCAGTGATCGACCGCTGGTCAAGGTGAACTGCGCGACACTGCCGGAAAACCTGATCGAGAGTGAACTGTTCGGATACGAGAAGGGTGCATTCACCGGCGCCGACGCACGCAAGCGCGGCCGCTTCGATCTCGCGCACGGCAGCACGCTGTTCCTCGACGAGTTTGGCGAGATGCCGCTCGAATTACAGACGCGGCTGTTGCGGGTTTTGCAGGAAGGTGAATTCGAAAGGCTCGGCGGCACGGAGACGATCAAGGTCGACGTTCGCCTGATCGTCGCGACCAATCGTGACCTTGCCGAGTCCGTGAGGAATGGCAGCTTTCGTTCCGATCTCTACTACCGGGTCAACACGTTCCCGATCAAGACACCGCCGCTTCGAGAAAGAATCGGCGATATCGAACTACTGGCCCAGCACTTCGTCCGAATGTATTCGAAGAAACTCGGTCGCGATATCGAAGGCATCTCCGCCGCGATGATGCGCCAGCTGAACGAGTACCAGTGGCCCGGTAATGTGCGCGAGCTCGAGGGCGTCATTCAGCGGGCCGTCATCGCCAATAGCGGCGCCCTGCTCGAGTTGCCCGAACCGTTGGCCTCGGAACATGAAGCGATGGACGGGCCAAGGGTCGTCGCGTCGACAATTTCCGACCTCAGTGTCGTCGAGCGCCAACACATCATCAACGTTCTCGAATCGACGTCCTGGAAAATCTCGGGACCGTCCGGTGCAGCGTCGCAACTCGGCCTTCCGCCGAGCACGCTCCGCTCCAAGATGAAGAAACTGGACATCGTCAAGCCGCACTGATTGGCACGTCGCTTCTCAATCAGTCGACATAAGCACTCTGATGGCTGACATAAGCCACAACAAGCCTTCGAGACTCTGCCGGTAACCCGCGAAATTTCAACGCATTGCGTTTGTGAGCGACTTCACAGAGATACTGTGAAGTCGCTCACAAATACGGCGCTGTTATTGACAATATGGCTGTCTGCAATTGGAAACAGTTTTAGAGTACGCCGCATCTTCGCAATGACTGCGAAGCGGTGCATGGATTGCATCGACTGCGCCTGGCTTGATTAAGGAATGAACCTTAAATGTTGGCAAGAAATCTAGCGACCGCGTTCTGCGGTGTCGTCTTATGCTGTCTGGCGAACCCGGCCCTTGCCGAAGGTACGCCCGCCGGTACTGTGATCGAAAACACGGCAACCTTGAGTTTCGAGCTCGATGGCAATCCGGCAACGATCACGTCCAATACCACGGCAATCACCGTCGTCGAGCTGGTCGAATTCGCCGTCACTCTGCAGAGTCCGCAGACGCTGGTCACGGCGGGTGATACGAACCAGGCGTTGCTGTTCTCCGTCGTTAACACCGGTAATGGCACCGAGACATTCGATCTGGCGATAAACAGCATCGTGTCCGGAGATGACTTCGACCCGGTGCCGTCGGCGGTTTCGATCTATTTCGACACCGACGGCAGCGGCGACTTCACGGCGGGCGATATTGCCTACGTGCCCGGCGACAATGACCCGGTCCTCGCGCCGGACGCGTCAGTCGCGATCCTGATACTGAATGACATTCCGTCCGATCGCCTGAACGGCGACGTCGGCTTCTCGGAGCTGATCGTGACATCGGCCACCGGTACCGGTAGCCCGGGCGACGACTTCGCAGGCCAGGGAGACGGCGGCGTGACCGCGGTGCTCGGCTCAAGCGGCGGCAGCAGCACGGTCAGTGGCGAATATCTCGTATCCGATGTCCAGGTCAGCATCCAGAAGTCACAAAGCGTATCGGATCCGTTCGGCGGCAACGAGCCCGTTCCGGGCGCCACGATCACGTACACGATCGAGGTCAGCGTAACCGGCTCCGGCACCGCCGTCGGTGGTCTCGTACAAGACGTTATCCCTACGTTCACGACCTACGTCCCGGGCAGCCTGACGCTGGACGCCGGCACGTTGACCGACGCGGCGGACGCCGACGCCGGAGAGCTCGATACATCCACAACACCCACGATTGTTGTCCGGCTGGGCGACGTTACCGCGGCGGGCAGTCCGCGGACCATCCAGTTCGACGTTTTGATCGACTAGAGGAAATCACAATGAGCGAAAACACAAAGGGGAAGACCATGTTCTCAAGAGCGACGGCACTGGTGCTGCTGCTGGCGAGCGGAATCGCAATGGCACAGGGCACGCTGGAAGTGCAGACCACGGTGCAGAAAGAGACCGTGACGACCAACGAAGACGGAGAGCAGGTCAAGGAACTTGTTCCGGCCGAGACGGTGATACCGGGCGAGCGCGTTGTCTACACGATCACGTTTCGCAACACCGGCGACGAGCCGGCCGACGACGTCATTATCACCAACCCGATTTCCGAGAGCCTGACCTATGTCCAGGGTTCTGCGTTCGGCCCCGGTATGGAGCTGCAGTTCTCAGTGGACGGTCAGCGTTTCGCCGCGGCCGAAGACCTGGTGATTGAGAAAGACGGCGAGATGCGTGCCGCCGCGCCGGAAGACTACTCGCACATTCGCTGGATCCTGCAGAGCGACCTCGAGTCAGGCGCCCAGGGGACCGTGCGTTTCAGCGCGCAACTCAAATAGTGTTTCTGGCCAGCCCGCCGCAGGTCGGGCCGGCCGAGTGATTTGAACCTGCACTTTGACAATGAAAGTACGGACAAGGAGTACCGTGATGAAAGTAGTAACACAAAAACTGGCTACGCTGCTCAAGGTGAGCACGGCGACCGGTCTGCTGGTCTTCGGACAGCAGGCGATCGCTGTCGGCACCGATGCCGGCACGCCAATCGACAATACGGCGGTAATCACCTACTCGGTGAATGGCGCCACGCAGGACCCGCTGGATGCGATCGCACCGCAGTTCGTGGTCGATCGTGTCGTGAACTTCACACTCGACACCGACAACGCGGCCCTGACGGACACCGCACCGGGTGAAACCGGGGCAATCGTCCTGTACACGCTGACGAACATCGGTAACTCGCCGATGGACTTCCGTCTGGTGGCGGACAATCTGGCGTCCGGCGACGATACCGACATGGAGCCAGGCCCGTTCGTGGCCTTCGTCGACACGAATGCCAACGGCGTGCTCGACGCTGGCGAGTTCGACTTCGTCGACGCGCTGGCCGAGGGTGACACCGTCACGATCACGGTGCTGGCCGACGCGCCGGCCATTGTCGTGGACGGTCAGACTGCGCTTGTCGAACTGCAGGCGATCGCTGCGGATTCAGGCACGAC
>JAAUXY010203785.1_pt1 | contig 15850 bp, 13 predicted proteins | sample 7278121 | NCBI WGS metagenome assembly JAAUXY01 (sample SAMN14350117, study PRJNA611818) | marine sediment metagenome | isolation source: surface marine sediment (1.8m) | place: French Polynesia: Moorea | collected 2018-08 | reverse complement strand
CCTGCTGCTCGGCGACGATCGCCGCGCGCAGCCGCGTCTCGAGGCTCGGTTCGAGATCGAGCGCCAGGTCGAGCTCGCGGGCCATGCCCTCGATGTCGGGCTGGCTGCGGGCGAACAGCGCCTCCATGGCGATGCGACCGTCGTCCGGAATCACGCCCGCGGAGGCGAAGCCGTTGCCGAGGCCGCGCATTCGACCGAAGGTCTCGGCGACACTCGGAATACGGCTGATCATCACGTTGGAGAGGTAGACGTTGGCCGGGTCGGGATCGCCGACCAGGCCACCGGTATTGCCCAGGTGCAGGAAAAGACCGTTGACTTCCAGGATCAAAGCGGTATGCCGGGGAAAATTCTCCGCCGGAGTGAGACCCTCGAGATCGGAGCGGAGCTGACGCCAATCCGCCTCGATCTTGCGCAGGCGAGCGCTGCTCTCGAGCTCGGCACCGTAGCGATCGTCGACCTCACGCACGAGCACCAGGGTGCGGTCGACCTTCTTCGCCAGGTCGTCGAGAATCGTCTTCTGGCCCACCGCGCCGCTGAGGTACCCCTGGGCAGTACCGCGGTGCTGGGGGATCAAGGCAATCAACTCGACCAGGTTGTCGAGGTACTCGAGAGCCTTGAGCTCGGTCTCGGCTTGCCGAATCTCTTCGTTCGAGCGCACGTAGAAGAGGCCGATCGTGGCCGCCGTCGGGATGGCCATGATCAAGATGATCGTCGCTAGTTTCCATGGAATTCTCATATTTGCTACTCCTCACTGAATGGGGCTCGGCCCGGCCACGCCGGTGGCTTCGGCTCGAGACGAAGTCTGGGTTCTTGGTTCTGAAATCTGGGATTCGCCGGCGAACGGTCGCAGCTCGTTGCCGGACAGGAGCTTCTCCGGGTCGAGGATCGCCAGCAGGCGTTCGCCGTGTTCGGCGACACCGCGAAGAAACGGCTGCACCGGTCCCTCGACCGGCGCGGTCGGCGGCCGAATCGCCGCCGGGTCGATCGTGCCTGCACCGTGGACCCGATCGACGACCAGCCCCGCGGTCAGCTGGGATCGCAGCACCAACATTCGATCCCGCCTCGCCGAGGACGGCGCGGTATGGCCGAAGAACCGGCGCAGATCGAGTACTGCCAAGATGTCACCGCGTAGATTGCTCACGCCCAGGAGCCACGCCGGTACCCGGGGCAGAGGTGTGACCCGAGGCACCGGGCCGACCTCGACGACGCTGCCCATCTCGAGGCCGTAGCGCGTTCCTGCCACGCTGAAGACGATATGGCGCTGGCTCGAACCGCTACCCCGGGAGGGCTCTGCCAAGGACTTGCCAGCCGGAGAGGCGGCAGGGCCTTGCAGACTGGCCGTCGGTGTCGCGGCATCGACGGCCGCCACCAGCGCTTCGAGATCGGGCCCCGGTGAATTCTGTACAGCCTGCGCCGGAGACGCTTCAGGAGCGACCGGGGTTGGGTCGGCCTTCGAAGCCATCACCCCCGCCGGCGAAGATCCCTCGGCACCCGGGTGGCCCGGAGCGGCGGCAGCATCAGGAGCGGCGGGAGCGGCCTTGCTGACGTCCGTGGCCTTCGGTTGGCCACCGAACATCCGCTCCAACTCCCGGAACGGATCCTCGAAGCCGTGATCCGACCCGCCGCCGGACTCGGTGTCGTCTCGATGCATATCGGTTTCCTCAGACGAATTTGGTGAGGGTCGACCGCAGCTCGTCGTCGGTAAACGGCTTGCCCAGATAGTCGTCGGCCCCTTGTTTGAGGCCCCAGAAACGATCCGAGTCCTGGGTCTTGCTGGTCACCAGCACGACTTTGATCTCCTCGGTTTCGGGCGCCGTCTTGAGTTGGCGACAGACCTGAAAGCCGTTCTTTTTGGGCAGGACGACGTCGAGCAGAATCAGCCGGGGCTGATGCTTGCGCGCCATCTCCAGAGCCTGCTCGCCGTCGTCGGCGGTCAGTAGGTGATGCCCTGTACCTTTGAGCGCTTCCAGAATCAGTTTCTGTTCCGTCGGACTGTCGTCGACCACGAGAATGGTTGAGGTCATGATTCCTCCTGGTTCATGGGAGTTGTCGAAATTGAGGGGACCGATGCCAGAGGTCGGCACCGGGCGTGAGCGAGAGATTCAGGCCTTGGTCAACGGCCGGAGGTGCCGATCCAGGACCTGCAACAAGGTCTCTTCGGCGACCGGCTTCGCGAGGTAGTCGGCAGCACCGGCCATGCGCCCGCGGACCTTGTCGAGAAAGCCGTCCTTGCCGGAAAGGAAGACCACCGGAACGTGGGCGGTGAGATCGTTGTCTTTGAGCACCCGACAGATCTTGAAGCCGTCGAGATGAGGCATGGTGACGTCGAGCAGGACGAGGTCCGGCATCGTCTCCTGAATGCGCGTCAGGGCCTCCATGCCGCTCTCGGCCAGATAGGTGCGATAACCGCGCCGTTCAAGCACTTCGGACAGCACGGTTCTGACCGTCGGGCTGTCGTCGACGACCAACACGTTCGGGCGCTTCGCGCCGGACATGGCGATCGCCTCGCGGATCACGTGGCCGTCGATCTCGGTGGTCTCGTGGCCGGAGCTGCGTAGGTCCGCCCTACCCGGGGAGCTCGCGGCCGGCTCTCGCTCCAGCCTCTCGGTCAATCCTTCGACCGCGCGCTCGAGAGCTATATCGTTGGGGCGCAGGGCCGCCCAGGCGCTGAGCTGACGCAGCGCCTTCTGATACTGACGCAGGTTGAGGTAAGCGAAGGCCAGGATACGATGCCGCTGCTGGGCGCTCAGGGCAACGTCCGCACGCGCCCGCTCGATCGCATCCTCGATCAACTCGCGGTCGAGCTCCGGCGCGGGCTCCGCGAAGAACGGCTCGAGATCGCTGAGCTCGAGCTCCGCGCGGCAACGCGCGCAACGTCCGGGACGGGCGGTAAAGCTCTGGGAGCACAGGGGGCACCGCCAGGCACCCGAGCGCTCGGCGGTACGTGGGCGCAGGCGCTCCAGCCACCCGCGCGCCTGTTGATTGCCGGGATCGACCTCCAGGGCCTTCTCCAGGTACCCGGCGCTCGCCGCCGCGTCGGGGGCTACCGAGGCGAGCCACAGCCACACCGTCTCGTGATCCGGCCGCGCCTCCGCGAGCTGTTCGAAGAGGCGGCGGGCACCCGCCTTATCGCCCTCGCGATTGCGCTCGATGCCCTGCCGCAGGAGATCGACTTTGCCGTCGGGCGCGGTCACGGAAGCGCCTCCTGACCGCCACCGACAGGCATCGGCGTCACCGCTTGACGAACTGATCGATCCCCTCTTCGCGCCAGACCTTGAGCGTCTTCTCGTCCTTGGGATTGATCTTCACGCCGATCGCGTTGACCGGCACGTCGTGGCGTTTCTGGATCTCCATCCAGTTCTTCTTGATCTGCGGTTTGAGTCCCATCAGATGGCTCCTTGTCAAGATTGGCAGCGCGGGCCAGGGACGACCCACACCGCGGTTCGGATGCCCCGCCACCCGCCGTGGTCAGGGCGCTTCTCAAGGCATCAGCCTGGTCTTCGATCGGCCCCACCACCGCCAGCGCGGCCTCGCTGTAGGCCGGGGCTACGGCCTCGTGAATCCAGCGGCGCAAGCCCTCCGGGCTCACGGATTCGATGGTCTCGAGGAGTTCCTCCTCCGGCAGGTAGCGGCCGAAGTAGAGCTCTTGCGTCGCCAGCCGGCTCATCAGCGCGTGGGTATCCTCGCCGGCGAGTTGGATCTGGGAGCGCAGACGGATCTTGGCGCGGTGCAGCTCTTCAGAGCTCACCGGCCGGCTGCCGTGGAGAACCGCCTCCAGCTCCTCGAGCACCAACTCGATCGCCCGCGGCAAATTGGCGGCGGTAGTGCTGCCCTCGACCGTCAGCAGCCCGGCGTCGCGCCACGCCTCGTAGGCAGAACCGACGTGATAAACGAGGCCGTGACGCTCCCGCAGTGTCCCGAAGAGCCGAGAGCTGATGCCGGCACCGAGAATCTGGTCGAAGAGATGCATGGCATAGCGATCACTCGAGGCATAAGCGCAAGCCTCGACGCCGAGGCTGAAATAGGCCTGAGAAACCGGCGCCGGTTCGAGGGTCACCCCGGGCCGCGTCAGCGGCTGGCGGGCGGGCGTCGCGGAACGCTTGCCGAGCAGCCGCCAAAACGCATCGCGCACCTGGGCGACGAAGTCCTCGTGGATCAACGCACCGGCGGCGGCGACGACCATGCGATCCGGCAGATAGTGGTTATGGAGGAAGTAGATCAGATCTTCCCGACTCAGCGAGTCCAGGTGATCCAGATCCCCCAGGATCGGGCGCCCGAGCGGATGATCCGGCCACAGTTGAGAGCGGAGCATCTCGTGAGCCCGCTGTTCCGGATTGTCACGAGCCGCCTCCCCCTCGCACAGGAGGGCCCGCTTCTCTCGCTCCAGGGACTCTTCCGGGAACACCGGATTGAGAATCACATCGCCCAGAAGATCGATCGCGTAGGGCGTGAACTCTTCTAGAACCTGGGCGAAGTAGCAGGTGTAGTCGCGGCTGGTGAAGCCGCCGATGCGACCGCCGGCTCCGTCCATCAGACGCGCGATCTCCAGCGCGTCGCGGTTGCTGGACCCCTGGAAGAGCATGTGCTCCACCAGGTGTGCGATGCCCTGTTGCTCCGGACTTTCGATCGAGGACCCGGCCTCGACCAGCAGGCCGAGGGTGACCGAGCGCGCGGCGGGCAACGACAGCGTCACGACCCGCAGACCGTTTTCCAAGACTGACTTGCGATAATTCATCGGACCCACCCCTAGAGCAAGTCCGATACCAGCTCAGGCCAGCCGCCCGGCCACTTTCAAAAACGTCGAATTTTATCGAGCTTCAGGTACTTCGCTCAGACTATGGGCGCACATCCATTCGCCGCGTCATCCAGTCTGAAATCCAGATTCAAGACCGTGGTGTCTGAATTCTGGACAAGGGCTCTAAACCTCTGTGGGGTCGATGCTGTAGCGTTTGAGCTTCTGATAGAGGGTCGAGCGAGGGATGCCCAGTCGCTCGGCGGCGCGTGGAACCTTGCCATCCTCCGCCCGCAGGGCCTGCTGGATGTGATGGATCTCCAGCTCCTCGAGAGTCCGGACCTCCTCCGGCTGAGTCGGCCCGAGCTGCTGCTGAAACCTGAGGTCGCGAGCTTCGAGGACCGAACCGTCGGCCAGCAAAGCTGCGCGCTCGAGCACATTGCGTAGCTCGCGGACGTTGCCGGGCCAGGAATACTCGGTCATTGCCTGCCGCGCCGCGGCCGAGAGCTCGAACGACTCGCGACCGAACTGGTGAGTCAAGTCTTCCAGGAAGACCTCGGCGAGCTGTGGAATATCTTCACGCCGTTGGCGCAGCGGCGGCACCACCAGCGGTATCGTCGAGAGACGGAAATAGAGATCCCGGCGAAAGGTGCCCGCGCGTACTCCTTCACTGAGATCCTGGTGGCTGGCCGCGATCAGCCAGAGGTCGACCCGCCGGTCCTGGACGCCTCCCAGCCGGCGAAACCGCCTCTCTTCGAGGACCTTGAGCAGCTTCGGCTGCACCTCGAGGGCGAGATCGCCGATCTCGTCGAGAAACACCGTGCCGCGATGAGCGATCTCGAGCAAGCCGACTTTGTTCTGATCGGCACTGGTAAAAGCACCCTTCTTATAGCCGAAGAGCTCGCTTTCGAGAAACTCCCTCGACAAGCCGGCACAGTTGATATCGACGAAGGACTCCTCGGCTCGATCGCTGCGGCGATGCAGCCAGTTGGCGAGCACCCCCTTGCCGGTGCCTGTCTCGCCCTGGATCAGGATCGGTAGAGTGCTCTGGATCACCTTGCGCGCGTCACGCTCGAGACCGCGGATCGCCGGGCTGCTGCCGACGAAAGGGTTGATCTCCCGGCGATCTTCCCGGCTCTGGCTCAGCAATCGGGCCTGGCGGTCCTGGCGGTGCTCCAGCGCACGATCCACCATCAAAGCCAGGGTGTCCAGATCGACCGGTTTGGTGACGAAGTTGTCGGCCCCGAGCTTGATCGCGCGAACCGCCAGGTCGATCGAGCCATGGCCGGTGAGCACGATCACCGGCGGCGGCAGCCAGTCGGATCGCTGCCATTTTTCTAGCAACTCGAGCGCGGTGCCGTCGGGCAGCCGATAGTCGAGGACGACCAGATCCGGAGCTTCCGCGGCCAGCTTGTCATTCGCCTCGCCGCAGTTGCCGGCCTCGACGACCTCGAAATTGCGACGCTCGAAGAACGTCTTGATGGCGAAACGGATTGTTGGGTCATCGTCCACCGCCAGCAGTCGTCGAATCATGGCGTCCTGTCCTCCCTCGCATTCCCAGCACGGACGTCAATGGGTAGCAGGATCGTCACCAAGCAGCCGGTCGGGGATCGATTCGAAACTTCGATACGCCCCCCGTGATCCTCGACGATTCGCTGGGCGATAGATAGCCCGAGCCCGTGATTCGATCGACCGCTGAAGAAGGGTTCGAAGATCCGCTCCTTCGGTTGCGCCGTGATCCCGGGTCCCTGATCACCAACCTCCAGGCACAGCCAGCGGTCGCCCCCCTTGCGCACACTCTGCGCGTAGACACTCACTATCCCGCCTTGGGGACTGAACTCGTATGCGTTTTCTAAAACGGCCGACAGAGCCAACGTCAGCTGATCCCGATCGATCATCAAGGGTGGCACCGAGGGTTCGATCTCGACATTGGTATCGATGTCGTCCACCGCGGCCCGCGCCTTGGCCTCCACCAGAGCGGCATTGATCAGCGGTTCGAGATCGCCGCGGGTGCGATTCGGTTCAGTGGAGCCGGCGAACTGATTGACCCGCTCGAGAAGGTCGACGATGAGATCGATCTGGTGGCGCTGCATCTCGAGGTAGCTGACGTGCTCGGCATCCGTAATCTGGCCCAGCAGCACGTCGATCAGCCCGGTGACACCGAAGAGGCCGCTACGCACCCGGTGGCTGATGCCGTGGAACAGGGTGCCTATGTCGGACAGCCGCTCCCGCCGCTGCAGCTTGTTCGAGAGCCGGACGCGTTCCGTGATGTCGCGCAGCACCAGCACCAGGCTGCCGTCGGACTCGGACTCCAGAGTGCTAGCCGCGATCTCCCAGAAATTCGATGCGCCATCCTCCACCTCCATGAAATCGTCGGCGCCGGTGGCGAGTACCAGGTCGCAGAGACTGGATGCGGTACTCCAGGGCTCGATGTGGCTCATTTGATCGAGCCGACTCTTATCTGCGATCAGGCTCTTGGCCAGACGATTGGCCCGCGAGATCGTCCGATCCGGCTTGAGGTAGAGGATCGCGGCCGGCACCGTATCGATCATCGCCTGCCACTCGGATTCCGCGGTCGCTCGCTCCTCGCGGAGACGCTCGAGGGTCTCTTTGAGTCGGACGATGGAAGTGTCGGTGGATAGCACTTCGCGGGAAGCTACTACGCGGGTGTGGCTGGTGGCAAGCCGGCAATCCTACACCCCGCCGAAGGGCGCACGCCGTGCGCCCCTACAGCACGTCTTGCGCTTGCTGGTTCGCGCTCGGATCGAAGCTCAGGACCGAGACCAGGATATTGCCGCCCAGGGGATCGTGCAGGGAGACGATCAAGTCCTGCTTTTTCTTGCGCATCCGTGCCGTCACCTCCTGAATACCGACCTGGCCCGGCGTCGCCGGCGACGCGCTCTGGAGAACGATCGGGATGACGTCGAGCTCGCTGCGGTCGCCGCGCTCGTCGCGAGCCGCCAGCCGCAGCTCGAGCCGCACGATGTAGCGCCCCTGGTGAGGCATCACCGTGACCTGGTCGAGCGGTACGTGGACCTTGAGCGGAACCATCAGGCGGCGCCCGTCGCGTCGCGGCTCGCTCATCTCGACCTTCAGATCCGCTCGGCCGGGCAACTGCCGAAATAGCAGAGCCCCTTCGACGATGAAATCCACTTCCTTTTGCCGCGACATGTCCTCGAAGCCGCCTCGATGGCGGACCTTGAGGCCGGGGCGCAGGACTTCGAGCTCAACCTCATGGGTCTGGTTGTTGCCTTGCCAATAGGGCGTGAAGCCCAGCCAGTAGTAGGTGCGGGTGTCCTCGATCACCGTGTCGAGCGAGGCCAGGCGGCGATTGTTCAGAAGCGGCTGGCCGCCGGTGGTCTGAGCCAGGATCCGGAGCGTCTGCTGGACCTCCAGCTCCCGGGTGTCGCTGCGCGCCGGGCGCCCCGGCTGGCTGGCGTCGGCGCCTTGCTGCTCAATACCGGGTGCGTCGATCGGATAGAGCGTATATCCCAAGAGATTCGCCGTCTGGTAGATCGGTGCCAGGGCCCGATCGCCGCGGCCGAAATCGAAGACGAACTCGGACTCGAGGGCCCAGCGCGCCGGCGAGTGAGGCCAGCCCCCCGACATCAGGAGCATCACCTTGCGCCCCGGCGGGTTGCCGAAGCTGCGCAGAGTGGAGGTGACTGCCATCACTACATTGTCGAGCCGCCGCTCGACCTCGTTGATTCTGCTTTGTCCGGTATGGGCCTCGCGCAGCAGGGTGCGGGTCATCATGCCGCGGCTCGGGCGCTCCATCGCCACTTCGATCGACCGCTGCAGATCGGCCGGCGACTGGTTCCAGTTGCTGACCATATCGAGCCGCCGGCCGTCGTAGGCGACGATCGCCATGCGATCCTTCCGGCCGAGGCGGGAGAGCTCTTCGGCGACGCCTTCGAGAACGCGATTGCGATCCCGCTTGATGGTGAAGTATTCGTCGATGAACAGCAGGTAGCTGGTGCCGACCGTCTCCCCCGGGGCCACCCGGCCGTTCGCCGAGCTGGTTTCCGCCGCCAAGCCGTCGGCGATCTCGGTGAAGAACTCGATCGGCGTCTCCTCACCGTTGATCCGCAGCCGAAACGCATCGGGCGGCAGACCGGTCACGCGATTACCGTCGCGGTCCTCGACCACCGCTTCCAAATTGACGACCCGGACGTCGATGATCTCGCCGAAGGCGGGCGGCGTCGTTTCCTGAGCCTTGAGCGGCGGACAGAACAAGAGAACGATGAGAAAAACAGAGGCAATACGATTCATGACGGCTCCAGAATATTCAAGATCATCCCTTCTATCTCAATGTACGACGTCCGTTGGGAAGGGTTTGAATCCGCAAAGCGGATTACTCCTCAATACCGGCGTCTTGTTCCTCAAGATCGCGGATCACTTCCAGGCACGCTCGAAGCGCCTCACGGTCGAACATCTAGTAACCCTTTTTTTCAGGGTCCCAGCCGAACACTTCGATCATTATCGAACGATCGAGTTGAAGGGCGGCAAGGCGCAGGCGCAGCTCATGCGGGGAGATATCTGGACCGTAACGAGCCCGGATACGTGCCGTGGCCATCGCTTGGGCTGCGACTCCGAGCTCGATGACTCGCTGTAGTTTCTGAGACGGCGTCATCTGGCGATAGCCCTCGAGCACGACCTCTTCAACATCGAGTGGGGTGTCTAGTGCCAGGGCCTTCATCAGTCGCAGCTTTGTTTTGAATCGAACCCGAGTCAGGATTTCAGAGCTTAAAGTTCAAACTGCTGGAAGGCCGGGACAGCATTACGGCGTTAAGGCAAAAGATCGCGAATCGCGATCGAATGATCGGGCTGAGAGAGCGGCGTCACATGATCTCTCGGCGTCAGCTCAAAGACGTCCTGATAGGCGTCTCCTTCCGGTTGACGATAAACCTCGACCCGCCGATCGATCAGGTTGACGATCCAATACTCCGGGATGCCGTTCTTGGCATAGGTCGCCTGCTTGCGGGTGCGATCGAAAGCCAGCGAAGTATCCGAAATCTCGACGGTCAAGAGCGCGGTTGTCGGATGCGCGTCGAGATAGTCGCGCGGCCCGCCTTCGACGACCGCAACGTCGGGTTCAGGCTCCGAGCTGGCATCCAGAGCGGCAGGAAGCTGCACCCTGACGTCAAAGCCTTGACCATAGATTCGACGCAGCGCGTCTTCGACCAAGCGAATAGCGGTAGCATGCCGGCTGCTCTGTGGCGACTCGTCGTAGATCTCCCCGTTGATCAGCTCGAGCCGAGCCTCCGGATGGAAGACTCCGCGCGAGATCATGTTCTCGTATTCCGTTCGCGTCCAACGATGGAGATCGATTGCTGCTGCGGTAGACATGCCGAACCTCGGCCCTGATTATAGCTCAGAGCAGGTGGCGCCCTCTCGACGAGTCTGGCCCAAGGGCTACGGTTCAAATTTCAACACCGAGACCAGGATCGTACCGCTCACCGGATCGTGCGCGGAGACGATCAGATCCTGCTTCTTCTTGCGCACCCGCGCGGTCACTACCTGCACTCCTTCCTGCCCCGGAGCCGCCGGCGACGCGCTCGACAGCTCGATCGGCAGGGCGGCGAGCTGGCTCCTATTGCCCTTTTCGTAGAGCGCCGCGATCCGCAGCTCGAGCCGCGCGACATGACGCCCGTCGTGCGGCAGCAGGGCGACGGCGTCGAGCGGCACGCGCAGCCTCAACGGGACGAGCATGCTGCGGCCGTCGCGCTTCGGTTTGCCCATCTCGACCTCGAGATCCCTTTGACCGGGGAGCTGGCCGAAGAGCAGCGCGCCCTCGACGATGAAATCCACCTCCTTTTGCCGCGACATATCCTCGAAGCCGCCGCGGTGACGCACCTTGAGGCCGGGCCGTAAGACCTCCAGCTGGACCTCGTGGGACTCGTTGTCCCCTTGCCAGCTTGGAGTAAAACCGAGCCAGTAGTAACTGCGCGTGTCGCGCACCACGCCGTCCAGGGAGCTCAAGCGGGCGTTGTTTAGGAACGCCTCGCCGCCGGTGGCCTGGGCCAGGATTCGCAACGTCTGATGGATCTCGTACTCGCGGGTGTCGCCACGCCCCTGGCGACCGCGGGTGCTGACGTCCGCTCCCTGTCGCTGGATTCCCGGGACGTCGATCGGATAGAGGGTGTAGCCAAGCAGATTCGCCGTCTGGTAGATCGGCGCCAGGACCCGGTCGCCACGCCGGAAATCAAAGGCAAGGCTGGAGTTGAGCACCCAGCGTTCCGGCGAATAGGGCCAGCCCCCCGACATCAGGAGCATCACCCGTCTGCCCGGCGGATTGCCGAAGCTGCGAAGCGTCGAGGTGACCGCCAGGACCAGATTGCCGATGCGGGTCTCGAGCTCCTCCGCCTGCAGCTCGCGCAACAGAGTGCGGGTCATCATGCCGCGGCTCGGACGCTCCATCGCTTGACGGAGTGTCCGCTCCAGGTCGGCCGAAGGTTCGCTCCAGTTACTGACCATGTCGAGGCGGGTGCCGTCGTAGGCGACGATCGCCATGCGGTCGTCCGGGCCGAGCTGGGCGAGTTGCTCGGCGATGCTCTCGAGCACGCGGTCCAGGTCCCGGCGGATGCTGAAGAATTCGTCGATGAACAGCAGATAGCTGGTCCCGACCGGCTCTCCCGGAGCCACCCGGCCACCGGTCGCGCCGGAATCCGCCGCCCGGCCACCGGTCACCTCGGTAAAGAGCTCGATCGGCGTCTCCTCGCCGTCGATCCGCAAGCGAAAAGCGTCGGGCGGCAGGCCCGTCACCCGGTTGCCGTCGCGGTCCTCGACCACCGCCTCAAGGTTGACGATTCGAACGTCGATCACCTCATCGAAAGACGACGACGCCTGGCCCACGAGCAGAGGGGCCAACCACAGGCACAGCACAACAGATGGCAGCAGCGTAGAACGTCTCATATCGCCTCCCGGAGTCATCGAGGTCATTCACACCCTGTATAACGCAAACGGACGACGTCCGTTTACGTTCGGCTCAACAACTCTGATGGCGGATCGGCCTACTCCACCGCGTCAGTGGGCACTTCAGACGGCCGCACCCAGATCTCGCCCGGCGGCCGGCGGTAAGCCGCCAGGGCGTCGAGCATGTCGTCGACGGTGCGCTCGATCAGCAGGAAATCGCGAAAGCTGCGGCCGATGAAGCCCGCGCCCTGCGCCTGCTCGAGCATCGCCTCCAACGGGTCGAAAAACCCGCCGACGTTGAGCACCCCCGCCGGCTTCAGATGAATGCCGAGCTGATTCCAGGTCATCGCCTCGAACAGCTCGTCGAGGGTGCCGATGCCCCCGGGCAGCGCCAGCACGGCCTCGGCCTGGGCGTACATCAGGCGCTTGCGCTCGTGCATGCTGTCGGTGATCTGAAGGTCGGAGAGGCCGGAGTGGGCAACCTCGCGATCGCGCAGCGAACGCGGGATCACCCCGATCACCTCGCCGCCCCCGGCCAACACCGCGTCGGCGACGACACCCATCAAACCGACGTTGCCGCCGCCGTAGACCAGCCCGAGACCGCGCTCCGCCATGCGCCCGCCGAGCTCGACCGCCGCCGCACGATACGCCGGGTCGTTGCCGAAATGAGAGCCACAGAAAACACAGATCCGTTTCAGCTCGGGAAGCTCTTCCACCCCTTCAGCGGGACGTTCATTACTCATCTCAGGCTCCTCGGTTGTATTCAGAAGACCACGCGAGTCTAGCGCAGGGCCCGGACGTCGCGGCCGCGGTGGCGATATTGGACAGGATCTCGCTAAACTTCGCCGCCGAGGAACCCATGCCCCGAAGACTGATCATCGACACTGACCCCGGCATCGACGACGCGATGGCGATCTACCTTGCCCTGGCGTCGCCGGAGCTTGACGTCGTCGGCCTGACCACGGTGTTCGGCAACGTCGATGTCGAGCTGGCGACGACCAATGCCTTGCGACTGCTGGAGATCGCCGGCCGCGAAGACATCCCGGTGGCGACAGGCGCCGCCGCTCCGATCGCCAGCGACTACCCGGGCGCGATCCCCCATATTCACGGCGACGACGGCCAGGGCAACACCCACCTGGCGCCGCCGCGCACCGCCGCGCACGACCAGACCGCCGCCGATTTCTTGATCGACGCCTCGCGCGACGAACGCGGCTTGACCATCCTTGCCGTCGGCCCGCTGACCAACCTGGCCCACGCGCTCGAGAAAGATCCGGGGCTCGCGGAGCGGGTCGACGAGGTCGTGGTCATGGGCGGCAACGCCCTCGGCCCGGGCAACGCGACGCCGGCGGCCGAAGCCAACGTCTGGAACGACCCGGAAGCCGCCGACTTCGTCCTCGGCAGCTTTCCCCGGCTATCGATGGTCGGGCTCGACGTCACCCAGAAAGTGTTGATGAGCGGCGATGAGATCGGCACCCTCGCCCGCGCGTCCGCCCCCACCGCTCGCCATCTCGCCGCGGTAGTGGACATGTATCTCGAATTCTTCCGGCAGAATCACGGCCGCGACGGCATCATGATTCACGATCCCACCGCCGTGGTCTATCTGCTCGAGCGCTCGCTGTTCAATACACAGAGCTGGCCGATCCGGGTCGAGGTCGAGGGCATCAGCCGGGGCAAGACCTGGCCGTCCCTGGGCACCACCGATCAGGTGCCCGAGCCCTGGAAAGGACGGCCGGCGATCGATGTTTGTATCGCGGTCGACGATCGGAAGGTCAACGACCTGGTGCTTCAGCGCCTGGTTGCGGGAGTTCCTCTGGGATAACAGAGCAGTCGACCGACTCGACCGGCGCGAAACCCTGGTCTTCCAACAGACACTGACCGACGTCGGAGAGAATCCACTCGACGTATTCCTTGATCTCGCCCGACGGCTTGCCGCGGGTGATCAGGACCAGCGGCCGCGTGAGCGGATAAGTGCCCTCGACGAGGGTCTCGACCTTGGGATAGACGCAGTCGTTGGGGTAATCGGTCGGCGTATATTCCCGCGCTTCAGGGTCGATGCAGGCGCGCTTGGCGCGCTCGATCACCCAGAACAAGCTGCTGTAGCCGACGGCGCAGGGGGTCCTCTCGACCTGGAAAACCAGCTCTTCGGAAGAATGCACTTCTCGCCCGCCGGCTTTCCAGCCCCGCTCCTCGCCGAGCACCGCGGCCTGAAAATCGAGGGTCGCTGTAAAGTCTCCAGGCAGCCTGAAACGTTCGATCCTACCGCTGTAGCATCCCGGAACCTTGAGCTCCAAATCGATCCACTTCTCTGCTCGCCCCCCCTCCCCGAAGATGCTGAGGAGCTGACGGAAGGACAGCGACTTGGCCGGATTGTCGTGGTGCAGATAGACCACCAGGGCGTCGTACGCGATCACGTGCTCGACCGCCGCGACGCGGTTGTCCCGGGCCACCGCTCTTTCCGCTTGGGACAGCTTGCGGGTGGCGTAAGCGATATCGGCGGTGCCATCCAGCAGCTCCGAAATGCCGGCAATGGAATCGCTTGAGACAACCTCCGCGGCGTCAGGGGCAGTCTTGAGGAAGGCATCGACCAACTTTCGAGCGGCGACCACCGCAACGTCCGAGTCCTCGGGAACCGGTGCCGGGGGTGGCGGTTCCGCGTCGACCACGGGATCCTCGGCCGGTTGAGCACAACCGATCAGGAGCGTCAGCCAGGCGATCCCGAGGGGCCACCAGATCGCGCACCGGACCCTGGCTTGAATCGAGCAGCTCACGCGGTTGTATTGTATGGCATTCCACGACCATGGCCCGACGCAAGAGAAACCGCCCCCTCCCCACCGCCCAAGACGTCCTCGACGGTCGGGTCGATGTCCGCGTGGAAGACCTCTTCGATCTCATCCATGCGGTCAATCCGACCCGCCACCGACTGCCGAAGGCGGAACGATCCGAGCGCTACGACCTCAAGAGCCGCCTCCAGAGCCTGTTGATCCGCCGCTTCGGCGACGAGCACCTGGCGGTAGAGCCGACCGGGCACGCCAATCTGGTGCTCATCGAGCATCGCTCCGGCGCTCGTCACGCCTGCCACACCCTGCTGTCGAAACTCGACGACGATGCCCGCGCCTGGGCCGAACGGGAAATCGAGCTCGCCGACACCCCCGCCGCCGTCGAACCCGAACCGTGGGCAACGGCGACGGAAGCCGGGGCGGACGGCGAGGGCGCGACTTTCGAGACGCTGCTGCAGCGGGGTCGCCAGGCCGTCGAGACATACGACTACGAAGCTGCCGAGGAAGACCTGCGGCATGCCTTTGCCATGGGTCGCGGCCAGGGGCAGGACCAGCACCTGAAGGCGGCGCTAGCCTTGCTCGAGCTCGAGATCGACCACCTGGGCACCGACGAGGCGGCCCTGGCACTGGCCGACGAGCTCGACGCCAAGACGCGGCGGCATCCCCGCGTCCGTGCCCTCCTCGGCCTCGCCGCGGCGCGCGCCGGCGACGTCGGCACCGCCCTCGACCTGGTGAGCGGCATCTCGCCGTCGCAGAAAGGCATGTCCCAGCCGCGAACCGCCGAGGTCTACGCCACCCTGGCAGCCAGGGCGCTGGCCGACGCCGATCGCCCGGAGACCGAGCGCTATCTGCGCCGGGTCCTGGAACACGATCCTTCCCATCCTCAGATCGCCCGCCTGCGAGCCGAGATCGATGAATTGCTGGCCGCGGAGATGCGTCCGGCCGAAGCCGAGCTCGCGCGGCGCGAACGCGAAGAAGGGGCCGAAGCGGTCGAGGCCGACGCCCGCGCCCTGGCCGAGCGCTATCCCAGAAGCGAGATAGCCCGCCGGATTCTGCGCCGGGTCACGCGACAGCGCCGCACGACCGAAATCGCGAAGCAGCTCGCCGCCGCCGAGGAGGCGTTCGCGGCAGAGGCGTTCGATCGGGCCGCGCGCTGCTATCAGGCCGCCCTCGACGCCGGCTGCGAACGATCGGATCTGCCGGCGTTGATCGAGGAAGCGCGGGAGCGCGATCGGCGCCACCGGGAAAACTCGCGCATGGCGGCGGTGGTCGCCGGGTTGGAGACCGCCCTGGCGCCCGACGCGTCGGCCGAGGAGCCCTCGCGACGGGAGGGCCTCCTGGGTTATCTGGCGCTGCCGCGCGACCTGCGCCGCCGGGCTCGCGAACGAATCGATTCCGAGAGTCGGGAGTCTGAGGTCGTGATCTG
>JAAUXY010027273.1_pt1 | contig 15850 bp, 11 predicted proteins | sample 7278121 | NCBI WGS metagenome assembly JAAUXY01 (sample SAMN14350117, study PRJNA611818) | marine sediment metagenome | isolation source: surface marine sediment (1.8m) | place: French Polynesia: Moorea | collected 2018-08 | reverse complement strand
TGTCCTATTCGGTTTTTGGCCCAATCTGGCTTTGCATCTTGGCCAATCTCCTTTGAGCCATAGCTACGGCTATGCCTCGGCAGGCGATCAACCAACCTGCTTTGCCAACTTGACCCAAAATCCCGAATCCTGGTGAGAAATCCGGGCTAGGGCAGACAGGTTAACTAATGATCGTTGTTAGTATCTTGCATGGAAGATTTCCCCAAAAAAACCTTTACCACCGTAATAACGATATACTCAGATAGAGGTCATCATGGCACTAATTAGGCTTCGTGATGTGGTAGTGAACGTTGGTGGCGCGCCCTTGCTGGAGTGCTTGAATTTCCACCTCGACAAGCATGAACGCGTATGCCTGGTGGGGCGAAATGGTGCGGGGAAATCAACCCTGCTTAGGCTAATAACGCAAGAGTTGATGCCAGATGAAGGGCTGGTTGAACGTCAGCAAGATTTGACCGTCTCGAGGCTGGAACAAGAGGTGCCGGCTTCTTTACAGGGGTCAACTTTCCATGTTGTGGCAGATGGGCTGGGAGATATGGGCGAGCTCATAAGCCGCTATCACAATATCAGCCAGCAGCTCACTGACCACCCAGAAGAATGGTTGCTTAGGAAACTCGAACGCACGCAGCATGAATTGGAGTCTGCAGGGGGGTGGCAACTACCTCAGCGAGTCGAGACGACGCTATCGCGCTTAGGTCTCGACCCTGACAATGAATTTGTCAAACTTTCTGGTGGTCTACAGCGTCGCGTGCTGCTGGCTCGCGCAATGGTCAATAAACCGGACTTGCTGTTGCTCGACGAGCCTACCAATCATCTTGATATCGAAACAATCAATTGGCTCGAAGCGTGTCTACTCGGCTTTGGCGGCACATTATTGTTTATCACCCACGATCGAATGTTTTTGCAAAGACTGGCTACGCGAATTGTCGAAATCGATCGAGGACGGCTTATCAGCTATCCGGGTGATTATACGCGTTTTCTGTCTCGTAAGCAGGTCGCCACGGCAACGGAAACCGCTCATTCAATCGAGTTCGACAAAAAGCTAGCACGCGAGGAAATGTGGATTCGGCAGGGCATCAAGGCTCGGCGAACGCGTAATGAAGGCCGTGTGCGTGCATTGCAAAAGATGCGTGAAGAACAGCGTGTACGCCGCATGCGAGTGGGTAAGGTGAAAATGGCCGTTAATAACGCAGAACAGTCGGGAAGGTTAGTGATTGAAGCCGAGCGACTAAGTTATGACTATGCTGGCCGACCTTATGTTAAGGACTTTTCAACAACGCTATTACGCGGAGACAAGGTAGGTATTATAGGACCTAATGGCTGCGGTAAGACTACACTGCTTCGGCTATTGCTGGGCCAACTCAAACCACGAGAGGGTAGGGTGCGGCATGGGACCAGACTGGAGATTGCCTATTTTGATCAGCACCGGCTGCAGCTGGATGAAGAAAAATCGGTTAGAAACAATATCATTGAAGGGAGTGATACGGTGCTTATTAATGGTAAGTCACGGCATATAATGAGTTATCTACAAGAATTTCTGTTTACGCCGGAGCGTGCTCGAAGCCCAGTCAAAATCCTCTCTGGAGGTGAGCGAAACCGAGTATTGTTAGCGAAGCTATTTACCAAGGCATGTAATGTATTGGTGATGGACGAACCGACCAACGATCTTGATACTGATACGCTCGAGTTATTAGAAGAACTGTTGGTAAATTATCAGGGTACTTTACTGCTCGTAAGCCACGACCGTGCCTTTATAGATAATGTGGTCACCTCTAGTTTAGTATTTGAGGGTGAAGGCATAATCAATGAGTACATGGGTGGTTACGTCGATTGGCTTAAGCGGCAGAATACCCAACAAACAAAATCAATCGCAGCAGGCGCCTCATCCAAGTCGCAATCTTTCCATCGACGGGAGCGCTCGCGAAAAATCAGCTATAAGCAACAACTTGAACTGGAGGCTCTGCCACAACGTATCGAAAATCTAGAAGCCGAACAACAGCAGTTACAAACTGCTATGAATGATACGGATTTCTATCATCAGGATGGAAAGGAGATTGCCGCGGCTAAAGATAGGCTTCTAACATTGGATCAGGAGTTGACAGCAGCTTATCTGCGCTGGGAAGAATTGGAATCAATTGAAAGATAGACTATTTTGAACCGTCAGAAACAAGGCTTTTGTACTGGCCCTGATACGTCGACAGTTGCAAAGCTCGGAGCTTGTGAAAAAGTATATATGCCCGCGCGAAGCGACGGTGCTCTTGAGCGTTTAGGTCAAGGGGCAAGAGTTCCAGTATTTGGGTGCAAACGGAGCATTACATGATCGGTTATTGTGGAACCCGCAACACGGCCAGATACGTCTGGGGCGTCGTCCGCAGCCGTGAGGAGGATTTATTCACAAGCTCTCCGTCTCGCACTGTAGATTAGTTCTCGTGTTTTCGCGACTTGTCTTGGCGTCTACTTCTCATCGAAAATCCCTTAAATTGTGAACCTTCGAAATTGAATAGAAGGTAATCGGAGGGCGCGAGTATAACACCTTTTACAGGAATAATTATGACCAAATACATCGGTATTCTAACAGCAGGTGGTGACAGCCCAGGATTAAACGCTGCTATTCGAGCCGTCGGTAGGGCGGCTCAGAGATATTATGGTATTCAAGTCATTGGCTTTCGCCAGGGGTTTCGTGGTCTAATGGAAAATCGCACCCTGCGCCTGGACAGTGAGGCATTGTCGGGCCTTTTGACGGTGGGCGGTACGATCTTGGGCACCAGTCGTGACAAACCGCACCGGATGCAGGTGGGAGAGCGCGTACATGATATGACTGATGTGATTGTTGACAACTATCACAAGCATCATTTGGATGCATTAGTCTGTTTGGGTGGGAATGGCACACAAAAAAATGCACTGCGCTTGGTGAAAAAGGGCCTCAACATCATTACGCTGCCCAAAACAATCGATAATGATGTGGCCATGACCGATGTGAGCTTTGGGTTTGATACCGCTCTTGGGATCGCAACCGAGGGAATTGATCGTCTACACAGTACGGCGCACAGTCATCATCGGATCATCGTAGTAGAAATCATGGGACATCGGGTAGGCTGGCTTGCCTTAGGCGCTGGCATCGCCGGCGGTGCCGACGTAATATTGATCCCAGAAATTCCTTATGATGTAGAGGAGGTGGCTGAAACCATACGTCAGCGAGTGCGCAGTGGCAAAAACTTCAGCATAGTTGCCGTTGCAGAAGGGGCTATGTCAAAAGAAGAAGCGCGCGAAATTCGAGCTGCCGAGAAGGAAATACAGAACGCCACTAAAAAGGAAGAGAAGAAAAAGATCAAGGCTAAAATAAAGACGCTGGAAATTCAGCACAAAGGCAATACGTTGCGTCTTGCCAAGAAACTCGAGGAGCTCACCCGCTTAGAGGCGCGGGTTACCATCTTGGGATATGTGCAGCGAGGAGGGACGCCATCGGCGGCCGATCGTTTACTAACAACGCGCCTCGGTACCGCCGCGGTGGATCTCATTAACGCAGGTGAATACGGGGTGATGGTCGCTGCTCAGAAGGATGGCTGGGAGGCGGTGCCGCTGGAAAAGGTTGCAGGCAAATTGAAAACCGTTCCCTTGGATCATCCCTGGCTAGAGAGCCTGAAACGTGTAAGTCCACCTCGGCCCACGGGTCGGTAGAGTTTTAGCAAGCAACTAGAAAGGTAAGCTCGATGACAGCCGTGCTTTTTGATCTGGACGGAGTGTTTTATGAAGGCGGGCAACCCATTGAAGGAGCGCCGGAGGTGGTGTCGTGGTATCAAAAGCAGCATATCCCACATTTATTCCTCACCAATACGAGTTCACGACCGCGCAGAGCTTTGGTAGAAAGGCTTTCTACCATGGGCATTGAGGTGGATACGGAAAAGATTCTTACACCACCCGTTGCCGCAGTACGTTGGTTAAAGGCAAACGTTTCAGGAGAAATCGCTTTGTTCGTGCCTCAAGCAACAAAACAGGAATTCGAAGGGTTGCCACTTGCAGCTAAGACTGTTGAAGGTGGAGTGGCTGCCGTTGTCATTGGGGATCTGGGAGAGGATTGGGATTTTTCGACGTTAAATAGAGCTTTCAGATTGCTCATTTCAGAATCAAAACCGGTGTTGATTGCATTGGGGATGACGCGGTACTGGCGGGCAGTCGATGGCTTGCGATTGGATGTAGCGCCTTTCGTCGTTGCGCTTGAATATGCAACAGGGGCTAAGCCGATTGTAATGGGTAAGCCTGCTGCACCATTTTACCAGGCTGCCCTGGAGTCACTTGGGGAGGAGGCTTCGAAGACCTTCATGGTCGGCGATGACATCCGCGGCGATATCGACGGTGCCCAAAAAATTGGCTTGAGGGGACTTCTGGTACGTACCGGGAAATTTCGTCCAAGCGATCTTAAACAAAATATAGCACCCTATGCAGTGCTGAATTCGATCGCCGACTTGCGGGCGTGGTGGGAAGCAAACGTCATTTAATGACGTATCGATTTACTAAGGTGAGTCCGAAAATTACACTGAGCAATCCGAGGATAAGTTGCCATTCACTTAGGACGGTAACCAAGTGATCACTGACTGGACTATCGTAGTTCACATCCTGTTGTGAGGATCGTCTTAACAGGGTAAGTGTTTCGGGCGCAAGTTTGTAACTGGAACGGCTTAATGTCTGCGTATAGTATTTCTCCATTATACGGTTCTCGCGGTAAACGACATCAAGATATTCGCGAACAAGCTTTTCATCTTCTTTGGGGCGTTGAGCCTTTCTGAGATAACGGTCTCGGCGAAAAAGATGGACTCGGGCTTCATGGAGAAATGGGTGGGTAGAAGGAGTAAATATTTGTAAAAATTCTTTATACTTGCGATTATCGCGATATTGATCGAGCGTTCTGGCAAATACCTCACTATGTTCGGCATCCAGTTGACGCAATGTCTCAGGTGCAAAACGCGATCGGAACTTCCCAATCTCGCTATCTACATATAACCAGCCGTATTCATTCATTGTGCTCGGGTTATATTTCAGGAATTCAAGCGGCTGAATGCGTTCGGCATACCAGGCTACGCGAGCCGGGGTATTGATCAAGGAAGTGGTGATCAGTAACAACAGGACTATAGCGAGCCGACTCAGTAATCTCAGGCTTTTAGGACTAGGTGATTCATTAATGATTGATGGTTTCAACCCTTTCGCTATTGAAACTTGTATGAGCGATACGGCTAGGAAATTTAACCAGATGTCCCTGTAGTCCCAATAGCGTTGTGGGATTAGCCACTGAACCGTTTCGTCTAATGTGCCGATAAGGGCACCAATGACGCTGGCCGAGAAATAGATTGAATAATCTCGGATCTTGTGGCTAAGTGCGCGAAAGATAAGTAGCCCTAAAACCCCGTATTCGACGAAATGCAGTGCCTCCTCGGGAGCCTTGCTAAGGTGAAAGGTGTAGCCGATAAATATCGCCGTAGTCAGTAATAGCCAGGTGTAGTTCCCTATCGATTTAATACCCTCGCGAGACAAATAAGTAACTGCTCTGATGCTGCCTATAATAATTGCGCCGAGTGCAATGACTGTGAACGCCTCTCTTCCCCACATAGCCTCGATGTGTCCCTGTATGTGGCGCGCTACGGGAATCGTTAAAAATATGACCAGTGTCCAGAAAAAAACATAACTCCAAGAAATCCATTCCTTTTCTCGTGGTGGTTTATCAAACATCACGTATACTATTTGAATATGGTGATTATTTAGCTATCGCCGGAAATTTGGGTATGGTGGATGCTTTACGAGACTGTCACAGGCCAGGATGGCCTGTGTCGAGCGTACAAGGGTAAGCCGCGGGTTAAGAAGCTGCGAATGACCATACAAGGATGTCTGGGCTGGGTGAAAACCAAAGGTTTGAACGCTCAATACAGCGAGGTATTGGGCCGGTACCCAAGCAAAGCAGGATTGCGCAGCGTCGGGGCAAACGAAGCCTGGATGCGAAGTGCCGCAGGCGAAGCGTTGCAGGTATTTACAGCATATCTTGTAAAGCATCTGCTATACCCAAAAGAGTAGTTAATAAATGTGTTAACCTATCATTACGACGGTGTTCTAAAGCGGCTTAGTTTCTTCAATTCGTCATGCTCGACGGTGGTTTAGTGAGCTATTGACATCGGGAGCAAGACGCGAAGACGAGTGAGCCCGTTTCCACTACGATCTCGAGAACCTGTTTAAAACCCTGAAGCGAGTGCGAGACAAGGCATAAACCGGTTATAAAGCGCATTTTACACAAGAGCAAATTGAACATCTCGCACCGATTTATATGCCGTATCGCGCCAGCTAGGGGAGGTGTTAAGCAGCTTCTGAGTATTTAGCTATCGATGGTTACCTTAAAACTCAATAATTGCTAATTATCCAAAGGAGCATATCATGCCAGTACGTAAGCTTATCGAATTTTTAAACAGTCACCAAATTAAATATGTCACCATTACCCATTCACCCGCTTATACTGCTCAGGAAATTGCGCATACAGTTCATATTTCAGGTAAACAATTAGCCAAAACTGTGATGGTGAAGATCGATGGCAAAATGATCATGACGGTATTGCCCGCTCACGAAAAAGTTAATTTAGAACGTTTAAAGCAAGCACTCAAGGGGCATGGGGCTGAGCTTGCGAAAGAGTCCGAATTCAAGGGATTGTTTCCTGAGTGTGAAGTTGGTGCCGAACCGCCTTTCGGAAATCTTTATAATTTGGAGGTCTATGTTGCTCCAAGCTTGGCAGAGGATGAGGAAATAGCGTTTAATGCGGGTTCGCATACCGAATTGATTCGACTATTATATAAAGACTTCGAGAAACTCGTAGAACCAAAGGTAGTCGAATTTTCATGACGAAAATTGACAGGCTTTATATTGTAGAATAATTGCGGCTGTCAATATTTTAATAAGGGGGTTACCACAGCAGGGGTTTACCTCAGCCCTTCTTATTGATATCTCGAATAGTCAAAATTCGGTATTTCTCGCGTCATGAATATCGATCGCCACGTTACTCAGGCTCGCAGGAAAAGCTTGCGTGAAAAACTTTGGCTTATCCTCTGATATGGTAGGGATGACGCTTTGCAAGACAAGAAGTCAATACTCGCAGCGTTTTGCCTGCTGTGCTTAGCATTCCTTGCTCCGTTTGCCCTGTCGCGGCGCGTGCCTGTTTTGCTTGGGTCCCGGCCTCAAACTTCCGGCTAGTGGTTGTCCTAACCTTCGGTTTTCATCCAGCTTCGCCCTACCTGGCGAGGCAGCCGAAGTTTCTTTTCTCGCTTGTCTATCTGTCCTATAACCTCGTTAGGCAGTGTCGCTACACTTTGCTGTTGAAAATCATTAGCGGTGATTTTGCATCACCGGTTGATGCCTTGTCTCGCATTCAATCAAGATTTGTGACTACTCAGCTATTTCTAGAATGCCATACCCACGTGAGTAGTTACCAAGATTTTTTAAAACATCTTCTCTTAGATTGTTCTTCGTGGCACACTCGCCACATCTATGGTCTACGACGGTTTTAAAAAATATATAACATGTTACAAAATATAAATCAGCGACTGAGTGGGTGCGTTTTATCTCCAGGCTGACGGTACATCGAAGCGATTCACAATGGCCCTTTTAAATTTAACTGTGAAGGCCTCATTTTGCGTCATTATGAATAAAAAAAAATCTTATTTTGAGCCACAATGTCTGGGTACATTTCTCCTAGAAAGCCCGAATGCTAGATTAACTTTATGGTGGGTGAAGTTGCAAAACCTTTTGATGGCTCTTTGCAAAATTCTGCAACCTCGCTTTGGTCCGAAGTTATCTTATTGTTGGACGAAGATCGAGGTGCAGCTATGTTAAAAACGAGTATGTTGCTTGTGTTGATGGTGTCTTTTAGCCCTTGGAGTTTTGGACCCACTACAGTGGCGGCCGGTGCATCGGTCATTGAGTTTTCCGCCGATACACTAGATACAGGACCTCAAGACGAGACGGTGTTTGGGAAAATGTTTGTTGGGAAGCAAGGATTTCGTAAAGAGTACAGTCGACAGGATAAGCAGGTCATTGAAATTATGAACCATCAAGAGCAGGTCTCTTGGATTCTATTCCCGGAAGAGAGGACTTACTTTGAACGACCTGGAGCACTGCTACCTCAATCATTTGGTGAAGAAGGTAACGCAGGCGTAATAGATCCTTGTGATGGCGTGCCAGAGTCGGTGAGCTGTGAAAAACTTGGTATCGAAGCCGTTCATGGTCGTGAAACGGAGAAATGGGAAATTGTTTCTACCTACGAAGGACAAACTTCGCGTATGGTGCAGTGGATCGATCGTGCACGGGGAATTCCCCTCAAACAGGAATTTCCAGGGGGGAGTTCCGAATATCGTATGACTGGAAAGGAGGTAATCAGCGGACGTGAAACGGAAAAATGGGAGCATATCCAGAGTCAGCAGCAGGGTCAGCGTACGCTACGCACGCTTCTTTGGTACGATCCTCATCTAAACCTAACAATTCGTGAAGAGCTGCCCGGAGGTCAAGTGCGAAAGTTGAAGAACATCCAGGAAGGACCGCAGCCTGCCTCGCTGTTCGAACTACCCCAAGGGTATACGGAAAAGCAAATGCCGAGTCTTCAGCAAGACAGACCAGGCGGTAGACCGGGGTCATATCCGAGCCGCTAAGACTTGTAAATGCTGTTCGAACAAGTTGAGATGCTGTTTTAAGATTATTCAGGGGGCACATTACGGCCTTAAAATCTAAGCAAAAGGCTCATTTATTCCGTTGTAAACTGCACTTTCTCGGCGGTTTTTGCCTTGTCTTGTTGTACTCACCTGAGGGGTTTTAAAACAGCTTCTAAGCGCAGTAAACGACCGTTCGTCTAAAGTCCCAAGCCTCTTATCAAATCAAGTGCAACCGCCTCGTGCCGAAAGGGTCTTAACTGTAGGCCCTATGTTTTAACTTCCCTGTTACAACATAGGGCCTAGATTCTTTCGCGTTAAAGATCATATTTACTTATTTATATCAATTAGTTATGTGTTAACTGGCTTGTTTCGTTGTCTTCGATCAAAGGTGGGGCTGCGAGCCGAGCAGGTGGTGTCCCACCCGGTCTGGCCTAGATGTTTCAAAACACGCTAAAAAGTTCATTCTAAGGCGCTTTAAAGAGGTCATAGTTGGTCTGCGACGAGCTTGAAAGATGTAATACCATGCGGTGCTGGATAGGTACGTTTTCTGCAAACGTATACTATACTTCGAACGGTTGTAATTTACGATTTTTCGCTGGCCCTGAACATCGATAGCCGCGTTGCTCAGGCTCGCAATAGGACCTTGCTATTATTCGCCTTCGCGCCTTGCTCTCGATGCCCATGGCTCACCCAAAATTTCCCAATTTACAACCGTTCGAAGTATAGCAATCGCTAAGGATGGGTTAGACAGCTTTCATACCTTCATACCGCCGAGCAATAAATGGAATGAAATGTTTATGCGGGCAGTTACCTCATTATTGTTGAATAACCATTCGGCTACCGTACAGGCAGCCATTGCCCAGGTTAGTCGCATTATTCTCGGTAAAGATCACCAGATCAAACTGGCGCTAGCCTGTCTGATTGCACGCGGCCATGTACTGATTGAAGACCTACCGGGGGTGGGTAAAACGACACTGGCGCAGACACTCGCACAAGTGCTCGGTCTAGAATTCAAGCGGATTCAGTTCACAAGCGATTTATTGCCGGCGGATGTGCTTGGGGTGTCCATTTATCAGCGCAACAGCGGTGGTTTCAGTTTTCATCCTGGGCCGATTTTTTCCCAGCTGATCTTAGCCGATGAGATTAATCGAGCTACTCCCAAAACTCAAAGTGCCTTACTCGAAGCGATGGAAGAACAACAAGTCACAACAGAAGGAGAAACCCGTGTCCTGCCTCATCCCTTTTTTGTGATTGCTACACAAAACCCTACTTATCAGGCTGGCACCTACCCGCTTCCCGAGTCACAGTTAGACCGTTTCCTGATGCGCATACACCTCGGTTATCCTGACTACCAAGCAGAGCGGGAGCTACTCAAGGGAAGCGATCGTCGAGTAATGGTTTCAGCTATCAATCCTTGCCTGGACGGAGAGACATTGGTGGAAATTCAGCAGGTAGCAACTAAGGTGAAAGTATCTGATGCGCTCCTGGACTATCTACAAGCGATCTTAGGGTTTACCCGCAGATCGGGTTGCTATCTTCATGGTTTATCGCCGCGGGCAGGCGTAGCACTAGTGCGTAGCGCCCAGGCCTGGGCACTGCTCAATGGACAGGATCACGTATTACCAGAGGATCTACAAGCAGTGCTCCCAGCCGTTGCCGCTCATAGATTGCATCCGGCGGATGGACATACCCAATTGCCACGGGAGTTAATGGCTCGCCTGATTAGCGAAGTGCCCATTCCCTGATCGGTAAGTGCCCCATGGCTGGCCTATCCATCGGCTCTTTACGAGATTGCTTGCAGACCCGCTTTATCAATTGGGTAACTCGTCGTCAAACCGTGGCTGCCCATGAGATCATACTCCATAAACAGCGAATTTATATTCTGCCAACGACCTGGGGTCACTGCTACGCCTTGACTGTGTTGCTGATGCTGCTTGGAGCGATGAACTACAACAATAGCATGGCGTTTGCATTTACCTTTTTACTGGTCGGTTTGGGGCTTAACGCGATGTGGTATACCCACAGAAACCTGCTTAATCTCGCTGTTAGGCGGGGTAATGCTTCACCGGTTTTTGCGGGTGAACTCGGAGAGTTCAAACTTGAATTTGAGGATCTATCGCAGGTTGTCCGTCATGCACTTGTCGTGCAGTGGCAAGACCATGATCCTTATGTCGTAGATATAAAGGCAGGCGGTACGCAATCTGCCATCTTGAAAGTGCCCGCTCCACACCGAGGCATACTGAAACCGGGATTATTCAAAGTGTACAGTACTTTTCCCTTGGGACTGTTTCGGGCCTGGTCCTGGTTGGAATTCGACATGGCCACCATTGTTTATCCCGAACCAGCGCAGAGTGATGGGGAACCTCCAGCCGGAATGGGTGATTCCAGGTGGGCTGATCTGCGCGAAAATAACTGTGACGATTTCTATGGTCTGCGCGATTATCTAGTCGGTGATCCATTGAAACGCGTTGCCTGGAAGGCATTGGCGGTTACCGGGAACTTAATGACCAAGCAGTTTTCGGGCGCTAGCAATCAGGAAATCATTTTGGATTGGGAGTCGTTTTCCGAGATGCAAGAGGAATTTCGCTTATCCGTGCTGTGTTGGTGGGTACTTGAATTGCAACGACGCGGCGTTCGCTATGGATTGCGGTTGCCGTATACAACGATTCACTCTGGCATTGGAGAGAGTCACGACAGACTTTGTTTAGAAGCCCTGGCCTTATATGGCCTACCTAGCGGATCATAGTTTGTTCGGTCATGCCCCTGCAAGTTCAAGGCTCCTCACACAATTATAAGCGCCCGGAAACAAGCGTTTTACTAGCCGTCATCATCGTTACGGGCGCCGCAATCGCCCCCCATGGCGCGCACGTTCCGTTATGGATCTCGGGATTCTCTATTATTGCCCTGGTTCTGCGCTATGCTGCGGTCGTCGGCAAACTTGTCCTGCCTTGGCGTATCTTGCTGATCTTCGGAGTTTGCGCGAGTGCCGGCGGTGTGTTTCTACAATACGGCACGCTGCTGGGACGTGAAGCTGGGGTCGCGCTGTTGATCATGATGGCGACACTCAAAGTGGTAGAAACTCATCGTGTGCGTGATGTGATGGTGGTTATCTTTTTGACTTATTTTGTAGTGAACACCCATTTCTTCTATACCCAAAGTATTGCCATGGTTTTTTACACCGCCGGTGTAAGCGTGCTGACTACAGCAATTTTGATCCAACTCAATCAAGGCAGTGAAAAGATTACCGTATACTTAAGGCTCAAGTGGGCGGGTCGTTTGTTGCTGCAATCAATACCCTTGATGATCGTTTTGTTCTTATTATTTCCGAGGCTGAATGGGCCTATTTGGGCGCTGTCCAACGATTCAACAACCGCGATCAGCGGACTCAGTGACGAAATGGCTCCCGGGAGTATTAGCCAACTGATACAATCGAAACGTATCGCTTTTCGTGTAAATTTCAATAATCAACTTCCATCGATGGAAAAACGCTATTGGCGGGGACCGGTATTATGGGATTTTGACGGCAAAACTTGGCGGCCGCTCACAGAGCGGCGTGATAACCTTAACGGCAGTTATTTAATCTCAGGAACGCCTATCCGATACAAGATCACACTCGAGCCTCACAATAAACGCTGGCTTTTTGCGCTGGATATGCCAGTCAGTCTATCTACTGAACTCAATCTGACTTCTGACTACCAGCTGCTTTCAGCAAAGCCGATACGCGAGCGCAGTACTTATCAGCTCGCCTCTTTATTGAATTACAGGATCGATCCCGAACTCTCAGTAACTGCACGCAGCTATGCTCTTCAACTTCCAGATGGAGTTGGATTAAATGCACGCAAACTTGCTACTCGCTGGCGCAAGGAGGGGCTTAATGCTAATGCCATCGTTCAAAAAGCCCTGGATATGTTTGCTGAATTTCCCTTTGTTTATACCTTGACTCCGCCCTTGCTCGATAAAGATCCCATTGATCGATTTTTGTTCGAAACTCGCCGGGGTTTTTGTGAGCACTATGCGAGCAGTTTCGTATTCCTGATGCGCGCGGCTAAAATTCCGGCTCGAGTGGTCACCGGCTATCTTGGAGGCGAGTGGAATCCACTCGGCGATTATATGTTGATCCGTCAGGCTGATGCCCATGCTTGGGCTGAAGTCTGGCTGGAGGATCATGGGTGGGTACGCATTGATCCTACTTCAGCGGTTTCCCCGGATCGCATAGAAAGGGGGGTCAGTCGCATGATCAATGTTGACGAATCGGTACCTTTGTTTGTGCGCGCTAGTTATGGCCATTCATGGCTAAATCACTTAAGTCTATTCATAGACAATGTAAACTACCAATGGAACCGTTGGGTGGTGGCGTTCGGCCCGGAACAGCAACGGGTGCTTCTAAGCAAGCTAGGTTTTAAACAACCCACTTGGGATAGTTTGGTTATCCTAATGGTCAGCGGTTGTATTCTGATCGGTGGTGTCTATATAGCATTCTTTATATGGAGGGATAAACGATCAAACATCGATCCGTTAGTAACGCTGTATCAGCGGTTTGGTGAGAAAATGGCAAAGGCCAATTTGCGCCGCTTGGCTCATGAGGGGCCGATGGACTATGCTGGCCGTATTTCTAAAACTCGTCCCGATCTGGCCGAATCTGTCATGCAGATCTCTCGTCTCTACTGCCATAAGCGCTACGGCAACGAAAACCATCCGCAAACATTGTCAACCCTTAAAAAACTTATTAATGAGTTGCGCTGTTAGCCAGCGCGCCTGCGAACCTAGAGTTGGTTTATTGGCAGAGAGGCGAAAACACGGGTTATTTGCCATACGGAAAATCCTCAAGAAACCGGCTGAAAGTGTTTGTGGCGAGTGCAAGACAAGGCGAAAATCGCGAAAAAGCACAGTTTACAAAAGGAGTAAATGAGCATTTTAAGAAAATTTTAAACGTCGGATTGTAGCCCGACTGTCGGTTTTAAAAAAACTTCATAACTACTCAGGTGGGTATGGCAGATGCTTTACAAGACACGCTGTAAATATCTGCAACGCTTTGCGGTCCTGCTTCGCTCGCAGGGCCAGGGTTCACCTTCCGTGGTGAGCCCGTTCGGCCGGGTAAAGCGCCACTGGTGCTTTACCTTTTTCGGCCTTACCCCGGTACGCTCGACAGAGGCCGTCCTGGCCTCTGATGGTCTTGTAAAGCATCTACCATACCCTGCATTCTTAGAGATGGCTGAGTAGCCACAAAACTTCTAAGAATCGTCATCAGGAGCGTGAGAATCTATCCTCTATTAATCACCTTTCTCATCTGTGGATTACTTTTGGGATCTAGCGAGTTTCGCTGCAGCAGTAATACGGGAGGTATTTTAGTTACAGACAGTAAGACTAATCACGCCCCTGAGGCTTTCGATCGGTCATTGAGGGTTGAGGTCAATGAGCCGGTCTCTACGTTTATGCAGGCTAGGGATGATGACAGAGATGAGCTAATCTATACTGTGGTGGCCACTCCTAAGTTAGGCGCAATTAATGTCACCAATACTGCCAATGGCGCTTTCACCTATGTATCGAGCGAAGTAGGTTTAGACAGTTTTTCATTCAAAGCGAGCGACGGGCAGTACGATTCGAATATAGCCACCGTGTACATCCGTATAACAGAGATTCAGGTGAAGTGGGAGTCTGCGGTGCAAAATGCTTTACGCGCTTTGCACGACAATGCAAACTACAAAGGCCCCGATTGTGTGTTAATGCCATATTCCAGAGTTTTAATGAGGGGCCAAGTCGGTGATAATGCGGTTGATTTCGAGCAGGCCACGCCGTTGTGTACTTTCTCCGATCCGTTTAATTCCAGCCATTTGCTAACCGAAGTAGAGGATTGCCGCCTGTTGCGGAGTATCGACGGTGGACTCACTTGGTTTAAACTAGACATGGGTTCATTGTTGCCCAGAGACTGTCAAGGCATATTGATTCACTTCAATGCATTTGTCCCCGGTCTGATCTATGTCGGTATCAACGAGAAAACCGATAAGACTCGATTGATTCGAAGTCTCGATGGCGCCAATTACTGGCATTTGATAAGCGCGCAGACCTATGGCCATTTCGAAGATTTACGCTCTTCGGGTTTGGATCCCTCTGGACGAATTCTACTGCAAGCTCGATTTAGCCAGTTCAATACCGATTTTGTGGGCTCAGACTGGCCATTTGGAAAGTGAAATATGTACTGTTGGGTTGTCAATCCACCTCTAATGATCGACATGGATCTTTGATTTTAGCTGCAGAAAATAAGCATTGGCAAGGAAAGCCGTTTGCAATAATTATCGTGGTAACGCTTGTTCTATGGAGCATTGAATTACCTATTGGTAAGGCTGAGTCTCCAGCCAAACAGCATGCCATGGCTATGCATGGCATCCCTAAGTATCCGCCCAACTTTAAAAACTTTGATTACGTACGACCTGATGTCCCCAAGGGAGGGGTACTTAGACTTGCTGTGATTGGCAGTTTCGATAGCCTCAATCCTTACATCATACGAGGTGTGCCGGCGCAAGGTCACAATTTGGTCTTTGAAAGTCTGCTGGCGCGCTCCTTTGACGAACCTTTTTCCCTTTATGGCAACATCGCCGAGTCCATCGAGGTTTCACCAGATCGATCGTGGATCATCTTTAATTTAGATTCAAGGGCTAAGTTTCACGATGGCAATCCGATTACAGTCGACGATGTGCTGTTTTCATGGAGGATCCTTAAAACTAGAGGAAAACCCAATATGCGCAGCTACTATTCGAAGGTCGTGAGTACGGAGAAGTTGGCAGATCGGCGAGTGAAGTTTGTGTTCAAGGGCGAACACAACTGGGAATTACCCCTTATCCTGGGTTTGATGCCCGTGCTTTCTGAACGTTTTTATTCCAACCTGGCTTTCGATGAATCTACTCTGAACCCGCCAGTGGGCAGTGGTCCCTATCGGGTTGCAGAGGTCGATCCCGGTCGTTCGATCACCTATCGACGAGATCCTGATTATTGGGGAGCCAATTTGCCAGTTAATATGGGTCGCTATAATTTCGATGTTGTCCGTTACGATTACTATCGTGATGCCGATGTCGCGCTCGAAGCCTTCAAAGCAGGTGAATACGATCTGCGATTCGAACCGGATGCCGGGCGTTGGGTAACCGGTTATGACCATCCGGCTGTCAAGGAAGGGCGTATTCGACGCG
>JAAUXY010045923.1_pt1 | contig 15878 bp, 22 predicted proteins | sample 7278121 | NCBI WGS metagenome assembly JAAUXY01 (sample SAMN14350117, study PRJNA611818) | marine sediment metagenome | isolation source: surface marine sediment (1.8m) | place: French Polynesia: Moorea | collected 2018-08 | reverse complement strand
GAAGCGGAATTGAAATCTCAGGGACACCAGGTCGAACGAATCAACTTATTTTCAAAAAAAATCAATGGATGCGTCAGCTGCTACAAATGCAAAGATAATCCAGACGAACCCGGCTGCATTCAAAAGGATGACGGTCCTACGATCATCGATCAGATGGTGGCCAGTGATATCGTCATTTATGCCTCACCTCTTTATTATTGGGGCTTTAGTGCCCAGATGAAGGCACTGATCGACCGCTGTTATAGCCTTTACAGAGGTGAATGCGGCACACCGAATCATACCTCTTTTGTCGAAGGTAAACGCCAGGCATTGATCGTCACGGCCGCAGATTCTTTTGAAAACAATACGGAACAGGTCCTGACATCATTTCAAAGAATGCTTGTTTATAACAAGACCCATTCCGCCGGTGAGCTAATGGTCTGCAACAGCACCACCCCGGAAGAGCTGGGCGAAGATGTTAAGGATCAAGCAGTCAAATTTGCCAGTCAATTATTTGCTGCAACCAAATCGCCTTATGCGCTGCTGATTCCCGGCGGCGCACTAAAGCTGGTTCCCCAAAGCGAATAAATCCTATTCGTTTTCCATTTGGGAGCAAAGAGGTAAATCAATGCACGTCTCCACATGCGCTCATCGACCTATTTTAGTTCCTTGCAACCTGCAAAACATGGATTATCAGGTTGATCCATACATCGGATGCGGACATTACTGCTATTACTGTTATGCCCTTAACCAGGCCGAGACGGACTGGGACCAAGAAATTCAAACCCACAGTGATATTAGCGGCCAACTTGATGAAGCGCTTGAAACCATAGCGCCTCAAAAAATATACTTGAGTTATTATACCGATCCGTACCAGCCCTGTGAGGCCGAGCATCACCAGACCCGCAAAGTCTTGACCCTTTTCCTGGAAAAGGGGTTTTCGGCCAGTATACTCACCAAGTCCGATCTGGTTGTTCGCGATATGGACCTATTGCGTCAAATGCAAGATGCCTCGGTCAGCGTCTCGGTGGCTTTCAACGACAACCGGGTCCGTCAGCAGTTTGAAGCCCATACCATAGATACCGAGGCCAGAATTGAAGCATTGCAAAAATTAAGAGCAGCCGGCATCAAGACCAATGCCCTGATCTGCCCGGTGGTTCCTTATATTACCGATGTTGCACCACTAATGGATATGCTCGCGCCCCACACAGATACCATCTGGATATACGGCCTCAGCATGCAAGCACGCTCGGATCGAAACTGGCAAAATTTTGAAAGCATCTTGCAGCAGCATTTTGCTGATTTAAAGGATAAGATTGAAGAAGTGGTCTTTTCAAACGAGCATTCCTATTGGAAACAACTCAGGCAGAAATTAGAGCGGCTACAGAAAGATCAACAGCTAAATCTGAGTATCCATTTTTAGCAATATTTGATTGCACGGAACGCTTCCGGCATTTTGCGTAGGTTAAACAACAACTTGCGCTAGTCTGACCGATTGCAGGGAGGTTGTCTATGAAAATTTTGGTAGCGTACATGAGTGTGACTGGTAATACGAAAAAGGTCGCAGAATCGATTTACAACGCCATAACAGAGGAAAAAGACATCAAGAATCTTGAAGACATCAAAAGTCTTGACGGCTATGATCTTATATTTATGGGTTTTCCGATCCATGATTTTGGCCCTCCAAAGCAAGCGCAATCATTTATGGAAGAAAATGCAGCTGGTAAAACACTGGCGATGTTTGTTACGCATGCTGCACCGGAATCCTTAGAAGATGTTCAGCTCTGGCTAGCCACATGCAGAAAAGCAGCAGATCAATCTAATGTTTTAGGGATTTTCAACTGCCAGGGGGAAATATCAGATGAGATTCTGGATGTTATCAAAAAAAGCAAACAACCAAAACTGCAATCTTTCCAAAAATTAGCGCATCTGACAAAAGGCCTGCCAAATGAGAAAAGCTTAATAAAAGCCAAAGCGTTTGCGCGTAAAATAGTTCAACAAATCACTTAAGGGTACTGGTTTTCAATTATTTTTTGACTGTTTATCAATTTCGCTCAAGGGTTTTGTGAGAATACATATGAAACGCATCGTTGTAGAAGCGCACAAGTCAAACTACCCCAATCCCATAAGTTTTCGCAAGGGCGATCGTTTGACGATCCAAAACAAAGACACCGAGTTTAAAAACTGGATTTGGGTAACAACTGAAGACGGCAATCAAGGCTGGGCGCCAATCCAGTACCTGAACATCATAGGCGAAAAAAAGGCCGTCGCCAGGCAAAATTATACGGCAACTGAACTGGATACCGGTGTTGGAGATGAGCTGATTTTGCACTATGAGCTCAATGAGTGGGGATGGGTCGAAAAAAAAGACGGCTCCTGCGGCTGGGTGCCGCTGAATACCACCAACTCGCATAATGATACCACTTAGGGGCTATAGCCGTACCGAATTTTAAAGCGTACCATAGACAACACATGATTTTTTTTGATATCGATGAAACCTTGCTGGACAACAGCGCGGCTGAACGGGCGGCCGCCGGCCAATTCTATGATCTCCACAAAGATGTGTTTCAGGAACCCCGGGAAGAATTTGTAGAACGCTGGCGCACTTTAACCGAACACAACGTCCAGCGCTATCTTGCCGGGGAGCTTTCTTTTCAGGGGCAAAGACGCGAGCGCCTCAGGCAAGTTTTTGCCAACAAAAGATCTTTGAGCGATGCTGAAGCCGACACCATCTTTGATGCCTATCTCGGCTTTTATGAAATCAGCTGGAAGTTGTTTCCTGACGTCGAGGACTGCCTCAACGATTTGAGCGATTTTCGTCTGGGCATCATCTCCAATGGCAATGCCGTCCAGCAGAGACAGAAACTCGATTCGCTGGGAATTGCCGAGAGATTTAAGACCATTGTCATATCAGGTGATATCGGCATTGCAAAACCGGATCCGGACATATTTCAACTCGCCTGTCAAAAAGCCGGTGCGAATCCATCTGACTGCTGGTACATTGGCGACAATTTGAAAGTTGACGTTTACGGCAGCCTTTCGGCGGGGCTGAAAGGTATCTGGTTGAATCGAAACGGACAGAAGGTTGATCCCGGCATCATGAGCGTTGAATCCCTGGCGAACCTGAAAGACGCAATAGATGCCAATCGGGGTGAAGAAAGACCGCGATGATTTTTGTTGACAAATATGACAGCTCCTTCGGAAAGAAATTTGTTTTTTGCGGCTGCCTATTGATCACTCTTTTTGTGTGTATGTGGCTGCTGTTTGCCGATTATATCACATCGAGCATGTGGCTCAAGCAGTACCAATTGACCGGTGATCCGCTCAGACGCATATTGCTGGCGGCGTGTTTGATCATTTACTTTGGAAGACTTCAGATTACCGTCTGGGTTTTTCAGAAACGCAGTTGGAAATGGGCGGAAGCGATAACGATTTCCATTCTGGTCCCATTGGCTCTGATTGCCTTGGCTTGGCACGGCGGCAACAACCAACAGGGGGTGGGTATTGTCGAGGTCAGCGGTATCCTGTTGTACCTGGCCGGCTCTTATCTGAATACATCTTCCGAGTACACACGGCATGTCTGGAAATCAAAAGCAGAAAACAAAGGGCGGCTTTATACAGCCGGATTATTCAGCCTGGCGATGCATATCAATTATTTCGGCGATATGGTTCTTTTCACCGGACTTGCCATGATCAGCCACCGCCTCACTATGCTGGTGATTCCATTGATCATGACCGCCAACTTTATCTTCAACATCATCCCGGCGCTGGATCGCTATCTTGAAACAAAGTATAAAGACGAGTTCAGGGAATACGCCGGCAAGACCAAAAAGCTTATCCCACTAATATATTAATGCCGTTCAGCGCAAAAATTCGGCACAAAGCCCCAAACCATGATACAATCAATGGAAGCCATTCAGCTCAAAGGCCATTATGATCACAAAGGCAAGCCGAAAAGATATGACAGAAGCTATGCCTTTTATGATGATGACGGGCAACTCTACACCATGTGCGATGTGTTTGGCGCCTGCATATCAGCACCCACAGTTTATTCAAGTGCAATCCATGAACACATGATTTTTACGAAGGAAAAAGCACACATGAAGACCATTGGCTTACTCGGTGGTATGAGTTGGGAGAGTACCGAGCTTTATTATCGCTGGATCAACGAAGAGACCAAACGCGTTCTTGGCGGGCTGCATTCAGCTCCGATCGCCATGGTTAGCGTGGATTTTCAGCAGATCGAAGAGCTGCAGCACAAAGGCGATTGGACGGCAGCCGGTGAGATCCTGGCTCACAAAGCGCATCAGGTGCAAGCCGCCGGCGCGGACTTTTTGCTCATCTGCACCAATACCATGCACAACGTGGCCGCCCAGATAGAAGCGGCCATCAGCATCCCCCTGTTGCACATTGCGGACGCCACCGCCGGTCAAATTCAGCAAACCGGAATGAACACGGTCGGATTGCTGGGCACAAAATTTACGATGGAGCAGGACTTTTACAAGGGGCGTTTACAGCAAAAAGGAATAAATGTACTGGTTCCTTCAGAAGAAGACCGCGACATCGTGCATCGCGTAATCTATGAGGAACTGTGCCTGGGCGAGGTGCGCGACAGCTCGCGCAAAGAATACCTGCGAATCATCGATCAACTGCATACTCAAGGCGCACAAGGTGTTATCGAAGGCTGTACTGAAATCGTCATGCTCGTCCAGCAGGAGCACACCCGGATACCCCTTTTTGACACTACTGCCATCCACGCCCAACAAGCCGTAGCCGAGGCCCTCAAATGAACGACGCTACCTGATATGATCAAAAAGCGGCCAGGACATTCGCCATGGATTATCTTGAACAGATCGATTATGACAATCTCGAGTTCAGTGAATTTTATGATGAATTGCCGCTATGGTCAGCGCCCTTTGGCCTGCTCCTATTAGACCGCGTACCTATCAAATCAGGCCTTACAATCTTGGATGTGGGCTGCGGCAGCGGTTTCCTTTCTGTCGAACTGGCCCAGCGCTGCGGATCGGATGCGACGGTTATCGCCATCGATCCATGGAAATCAGCCATCAGCCGCCTTCAAAGCAAACTCGATTTTCTTAACCTGCGCAACGTGCAGGTCATCGAACAGGACGCAGCGCAATTGGATTTGCCGGATGCATCGGTCGATGTCGTGCTATCAAACCTGGGGATCAACAATTTCGACAACCCTGCTAAGGTACTAGAAGCCTGCTTTCGAGTGGCCCGGCCGGCGGCGACGGTGGTCCTGACGACCAACCTCATGGGTCATATGAACGAATTTTATGACGTTTTCCGCAATACCCTTGATGAGCTCGGACATATCGATAGACTGTCTGTCCTTGAAGCGCACATCAGCCACCGCGGAACTGTCGACAGTGTTACCAGCCTGCTTCAAAGTGCGGGCTTCGAAGTTTCTGATGTTGCAACCGATTCCTTCCAGATGCGTTTTGCGGACGGTTCCGCTTTGCTGCGCCATTTTTTCATCCGGCTGGGCTTCATGCCGGGCTGGAAAGCGGTTGTTGCTGAGGATCGAATCGAGCAAACGTTTCATATGCTCGAGGCCAAACTGAACATCCTGGCAAAGGAGCGCGGTGATCTGGCGCTCACCATTCCCATAGCGTGCGTGCAGGCAAGCAAGCCCGTATCCTAAAAGAACAGCGACATCGCCTGACACTGAAATAATCTAAGAATGGCCTTGCCGCATCGCGCACGCCACCGTGTGGCGCATAAAAGGTTTAAACGATCGGACTTGAAGTTGCCTGAGAAAAAAAAGCATCGCATTAAATTCATTCATATTTTTGTAGCTGCCGCTTTATTAGTTGTCCTAATCAATTTTGCCATTGCCGGTTTCGCGCCTTATTTAATGGTCCTGATTCCGGCCTTCCCCTTTTGCCTGCTGTGCATCTTGCCCATTTCCCGGCAATATGTCGGCCAACCCAATACAGCGGGCCTTATCGGTGCGGGGATCGGTGCTCTGATATCTGTGTTGCCGGTAACCGTTATTCTGGCATACGATATGATAACCGGTTGGAAAGGCGGTGCCGATATCGGGCTGGGCCTGCTTTATCTGTTCTTGCCCGTGTATTCAGCCGTCATTATGGCCCTGGGATATTTTATCGCTGAAACGGTCAGCTTGATACGTCAGCGTGATTTTGGCAGGGGTCCCGAGATTTTAAGGACCCTGTCTTTATTCATTGGTATTGGATTCAGTTTCTATTTTCTGCTAAAGTCACATAGCGCTTATACCCTGTGGCGCTATTATCAGATACACGATCCGTCAGCCGCTGAACTATATGGAATTGATGTGTGGCTTTTTGCTGTTTTGGCAGCCGCCGCTTTGCTTATGCCAATAGGGGTTTATTTTTTCACACGTAGCAAAAGTGCAAAATGATCGTTTTGAATTTATGCTGCCAATCCTCATCAATCGATATCTAAGTGGAACAGCGAAAATATAAAAAAATATTCGGCGTAGGCCCGTTTGGCGCTATCATCAGTGCGGCGCTGCTCCTTATTGCCTGGTGGATGGATCAAATCCTGGGACACCCATCACTATGGGAAAATGCACAGTTAATGAAACTGATTGCTGTGTTTCTGATTGTGATGGGGGTGGGGCTGCACCTGTGGACCGGCTGGACCTTGAAAAAATGGTGGATTAATGGTCAGCTGTGCACCATGGGGCCCTATCGATATGTGCGCCATCCGATGTATGCAGCCTGGATCACGTTTATCGCCCTGGGAATCAGCCTGTATTTAAATTCCTGGATATTCATCCTCTGGTACCTTGTATTACAGCCCATCTGGCATCGGTTGGTCATACCCGAAGAGGTGATGATGGCAGATACATTCGGCAGTGAATACGAAAATTATGTGGCGCACACGGGTCGATTTTTTCCCAGACTATATAAATAGTATGTACTGCTGTCTGCAGCTAAACTTCGGAACAGAGCGAAAAGGATATTCACATGCATGTCTACATCGTATTTGCACACCCCAGCCAGGATTCTTTCAATCGCGCGGTTCTTAAGACTTTTGTGCAGGGTTTAAAAGACGCCGCTCACACGCATCAAATCAGCGATTTGTACCGCATGGGCTTTCAGACTGACATGGATCCGGCTCAATACCAACGGGAAGTCGGACTCGATCCGGCGGCGCCGGTCCCCGATGATGTCAAAGCCGAGCAGGAGAAAATCAATCAGGCCGATGCACTGGCGTTTATTTATCCGGTGTGGTGGAGCGACTGCCCTGCCAAGTTGAAAGGTTGGTTTGACCGGGTGTGGACATATGGGTATGCTTACTTTTATGATGAAAACGAAGCACGCTACACCCAGATTAACATCAGCAAGGCCATTGTGATCTGTTCGGCCGGCCATCCGGTAAAACGCCTTGAAAAAACCGGTATTGCCGAAAGCATGCGGCGTATCATGCTCAATGACCGGCTTCTCGGCATCGGCGTAAAAAACGCTCATATGGAAATTTTGGGAGGTATGATGCCCCAAGATGATACCTATCGGCAAGCAAACCTTGAAAAGGTTTATCAACTGGGCAAAAACCTGTGAAGCTGCGCTTGTGCGACCGGAGCCTCAAAATAGATAGGATATGGCAGGCCGCAACAAATCCGGAACGGTTTTAAATGTCATCCCAAACTGATCAACGCACGAAAGAACAGAAGACGCTTACCATTCTGTTCTGGTGTATCACGCCATTATTGGGTCTTGCTTTTTTTCGCCTGTTTTGGCTGGTCTTTGGCTTTATATACGGCACATTGCTTTCATTGATTCTCGGAGAGCCATTTAGCGGGCTCATCACCGTCATGTCGATTGCCACCGCGCTGGCGTTTACGATTCTGACATGTCGCTATGTGTATCAACAATTTAAAAAGCATATTATCGGAAAATGATTAGAGTAAGGATAAAGGCTTGCAGGCCAGGCTGTATTGGTCAGCAATATGCCCCAGCAAATTAAGACTAGCGGTTGAATGCCATCTAAACCGAACTGGTGATCCTATGACCACAAAGAAAAAACATTTGGACCCCGCTGCTATGAATCGGGTTGTGGCTGAGGCCCGCAGCGAGCGGCAGCAGCAACTTCAAGGCTATCGCCAACAGGCGCTCAAACTTTTCCCCCATGTCTGTGCCCGCTGCGGACGTGAGTTTGAGGGCAAGAAACTGCGCGAACTGACGGTTCATCACAAGGACCACAACCATGACAACAATCCACCCGATGGGAGCAACTGGGAGCTGTTGTGTATATACTGTCATGACAACGAGCATTCGCGCCACATAGATGCCGCAGGGATTTCCGCGGAGACACCTGGCAGCCAAGAGCAGCCAAGTGGGATGCATAAACCGTTCGCCGATCTGGATAAGTTGTTAAAAAATAAAAAGGGAAATCATCATTGAGCAGCACCCTTTCTTCAACACCTGACTGGCTGGTGGAATGGATGGCCGCCCATGACATTGAACTCTGGGGAGCGGCGGACCTGCGTGACTTTGCCACTCCGCAGGATGAAAACGGGGCGCTGCCGTTTGCGATTTCCTGGGCGATTCCGATGAATCCGCATATTATGGTCGGCATCCAGCAGGGCCCCAATCAGGCCTATGCCGATGAATATGCCCGCGTAAATGACCGCTTGAACAAAGATGCCCGCAAATTGGTGGAAACCATCAAGCGTCACGGCATACGAGCCCACCCTTTGGCCGCTTCTGAGCGTACCGACAAAATCAACATCAAAGGCGATTTTCCCCACAAAACCGCAGCCACTCGGGCAGGATTAGGCTGGATCGGTCGACACTGCCAACTGATCACCCGTAAGTTCGGGTCGTGGGTGCGGCTGGGAACCGTTTTCACCGATATGGCGCTTGTATTCGCAAAACCCTTCGAGCGCAGCTTTTGCGGGCGCTGTATGCGTTGTGTTGAGGCCTGCCCGGCCAAAGCATTGCAGGGCAACGCCTGGTATCCAGGGCTTGAGCGCGAGAAAATTTTAGACGCGCCGGCCTGCGACCGTTGGAAAAAGGAAAATTATTTTCAATATCACCAGGGGCACAACTGCGGCATCTGTTCGGCGGTCTGCCCCTATGGCCTTAAAGTTTTAAAAAAGCAGCTCTGATGGAATCAGCATCAGACGATCATCCAATGATACCCGGCCATCGTTGTTTTATCAGCGGCAAGCGGCTAGTAAATGCCGGCGATTTCGTAAGCCATTTATGAAAATCAAGTTGATCATAGCGGTGCTTGTCAGCCTTTGCGTTGTCACGTGCACCAAGCAATACAAGGATTCGGTTACGATTTTACACGTCCAAGGCCGTGTGCTGGATCAGGCATCCAACTTTCCGCTTGAAGATGTCGAAGTTTACTTTATCGACACCGGTTATGACGATGTTCTTTCAAAACACCAGAAGCCGGTAAAAATCGGCCAGAGCAATTCAAGGGGTAAAATAATCGTGCACTTTAATTATTGGTGGGGCAGAAAAACATCGGCATTCGACAATAAACCCAAAGCAACATTTGACATCCTTTTATCCAAAGAGCCCTATGTGGAAAAACGTTTCCAATTTAAAGAATCGGAACTTAAAACCGACGGCCTTACATTTTTAGTTAACCTGGAAGATGTTTACCTGGTCCGGAAAAATGACTGAAAAATCACCTCGCTCATCAACAATCACCTATACGCTTGCCATCCAATGTCTGGCGCTGCTGATCTTAGCCTGTTCATCCAACAGCGAATCTGGCAAGCAAACGCCCCCAGCCACGCAGGCCGGCATGCCAGATAATGCCAAGTCAGAGATTTGGACCGAGCTGCTTCAAAAAACACCGTTTCCGCATACCGCCCCACTGCCGCCGCAGGTGCCCAGCGTTGTGGATGGCACCTATACCAAATTCGACACCAAGGAAACACCACCGGTGCCCTGCCGACGCTGTCCGGATTATGTCCCCGAGGGGGGGATATGGAAGCTAAATTTAAGCCAGGGCGTTTTTAGAGTCTTTCACGAATTTAGCGGCTGGCGGAGCATCGGCTCTTTTGTGGTTGCGGAAAACCAAATGCGATTGTTTAATGATCCCACCTGTATGGAGATGACCGGTACTTATTTCTGGACATTGGAAGCCGGACGATTGACAATGCAGGTAATTGAAGATGAATGTGCTATCGGTATGCGGGCCAAAAATTTAATCAAACAACCCTGGCGTTCCTGTCAGCCGACGACGATAGAATCCGGTTCAAGTGGTCAGTGGAACAAGCCCCCTGGCTGCGACTAAAAAGGCGCAAGCGCTTTCTGTCTGAATTTTGCATGAAAATTAATGAGAAATTTAACTTATATTCAATAACATCAAGTCAAGCAAATAGGATAAACGATGCTAGAAATCAAATTGTCAAACAATGACGACTTTGATGAAATCTGGCCCGTTATTCATGAAATATTGCGCACCGGTGACACCTATCCATTTGCTCCGGAGACCAACCGGGATGAGGCTTTCCAAATTTGGATGAAAAAACCAAAAGCCACTTATGTTGCCCGCCTCGATGGTAAACTCGTGGGCACTTACTACATCAAAGCCAATCAGCCGGGGCTGGGGTCACATGTATGCAACTGCGGCTACATGGTTCGCGCCGACGCTCGTGGCAAAGGGATTGGTCGTGCCATGTGCCAACACTCGCTGGTTGAAGCCCGCAAACTCGGTTTCAAAGCCATGCAATATAATCTAGTCGTCAGCACCAATACCGGCGCAGTTAAGCTTTGGCAGGATTTGGGTTTTGATATTATCGGCACTCTTCCCAAAGCCTTTCATCACCGTGAAAAAGGCTTTGTGGATGCCTTCGTCATGTATCAATGGTTGGATGAAAAATGAGCATACGGGGATATTTTTTTGATCTATACGGAACCTTACTGGTCTATGGGGATATGCATCAAGCTTGGTCGGACTGGTTGACGTCTTTTTATGACCTGTTAAAAGCACAGGGCTTAGACAGCACCAGAGCCGACTTTTCACAGGCATGCGATGGTTTTTTCAGCGCGGCTCCGCCGCACGATGGCGACAATGATTTAACCGTCCTCGAACGCCGCATTCAGCGCTTGTGCGCAACCTACAACCATCAGCTAAGCACATCAGCTCTGCGAGATATCGCCGATCAGATAGCAGCCGCATGGCAAACCCATATTTCCATCGATCCGGCGGCCATGCCGGTTTTAACACAATTAAAACAAGCGAAGAAAACAGTCGGCCTGGTGAGCAATTTTGATCATCCGCCGCATGTTAGAGGCCTTTTATCTGAAAATGGTTGGGCGCATGTCTTTGACACGGTTATCATATCCAGTGAAGTGGGGATTAAAAAACCGGACCCGGCCATCTTTGCCTTGGCGCTACAAGACACCGGTATCACACCGCCAGATGCCATTTATGTTGGAGACACCCATGATGACGTTGCCGGGGCCATCGCTGCCGGAATCCAGCCGATATTAATCAAGCGCACCGACCATCCCACCGATAGCAATGCCCTGGATTTTCAGTTGGTCGTTCAACAAGTGGATGTCTATCAAACCGACTTTTCGAAAAACACGGTGACCATCATCCAGGATCTGCAGGAGATATTAACGCTGACCCCATAACATTTAAGACCAATCAGCTCGCCCTTTTGCGGTGTTAGGAGATGCCCATGAACGCAGCTCACGAATCTAAATTTAAAGCCAAAAGAGTCACCCGCCAATCTGTGCTAACGATCGATGCGGCGCCATCTGTGGTCCATGCCCTGATCTGCCCGGTTAAAGAAGCCGAATGGCTCGAGAGCTGGGATTATGAACTGATATTTTCACATTCCGGTCTTGCCGAATACGGCTGCGTGTTCACTTCGCAAAGCGCAGGGGAAGAAACCATTTGGTTGATTACCAAAAGAGATGATATTCGCTGTGAGACCGAACTTGCCCGCATCACCCCGGGATCCAGAGTGGCCGTGGTGGCCGTTTCCATCCAAGACGGCGGCCGCCGGACTTCCCGGGTGACAATTCGCTATACGATCACCGCACTGACTGAAGCAGGCAATCAGTTTATCGACAATTTTAGCGAGCAAAATTTCGTCAAGGATATGCAATTCTGGGAAGCGACCATGAATCATTATCTGAAAACCGGCAAAGCGCTTGCGCATTCCGACGCTGCGCATTGGCTGAAATATGAACCTGATCAAAACGTGCCACCGGAGGACTCATGACAACAGTACCGTTTTCCTATTTCCGCACGCCTTTAATTCTTTTAGGAATTGTCATCATCATCTGTATTGCAACGGTATGGTCGCCCCCGGCCGGAAGAGTCAGCTGGCTGCTGGAAGTGGGCCCCGGATTGGCCGGCATCGCTGTGCTCATCGGGCTTTATCGCCGCTTTCCCGCGTCACACATGGTTTACTGGTGTGTGTTTTTTCATATGTTTATTTTAATCTATGGCGGTTTTTACACCTACGCCAAAACACCTTTGGGCAACTGGGCCATGGAGGTTTTCGGCTTCAGCCGTAACCACTATGATCGTGTTGGCCACATCGCTTTGGGTTTTTTCCCGGTTTTTATCGTTCGTGAAGTTTTGCTGCGCGTCACTCCCCTGCAAAAAGGCGGCTGGTTTTATTTTATCGTCTTTAGCATTATTTTGGCAGTGGCCGCCTTCTGGGAGCTGCTCGAATGGTGGATCGCGCTGGTTGCAGCCCCCGATGTCGGCACCGCATTTTTAGGCTCCCAGGGTGATATATGGGATGCGCAGTGGGATATGTTTCTGGCCCTGATCGGCGCCATGGTGGCTGTACCGATGTTGTATCGCGTGCACGACAAGTCGATGGCGAGGCTCAAGCGGTTTTTAAGCGAGTGAATTGAAAAACCAGGGCTTAACACCGGAGATCGCATGCTAATGGACATTACCATCCGCAACGCAAAACCATCCGATCATGCCAATGTCATTGCCGCCCTGCAGAACTGGTGGGGCGGCCGCGACTTGACGGCCATGCTGCCGAAACTGTTCTTAAATCACTTTAGCAATACCTCCTTTGTGATTGAAAAAAATGGACAGATGATCGGATTTCTGATCGGCTTTATGTCCCCTGCCCTTCAAAACGAAGCCTATGTTCATTTCATGGGAATCCACCCGGATTTCCGCAATAAAGGCTTAGGCAAAACCGTTTACGAGCATTTTTTTGAAATCTGCCGCGAACAAAATCGCACGGTTATCCGGGCGTGCACATCGCCGGTCAACCGCGGCTCGGTTGCGTTTCACAAAAAGATCGGATTTCGGGTGGAACCCGGTGATGATATAATCGATGGCATTCCGGTAACGCGCGATGTCAACCGGCCGGGCGATCATAAAGTCATGTTTACCAAATTGATCGACTAACATAAACGACCGGTTGGATCCGTTAACCTGCCGCTTTGATACCTGCCGAATTTTTGCGATCTTTCCCGATTTGCGATATAATTGATGTATTCACACGGTTGGGTGCGACAAGATCATTTGAGCACCCATATTTTTTTCACGATATTTGAAACGCGCCTTTCAAAGAGATCTGATATATGCATGCGGTAACCCACGAAATGATTTCCAAACGCGCCGATCACCGGGTTGTAGAAGCTTTCAGAACTCGGTTTGGTGCACCACGGCTGTCATATCAACATAAAGAAAGCGGATGATCACCGGTTTTTCAAAGCCACCGCGGGGATGTGTTGCAACATAAACCCTTTTAACTTTGAAACCGAGTTAAATGATGGGTATCTTCAATCCGATCGAGGTTGTCCAAAGGCTTAGCCAAAAGCTGGATTTTACCTATCATTTCTGGCGCTATTTATTTCTGCTGGTGTTTTTCCTGACGCTGCCTTTTTTAAGCGGTATCCTGCCCATCGTTCACTTTACGGACGAACAAATAGATATCCAGGTTTTTCCGGAGCATGTCGTCATGCAGGCAACCTATGTCTATCAAAATCCGTATCCATTTCCGGTTGTTCAGGGGCTGTCGGTTCCGTTTCCCATCGATAGCGATCATCCAACGCCGATTCTATTGTCGGCCCGGCAGTTGGGAACCCAGCCAAAGCTGCTGGAGACCCGGTACCTGCTGGGGCGCCATCGTTTCAATGTATTTTTTAAGGCCAACGAGCGGGTTCAAGTAGCGGTTGAATACCGCCAACAGGCGCCGCAACAAAACGCCATCTATCTGCTAACCACTACCCAGCCCTGGAAGCGGCCGCTTCAAAAAGGCCTGTATCGGCTGCTGCCGCAGCAGGTGGTCATCACCGACTCAAATTATGCCCTTGAATCCGCCGGCCAACATCATTTGAGTTTTAAACGTGAACACTTTATGCCGCAGGAAGACTGGTCTTTCTCCTGGAAGGTAAATTAACAATGAAACCCAAACGCATCATTTTACTGGCAATGGCCGGGATTCTCCTGACAACCGGCACCGCGCTGGCCAACAATCCGCCGTCGGGGCAGACGTTTTTATCGATGATCGCCATATTGCCCCTGGCCATCATTTTTTCGATGATGGGCGGGGCCTATACGGTGTTAAAGCAGTTTGAGCCGAGCGGATTTGGAAGAGGCATTTTGATCAGCGGCATAGCAGTGGCGATTCTCTTTTCCATGGCCCATGAGGGATTTGCTCTTATCGTTGCCGTTATATTTGGTATCTATGCTATCATCAGAGGCGGTATGATGCTGGGCTGGGGGGTAACGGCTCTGAAGCGTGGGGAAAAGCCGGCGCATCTGACGGGCGCCCGCCCCTGGCGCATGATTTCCTGCAGCGTGGGTCTGATGATCATCACGGTTTTTCTGGTGGGTCTCAGTATGGTTTTCACCGGCAGCCTTGTGCGGGAATACAAATACCGAAGTTTAGAGGAGGCCTTGAAAGATTTTGTCAGTTATCAAATGGCTTACGCTCGCGAACAGAAAGCTCAAACGGGCCGATCTTGCTTCGATGAGGCCGCTCAGGAAGTGTACCTCAAGGCTTACCCCCATGCCCGGATTGAATACAGCCCGGATAACAAAAAGTTTACGGTGATTGTGCCGCCTGAATTTGCTCCTGTTTTCCCTTACAATTATATGACGGCAATGCCCAGTTATCGCGCCGACGAAACAGGCCGGATCCGTATGATTCGCGTCAGAAGCAAAAATCACCTGTGCCCGGCAGACGCCCCGGTGATCATGAAAATAGACGCTCAGGATTTGCAGAAGGTACAGCGCTCATCTTAATGTCAGGCAGTCTATACTTGCAGTTGGCGCTTTAGATCGGGCAATTGGATTTTTGATTGCGTAGCCGATTCATCCATGATGTAACCTGTTGTGATAACCGCAAACAGGAGCAACCCCATGGGCGTCAAATTGTTGGATCAGGTTCGCGCCACCTGCAAAAACGTGGCCGAGCACGCAACCCACATCAAAATCCAATATGACCGCATCCCGGCCTATGCCGAGTCCTTGCCCTTGGCGCAAATCAACCGGCCCGAGCATGATCCCACCTGCCACTATTTGGGCCGCGGCGATGATTCGGCGGCGTTCTTCCTGACCCTGGATACCATCAATTTTGGATCGGGCTATTTCCCGCATCTGTACAAACCATCCGGCAGGTCCGGCTACTTTACAATCGCCGGCTGCCTGAATGCACACTTTCAAAAAAACGGGCCGTTTTCGGCCCGTGATCTTCGCCGTCTGACCGTGGCAGATTGCACCCGGATATTTGAGCAAGATCCCGACAATCAGCCCATTGCCGAACTCATGCAGTTTTTTGCCAGGGCCTTAAATGACCTGGGCGCCTATCTGGAGACCCATTTTAGCGGTAGCTTCACGGCCTTGATTGCGGCCGCAGGCGCTTCGGCCGAACAACTGGTGCAGTTGCTGATTGAAATGCCCTGCTTTAAAGACATGGCTTC
>JAAUXY010015365.1_pt1 | contig 15882 bp, 18 predicted proteins | sample 7278121 | NCBI WGS metagenome assembly JAAUXY01 (sample SAMN14350117, study PRJNA611818) | marine sediment metagenome | isolation source: surface marine sediment (1.8m) | place: French Polynesia: Moorea | collected 2018-08 | reverse complement strand
GACAGCAGCTCGACGAGCATCTTCCAGCCCTTGCCGGCCATTTCGGGTCCGCCGATGATGGCGTCGAGCGGAACGAATACGTCCTTGCCGTAGGTCGGCCCGTTCTGGAACGGCACCGACAGCGGATAGTGTCGGCGACCAACCTCGACACCCTCGGTGTCCGTCGGCACCAGTGCGGCCGTGATCCCGTACTCGTCCTTGTCACCGATCAGGTGGTCCGGGTCGTAGAGTTTGAATGCGAGCCCGAGCACAGTGGCGACCGGCGCCAGCGTGATGTAGCGCTTGTCCCAGTTGAGGCGGATGCCCGTGATCTCCGTGCCCTGCCACATCCCCTTGCAGACGACGCCGCTGTCGATGATCGACGCGGCGTCCGAGCCGGCTTGCGGCGAGGTCAGCGCGAAACACGGAATCTCTGTACCTGCCGCCAGGCCTGGCAGGTACCGCTGTTTCTGCTCATCGGTGCCGTAATGCAACAGCAGTTCTGCCGGCCCCAGGGAATTGGGCACACCAACGGTCGATGAGGCGGTCGAGCTGCGGCTCGCGAGTTTCTGGATGACGCATGCGTTTGCGTAGGCGGAGAACTCGAGGCCGCCGTACTCCCTCGGAATGATCATCGCGAAGAACTTCTTCTCGATAATGTAGTCCCAGACGTGTTTCGGCATGTCGGCGAGCTGATGACAGACTTCCCAGTCGTCGATCATGCGACACAGCTCCTCGCAGGGGCCGTCGACAAACGCCTGCTCCTCTTCCGAGAGCGCGGGCGGCGGGAACGACATGAGGCGGTCCCACTCCGGCATCCCGGAAAACAGCTCGCCGTCCCACCAGACGCTGCCGGCTTCGAGTGCCTCCCGCTCCGTGTTCGACATCGATGGCACCATCTTGCGGTACATGTCCAGCAGCGGACGGGTCAGCTTTTCTCGCCGCAAGTCGATGATGTTCGGCACGACCATCAGGGCGAAGCCTGCCCAGAGGACGAGCTTCCAGAGCCAGGCGCCCTCCCCGAGCATCGTGTACGCGGCGAGAGCGATTCCCGTCGCGATCGTCGAGGTGCGCAGGTCTATGCGCTGGTAAGCAAGAAAAATACCGCCGCCCACGAACAGCAGCAGCCACATCAGACTGACTATGAATCCGGACAAGAGAGCACCCTCAGCGTTTTCTCAAACCTATCACTGGAGCGCGTCCGGCGCTATCGGGAACCGCTCAAATCAGAGTAATTCCTCGATCGCGGCGCGCTCTTCCCTCAATTCGACCTCGGTCGCCTGCATCCGTTCTCGACTGAAGTCCGAGATCTCGAGTCCCTGCACGATCTCGTAGTTGCCGCCCTTGCAGCGCACCGGGAACGAGTAGATGACGCCGGGCTCGATGTCGTAGCTGCCGTCTGCCGGGATGGCCATGCTGACCCAGTCGTCGTCGGGCGTTCCGAGCGCCCAGTCATGAATGTGGTCGATAGCCGCCGACGCTGCGGACGCGGCCGACGATGCACCTCGAGCTTTGATTATGGCGGCGCCCCGTTGCTGCACGACGGGAATGAATTCGTCCGTCAACCAGGCTTCGTCGACGATTCCGGACGCATCCGTACCATTCACGGTGGCATTGCTGATGTCCGGGTACTGCGTTGCCGAGTGGTTGCCCCAGATTGTCATGTTGCGAATGTCGCTGACGTGGCTGTCCGTCTTTGCGGCCAGCTGGGCCATGGCTCGATTGTGGTCGAGTCGCGTCATCGCGGTGAAGTTGCGAGACTCGATATCCGGTGCGTTACTGCTGGCGATCAGCGCATTGGTATTGGCGGGATTGCCGACAACGAGCACCTTGATGTCACGGCTTGCGTGGTCGTTGATCGCTTTGCCCTGCACCGAAAAGATGGCGGCATTGGCTTCGAGCAGGTCCTTGCGCTCCATACCCGGGCCTCGTGGCCTCGCACCGACCAGCAGAGCGTAGTCCGCGTCCCTGAAGGCGACGTTCGGATCGTCCGTCGCCACCATGCCGGCGAGCGTGCCGAAGGCACAGTCGTCGAGTTCCATCACGACGCCGTTCAGCGCGGGCAGCGCCGGGGGGATCTCGAGCAGCTGCAGAATCACCGGCTGGTCGGGGCCGAGCAGTTGTCCTGACGCAATGCGGAAGGCGAGCTGGTAGCCGATCTGGCCGGCAGCGCCGGTGATCGTGACGCGAACGGGTGCTTTCATCGTTGGTTCCTGGACGGTAGTCAATACGTTTCGGGCGCGGCGATTTTAGCACCACGGCACCGTCGCGCTACTCGTAATTACCGATAGGCTTCAGCGACCCGGGAATTGTTTCTCGAAGGCGGCACGTTCGAACAACGCCTCGGTCGTGAGGCCCTGTTCGTCGAGTGCGGCAATGCACTCCAGCCAGGTTTCGGGCGTTGCGCGGGATTCGTCATCGCAGTGCTGGCCGATGTCTTCGTCGACGAGCTCCGTCAAGACCTCCACGCCGGCAGCGGACGCCTCCGCAGGGCGCTGTTGCTCGCCGACGCGCATGCGCGCCATGTCCGCAGCCTCTTTCATGAGATCGACGTCCTCCGGGACCAGCGACTGCGCGGTCGAGGGCAACGCGGCCTCATCCCGCTCCTGTTCGACAGTTTCCGGCGCGCGCCCGGGTGCCGGTACATCGTCGCTGCGGCTCTCGACGGACTTCTTCGCGCCTTCGGCCGGGCTGGCGCTCGTCGGAGCGGCGTCCGGCTCGGGCTGCAGCGCGCCCTCGTTCAACTGCAGCACGATGACGAGGCTCAGCCCGATCGTCGCAGCCCAGGCGACCGGTCGGGTCCATAGCCTCAGCCTGGCGTAGCGTGGCCGGGATTCCTGCCGTGCCCGCCGCAAGATCGCATCGTCCAGATGGGCGGGAGACGACACGTCGCCGAGCTCGCGATAAGCGCGGGTGACGCGGGCATCCCCGTCGTTGTCGTATCGCTCATCCATCGTGCGCTCGTCGGTCATCCTGATCTCTCCGGTTCGTCGATCGCGGCGCGCAACTTCGCGACGGCGTATCTGAGCCGGCTTTTCGCTGCCTCCCGGTTCGTGTCCGTCACCTTTGCGATGTCATCGAGGCTGAGGCCGGCTTCCTCGTGCAACAGAAAGGTATCGCGCTGCTCGTCCGGCAAGCCATTCAGTGCCTCGAGCAGGCGCTCGCGCGCAAGCTCGCGCTCGGCGATCGCGTCCGGTTGCTCGCCCGGATCCGCGTACAGCTCGGGTTCGAATTCGCCGGCACCTGCATGGCGTTTGTTGCGGCGCACGTGGTCGATGAAGCAATTGTGGGCGACGCGATACAGGAACGTCGTGAACTTCGCGGTCCGCCGGTAGCTGTCTCGTGCGTTGATGATCTTCCCCCACACCTCCTGGAACACGTCCTCGGCGGTTTCCGGATTTCGCGAAAGGCGCAGCAGGTATCGGTAGGTGCTGTCTTTGTGCCGGCGGTACAGCGTCTCGAATGCCTGTACGTCCCCGTCGCAGTAACGCAGCATCAGCGCGCTGTCGGCCGGTGTCGGATCCATAGCTGCAGCATAGGTGAGCGCCGCTTTCCTGAAAAGCGGCGAGTCGTGCAGATCCAGGGCCGTTACGCCGACACCGCTCAATTCGAGGTGCTCCTTTCGGTATGTCGTACTGATTAAACGGCAGCGGCGAGCGCCGGGGGTCAGTTGTCGCGAAAAGGGCTTGCAATCCTTATTTCTAGTGTTATAGTTGACTATAACACCAGTTCACCAAGCGGTATTCGGCTCCGGGGCGTCATGCGATGCACAACAAACTCGACCAGTTCACGAACGAAATTATCAGTATTTTCATGATGTTAATGCTGTTTTTGGCGCTCATGTCGGGTCCCGATCGCGGTTCGGACGAGGAGCTTGCCTCACCGCTTCCAGTTTCCGTCACAAAGGCGAGTAAAGTAGCGACGGAACCCTTGCGCCGGCCAGCCGATGGCGGCCGGCGTCTTTTTGAGCTTTTGGACTGACGCGCGACGTTCGATGGATCCAAAATGGAATGAAGACCAGCCGATCTACCGGCAGCTGCGCGATCGCGTCGTAGCAATGATACTCGAAGGCGTGCTGACGGACGGCGATGCGCTGCCGTCCGTGCGTAACGTTGCGGCCGAGTACCGGCTCAATCCGCTCACGGTTCTGAAGGGCTACCAGGAACTCGTCGACGAGGGTCTCGTCGAGAAAAAACGCGGTCGCGGCATGTTCGTCAACGCCGGCGCGCAGAAGAAGCTGCTCAAGCACGAACGCCAGCGCTTCCTGGAGAAAGAATGGCCCGCGGTTCTCGCAACGATCGAGCGTCTCGGCCTCGACGCTGGCGCGCTGTTGGACGGAGACGGCGGCGACAGCGATGAGGGAGGCAAGGATGAGTAGCCTGGTCAGAGCCAGCGGGGTATCGAAACGATTCGGCGACGTTCGCGCGGTCGACAACGTCAGCTTCGAGATCGAGAAAGGCCGCATCATGGGGCTCATCGGCCCCAATGGCGCGGGCAAAACCACCTTGCTCAAGGCGGTGCTCGGCCTGACCGATTGCGAGGGCGACCTGTCCGTGCTCGGACTCGACCCGTTCCGGCAGCGGCGTCAGCTGATGCAGCAGATCTGCTTCATCGCCGACGTCGCCGTCCTGCCGCGCTGGATCACGGTGTCGCGCCTCATCGACTTCATCGAAAGCACGCACCCCAATTTTTCGCGGTCGCGAGCCGAGCAACTGCTGCTGGAAACGAAAGTTCGCAAGGACGCGCGGGTTCGCGAGTTGTCGAAAGGCATGATCACGCAGCTGCACCTGTCGATCATCATGGCGATCGACGCGAAGCTCCTGGTGCTCGACGAGCCCACGCTCGGCCTCGATATCATCTTTCGCAAGGAGTTCTACTCGAATCTCGTCAACGACTATTTCGACGGCGAGCGAACGATACTGATCACCACGCATCAGGTCGAGGAGATCGAAAACCTGCTTACCGACATCATGTTCATCAATGACGGCAGCATCCTGCTGGATGCGACCATGGATTCGCTGGACGGGACGTACACCGAACTGATGACGTCGGGCGAGAAGGTGACGAAGGCACGCGGCCTCGGCCCCATTGCCGAGAACGAGATGTTCGGCAAGTCGGTATTGCTGTTCGAAGGTATCGCGCGGCAAAACCTGGAAGGGCTGGGTGACATTCGCACACCGTCCGTTGCTGACCTGTTCGTTGCCAAGGTGAAGGGGGCACGGCAATGATCGCAAACCAGCTGGCGCTTATCAGACGCGAAATCTGGGAGCACCGCTCCATATACGTTACGCCGCTCGCGATCGCTGCCGTCATCACGCTCGGCACGCTGGCAACGCTGGTCTTCGTCGGCGATTTCGCCGAGGCTCTGGATGCGGCAATCGTGGGCGCGCAAAATATTGCGGGAGACACGGAACGTCGCGCAATCCTGGCCGGCTTTTTCGTCGGCACGTCCTGGCTGTTTCTGCTCGCGCTGTTCATTCTGACCGTGTTCTACACGCTCGACTGCCTCTATGCGGAACGCAAGGACAAGAGCATCCTGTTCTGGCGTTCGTTGCCGATCACCGATGCAGAAACCGTCGTTTCCAAGCTGCTGACAGCGCTGATCGTGCTGCCGCTGTTCACGTTCGTAACGCTGATTGCGACGAACCTGGTCAATCTCGTCATTACCAGTATCTGGGTCAGCATGCGAGGCGGTGACGCCGGACACCTGATCTGGAGCTCGCTGCCCCTGCTCGACACCTGGCTCGCTGCGCTGATCGTCCTGCTCGCAATGGCCATCTGGATGTCGCCGTTCATCGGCTGGTTCCTGTTCGTCTCGGCATTCACGAAGCGGTCCCCTTTGCTGATGGCGTTCATGCCGCTGTTTGTGATTCCCCTGATCGAACTGATCTTCACGCAGAGCAATTACTTCTTCAAAGCCGTGTTCTGGCGCAGCGGCGCAATCCCGCTGTTCCGCGACATGGACATGGAGCAGTTTTTCGACGAGGACCGGTTCAGCGTAAGCAAGGAAGCGGTCAGCCTGCTATCACACCTCGACGTCGTGCAGTTCCTAACGAGTCCCGCCGTCTGGACCGGCGTCATCGTTTGTGGCCTGTTTACGACCGCCGCAATCTACGTGCGGCGCTACCGGGACGAGAGCTGACAAAGACGTTCCCGGCTACTGCCGGGTCGGCAAATCGTGCTTGCGTAGTTTTCCGCGAAACTGATGGTAGGTCAGCCCCAGCAGGTCTGCTGCCATCTTCTGGTTGAATCGCGCTTTTTCCATCGCCGCCGCCAGCAGGTCGCGCTCCGTTTGTTCGAGGCGCTCGCGCAAGTCGGTCGGCAACAACGGCTGTTTGCGTGTCGTTGCAGGAGCCGGCTGGCCGCCCGTCTTCGGCGCCGGCAGTTTGAACGGCGAGTCGAACGGGTCGAACGCGATGTCTGCGATCGGTTGCTCGGGATCTGAGGAGCGATAGACGGAACGCTCGACCGTATTCTTCAATTCACGCACATTGCCGGGCCAGTCGTTGCGCAGCAGCGCCGACGATGCCTTCGCCTTGAAGCCAGGGAAGTAGGACCACCTGAGCTCCGCAGCCATGTTGATTGCAAATGCGTTTGCGAGCGGCATGATGTCTTCAATGCGTTCCCTGAGTGGTGGCACCGTAACGACGTCGAAGGCAAGACGATCGAGCAGGTCACTGCGAAACTCGCCTTGTGCCACGAGCGACCGCAAGTCCGCGTTCGTGGAACCCACGATTCGCACGTCCACGCGCAACGTGTCGCTTCCGCCGACACGCTGCAGCTCGCCGTACTCGATAACCCTGAGGATCTTCTCCTGCATGCGCAGCGAAATGGTTGCCAGTTCGTCCAGCACCAGCGTGCCGCCATCGGCGCGTTCGAAATGGCCCGTGTGCGCCCGCGCAGCGCCGGTGAACGCACCGGCTTCGTGGCCAAAGAGCTCCGACTCCAGAATGGACTCCGTGAGCGCCGCGCAATTGACCTTGACCAGTCGCTGTTCCCAACGCCCGGAGAGGAAGTGCAGCCGCGATGCGATGAGCTCCTTGCCCGTGCCGCGCTCGCCCACGACCAGCACCGGCTTCGATAGCGCGGCTGCCCGCGACACGTGCTCGAGCATCTCGACGAAGGCAGGTGCCTCGCCGATGATCTGCTGAACCACGGAATCCTGCGGCATTGGCAGAAAATACCAAAATATGACAAAAAAACCCAATTATTAGCGAAAAATACCAAAATCGAACAACCCGCGAATCTCAGATCTTCGGAAAAAGTTCAGGTAAAACATATATTTATGATTTTCGGCGCGAGTTGGCACGGATGCTGCAGTTATGTTTACGAACACTTAGCCAACAAGAGGACAGATTCATGGGTATTTTCACGAGATTCTCAGACATCGTGAATTCCAACATCAACGCGATTCTCGACAAGGCGGAGGATCCCGAGAAGATCGTTCGCCTGATGATCCAGGAGATGGAGGACACGCTGGTCGAGGTTCGCTCCGCGGCGGCCCGCTCGATTGCCGACAAGAAAGACCTGAACCGCAAGCTCGAGTCGCTGGAGCGCGAGGTCAGGGACTGGGACGACAAGGCCGAGCTGGCCATGCGCAAGGGTCGCGAGGACCTTGCCAAGGCGGCGCTGGTCGAGAAGTCTCGCGTTACGGCCGCCGTCGACGCACTGAAAGAGGATTACGAGGCGGTCGACGAGGGACTTGCCAAGCTCAACGAGGATATCGCGAAGCTCGAAGCAAAGCTCGAGGACGCCAAGGCGCGTCAGAAGGCATTGCTCGCAAGGCACAAGACTGCCAGCAGTCGTCTGGCCGCGCGCAAGAAGATCCACGACTACAAGATCGACGATGCGATGATCCGCTTCGAGCAGTACACGCGGCGAATCGACGATGTCGAGGGCAGGGTCGAGGCATACGATCTCGGTTTGCCGAAAGACCTGAACCACGAATTTGCGAGCCTTGAAGCCGAAGAGGCGGTCAACAAGGAACTCGACGAACTCAAGAAGCGCGTCGCGGGCGACCAAGACCGCACAGGAACGGAGTAACCAGCATTGAGCCAGATAGGAGCCGTAGCATTAATCCTGTTCGTCGTCGTAGCGTTGCCGCTGTATATCGTCCTGCACTTCATCACCAAGTGGAAAGAAACCAGGGAGATATCGCGGGACGACGAACAGCTGCTCGAGGACCTTTGGCAGCTGTCGCAGCGCTTCGAAGACCGACTTGAAACACTGGAGAAGATACTCGATGACGATTTACCCGGTTGGAGGAAACAACGATGACTAGACCTCGCTGGAATATCGAAGACCTGTCACTGCGCGGTTTCTACCGGGATCGCGAAAACGGTTGGATATTCGGCGTCTGTGCCGGAATCGCCGACCGCTTCAACTTCAACGTGGTCATGATCAGGTTCATCGCGGTCGTCTGCCTGCTGATGTTCTTCTGGTTGACAGTCGCGCTGTACCTCTTTGCGACCTTGCTGATTCGCGAGAAACCGCTGATTTACTCAGGAAGGCGCAGCGAGAACGAATTCTGGCGTCGTGACCACTGGAGTCGCCGATGAGCGAACAGGCACCAGTATCCGACAGGCGCTTCTACCGTGATGCCGATCGCGCTGTGCTCGGAGGCGTATGCGCAGGATTAGCCGACTACTTCGGCTTCAATCTCAGGGTGACGCGCTTCCTCGCATTCATCGCCTTCCTAATGGCGATGCCGATGGCCGTGGTAACGTACCTGGGTATCGTGCTGCTCGTGCCGGCCAGATCGCTGAGGGCACGTGGACGGAGTGTGGACCCGGAATTCAAGCGCGCATTGCGTGCGTCGCCGCAGCAGACCATGAGCGACGTGCGGCGACGATTCCAGATGTTGGACCGGCGCCTCGCGCGGCTCGAAAAGTACATCACGTCGTCGCGCTATCAACTTGACCAGGAATTCAGGAAACTTTGATGAACAACCTATTTTTCGTCGTAATGATCGTGGCCATTGTGTTTACGGCCGGTACCATTCAGCAGTATTTCAAGCTGCAGCGGGAAAAGCAGGAATACGGCGGCAACCTGGATGAGTTCGACCAGCGAGTCGCCGAACTCGAGGAACGTATCCGCGTTCTGGAGCGTATCGTCACCGAAAACAAGTACGACCTGAAGCAGGAAATCAACCGCCTGTAGTCTTCCGGAGCTGCAAAAGAAAACGCCCGTCATGGACGGGCGTTTCTCGTTTCAATCCGTGGGTAAGTCAGGGACTATTGCGCTTTCGCCTTGTAGTCACGTACGGCTTCGTTGAAGCGAGCGACGACGAGCTCTTCCTCCTCGACCGACGCATTGTATTTCTTGTTGAGCGCAACGCGCAGATTGTTGACCTCATCCTCACTGGGATCCTGCAGCTCCGAGATCTTCGTATTGCCCTCGGTGTCGATGCACTCGCGATAGCTGACCATTTCGCTCTGGTAAGCCTTGACGGCCCTGCTGGCCGCGACCATCTCATCCTTGCTTGCAGTTCCTCCTGCCGGAATCTCGGGCTTCTGAGGATAGTCGCAGGCAAAGGCCAGGGGCGCTGCAACCAGCAGCAGTGCCGCGGCAATCAGGTTTCCGGTTCTTTTCATCGAATCGTCTCAGTTACCAAAAGGTCGGGGTATTTAATCACTTCAGTCGGTACGAGTGAAGCAGCGGAATTAAGGCCAAAAAAGTCAATGGCTTGCAGTGGCGACATTATTCTGTATGTGCAACCTGAACCGAACCTGAACGCGCAGATTATGCAAACAGCGCACGATACTGATCCGTACCCTCCGCCTGCGCCAGCAACAGTTCCAGGTAGTTATCGGAGCTCATTGGATCGCCGAACAACAGGCCCTGGGCATAGGTGCAGCCGAGCTTCTGGAGGAAGTTCAGCTGCGCCTCGTCCTCAACGCCTTCGGCGACGACGTCCATGTTGAGATTTCGTCCCATCTGCACGACCGTGTCGACGATGGTTGCATCGTCCGGATTCGTCACGATATCGCGAACGAAGGAGCGATCGATTTTCAGGGTGCTGATCGGGAATTGTTGCAGGGCGCTCAGCGATGAATAGCCGGTGCCGAAATCGTCGATGGCAAGGTGCAGGCCGAGCGCATACAGCTGGTCGAGAAGCTTGATCGTCCGATCCGGATTCTCCATCAGCGTCGTCTCCGTGATCTCCAGCTCCAGGCTCGTCGGCGACACTTCATAACTTCGCAGGATCGAGTGAATGCGATGGATGAAGTTGCGCTGCCTGAGCTGCTTGAGTGACAGGTTGACGGACACGCGTCCCGGAGACGACACCGAGCGCTGCCAGTAGCGGAAGTCTTCACACACCTTGTCGAGCACCCACTCACCGATTTCGATGATCAGGTTGGTTTCCTCGGCGATCGGGATGAAATCCGAAGGTAGAATCAGACCACGTTCTGGCAGCTCCCAGCGCACCAACGCTTCGGCGCCAAAGACCTCACCGGTTTCGAGATTGTACTTCGGCTGGTAGTGGACCAGCAGCTCGTCGCGTTCGAACGCGCGCTTGAGCCGCGACTTCGTCATCAATCGTTCGACGCTGGCCTCGTTCATAGCCGGGTCGTAGAAAGAGTACACGTTGCCACCGGACTTCTTGGCGTGGTAAAGCGCCGCATCGGCATTGCGAATCAGGTCGATCACGTTCGGCGCATCGTGGGGGTAGTACGCGATTCCCATACTCGCCGTCATGAACACTTCATGACCCTGCACGAAGAACGGGTCCGCAAGCTTGTCGAGCAGGCTTTGCGCGAGCTGTTTCGTCTGTTTGCGGCCCTTTCTGTCCGAGCCGAGACCATCAAGGATCACGGCGAACTCGTCACCGGCCAGACGGCCGACGACGGTGCGCCCAGGCAGGGCGGTCTTGAGTCTCTCGGCAACCGTCTCCAGCGTGGTGTCGCCGGCCAGGTGACCGAATGTGTCGTTAATCTCCTTGAAGTGATCGATGTCGACGTAGAACAGGCACAGCGGTTTCCTCGCGCGCCTCGCGCGAGCGATGGCGCGCTGTAGCAGGTGTTGGAACTGCATGCGATTGGGGATCTTCGTCAGAGCATCGATGCGCGCCAGGTAGCGGATGCGTTTCTCGGCGCGGCGCCGCTCAGTGATGTTCTGAGCCGCGTAGATGCGTTCCTCGTCATCTTCGCCCTCCGCGCCGATGACCGAACACGTGTATGACACCGGTATCGATTCGCCGAACTTCGTCTCGAAGAATGCTTCGCGCGGCAATCCGGACGGCGGTTCGCCCGTCAATGATCCGCTCTTGGTCGTATTGACGATGAAATCCAGCGACGTGCCGGCAAGTTCGTCTTCCTCGTAGCCGAGCAGGTGCGTGGTCGCTCTGTTGATTCTCCGGATCGAGCCGTCCGCCGTAGTTACAATAATCGCCTCGTTCATTCCCGAGAGAATGTTGTCGACGTAGTTGCGCGATATCGTCGTCGCCTGCAGTTCGTCGCGCATGTCATTGAAGACCGTCGCAAGCTCGGATAGCTCATCGCCGTTGGTGACGGGCAGGGGCTCGCCAAAGTCGGAATCGCGCAGCTTTTCGGCCTGCTCGCGCAGTTGTCGGATGCGCAGCACCTGGTTGCGCGCAATCAGCCAGACGACTGCCGCACAAATCAGCAGCGTCAGCAGAGTACCGGCGCCGATCCAGACGAAACTCGCGCGGCGGCTTTCCGCTTCCTTGAGGCGAAGCTGTTCTTCGAATGCCGCCGATTCCGCGCGCAGCTGATCCAGCTCGAACGCCGCGTACAGCATACCGAGCCGTTCTTCGCCGCGTTTTAGCGGAAAGGAAATAACAAGCGCGTTGTCGAACCAGCTGGCGTCCGTCAGGCGGTTCTCGATATCAGGAACACTGCCGCTGACGATCGCCGCGCCGTCGTTATCGACGAACCGGAGTCCCGACATCATCGAGTTCGTCAGCAACACACGGTTCAGCAACTGGATCGTTATGAACGAGTCGTCGGCATCGTAGCGAAGTGCGATATCGGCGGCGGCCGCATGCGTTTGTGCACGTGCGCGGCGCTCGTAACTCTCCGCCACGAAGCTGTTGTGCTCGGCGGACCCCTTCGCCACGATTTGCTGAGCAAGCCACCGGTATTGCAGGTAGAACATCGAGAGCATGATCACGGCGACTGCTACGCCCAACAGCGTCGCGAACAGTAAGTTCTTCGATATCTTATGCGTGATCATGTCATTGGGTGAGCGCTTGCATACGCTTCTGCTTCTTCTGTTGACATACAGGAACCCCCAGGGTGCCGGCACCGAAAGTGTAGCACCCAGTCCCCGTCGACAGGGCTTTATTTCCGATTCGGAAATTTTTTACAGGTCGCCGCCAGCGGGCTAGTTGCCTTGCTGGCGCTTCTCGACAAACTCGGTCGGAGCATCCTGTGTGGTCGTCTTCATCACACCCTCGACGATCGCACCCTCGGCGACGGCGATAGCCTCGCCGCTCACGGTGCCGGTGATCTTGGCGCTGTCGGTAATCTCTACACGACCCGCTGCGACGATATCGCCCTCGACATGGCCGGCCACGATAACGTTGCCCGCCTTGATCGTTCCGCGCCAGAAGCCGTTCTTCGCCAGCGTTACAGTGCCTTCGAGATCGCAATCCCCGTCGATTTCGCCGTTGATCATGAAATCGCCGTTTCCTGTCAGCAGGCCGGTGATCTTGCAGCCTTCGTTGATCAGCGTTGCGGGACCAGCGGAGCGGTCGCGCATGCGGCGCAGGCGGGATTCGTTCATCAGGCTGGGGCTCCGTACGGCGGAAATAGAGCCGGCATAGTACCTGCGTCAGCCGGGCGTGCCTACCTGTTCGACCCCGCTCTATTCGATGTAGCCGTAGCCTATGGTCTCGATCTCGACGAGTACGCCGCCTTCGAACAGCAGGCGTCGCATGAGTTTGCGCGGACCAAAGTTGTACGTGAATTCGGTAATGATCACCTCGGTCATGAAATGTCCGAAACCGGGACCGCGGTACACCGAATCGCCGGGCGAGCGGTGATGGACGAAGGGTACCTGGACGCCGCGAACCGCGCGGCCGATGAAGCGTCTCGTCGTCGGCTCGCCACAGGCACGGATGACCTGGGTCTCGTGCATTCCGTCGCGAACGACCTTGTTGCCGCAGCGGAACGCGTGCGCGTTGCCGCTGGCCAGCACCAGGGCGATGATGCTCGCGACCAGCAGCGCAAATTTGGGGCTCAGCACTCGCATCGAATACATACTCACCCTTTTCGACATAAAAGGCCAACAATCGTTCGTCCGGAACTGATCGCGCGGCCTCAACGCGCTTATGGTAAAAGAAGCCCGATGAGTAAGGGTTTCGACGAACGCCTGGCTGCGCTGGCGACATTGCCGGGTGCCCCGCTAGCGGGCGGCTTGAGAGGAGTGGAGAAAGAATGTCTGCGCGTCGATCCGGATGGCAACTTGTCGATGCAGCCGCACCCGCCGGGACTGGGGTCGGCACTGACGAACCACTACATCACCACCGACTACTCGGAGGCGCTGCTCGAGTTTGTAACGCCCGCGTTTGAAACGACCTGGGAGGCGCTGGCCTGCCTTTGCGATATCCACCAGTACACCTACGGGCAACTCGGCGACGAGTTGCTGTGGGCTTCGAGCATGCCGTGCCTGATTCCGGATGATGCCGCCATCCCGCTGGCGCGCTACGGCGATTCGAATGTCGGCCGGATGAAGACAATCTATCGGCGTGGCCTCGGCTATCGCTACGGACGGTCGATGCAGACCATCGCCGGAGTACATTTCAACTATTCGTTGCCCGCGACATTCTGGGCGCGCTATAGGGACATCGTCTGCGTCGATTGCGACGAAGACAGCGTGCGCTCGTCGCAATACCTCGGTCTGATACGCAATTTTCGCCGTATGGGATGGCTCGTGCTGTACCTGTTCGGGTCGTCGCCGGCCGTTTGCAAGTCGTTCGCGGGCGGCGCCGATCTCGGCATGCCGACGCTCAATGAGAGTACCTGGTATGAACCCTGGGGCACGTCACTGCGCATGAGCGACCTGGGCTACAGCAATCAAAACCAGGCTCGCATCGACATCTCGCTCAACAGTCTCGATCAGTACGTAGACGATCTGACGGCGGCGATCAACACGCCGGAGCCCTCCTACGAAGCAATCGGCGTCAGGGTCGACGGTGAGTGGCGGCAGCTGAATGCCAACCTGCTGCAAATCGAGAACGAGTACTACAGCCCGATCCGGCCGAAGCGAGTAGCCCGGTCCGGCGAGCGGCCGACCATAGCGCTCAGCCGCGGCGGCGTCGAATACGTCGAGATCCGTTCACTCGACATCAATATGTTCGATCCTGCCGGCGTCAATCAGAATACGATGCGTTTCATGGAAGCGTTCCTCGTTTACTGCCTGATCGAGGACAGCCCGCTTTTCGACGAACGTGCTTTCGAAGAAGCGAAACGCAACCATGCGGCAGCCGCCAAGCGCGGACGCGATCCGGATTTCCGGCTCCATCGCAACGGCGGCGAGGTTCGCCTTCGGGACTGGGCGTCCGAGATTCTCGGCAAGGTTGGCTCCGTCGCCGCGCTGATCGACCGCGAGACGGAGTCGGACAGCTACGTGCAAGCCGTGCACAGGATGCAGGCCAGGGTCGAGGATCCGGAACGCACGCCATCGGCGCGCGTGCTTGCCGAGCTTCGTGATGCCGACTGCGGTTTCTTCGAGCTCGCGCTCGACGTGGCCAGGCGGCATCGCGACTACTTTGCACAGATTGCGCCGATGAGCGAGGCGCGTCGGCAGAAACTCGAGCGGGAAGCCACGGATTCGTTGCAGAGGCAGGCGGAAATCGAAGCAGCTGACGCAATCAGCCTCGACGAATACCTGCAGCATTACTTCGAAGGTGACTGACCGCACGGGTCAGTCGGGCAGCGGCGTGCCGTTGCGCCACGCGTAGTCCCGATGCAGGGCCTGCAGGCGACGTGTCAGTTCGCCGACTGTTCCGTCACCGATAACGCGTCCGTCGGCCTGGAGGACTGGGGTCAGCTCTCCCATCGTGCCGGACGTGAAAACCTCGTTCGCCGTATAAAGCTCGGTCAGCGAGAGATTTCGTTCGTCGGCAGGTATGCCCTCGCTCCGGCAGATGTCGAGAATCATCCGGCGCGTCAGCCCGGGCAGGCAGGCATCGGCGTGCGGTGTCAGCACGGTGCCCGCCCGGACGAGAAACAGGTTCGTGTCGTTAGTTTCCGAGACGAAGCCGTTGAGATCCAGCATGATCGCGCTATCGACGCCGGCGACATTGGCTTCGATCGACGCGAGGATATTGTTCAGCAGGTTGTTGTGGTGGATCTTCGAGTCGAGGCAGGACGGCGTATTCCTCCGCGTGGACGCCGTAACCACCCGTATGCCGTCGTCGGAATAGACCGGCGGTTTCCATTCGGCAAGAACGATCAGCGTGCAGCCTGACTGGTTGAATCGCGGGTTCATGCCCGATGTGACCTTTTCGCCACGGGTCAACGTGAGGCGTATGTGCGCGTCGTCTCGCATTCCGTTCGCGGCTAGCGTCTCGAAGACCGCGTCGCGAATGCTTGTCTTGTTCGGCACGTTCTCGAATGCCAGCGCTTTGGCCGAGTCTTGCAAGCGGTCGAGGTGCGCGTCCAGTTCAGCGATGCGTCCATTGTAAACGCGCAGGCCCTCCCAGACCGCGTCACCGCCCTGTACGACGCTGTCGAAGACCGATACGCGAGCGTCCGCCCGTGGTTTGAGTTCACCACCGACGTGGACGACGATATCGGCATTGCGCGGATCAAGCTCGTTCAATGGGGCCTCCCTCGTGACGTCCCCGAATAGCTCTCGCGTAGAGATTCTCGTACCAGGGCCGGCAATCCTCGAGCAATGCTTCAAGCGGCTCCGGGAATCCGGTCTTGGCGACGT
>JAAUXY010022441.1_pt1 | contig 15886 bp, 10 predicted proteins | sample 7278121 | NCBI WGS metagenome assembly JAAUXY01 (sample SAMN14350117, study PRJNA611818) | marine sediment metagenome | isolation source: surface marine sediment (1.8m) | place: French Polynesia: Moorea | collected 2018-08 | reverse complement strand
TATCTAAGGTGCTGATTCCAAGTGGTTTGCGGTTCCGACGAGGCCGCGCTCAAACACGGCTCAGCGCCGTCCTCGGGGATCCGGACGCCGCTCCAGAGCCGAGAGAGCGCGTTTCTGGATGAGATCTAGCTAGTCGCGCCGGATCACCGGACCATGGCTCGAATGAGCTGAAAGCTCTTCATCCGCTGGTCCTCGATCTCGCTGAAGTAGGAATCGGTTCGCAAGACGACCTCCACCACCTCACCCGGCGCCTCGATCGAGGCGGTGAGGACGTAGCGGTCCCCCTCGCCGGGTTCACGATACTCGAAGGTCTCGGCGAGTTGCCCGTTGAGGAACATCCGGATCCGGAAAGGAAACAGTTCGGGGCGCGGTGGGATGCGGATTTCAACGGTGACGTGAGCATCTTCCCGGGGTTTCTCGTGCCGTAGCAAAAAGCCTGAACGTATCGAGGCCCAGGGGGCAACTTTGCCGGCGTCGGGACCGATGACATCCGGCAAGATTCCCCCCAGGAAGGCCATGGTCTGCCTCTCTTTGAGAGGGGCAAAACGGATCGACGGTCGCAGGTGGCTGTCGATGAATTTCTGGCGTTTTTGCCGCAACAGCTCGAGATCCGGCGCGGGATTGGTCTCGAGCGACAGTCGCGGGTCCAGCGGCGGCAGGTCTGCCCGCGGGACATCGAGCCATCCCAGCCGGTCGAGCATGTGAATGTAGTGGTTGGCAAAAATTCCATGACCGCGCCGGTTGGGATGGCCGTTGTGAGGCAACCGCGTCTCTTTGCTACGGAAGTAGCTGGTCACGATGAAAGGCGTCGCTGGCCCATACTCCGAGTAGAAGCGCTTGTAGGTTTCCACGAAATAAACCGATTTGGCGTTGTTTCGCAGCGAAACGGAATTGAGAATCTTGCCCCCCCGGCGCATCTGCACCTCGGACAGGCGGCGCAGGGCCAGCATGGCTTTGCGCCACCGGTCTCGTGCTTCCGGGCCGATCTCGGTGGAAAGCGCCGTCTGGCGCGCCATGCCGAACATCGCCCCGGCACGATCAGAAAATGTCGCCGAACCCCAATCACGGTGCTCGGGGCTGAACCCCTGGGTGGTGGCGCCGGTGCCGGTGACTCCTTGATTGTCGGTAATGTCGTTGCCGACCGTCAGCACCAGGATGATGTCGGGCTCATACGCAGAGATCCGGGCGCTGAGATAGGCGGCCTCCTGGACGGCCGTCCAACCCCCGAGCCCGACGGCATAGGTCTCGATCGTCTTGCCTCCGGCCGTGATCCCTCGGTCGCGATAGAAGCTCTCGATCTGATCGCAGAACCGATCCTCCTCGAGCCCCCCTTGCCCGAAAACCATGGAGTCCCCGAGGCAAACGATGCGAAACACGTCCGGTGCCTTCTTGGTGAAGGGTCTCGAGCTACGAAGTCCGGCGTTGTTGGTTCGAACCTCGGCTTGCACGTGGGTCACCACGAGATCGCGTTTGGCCAAGCGAGCTACCAGGGGGTCCGGCACGACCTCCCAGATGTCACTGCCGACATCGACGATCTGCCGATAGATGGCATCGCGTTCCTCCTGGGTCAAGGTGAGCATCACAGCCTGCACCAACTGATCGTGCAGTGCTTCTTTGAACCGAGGCAGAAAAAGACCGACCAACAGAGCAAAGACGGCAACCACGATCAGGCCCGTCAAGATCGCGAAGACGGGTTTCTTCTTCATCGGGTCCCGCTCGATGGTTCTAACAGCCCGTCTACCGCAATTCGCGAGTCAGCCACTCCCGGCGATAAGTTTCGTGCGCCGGGGTGTCGGGAAACGACTCGTCCGGGCCGTAGGGATAACCGCTCATCGCCTGGAACGGCAGCGGCTCGAGCTGCTGGGCCTCCCAGGTGTTGCGATCGGCATCCTTGTCCCAGCCGTGGCTCTCGAGAAATAGCGATCGGCGAAAGCCCTCGGGCGGCGGCTTGAGGGCGCTGGCGTCGAAGGCGAGGGCGATCTCGTCTCCAGGCGCCAGGATCACGGAGAGATCGTCGGACTCAGCCAGCAGCTCGCGGACGTCGCCGTAGCGACTGTAGCGCCCCGGGAAAGGCAGCCAAGGCGACTCCAGGGTGACCCTCTGATAATCGAAGCTGTGCGGGGCGTTGGGCGCTTCGCGCACCATCGCCGAGAACCCGCGGTAGCGGGCCTCGGCGACCGACGGCGCCAGGCGGGCGCGGACGATCGGCTCGGGATCGGCGGGCGTCGTCGTCCAGGCGATGCGGTCCCAGTGCAGCCACAGCGAGGTGACGATGCGCAGCTTGCGGGCCCCCTCCGGCAGCTCGGGGGTATCGACCACCATGGTCTTGGTCTTGCCCGCCGGATGCCCCATGCTGGGCATCAGCGGCTGCCAGCCGTCCGCCGTCTCGACTTCCAGACGCGGTGCCAGATAGGGCAGATCGTCGCGCTGCGCCACCGCCAGATTGAGGCTGGCGTCGGCCGGAAAGATCCAGCCGTCGAGATGCAGGCGCACCGGTTTCCCCGGCGCCTCGCCGAGGTCGAGGGTGAAGGTCCAGGGCTCCGACGCGCCCTGGTAGCGGCTCTGAGAGTAGCCGTCGGCGTAGATATCGTCGCGTTCGCGCACGATGGCGGTGACGTCGCGACCCTGGCCGTCCCAGGCAGCGACCACCGGACGCAGCTCCCGGCTGGCGAGCACCCGTGCGGACAGCGGCTCTTCAGGCCGCGCCTGCCCGGGGACGATTCGCAGGCTGCTCGCGACCTCGACCTCCGCCGGGTGATCGACCACCCACAGCCGAACGTAATCGAAGTAGGCCGCCTCCCACAGCTCCTCGGTGATCCGCAGCCGATAGCTGCCTTCGTCGTCCGGCGCCGCGGTGAGACGCACCAGCTCCCGCGGGTCGCTCGACGCCCAGGCTCCCGGCGCCACCGGCAACCCCAGGGGGGCACCCCAGAGCAGATCGGTGATGAATACCATCTCGTGGCCGTCCCAGGCATAGAGAAACGGGCAGCTGCCCTTGAGCAACTGCTCCTCGACCACACGCTGGTTGCCCTCGAGCTGAACTCGGTTCTGAGGGACGCCGTTGGTCCACACCACCCGCAGTACGTCGGCCGCGCTCTGGGATCCGAGACCGATATGGACGAGGTCACCGGCGGCTTCAAGGAACTGATAAGCGCGCCCGGCGGTCACCTCGATCACCGAGCCGACACCGTGAAAGTTGTTCTTGCTATTGCCCTTGTCGAGGCCGCGCAGACGCACCGCTAGCCAGCGGTTGCGGTTGCCGCCGCGGTTTTCGAGCCAGTGCAGACCCTGGGCACCGGCGACGGCGAGGTCGAGATCGCCGTCGACGTCGAGGTCGACGGCCACCACCGCCGACGCCGACGTCGGCCCGTCGGACACCGTCGCGGGAGCGAAGCTCGGATCGTCGCCACCCTGCTGAGCCAGCACGTGAACGCCGTCATCCGCCGCCACCGCCAGATCGAAGCGGCCATCGTTGTCGGCATCGAAAGCGTGGAGCGATGAAATCTCGGCATCGACGGCCAGGCCGGTGAGCTGCCAGTCGGAGAATCGCACCTCGCCCCCGGCGCGTCGACCCGCCTCCCCCTGCCGAGGCCCGCCGGAGATCCCGGACATCGTGTTGTGCCAGGCGCTGAGACCTTGGCCACCGCCGACCAGATCAGGCAGGCCGTCGTTGTCCAGATCGGCGCTGACCACGGTGGTGAGCGCGCTCGAGGGCTCCAGACCGGCACGCGCGCTCGAGTCGACGAACCGGCCCTGGCGCAGGTTGTCGGCCCAGGTCAGGCCGCGGGCGTGGGCGATCACCAGATCGAGATCGCCGTCGCGGTCCACATCGCTGGCCGCGAGTGCCCGTGCCCCTTCCACCGCCAGCCGGGGCAGAGACTTGACGCCGACCCGCTCGAGAGGCCCTTCGAGGCTGTTGCGATAGAGATCGGCCGGCGCGGAGGCGCCGCCCGCCAGCACCAGGTCGAGATCGCCCTCGATGTCGAAATCGATCACCGTGGCGGTAGCAGCGCCTGCTTCGGAGAGACCCAGGGCATCCGGCGCGGCGCTGAAGCTGCCGTCACCGGCGCCGAGCCACGCCGCGCCGCCCTCAGGGCCGAAGGCGATGAGGTCGAGCAGGCCGTCGTTGTTGAGGTCAGCGGCCAGGAGCTCGCCGAGGCCCGGGGCCGGATACTCGGCGGAGACTTTCCAGCCGCCAGCGGCGGAACGGATCTCGAGGGTGTCAGCGCTGTCTCCGGCCTCCGTCGCGCCGCCGTCGCGGATCCTCGCCAGATCGGCCTTGCCGTCGCCGTCGAAGTCGCCGGCGACCAGGGCACGGCCGGCGGTCGGCCGCTCGTCCAGGCGGCTGCCGGCGAGCTCGATGGCCAGGGGCTCGCCAAAAGTATCGACCTCGGGCTCATCGAGAAAACGATGAATCGGAATACCCTGGATACCGGTCTTGAGCTCACGCAGGCTCTCGCGATACATGGCGCTGACCTTGAGCACGTTCTCGAGCCGGATCGCCGGCACCCGTGCCTTGCTGACGTCGCCGCTCTCGAGCGCTTCGGTCACCATTTGAAGCGCCCGGCTGGCGATCGGATCCACCTGCCAAAGCAGCTGCTCGACCCTGACGAAGACGCCGCTGGCCACCCTCCGATCACCGGCCGCGATCGCTCTTTGACCGAGCTGCATCAAAACCACCAGATTCTCCGGCCTGAGCCTGGCCAAACGCCGCAGCACTTCAGTGCCGACCGCCTCGGCCTCCTCCGTGCGCAGGGTTGTTGACAGGCTGTAGGCGGCGTAGAGGATCTCGAGATTCTGCGCCGCCCCGTCCGCCGCTTGTTTCATCAACGCCAGAGCGCCTTCGAGATCGCCGGTCCACTGCAGCACCTCGGACTTGATCGCCAACAGATCCGGCCGCCCCGGAGCCAGCTCGAGGGCGCGATCGATCGACGCCATCGCGGCCTCATTCTTCTGCTGACGCAGCTCGGAAATCGCCAGGTTGCCGTGGCCCAGGGGATCTTTCGGCGTGATCTCGATCAGCTGACGGTAAGCCTGTTCCGCCAGCTCCGGTTTCTCATTTTCGAGCTCGGCCAGGCCACGATTGCGCAGCTCGACAGCCTCGGGGGACACGGCGGCGCCGACAGGTAGACTCAGCAGCGCCGCGGCAAAGACGTATAGGTGGTGTCGCATGGGGCTATTTTAGCGAGTCTTCGCCTCAAACGGCGAGCCCGCATCGATGATCATGAAGCCACCTGACCGTCTCAGCACCCATCTTGAAGGCCGTTTGGAACTATGCTACCTTTTACCTCGAACCTAAAAATAGAGTCTGCGTGGTAGAGGCATGTGGAGTCTTGATGCCGTTGAGTTCGCTGTCGTTGCTCACGGTGCAATGGCCTATCGACCCTGGACATTCTTCTGACCCGAGGCTCCAGTCCAAGCACTGCCTCGTCGCCTATGGCTATGGCCTCTGGGGTGAGCTACCCCGGAAGATGGATGGATCATAATATGCTGTACCCCAGGACTCAAAACTCCCGATCTCATTTGGCAACATGGATTCTCCTGGCATCGGCTTTTCTTCAGACTTGTGCTGACTCTGGACTGCCGCCTAAGAAGCAAGCACCGAAGCAGCAAGCGCCGCCTCGCTTCTTTGACGAGGAATCACCCGAAGTGAAGCTCCGTAAGCTTTGCGGCACGAGTCGTAGCGCTATCGCAATAGCACCCGGAGAAGGTTGGACCACTTCGATAGAGGTGCCGGCGAATGCCAGCTTGCAGCTGGCATTCGGCCTGGCCTGCGCTAGTGGAGAGCGATGCCGCGGCTCCCGCAGATTCCGAGTTGAAACGCAACAGAGCGACTATCCAGCCGAGACTCTCACAGAGAAAACTCTTACCAAGAAAGCAGGCGATCAATGCTGGCAAACAGAACACATCGATCTCGACCACCTCGCAGGTAAGAACGTCAATCTTGTTTTTTCCATAGCCGCGGACGTTGCTATTAAGGAGAGTAAGGAGCCACCACCCCAACCTATCTCTTTGCTGGCCGAGCCGCTCTGGATTCTGGATACCTCACAATCCGGCTATAATGTTCTACTGATCTCGATCGACACTCTGCGAGCCGATCGCCTCGGAAGCTACGGATACCATCGCGAGACCAGCCCAAGGCTTGATGAATTCGCCGCGGACGCCGTTCGCTTCAACTCGGCGATCAGTCAGTCTCCTTGGACTCTCCCTTCCCACGTGTCCCTTTTTACTTCACTTTATCCATCCGCACATCGGCAGAACCAAACCTGGCACAAGCGCGATCTCTCATGGCGACGTGCGATGCTCGCAGGCCAACAAAGCAAACTCCCGACCCTGGCACAAGTCCTTCGTCGCAATGGATACCGAACGTTGGCGCTCACCAGTGGCGGGCCCTTGGCCGCACAGTTCGGTTTCGCCGATGGGTTCGACATTTATCAGGAAGGTGCACGCCACCTAAATCAGAAAATATGGAAACGCCTGACAAGCACCCTCGACGAATTCGAAACCACTCCTTTCATGCTATTCTTTCACACGTTTGAAGTCCACGCACCCTATACACGGACGGAAATGTTAGAAGATTCTGTGTCGAAGACGGATGCAGAGCGCCTCCGGCGCTTAATTCGCTCCGATCATAAGAGTCTGGCGAAAGGCCAGTATCTAAAAAAACTCGGACTTTTCAACAAAGAAGTGTGTTCGGAGCTCTATGACGGCGGGATTCGCTATGCCGATGCATTCATCGGAAGGTTTTTAGACGAGCTCAAACGGCGCAACCTCTACGACCGGACGCTCATCGTGGTCACCAGCGATCATGGCGAAGAGTTTGCCGAGCACAGCGATAGATTCCATAATGCCCACGGTAATACCGTGTATGAAGAGCAGATCCGTGTACCTCTTATCATGCGGATGCCAGGATCGTCGACAGCAGGGACCGTGATCGAGCAACCGGTCGAGCTCATCGACGTCGCGCCAACGATCCTCGCTCTTCTTGGCCTTTCGGCGCCGGCATCGATGAGTGGCCGCAATCTCGAAGACCTGATGAAAGGCATCGAAACAGATGGCGAGGGCTGGACTTTCTCCGAGGCGAGCCTCTTAGCGCATCGGGAATGGAAGGCGATTCGAAACTCTCGATACAAATATATTACCGTCTTTGAAATCGACACCGAAGTTGGCAGGAACGGACCTTTGAGCACCCCTGTTGCCGAGAAAATTTTCGACCTTGAAAGAGATCCGAGTGAACGCCGAAACCTCTACGGTGAGAATCCGGAGCTTCTTCGTTCAATGCGACGGCGACTCCTCAGTACTCTCGATGAAATCGAGAAAGTAGCCGTCGTTGAGCCGAGTATCGAGCAAACCGGCCGGCCGGTATCGGACGCATCGGAAGAGGAGATACGGAATCAGTTGCGTGCTCTCGGCTACCTCGATTAAGACGCCGAACTACACGGTTGCGCATGCAGCTCAGCGGCCTTAGGGAACCGCGGGTCCGTCGACAGGCCGAGGATGCCTATCTCGCGGCCCGGGTGGTGTTGGAAAGTCGGGCGCCCGACGCAGGGTCCGACAAGGTGCCTGGCCAAGGCGGAAGCTCGAAGAAATAATGAACCCTCGAAAGGTAGAAGCCTCATGATCGACATCGCCGGCGAAGTGCTCGCCGCTTTCGAGCGCATCCGTCCATACGTCCGCGAGACCCCGATCGAGGAATCCCCGGCGCTCTCCCGGGTGGCGGGGGCCCGGGTCTTCTTGAAGCTCGAAAACCTTCAGATCACCGGCTCGTTCAAGTTACGCGGCGGCATCAACAAACTGCTGACGCTGAGCGATGAGGAGCGGCGCCGGGGCGTGGTGGCGGCGTCGTCGGGCAACCACGGTGCCGCGGTCTCTCACGGCGCAAGAATCCTGGACACGCGAGCTATCGTTTACGTGCCCGAGAGCGCGTCGGCTACCAAGATCGAAGCGATCGAGGCTCTCGGCGCCGAGATCCGCAAAGTTCCAGGGGACGGTGTGCTCGCCGAGGTCGCGGCCCGAGAATTCGCCGATGAGCAGGGGCTGACCTACCTTTCGCCCTACAACGACGCCCGGGTCGTCGGCGGCCAGGGGACGATCGGCGTCGAGCTCGCCCACCAGCTCGAGACCCTCGACGCGGTCTACGTCGCCCTCGGCGGTGGCGGCCTGATCTCGGGCATCGCCGGCTACCTCAAGTCACTCGACCCCGACGTCGAGATCATCGCCTGCTCGCCCGCCAACTCCTCGGTGATGGCCGATTCGGTACGCGCCGGCCGTATCCTCGACCAGGAATCCTTGCCCACCCTCTCCGACGGCACCGCCGGCGGCGTCGAGGCCGGCGCCATCACCTTTGCGCTCTGCCGCGCTCTGGTCGACCGATACCTCGAAGTCTCGGAGGCGGAAATCGAGGACGCCATGCGCCTCGTCATCGGCCGTCACCACACTCTGATCGAGGGCGCCGCCGCCGTCCCGGTCGCCGCCCTATTGAAGGACGCAGATCGGCTGGCGGGCCGCACCGCCGTCGTCGTCCTCTGCGGCGCCAACATCGCGCTCGAAACCCTACGAAAAGTGCTCTGAATCGATGCGCGGTGGTCAAGGCCAGTCCGGATACACGATCTCCATCGAGCCGCCGCGCCAATAATCGTCGTAAAAGGCCTGGTCGCAGACCTTGATCGGCTCGCCGTAGGTCTCCTCAAAATGCCGACCCCAGTGGGGTCGGCGGCCGTCGATGTCGTCGAAGCCGTACTCCTCGGCCAGATCCCAGGAGCTCCAGACCTGCCCCGACTTCTCAGCGATGTCCGGATCCGCTGATAGGGCCGCGATCGCCCGGCCGACGAAGAAGGGCGTCTCCGAGGCGATGAAGTTAGCATCTTTCTCCGCGCCCTCACGACAGTTCTCCTCGGTGACGCCGAAGTGCTCGAGCATCGTCTCAGAGCGCAGGAAACCGGGAGTTACCGCGACCGCGGCGACGTTTCTGCGCCGCAACTCGGTCGCCTGGCTAAACGCTAGCCTGATGACGGCGGTCTTGACCAGGTCGTAGAAGAGGTTTCCGCGATAGCCGTACGAATTGCCGTCGGTGATCTCGAAGATGACTCCGGGAGGTGAATCCCTGGCGCGAACCGAACCGTCTTTCCCGAGCATCAGAGGCACACCGTGGCGGCTGGTGATGATGTGGGAATGGACGGCGCGCTCGATCATTCGAAAACCCTTGTCGAGCTCGAGCTGCCAGAAAGGCACCCCCCACTCGGTCAGCTGATCGCCACCCCAGACGTCGTTGACCAGCAGGTCGAGGCGGCCGGCTTCGGCTCGAATCCGGGCGAAGAGCGCCTCGACTTGGGTTTCGTCGGTGTGGTCGACCTGCACCGCGACGCCGCGACCGCCGCGGGCGGTCACCATCTCCGCGGTCTCTTCGATGGTCTCCGGACGATCGCCGGTCGCGGGGCGACCGCGAACGCTGCGCCCCGTGCAGTAGACCGTCGCCCCGGCCTCGCCGAGCATGCAGGCGATGCCGCGACCGGCACCGCGCGTCGCGCCGGCCACCACCGCGATTCTGCCTTCGAGAGTGGTCATGTCTTGTTCCTTCTCTTTTTTGGCTTCGCCCTCTCTTGCAGATTGGCTTTGCGCCAGGCCTCGACCTCGCCTGGTGGCATGACGTTGTTGGCGTCGGCCCAGAGCTGGTACTTCTCAACCAGGGCGTGCAGCTTTTCCGGATGTTTTGCCGCCAGGTCGACCGTCTCGGCCGGATCTGCCTGTAGGTCGTAGAGTCGGGACCTGCCGCCATCGTCCAGGAGATACTTCCAGCGACCGTCTTCGATCGCGGCCTGCTGACTGTAGAGCTCCCAGAACAGCATCTCGTGCCCTTCGAAGGGCTTGCCTTCGATCACCGGCACCAGGCTCTTGCCATCGAGCCGCTGCCCCTCGGGCACGGGTGCTCCGGCAAGCTCGAGGAAGGTCGGCATCAGGTCGATCACGTGGCCGGGCCGACGCTCGATGCGCCCGGGCCTGAGAATGCCGTCGGGCCAATGGAGGATCAGGTGGGTGGAGGTGCCCCCTTCGGTCAAGAAACGCTTCGCGCCGGTCAGGGGCGCGGCCCCAACCTGGGCGTGGAAGCCATCCGGGCCGTTGTCCGAGAGATAGACGATGAGGGTGTTGTCCAGCTCCCCGAGATCGCGCAGCGCCTCGACGATCCTGCCGACCCCTTCGTCCACCACGCTCGACATGGCTGCGATCGTTCGCATCTGGCGGATCGCCCAGACTCGCCCCCGGTAACGCTGCTGATGTCCCGGAGACAGCGGCTTATAGACCCAGCGCTCGTCGATCAGACCCTCGCGCAGAAGCCCCTCGTAGCGTGACCGACGCACCGCCTCCCACACGCCTCCTTCATAGAGATGAGCCTGCTCTTCGAGGTCGGTCTCCGGCACCTCGTGCGGCGCGTGCGGCGCATTGTAGGCAACGTAGAGGAAGAACGGACGGCGGTCCCGCGCACGCGCTTCGCGCACAAACCGCACGGCATGGTCGGAGGTCGCTCGGGTGGCGTAAAAAGAGTCGCTGGCGTCATGGACGTATGGGGCGTCGTCCAGCCGGTAGTTGCCGAATTCGAAGTAGCTGGATCCACCGCCGAGCTTGCCGAAATGGCGGTCGAAACCGCGGGCCCGAGGACGGTAGGCAGAAGCCTCTTTGCGACCCCCGCCCAGGTGCCACTTCCCGGCCATCAAGGTATGGTAGCCGGCCCCGCGTAGGGCTTCAGCGACGGTGACGACATCCCTCGCCATGCGCCCCTTATAACCAGGAAACGGCGTGCGGTTGGTGCGCCCACAGAGCTCGCCGACGCCGACCCGATGGGGATACATTCCGGTCATCAGCGAGGCCCGGGTCGGGCTGCAGCGAGCGTTGGTGTAGAACTTGGAGAAACGAATGCCGCCCCGGGCCAGAGCGTCGATATTCGGCGTCGACATCTCGCCGCCATAGCACCCCGGATCCGAATACCCGGCATCGTCGGTCAAGATGACGACGATATTGGGGCGCGGAGGCCCCCCACACCCTGTCGCCGTTACCAGCAACGCGGCGGCGATCAGCGCCCGCCACATCAGCGTTCGCTCTTGAGCGCCTGCATGCGCAGGAAGAAGTCGCGCAACGACTGCCCCGGCGTAAAAACTTCGAAGAAGGCATCGAGCGATGCTGAGGTCGGCTCACGCTCGACCAGTTTGGCCCACTCCAGAAACGGCACCAGGATCGGCGACGCGTGCTCGAGCTCCAGGCGCAGGAGACGCGCGGTGACCCCGCCGGCAGCCAGGAAGCCGGACGCCTGGTAGATCTCGAAAATAAGCGAACGGTCGTAGGCTACCTGGCGCAGCTCAGCCTGCCAGCCGTGGGCGCCGCCGCCGTTGGCCAGGATGGCGTATTGCGCGCGATGATCGCGGTTGAACGGTAGTCCGACCGCGCCGACGTTGACCACCAGACCGGCGTCGGCTTCGCGTAACAGGGGCCGATGGGTGTGGGCGCAGACCAGGACGCTCTCGTCGACCGCTGCCAGGTGATCCGCGAGCTCCTCATCACCGGTCCAGGGCCCGATACCCTCACGATTGGTCTCCGGTGTGCCGTGCACTACCCGCAGGCCGGGGCGGGCGATCGAAAACGGCAGCTTCTCGAGCCAGGCGACATCGTCGTCGTCGAGCTCGGCGGCCATCCAACGGGCGGCGGCCCACTCCTCGGCCTCCAGCCACTCGTCCGGAACCTCGCGGCGACGAAAGCCGAGCAGGTAGTCCTCGTGGTTGCCGCCGATCGTCGCCCACCCCAGCTCGCGCACCCGCTTCACCACCCGGCTGCCTTCCGGCCCGCGTCCGACCAGGTCTCCGCCCACCAACACCTCGTCGACCGCCTGGCCGGCGACGTCGTCGATCACCGCTTCGAGCGCGGGCATATTGCCGTGGATGTCGGCGAGTACGGCTATTCGGGTCATGCCCGATCACTCCGTCCCATAACGATAGCCCTTACGAGCGTGTAGCTTGATTTTGTCATCGCGTGCCCGGACTTTGACCTTCTGATAACCGGCCTCGGCCGCCGGGTGCTCGCTCTGATAGCTAAGCAGATAATAGCCGGCCGTGTCCCTTGAAATCCTGCGGAGCGCCGGCAAGAAGCTATTCAGATTGCGGAAAGCCGAGCCGCCGGTGTCGAGCGCCAGCTCGATCAGAAAGCGAGCCTGAAAATGATCGATCTCGGGCGGCGCCAGATCGATCGGATAGACCGCGACGTTATGATCGTTGAGGGCATATTCCATCCACGGGTAGTAGCGTCGATCCGCCTCGGTCACCAGACCACCGGTGACCAGCTCACCGAAACCGACCGAGAACAGCAGCAGGTTCTTGCGCCCGACGATCCAGCCCGCGGCCTCGGCGACCAGGCGGATCGCGTCGTAGGGGTTGCGAGTCTGTTTGCGCAAAGCCTTGCCTTGCGGCAGGTGACGCATCAGCGATGGCGAGCCACTCGGCGGCAGGCGCCGCCCCTTGCGCCCCAGGTTCTTCTCGGGATCCCGTCTCGACGTCGCGCCCTGGATGCCGATTCGAAGCGCCTCCTGATCCTGGGTAAAGTCCTGATAGACCTTGAGTCGCAGGTCGTAGCTGACGATCGCCACCCAGTCGGACGGCAGCATGTGCTCCTCCACCCAGCGCAGACTCTCTCGCTTGGCCCGAGTCTGGCGTCGAGACAGGTAATTGCCGATCGAGCCGCCTTGCGTCTGATCGTGAAAGAAGAAGACGAAGTAGCGGCTCGAGGGGATCGCGCCGTCGCTTGCGGCGAGCAGATCGCCGCCCGGCCCGTAGCGGGTGGCGTAGAAGCTGACGCCGGTGATCTCGACCGGCTCACCATCTTCCTCGACCAGGAAGTCGTCCTTGCCGAGGCCGGTGACGATCTTGCCCTCGCGATCCACAGCGAGCACGTCGAGCAGCACTTCGGAGACTTCGACCGAGCCTTCGAAACCGGCGTCGAGGGTCTGCTCCTGAGCCGCCACCGTCCATGGAGTGGCTAGTAGGACGATCACGCATAGTGTCTCTTTGAACCAATTCATCGCTTCTCTTGGCGCCTTGCGCCGTCAGCGGCGATGATACTCGCTGCCGCCCGCACCAGCCCTCATCTGGCCAAAGATCCGCTCTTGGACAGTTCCCAATAAGCGGTTTGAGCCTCTTGCCCCTTGTTGGACAAACATCCAAGGTGCGCTGAAGGCCAAATCTCGGCCTTGGACAAGTATCCAATAATCAGCTTAGGCCTCTTGCCCCTTATTGGACAACATCCAAGGTGCGCTTAAGGCCAAATCTCGGCCTTAGACAAATATCCAATAGCCGGCTTAAGCCTCTTGCCCCTTATTGGACAAGTATCCAAGATACCAACAAGCGCAACGACATCCGCTAGCGTCGTCAATCCGTAAGAAGAGCGATTGGAGCCTATACGATGACGACAACGCACAAGCCCCGATGGTGGCCGCTGGTGGCGATCCTGATCATCGCCACAATCGCCGAGATTGTGGTCTGGAACCTCAACGCCGGCGACACTTTGCAGCAGGTGATCGCGAGCTGGACGGTGGTGCTCCCGACCGTCCTCTTGATCCTGCTCTGGTGGCTCTTCTTCTCCCGTCTTCCCTGGAAGACCCGTGGCGTCGGCATGGGACTTCTGGCACTGGCAGTGGGACTCTTCTTCACGCTCTTCCGCTTTCAGGGCGCGACCGGGGACTTCCTCCCGCGCTTCGCGTTTCGATTCTCGAAGTCGGCGGAGGAGACGGCGATGGAGTCCGCTACCTCCCGTACCGCCAGCGCTCCTGCCCGGGGCGAGCGGCTCGAGGTGACGGCAGCCGACTGGCCGGGATTTCGCGGTCCCAATCGAGACGCCATGGCACTCACCGAAGTCATCAGGACCGATTGGGAGACCAATCCGCCGCGGGTGTTGTGGCGTCAGAAGGTCGGGCCGGGATGGTCGTCGTTCGCGGTCGCCGGCGGGCTGGCGTTCACCCAGGAGCAGCGCGGCGAACACGAAACGGTCGTCGCCTATCGCGCGGAAACCGGCGAAGAGGTGTGGGTGCACAAGAACCAGGCGCGGCACGAGACCTTTCTCGGCGGCACCGGCCCGCGGGCGACGCCGGAGCTCTATGACTCACGCCTCTATGCCCTCGGCGCCACCGGCATCCTCGACTGCCTGGATCCGCTCTCAGGCCAGTTGATCTGGTCGCGGGACATCGCCGCCGACGCCGCCACCGAGCAGCTCGACTTCGGCTTCGCCGGATCGCCGCTGATCTTCGACGAGGTGGTGGTGGTCAACCCGGGTAAGAACATTCCGGAGGGAGGCGATCCGGAGATGTACGCCGGCACGCCGCCGGGGGCATTGATCGCCTACGACCGTCACAGCGGCGAGATCGTCTGGCGTACCGGCCAACGACAGGCCGGCTACGCCGCGCCGCGGCTCGAGACCATCGACGGCACGCGCCAGATCCTGCTCTACAGCGCTTTCGGCCTCGGCGGCCACGACGCGGCGACCGGCGAGGAGCTGTGGTGGTTCGAGTGGATCAATCCCTACGGGACGGCAAAGCCAACAGACCACAACAGTCCACAATGATAACCAACATTATTTGCAATACTTACGAGCTTCATCCTGTTGAGCATTGTGGGGTGCTGACGGCCTGTACTGCCCCGAGAGTGCCCCTTGAACCCCCGGCAACTCGCCGGAAAAACAGGAGGCAACCTCATGGCCAGTATCGAGAAGCGCACCACCAAAGACGGGAGAGACCGCTACCGCGCCCGGATCACGATCAGGGGACATCCGCGCGTATCAGAGACATTCACTACACGCACGGCAGCTTCGAAGTGGGCAAAACGTACCGAAGCGGACATCGTCGCCGGACGGTTTAACCCTGAACCGGAAGCTCACCGCCATACGGTGGGCGACATGATCGAGCGGTACATCGAAGAGCGACTCCCCAATCTGTCCGACAAGCATGTTGCCTCCTGCCTTACGTGGTGGGGCAGGCAGCTTGGTATGACCACCGCTCTGACTGCCGTCACACCTGCGAAGATCACCGAAGTCAAAGACCGTCTTCTCACCGGTCGCGGTGGACTGACGGGTACACCGCTGACGCCGGCAACCGTCCGCAAGTATCTGACCAAGCTCAGCGGTGCTTTTGCCGCAGCACAGAAGGACTGGCTGTGGATCACCAGTAATCCCGTACACAGCATCCGGAAGCCGCCGGATTCCAAGGGTCGTGTCCGGTTTCTGAACGACGACGAGCGCGACAGTTTGCTCTTCGCATGCAGAAAGAGCGACGAAGCGCGACTCTATCCGTTGGTCCTAACCGCCCTTTATACCGGAGCGCGGAGGACGGAGCTGTTACGGCTGCGCTGGGAGGACGTCGACCTGGAGCGCGGGTTGGCGACATTGCACCAGACCAAGAACGGCGACCGTCGTGCGCTAGTGATTACCGATCCTGTTGCGGAAGAACTTCGAAGCTGGAGCAAGGAGCGGCGGATCGCCAAGGATCTCGTCTTTCCGAGCCCCACCGGTAAGTCGACTTTTCCGTTTAGAACGTGGAAGGCTGTGCGTGAAGAAGCTGGCATTGACGACTTCCGCTTCCATGACCTTCGTCATTCATTTGCCAGCTATCTGGCCATGACCGGCGCAACATTGACGGAGATCGCCGAGGCTCTTGGCCACCGCAGCCTGTCGCAGGTGAAGCGCTACGCACATCTGACCGAAGGTCACATTCAGAGTGTGGTCGGCCGGATGGCCAAACGTTTCACGGACAGCAAATCTCCTCTCTCTGACGGGTAGGTGCAGCGGCACCGCAGTTCACTGGAAGGGTTCGATCCCCTTATTTTGGTTGATTTAGTCGTGCTCTTCGACTTTGAGCAGAACG
>JAAUXY010139369.1_pt1 | contig 15887 bp, 13 predicted proteins | sample 7278121 | NCBI WGS metagenome assembly JAAUXY01 (sample SAMN14350117, study PRJNA611818) | marine sediment metagenome | isolation source: surface marine sediment (1.8m) | place: French Polynesia: Moorea | collected 2018-08 | reverse complement strand
CTGCGTGATGGGGTCGACCGGATCAGCCAGGCAACCGTCGATCGCCGGATCATTGAAATTGACTATTACACCATGAGCCGCAAAAAAAAGACACGGCGCAAAGTGGCCCCGTATAAAATCTGGTTTTTTGACGGCGCGTTTTACCTGGTTGGAAATTGTGGGTTGCGGGAAGATATCCGGATTTTTGCCCTGGATCGGATCAAATCGTTGCGGCTGACAGATGAAACATTTGAAATGCCCGAAGATTTTAAGGTCGAAGATTTTATGCAGACCAGTTTTGGGGTGTTTCATGGCAAGCCCCAGAATGTGAGAATCCGATTTGCGGCTGAAGTTGCCGGATATATCAAAGAAAAAACCTGGCACAAAACCCAGAAAATTGAATCCCAAAATGACGGGTCGCTTATTTTTGAAGCCCGGGTGGCCGGAACCGACGAAATTAAATACTGGCTGATGAGCTGGGGGGGCAAGGCTGAGGTCCTGTCACCGAAGGGTTTGCGGGATGAAATGCGATCCGAAGCGGAAGCGATGCTGATGAAATATCAAACTTGAAGACCGGAATTTACCTGAAAGCAAATATCACCACGAAGGTCACAACGTTCAGAAAAAAAACTATAGGACTTCGTGTTCTTCGTGGTGAATATTTTTCACCCGTCCGCCCTGCAAATAATAGCGCCGCACATTTGAAATGGCCTTTGCTTTCACATGCATTACCGCATGTTTCAAGTGGCCAGTTTCTTTTTAGCCTCCTGCATCAGCTTTGCAATGGGCAGTCCTTGGGGGCATCTGCGTTCCGCCTTTGAATAATCAAGACCGATCAGACGCCTTTGAACGCCCGGCGGAATTTTATTAAATTCTTCTGCAGCCAGCGCATCGTCGCCGTAGCTGTTTGCGTACATCAGGTAGCGCATCACATCCCCTATGGGGGCTTCGCCGTCCACGCACGATTCGCAAATATCACTACATCCGGCACAGTATGCCGAGCGTGTTTCTCTGGCGTAAAGCCTCATCAATTCAGTATCCCGGCTGGACAGTTGGGTTTTGTCCAGGGCAGCCGCCACATTTGACATCAGGATGGTCATGTTCGGCATTTGGGAGCAGATACTGGCAATGTCCTGATTGAGCCACACCGCTTTAAGTTTGGCCTGGGCATCGGTGAATCCTTTTTCCAGAAATCGCCCGGCCAGCTTGAGTTCGGTTTCCGAATTGGTTCTGATCTGGCCACCGCCCTGGGTTTTCATGGCTGTCAGGCCGATGCCGGCCTTGACACAGGCATTAACTGCGCGCTGCATGTCAGTTGAATGCATCAACCGATAATTATACGTCATCATAATACCGTCTATCCAGCCCAGGTTGGCGGCACCGCGCAGACAGCCTTCCATATTGCTGTGGGTGCTGAATCCAAAGAACCGGATCTTGCCGGCAGCTTTTGCTTTTTCAGCCCAGGCCCTGGTATCTTCGCCCATTTCTTTGATACTGCTGACGCCGTGCACAAAGAACAGATCAACATAATCAGTTTGCATGCGTTCAAGGGACCGATTCAGTTCCCGGGTCATGCCATTGAGGCTCCAGGCACCGGATTTGGTCACCAGAAATATTTTCTTACGATCCTGAGGGTATTTGGCAAAATACTTGCCGAAGCCTTTTTCACTCCGGCCGCCGCCGTAACTGTGGGCGGTATCCCAGTAGGTAACGCCCCAGTTGATGGCCTGTTTGAGCATCAAATGATTCGACCCGATATCAAACATTCCCCCCAGGGAGAGAATGGAGACCTGTTCACCGGTTTTACCAAATGGGCGGTTTGGAATGGTTGCATTCGTTTCAGAAGCGTTTACCCGTCCGGTTACCGGGGCAACAACCGTGCCCACCCCGGCGATACTGGCGGTCTTTAAAAAATCTCGCCGTGTATAATTGGCTATCTTTTTTTTCATGATCAAATGCTCCTTTGTTTAATCGGGTGTCGCTAGATATAATATCCACTTCCCATTAAGCTACATTCAGATTCAGGTTTGGAATTACAAAATTAATGCGTGTCTGCGGGAGCGCGACTCATTTTCAGCGCTAACACGAATGGCGCGTTTGCCGCGCACCGGGCACTCATGCTCGCAAACTCCGCAACCAATGCACAACCCGGGATCGACATAGGGCTGTTGCAGCCGTATTTGAATCGATACCGAGGATTGGGTTGGCGGTGGCTGTTCAAAGGGGGTTTTACCGTCAATCGTCAAACTGCCGGCCGTATTGGCGGTGATTAGCCGTCTTTGCCGATCTGGACTCCCGGGTACGACACAAAAATAATCACCGGTAGCATACTGATTGGCAACCAGTGCGTCGTTTTGCAATACGATCCGGGTGGTACTTGCAGATTCGACCACCAGTGGCTGCGGGATGCGGACCGTATTGAACAACTCCCGGGTAAAGATGGCCTTGGGGCTGACCGGGCAATTTTCCTGACAGACGATGCAGGGCCGATCCATGGCCCAGGGCAAACAGCGGCCGCGATCGATAAAGGCGGTGCCGATTTTAATGGGGCCCTGTTCGGCATGCGGTCCAAGCCCCTGGCGTTCCGCCAGGCTGATGGGGCGGATCGCAGCTGTCGGGCAAAGATTGCCGCAGGCAATACAATTGTGCTGACACCCGCTGGTGCCGATTCTAAAATTGAGCACCGGCGTCCATACACCTTCCAGGCCGGCGGTCAGACCGGCCGGGTGAATCACATTGGTCGGGCAGATACGCATGCATTGCCCGCATTTAATACAGCGGGATAAAAACTGGTCTTCGGGCAGACTGCCCGGTGGACGCACCAGACGGGCATTCCAGTTGGGCCCCGGGTTGCCGCCGATTCGCAACAGCGGTATGGCAGCGGCACCGGAGACGGTGGCGGTCAAAAATTCCCGACGGGACAGGTCCGGTGAAAGGATTTCCCCACCGGCCGATGGTGCGGTATGATAGCCCATCAGACCATGATGGCAGTCGTCGATACAATTGAGGCAAAGCACACATTCCGCCATCCGAATCCGGCCGGTAGGCTGGCAGGCGCCTTCGCAGTTTTTTTCACACTGATGACAGTCGGTGCATTCTTCTCTGGATTTGCCGATGCGCCAGATGGCAAAGCGGCCCAGCACACCGAACAGCGCCCCCAGGGGACATACAAAGCGGCAGTAAAAGCGCGGGCGGATTAAATTCAGCAGCACCGCTACCACAAATAGGGTGGCGATCAGCCAGGTACCCGCATAGAGCCGCGGGTGGCTGAGGGACACCAGGGTTGTGCGGTCAAACAGCGGCAGGAGTGTTAAATTAATCGAGCGATAGACCAGCGCGATGGGGTCCAGTAACCCGATTTGAAGCGCCGCCGCCGGTCGCCAGTCGCCATAGAACAAAAAGCTGATCAAAACCCAGCCGCCGCCGACCACAAAAGCCGCGGTGATGGTCTTTTTGGCATTCAATTTTGCTTGGCGGACCGCCATAACGATGACGGCTACCAAACCCAGCGTCAGCAGCACCGCAAACTCCACCGGGATCGTGCGTGGCAGACGGATCGCATCGACGGTCAGCGCGGCGACAGCCATAATGAGCAGAAAGACCAGGATCCAGTATTTAATTGACTGGGCCGGATGGTAGCGATTGAGGGCCATTTTGACCTTAGTTTTGCGCTTACGCTGGGCCAGATAACCCACAAATTGATGAATCGTTCCAAACGGACACAGCCAGCCGCAGAAGAATCGGCCCAGAAGTATCGTTAAAACAACCGTGGCCAGACCCCACAGAAGACCGGCATAAAGCGTGCGGGTGGTCAGCAGGGTACCCAGACCCACCAGCGGGTCTAATTGGATGATCCAGTTGACCGGCCATCCGCGCAGCTGAAACCAACGCTGGCCCAAAGTGGTTGCCAGGCAAAACCACAGAAACAGGATGAAGAAAAATACCTGGCAGATGCGTCTAGTTGCTATAATATTCATTGTTGCTGTTTAATCATGCTTTGGATGTTTTACATCTTCAGGATCCAATTAAATTATAGGTTTCAGGTGTCGGGTGTCAGGTGTCAGAAAAAGATGACATCATGCAGCCCCTGAAATTGCCAATCCCATGAGGCTCTAAATCATGGCCATCATACCAGTCCCTGACACCTGAACACTGAAACTTGAAACCTGCTTTTGGCTGACACCTGAACCGCCTACGGCGGAACTTGTTTATATGGATTCCATCACCGGATTCAGTGACCTGAAATCGGCGGTTCCAAGCCCGACAGCTTCCGCTTTACGAATGAACGCAAGATCCGCGACGGTTTTATCGAGCAGCGTGGCACCGAAGGCGTCGGCGGCCACCTGATCGGTGCTGACGATCATGGTATGGGTATTTTTCAAATCCGAAAGCGAGCCGCCCGTCGGGCCGTTATGCATCATGGTGGTGGTGCCGTCCAATACCACCAGGGTCGGTCTCATCATCATGGCCAGCTCTTTGATGATCGTGTGAATATCCTGGTGGAAAATATTGCGGCGCCCGCCCAGCAACCCGTACCAGTTTTTCATAATCATGGATGCGCCGCTGCGATGATGGTCCTTGACCGGGGCGGTCCCGATGATTTTGTCTACCCGGCTCAACGGCTTGTACAAAACCGGCCAGTTGCGAATCAGCTGCGCCTGCGACAGGGTAACGGGTTTAAACAATTCTTTTTGCGGCAACACAACAACTGCCCCGGCCGAGCGGGCGGCCTGTTCGATGCCGGTTAATCGGAAGCAGCTGGCCGGATCATTGATCGGATTATCGGTTACCGTGACCGATGCGGCACCGGCCTTGAAGCATAAACGGGTTATGGCCGTGACCATCTCCGGGTGGCTGGTTGCGGAAAGTATGGGGGCTGATGCGAAGGCGGCATTGACCTTCAGCAGCACCCGATCTCCCTTTTTGATAAACGCATCCAGACCGCCAATGGCTTGTAATGCCAGTTTCAGGGTTTCAGATCGGTTGCTGCCGCGAACGATACTCATCCGCCCGCCGAGTTCGGGCATCGAAAAATCCGGTATCTGCTGAGCGGCGGCCTCCTCTGTCTGGCGGCCGGGACCGGCGCTGTCATAAAACCAGAAACCGATGGCGCCGGCTGCCAGAATAGATGCACCGGCTTTGGCAGAGCGCACCATAAATTGGCGCCGGTTTATGTTATGATCCGTTTTGCTAATCACCGGAGACCTCTTTGATTCGATTAAGCATTTGCAGGGCCATTTGCTGTGCCGGTTGCTTTTCAGCCGCCTCGCGTACGCCGACCAAATAGGGGCCATGGGAAAATACAACCTCATAGGTATCCAGAATATGAATCATCCCGGCGGACTGGATGGCCGGGTCCGATTCCATTGCTGTGCCGCCAAATGCCACCAGAAAATCCATGTAACCGGCCGCCAGTTCCTGCGCTTCTCCGGGCGACGCGCGGCGCGAAAAATACGCCATCAGCTCTGTATCTCCCAACTGATAGGTCGCGGTGAATATTTGGTCGAAACGGTCATATCCGAATGCATCGGATGCCACCAATGAAATGCTGTCTTCAATCAGGCCATCCTCAGGGAAAAGCGCTTTCTCCTCGATGGTCTGGGTTTTGACCGGATGGGCTTCGATGAACGTTTCGGCAAATGTTCGCATCGGCTGTATGATGGCTTCGGATGTATCGGATGCGATAATTTCCACGTAAAACGGGCCATGCACGAAAAAGAGGGCGTTTGGAGTCTGATAGCCATATTGCCCGAGTGCCAGTTTTTGGGCATCGGCTCTGCGCTGCGCACTGAAAACCGAAAATGCATTTTGCGGTGTTTGCATGTCGTAAACGAAAACCTCCATCCACACATCACCAGCGGCTTCAGTTTTCAGACGCTGGGCGTGGAGGCGTTTGAAGCCGGCTGACAGATACAGCTCGGCTTTGCCATTGATTTTATCTGAAAGGGTGGCGGCATCAAAAGCTTCCATAGGCGTCAGCGGCGACTGTCCGGCCGGTGTGGAGATCAATGATGGCTCAGCGGCCCCCGTGGAGACCGGCTCTCCTTGTTCACCGGCCGGTATACTTGAAGCCAACTGCTGAACCGCCGGATAATAGCGGAATTGGGCCATGAAAACGCCGCCGGCGATAACCGCGAGGGCACCCAGTATGATCAGGCTCAGAAGGGTTTGTTTTGAAGCCGTTGTGGTTTTAATTTCCTGCTTCACGCAATCCTCAAATCATAACACCGCATGAAGGTGTTCACTCGCTGAGATAGTCTAGAAATTACCGATGGTTGAGAAGTGTGTCTGTTCCCGATGATGGCTGCAGAAATTGGGATAGGACTTCACAGACAATTTTTAGATCGAATTCATCATAAAAAAAAGCGGGCGGTGTGTCAATTGGAAAGCGATGTCACATTGTGATATCTTAAGCAGTCGTAAATAATAGGAAAACAGGCGTTATGGTTTAAACGAGTTGAGGCTTCGGGTCGTTTCGATCATTTGCGTTGAAAACTCTCCGACTCTTCAAATGTGCTGCCTTATGTGCCCTTTGTTCACACCAACTGCGACTTGACCTGATGGGTTGAGGTCTTATTGTAGAGAATATTGTTTGTTACGGAAATAAAGGTTTCGAATAACGTGGCGGGCAGCTGCCGGCCTTTCCGATTTCGCTTTATTTAGGAGAATGCAATGGACGCCACTACTTATTGTAATACGCTGGAAGAACATCTGACGGCATGGAAAGCTAAGCTCTATGATGCCATGCGGATCGTCGATCGCCTGCCGGAAAAGGAAAAAGAAACCGCTTTTTCATCGATTCGGGGGCTGCATTCGATTGTGGATCAAATCGATGCCGAAGTCGAGCAACTGCGGACCGCTTGCCCGGCCGACTGGTCTCCCAACCGGCAAAACCTTGATGCCAAAATGGCGGAGTTACAGCAGTCCCTGATAGATCTGTCCGAGGGTGTCGGCGGGCCGGTGATTCCGGATAGTTTAGCCTGGGTATCCAAATAGGTCTAACCTGGAATTTACAGGATGTATTCAGATAGCCATAAATTTCTTTTCGACTATCGCAAAAATGGAATAGTGGCGTAATGGAGTGTTGGAGTGTTGTTTGATGGGGTGAAGTCGGCATTTTAAACGTGACGCTTTTTCGTTTAGCCAATTCTCCGGTACTCCAGTACTCCATTACTCCTGCTTTTTTTACTATCTCAATTTTTTACAGCGCCATTCCTACAAAAGATAGGGGACCCCAACATCATATGCCTGCACAGAAAAGACAATCCCTGCTTTGTCCCAACTGCAAAAAACTCATCAGTACATCCGAGCAGCGCTGTCCGTATTGCGGCACGACACACCCGGCCGCCTGGTGGAAAAACAATATCTGGACCCACGGATTCAATGATCCCTATGTGCTGGTTAAATGGATTATTCTTATTAACGTGGGCGTTTTTGTAATTTCACTTCTGTTGAACCCCAGGGGTTTCGGTGTGGCATTGAATCCGTTGACCTTCCTATCGCCATCAGGACAAATCATCAAGCTGCTGGGCGCAACCGGAGCCGAAGCAATTGATACCTACCGGCGTTACTGGACCCTGGTTTCCGCCAATTATCTGCACGGCAGTATTTTACACATCTTTTTTAATATGGTGGCCATGCGGCAGCTGGGATTGCTGGTGGCCCGGGAATATGGGGTGTATCGGATGTTTATTATCTACACCCTGGGCGGTGTTATCGGCTTTTTTGTATCTTATCTGGCATCCGTCTCCTGGACCATCGGTGCCTCCGCGGCGGTTTGCAGTCTGGCCGGTGCATTACTGTACTACGGCAAAAGGCGGGGCGGTATCTACGGGCAAACGCTTTTCAAACAAATCGGCATCTGGATGATTTTACTTTTTATATTCGGTTATCTGGTTCCGGTGATCGACAACTGGGGTCACGGCGGCGGGCTTGCAGCCGGAATCGGCCTGGGGTTTTTGCTGGGGTATCAGGAGCGCAAAAAAGAAAATATTTTCCACAAGCTGCTGGCCGGCGGTTTGGCGGTTTTGACACTGCTCGTCCTGGGTTGGGCAATTTTATCAGGAATCTATTATCGTTTTATGGCTTAAATCATAATCTGCCGCTATGTAAGATTCCTTTATCTCAATCCTGCAGTTTTTCGAAGTTTATCCCCACCATTTAAAGAAATGATGCACCGGTCCATGCCCGCTGCCGATTTTATAGGCCGCTCCGGCCGCAATGGCCTGATTCATAAAGGCTTTGGCTTTTTGGACAGCCTTCTCGATATCGCGACCTCGGGCTAGATATCCGGCTATTGCCGATGACAGCGTACAGCCGGTTCCATGGTTGTTGTGGGTGTGAATGCGCTTCGCCGCCAGCCATACCCGGCGATTCTCGCGCGCCAAATATAGCAGATCGGCGCTTTCGTTATCATCCACATGTCCACCTTTAATCAAAATGCTGCGGCTGCCGTGTGCGACCAGGGCTCTGGCGGTGCTTTCAATATCTTCCCGGGTTTCTAGTGTCTGTCCGGTCAGGACCGCAGCTTCCGGTATGTTGGGTGTCACCACCTCGGCTAGCGGCATCAAATGGGTCTTGATGGCCTCAACGGCGTCATCCCGCAATAGTTTATCTCCGCTCTGAGCCACCATAACCGGATCAAGCACGATTTTTCGGGCGTCGTGTTTTTTGAGTGCTGCGGCCACCGCCTCAATCAGCTCGGCCGAATAAAGCATCCCGATTTTAATGGCATCGGCCCCGATATCGCCCAGGACAGCATCTATTTGTTCAACAGCAAATGCCGGGGGGACGGCGTGGATACCGCCTACACCCTGCGTATTCTGGGCAGTCAGGGCTGTAATGACCGACATGCCGTAGCAGCCAATTGCCGAAAAGGTTTTCAGATCGGCCTGAATGCCGGCACCGCCGCCGCTGTCGGAGCCGGCGATGGTCAGAACTTTACAATACTGCTTGGGGATTTTCTGATTTTGGGCAGCTTCATTCATTTTCTTTGACCTTAAAATGATCCCAGCCGGTCGGGGTTATGGGTTTAGTGGTGCCGTCCGGATAGATGAGCGTCATTTGATCGCCCTCGATGATCTCGCCGATGGCCAACAGCGGGCGCTTAAATCTCTGTTCAAAAGCGTGTGCGATGTCAGCAGCGTGGTCCGGTGATATCGTGCATAGCAGAGTATAATCTTCGCCGCCTGAAAGGGCATAAGCAACCGGGTCAAAATCAAAGCGTGCGCAAAAATATCTCAGGTTTTGTGAAATCGGAATTTTGTCGGCATAAAGGCGGGCGCCCACCGTGCTTTTTTGAACGATATGACCCAGATCAGAGCTTAAACCGTCGCTGGTATCAATGGCAGCGCTAACGCCTGATTGGCGGGCGAGAAAACGACCCTCCCGCAAATGGGGTTGCGGCGCGCAATGGGCCTTGAGCAATGATTTCAGCCCGGCGGTGTCATCGGCGATTTGATTTAAAATCAGATGCAGGCCAGCCTTGCTGTCGCCCAGAAAACCGGTGGAATATATCACATCTGCCGGGCGGGCGGCATCGCGGCACAGGAGTTCTGTCTCCGGGACAATGCCCTGCACGACAATATTGATGATCAGGTCCTTTTTTGAGTGGGTGGTGTCGCCTCCCAGAACATTGACATCAAATTCGGCGGCCAGATGCTTGATGCCCTTATAAATGTCATCGAGGTAATCCAGCTGACAATCGTCGGGGATGGCAATGCTGATAAATGCCTCGCGGGCGGTACCGCCCATGGCGGCGATGTCGCTCAGGTTGACGGCCAGCGACTTATGGCCCAGATTAAATCCGGATATGGCAGTGCGCAGGAAATGAATGCGCTCGACCAGCAAATCCGTTGTGATGAGCGTCAGCTGTTCGGGATCGCTTTGAAAAGCGGCGGCATCATCGCCGATGGCTTTGACAATATTATCCGGCCGGATCAAGCAGCCGCGGCTGATCTTTTCGATGAATCCAAATTCACCTATTTGCTTCAGACTCATGTCTTTTGGGCCTCTGTAATCACCTGTTTTAATTCGCGGGCTGCAGTTTCGGGATCATCGGCGGCCACAATCGCAGAAACCACCGCCACGCCGTCGGCACCGTTGCGAATAACGTCGGACGCGTTGGCGCAGTGTAAACCACCAATGCCCACCAGCGGCAGCCGAACCGCCTTGCGAATTTCCCGCAGCCCTTCCAGTCCCAGAGCCGGTGCCGTATCGGTTTTGGTGGGGGTGGCATAAATAGGGCTGACGCCCAGATAATCGGCCCCGCATTTTTCGGCCGCAATGGCATCTTCAAGGGATTCGGCCGAAATGCCGATGATCATCGTATCACCCAAAATGCCTTTCGCCATTTCAAGGGGCATGTCCGTTTGTCCGAGATGCACGCCATCGGCTTTGACGGCCTGGGCGACATCGACCCGATCGTTGATGATCAAGGGAATTCCCCGGGTTTTGAGAAATTCCCGAATACTGAAAGCCTGCGCTATGAAATCGCGGGTTGCGCAATCCTTTTCCCTTAACTGGATGACAGTAGCGCCGCCCTGGACCGCTGCGGTGACAATTTCAAGGGTTTCACGACCGCGCGCCAGACCCCTGTCGGTTACAAGGTACAGGGAATAATCAATTTTTTCAGTTTTCATAAGCCCTGCCTCGGATTTGCTGGCCTCTGGTCGCTGGCTACTGGCAGCTGGCTAAATACTGATAATTGATGAGGCTTTGCTACAGGCCAGTTATCTGCAAACATATCTCAGCTTATAGTGCTCTTTAGCCGAAGTCTGGCGACCAGCGACAACTTTTTATGATCCTGAAGCCTGAGCTAAAAAGCCAGGAGCCAGTAGCAAGTGGCCAGCAGCATGAAACAAGCAGCCAGCAGCCAGAAACCAGTAGCCAGCGGCATCAACCGGATGCATCAATTTTAGCGCCTTTTTGTAGATCCCGCGGCGTAATGGTATAAAGGGCATCGATCATCTGAATCATAAAGCTGCCCGGGGCGCCGGCATTCCGTCCGGCCACCTCGCCGGCCAGGCCAAAATAGGACAGCGCCGTTGCCGTTGCACTGACGGGATCGTCATCGATGGCTAAAAAAGCACCAATGATTGCCGTGGCCGTGCAGCCGGTGCCGGTGACCTGGCCCATCAGGGGGTGCCCATTTGCTACCCGCAGCACGCGGTCACCGTCGGTGACCAGATCCACCGCTCCGGTAATGGCCAAGGTGGTGTCGAGCTCCTCGGCCAAAATCGTGGCGGCCTCGGCAGCGTCTTCGACCGAATGAATGGAATCCACCCCTTTTGTTTTTGATGTGTCATGTCGCAGCGACAGTATTTCCGAAGCGTTGCCGCGGATGACACTGATTTGCGCGGCATCAATAATTTTTTTAGCCGAATTTGTGCGCAGGGGTGTAGCGCCCGATCCGACCGGATCCAGGATTATCGGTGTGCGCTGTTCGGCGGCCTTCTTGGCGGCCTTCACCATTGAAGCAATCCAGTCATCGGTCAGCGTGCCGATATTGAGCACCAACGCACCGGCAAAGGACACCATGTCTTCAACCTCATTCTGGGCGTGGGCCATTACCGGTGAAGCTCCCATTGCCAGCAGGGCATTGGCCGTATAATTCATGACGACAAAATTGGTGATGTTGTGAATTAACGGTTTATTTTCCCTAACGGCCGTCAAATTGCGGGTGGCCTGGTCATTTAGATTTTTCATTTTTTACCTCGCAGCTCATAAATTTCTCAATAGATTGTTCTGTGGCCGGTTGCATGCGATCTGATTAGCGTGTCACGGAAAAATAAAAAAGCCGATTCCGGCAGGAAACGGCTTGGTCGTATGTGTATGGCGGATCTGCGTGTCGTTCCCTTCGCTGGTATTACCCAGATCAGGTTCCAAGGGTATATTCTCAGGCTACCAAAGCCACCCCAACTCGATATGTCAACATATTTAAATCCTTGACAAATTCCTGTCAAGCAGAAATTTTTTATATGTCAGTCGGCCGTCGGAAACGGATGTTGACAAAAAATGCGGTGCTGAAAGCCATATGATGCGCAATTTTTTTGTCGTTCTGCAGAAAAGCTACTTTACCGTCACGACCGGGCAGGGTGCGTTTAAAATCACGTACTGAGCGGTTGAGCCAAATACGAGTTTGCCGACTTTTGACCGGCGTCTAACCCCCATGATGATTTCATCCACCTGTTGTTCTTCAGCCAATCGGGTCAGATCCTCCCCGGGCTCCAGGCCTCTGACCGACAATAGCGATTCGCAGTCAATGTCTTTTTTCTTGAATTCATTTTTATGGTATTCCAGCTCACGCTCATTGTTTTCAAAATCCCGTTTCGGCACTTCCGGTCCACCGATCATTGATTGCACCAGAAAAAGCTGTGCACCAAATGCCAGCGCACGCTCTGCAGCCAGCGCTAATACTGTTTCGGATACTTTGGATCCATCGAAACCCACCATTATTTTCATGATTTTTTACCTCCTAAAGCCCCAAATCTTGATTAATGAGAACGATTTTTACCCTGCCTTTGGGAAATGCTTTTTCAGTAATGGTCCAGGTATTGCAGATTCGGTCCGGACTCTTACACTCTTCGCAATAGGATGTTTTTACACAGGGTGTTTTTTTGTCCAGACGCATGGCGTTGGTCGGAGCGACATAATTTTTCACCCGGAACATGGCTTCTTCCAGATCAGGTACGATTTTATTGCGCCCGACGACAATAATCACCCACCTGGGACCGAAAGTCAACGCTGCAATGCGGTTACCGATCATATCCAGATTGACCAGCTGCCCGGCCTCGGTGACGGCATTGGTTCCGGTGATAAACAGATCGGCAAGCAGCGCCTGCCGGCGTCTATGTGCTTTTTCATCGTCGGAAATCTTGAGGTCGAATGTATCCCAAACTTCGATATCCGGTTTGTTTTTCAGCTTTTTGTAAAGGCCCGATCCGATAAACGTCATGGAACCGCCCCAGGATACGGTTTTCGGATTTAATTTGGGAAGAAGATCCTCCAGCACAATTTTATGCGCATCCTCTTTTTTTTCCGCTAAAAAAACTTCAAAGTTGTTGGCTTCCAGTGCCGCCCTTACCTCTGCCAGTCGGATCTGCCAAAAGTGTTCAATCGGTTTGTCCATTTTATCCTCCTGTTATCAGGTTGGCCGGTTGGGCCCGTTGAGCCGGCCGAAGGTCCCCGAAAAACGGTATTGAGCCCGTTGAAATCGGGAAAATAATTTATTTTTTAACGGGCCAACGGGTAAAGGGCAAACCTTTTTAAGAGAGCTTTTAAGTGATTTTGCTGACCACCAATGTGACATCATCCGCCTTTTCCAGCGGATGGCAGAAGCGGTCGACCGCTTCGATCACCGCTTGAATGATTTCTTTTGCCGTCCGATCGGCATTTTGGCGGATAATGTCCTTAAACCGTTCTTTACCGAACAATTCGCCTTTGGGGCTCCGCGCCTCCCAGATACCGTCGGTTCCCATCACGATGATCTGGCCCGGGATAATTTTTTTATCAAAATTTTGATAAGCTGTCGTCTCGGATACGCCCAGCGGCAGGGCATTGCCGGTCAGCTCGACAAACTTGTCGCCTTCGTGAGAATAGATCATTGCCGGATCATGACCGGCATTGACCCAGTGAATGACCTTATTACGGCGGTCGATCTCGCAAATAAACAGCGTCATGAAACGCCCGGATTCTTCAACATCCCGTGTCAGTTGTTGGTTTACGTCAGAAACCACCTGATCCAATTCACCCGATCTCGAGGTGCGTTGACGCAGAAAAGCACGGGCGGTGGTCATGAGCAATGCCGATGGGATGCCGTGATCGGCAACATCGCCCACCACCACACAAGTTTTTTTCTGACCGTTTTCCCCGGTCATTAGATAGTCGTAATAGTCTCCGCCGGTTTCCTCGCAATAAATGCTGATGCCCGAAATATCCAGACCATCAATTTGAGGGTCTTTGTTGGGGAGCAGCCTTTGCTGGACTTCCATGGCGATATCCAAAGACTGCTGCAGGCGTTCACGCTCCTTAAGCCCTTCGGTCATTTCATTGATGACATCACCGGTATAGCCGATCTCGTCGTTGGTGGTGACCTGTACCTTTTTTTCAAAGCGGCCTTTTCTGACGTCGCGCAGCGTTTGAACGATTTCACCAAATGGCTGTGTCAGATTTTTGCTGACCAGCATCGTCAGGCATAATCCGGCAATGATGAAAATTGATGTATTGACGAATATGGTAGACCGTAAAATATCTAACTGAGTCAATGGATCGTATTCGGTGCCTGTGATTCGATGAAAGATATGCAGTATCGAAAAAAGGGGGATCAAATTACAGGCGAATAACAGAGCGACCAGGCGGGTCCGTATTCTGATGCGTAATGTTTTTGGGACGCCCGACAATTCCCCTTCCGGGAAAAAATAGGGTGCCAATCGCTTCTGCAACACATGCTCGAGCAGAAAGAAGGCCAGGGTAACCGTAATGAAACCGGTGCTCAAGCTCATGAACAGCGAGCGATGGATCCAATAGGAGCCGACGTCCAATAGCCACCACATTAACGAATACACCAAGGCCGAAAGCAACCACATGCTTAAATCCAGACCGATCAAGACATAGGGTTCATTCAGAACTTTGCGGCGTGCCGTTTCCGCTAAATCTTTCGATACCGTTTGATTTGCAAACGTCGCCGCTAAATATTTTCGAATGGGTCGCTCATAAAGCAAAGTCATTACCCAGACAAAGATGAATGCTGCGGGTGTAAACATTATATCAATCATTTCGACCACGGGATTTTGCCAGATGTATTCCGGTGGATCGGGTTCTGCCCTAAACATCAGCACTTGGAAGAAAGATACAGCAATTAAATTGGCCAAAAAGTTGGCCAACAGCATTTCGTTTTTGAGATGGAAGCGTTTAAATTTGGTCATGGTGGATGACTCCTGCGAATATCGAAAATGCTTAGAGAGGAATTGAGCGTTGTGCCGATCCTGATTCGGTCGGCGCTAAGGTTTACGCGTCGAAAAGTCCGCGGAATTAATGGCATTACGGCTCAAGATAATCTTGAAGTACTACAATATCGAGTTGAAATCAAATCAGTTTCATAAATCTCCTGATCGTCTTCCAATGCTTTCGCAGGTGCCTTCATCTCGAACCGCTTCAAAAGTCAATAGACGACCCACAGGTTCTCTTGTATATTATCTTTAATCTGCACGTGCGCTGTGCTATTGTGCCATAAACAGATGACAATGCTTAGCGCAACCGCATTATACAGTAGGGTGGGTTTTTATGAGTAAAAAACTAAAAAAATTTAAAGATGTTGATCATGTGGCCGCATCGTTGGAGACGGCTGACTATATCTGTTCGAAAACCATCGCCACGGTTGTTTTTTTAGCCCAGGCTACGCTGAAACCGGTTCTGGTGGAGGGTCCTGCCGGGGTGGGAAAAACCGAACTGTCAAAAGCCGTTGCCCGCAGCCTGGAGCGCGAGCTGATTCGTCTGCAATGTTACGAAGGGCTGGATGAAACCAAAGCACTCTATGAATGGGAGTATGCCAAACAGCTGCTGTATACCCAGATGGTAAAAGAAAAAATTGACGATGTGGTTTCTGGCGTCCACAGCCTGAGCGAAGCGGTGGATCGCATTGCAGATCAGGAGAATGCGTTTTTCTCCGAACGATTTATTCAACCGCGACCCTTGCTGCAGGCAATATCATCCGCCCAGCCGGTTGTCTTGCTGGTGGATGAAGTCGATAAGTCCGATCCTGAATTCGAGGCCTTTCTGCTGGAAGTACTGAGTGATTTTCAGGTGTCCATTCCGGAGTTGGGCACCCGCACGGCGCGCAATATTCCCTTTGTATTTTTAACCTCCATTGATTCACGCGATATGAGCGATGCCTTGAAGCGGCGCTGCAT
>JAAUXY010029805.1_pt1 | contig 15887 bp, 7 predicted proteins | sample 7278121 | NCBI WGS metagenome assembly JAAUXY01 (sample SAMN14350117, study PRJNA611818) | marine sediment metagenome | isolation source: surface marine sediment (1.8m) | place: French Polynesia: Moorea | collected 2018-08 | reverse complement strand
TGCGCAATATCTCTCCTTGGCAACCGGCGACATCAACGGCGACGGCAAGGAAGAGGTATTTGTCGGGATGCGAGATAGTGGGCAGGATCCGCAAGTCATCCACCTTGTGGACACCGTCCAGAACGATCCACTGCACAAGACGCGTCCCAAGAGTCCTAAAGATGATGGAAAAGGTTTCCATGAGGTGAAGTATTGGACAAATAATGCAGGCAACAGAGACAGTATCTTTTTCTCCTCCGTGGCGCTCGGCGATGTCGACGGCGACGCCCATTGGGGCCGCTACGCGGGCTACTGCGAGCCGCTGCGCGAAGCTGTGGCCGACGCCGTGGTCCACGCGCCTCCCTATTGGCCGAAATACCAGGGACAAGAGAATTCCCACGGCGCCGACTACGGCCTGGCCGATGTCAAGCACACGACCGAAGAGGAGAACGTCACCGAAGCCTTCGGCGGTTCGGCCACCTTCCAGGCTGGAGGCGATTACAAGCTCCTTTCGGTGAACGCCTCGACGACTCGAGACTGGGCCGCGGAGGTCGCGGCGAGCGCCGGCAAAGAGACCTACGAGCAGGAGAGCTACGGTCACTCCACCAACGAGTCGGTCGACGCTTTCGTCGCCTACACCGAGCAGGACCAGCATTGTTATCTCTACGAGACCCTGCGCAGCGGACAGCTTCAGAAAACCGTCGCTCGTGTCTGTCAGCCGAGCGCCGCGCCCCAGAGCAAGGGCTTCGACCTCGTGACCTGGAACACCGACGGCAGTGAGCGCTTCGGCCGCGGCTGGCTGCCCCTGGGCCGTTGCAGCCCGTTGCCGATCTTCAGTCCCCAGAGCAATCCGTGGAAGGAGACGGACTCCGATTTTCTGAGCTTCGAAGTCGCTGACGGTGCCAAGCCGATCAAGGTTCCGATCAGCGACTGGTGGTATCCGAAGCCAGGCAGCGAAAAGACTGTCATGGTGGAGGACGGCGAGACCACCCAGACCATCGGCCTCACCTGGGGCGACGCGAGCTTCCATACGACGTCGATGACCAAGGGCTACACCGACACCGCGGCGGCCGAGATCACCATTGCCGGGATCGGCGGCGGCGGCTCGGTGTCGCGGGGACTTGCTCAGAGCTCGAGCCGCACCGTCTCCTGGGGCCGGGAGTTCGAGATCCAGATGCATACCGCGGGCCTGCCTCGCGGTACGCCGCCGGAGTTCAATTACTCGCACACTCCCTATATCTATGGCCAGCAGCGTACCGCGCCTGACGGTCTCAAGCAGAACTACGTGGTACTCGACTACTACGTTCCGATGCGTTTCGTTCACCCTCTCGATCGCCATCTCGTCGGCTATTGGTCGGCCGACGGCCATGCCGGCAACGCGGCCGGTCCGCCGCACCTATGCTGGGGTGTGGCCTCCGGGCCGGTGAGCTATGCCCAGGTAGCCGCAGGAAAGACCAGTCGGGCCGGCCAGGCGTTCGTCTTCGACGCGAAGAAGAAGACTTCGATCCGCTATAGCGCCAAAGGCACCGGCCCGCTGGAGCTCAGCACTGAAGGGACCCTCGCTGCCTGGGTTCTGCCGACGTATGAACTGAGACACCATGCGCCGACGAATCATGACCTGCCGGCCGTGCTGAGCCTCGTTGAGGATAATCAGCCTAGGTACACGTTGTCGATCGCCGCCGACTACAGCGGCATCTATATAGTCGGAATAAAGAACGGCGGCACGATAGCCCATTTCAATTTTAATCTTCGGCAGAAGGCCAAGATCCAGGACGGCAAGTGGCATCACATCGCGGTGGTATCAGACAGGCAAAAGATGACAGGCTTCCTCGACGGCGAACAGGTCGGAAACTCGCTGACCGGCTACTCCTTCAAAGCGCAAGGAACGAACGTTCCTTTCTTCATAGGTTCCGAAGAGGGAGACGAAAACTTCTTCACCGGCCAGATCGACGAGGTCCGAATCTACAATAAGGCGCTCAGTGCGAATCAGATCCGGGATCTCGCCAAACGCTCGACGGTCGCCGCTTCACCCCAGACAATCGCCGCTGAGCCAGGTATGACAAGTCCCGAGGGGCTGCCTCCGGCCGCGCCGGAGGTCTCGGCGGAGATCCTGGAGCGGACGGCGGAGGGCGCCACGGTCGCCTTCGGCTGGAAGCAACCGTCGACCGACGGCAAGATCAAGGGCTACCGTTGGTATCTGGACCACCAATCCGAGACCGTCCCCCGGGGTGCAAACCGCGGCCACTTCGACGGCTACACCTACCGCCGCCTGGACGCCGGGGAGTGGTACCTTCACATCCAGGCCCTGGGTCTGGACGGCACATGGGGCCCCCTGACCCATCACCGCATCGAGATTCCGCCGTCGGGTGACGCGATCGATCAGAGCAGTCTGGGAACGTCGCGGTAGGCGTTGACAACGCGGGCCACCTGGATAAGGCCACGCCCGAAAGGAGCCGACCGTTGGCTGGTGAAAGGCACCGGCAAGAGATGGCGGCCAAAGCCGATAAGAACCAGTAAATGGTGGGGGTAGGTGGAGTTGGTGGGGTTGTTGCGGAGATCGTGCGGGCCCCGCGCGGGCGTGCCCGCGCGGGCACGCCCGCGTACCCGCGAGACGTGAAAAATCCCCACATAAACCCCACCAACTCCACCACTTTGAACTAAGCCATTTCATTCCAACGGATAGACGGTGGTGGAGTTGTGAAAAACCAGGGCTAAAACCCCACCCTTTTCGGCATTTTCAGCCATGTGTGGCGGATTTTGCCGCTTAATACGAACGCCAGACCCAGCACTGAGGGCTATTTTTGCGACCAAAATCGCGTCCCAGTAGCACTGACGGCGAGTTTCGCGACCAAAATTGCGTGCCATTTCTACTGACGGCGAGTTCACCGACGAATTCCTCTTCCGACGCGCACTGAGGGCGATTTTTGAGTGAAAACTCGCGCCTCGTTCGCAAATGAACGGCATTTTGGTCGTAGAAAAGGCGCCCTTTGAGGGAGTGATCGCGACTCCGAACGCCGCAAAGCTCGATTTTCGAGCCTGGATCGCGAGTCGGGTTGACGCAAAGGCGGGTTTGACGGCCGTCTTCGAGCTTCCTGTCGCGGCAAAGGCGACCTCCTCGGCGCGCCCTGATCATCGTCTTACCTTTCGTTGGATTGTCGTCCGAAGGTCACGGAAACCTCCGCGACTCGTTTCTCGACAGGTAGACGATCGAGCACCGCACAGCGTGACAGGGCACCGGCGGACAGGGCTGATCGCGTTCCGAGACCCCTCGGAACGCATCAGGCAAAGGGAAGAAGGTATGTGACTACTCGACCAGGGGCTGGCCGTCGTCAAGACGCTTGCCGGCCAGGACTTGGGTTTTGACTTGCATGTGATCTCCTGTTGTCAGCCCACTCGTGATCCGGACAGGAAGACGCTCCCATGGTCGCCCGGATCCGGCAAGGGCGGAGGGCCGAGTCTCCGACATGACGGGACGAAGACGCAGGTCGCTCAGAAGAGACCGGCTCAGCCAGCTTCTTCGCTCTTCTTCTTCCGGCCCCGGATGTTATCGAGCCAGCGCTTGAAGGGGTGCTTCTTCTTCTCGACCTCGACTCCGGCGGGCTGGTCCAGAGGGCGAGCGCGCCAGCCGCTGTGGTTGGGGCATAGGCCCGGCGTCATGCCGGCGAGGAAGACCTCTTCGACTTGGCTCGGACAGCGGGTGGTGGCCAGGCCGCCGGTCGAGGGATCGATCAGCGCGATCAAGGCGCCGGACGGGCGGGGAAAATCCGAATAGCCGCCCGCGGGACGCACGGCGGAGGTGAAGTTCGACCAGATGGGAAGCGCGGCGCGGGCACCGGAAAGCTCGGTCTTGGTGTTGTCGTCGTAGCCCACCCAGACCAGCGACAGGCGCTCCGGCGAGTAGCCGGCGAACCAGCTGTCGCGACGATCGTTGGTGGTACCGGTCTTGCCCGCCAAGGGGCCCTCGATACCCAGTTGCCGGGACTTTCTGGCCGTCCCGCGGTCGAGGACGCCCTGGAGCACTTTGTTGACCACCCAGGCGACGTTCTCGTCCAGCACGCGCTCGGGCTCGGCGAGGGGAGTGCCGCCCAAATCGACTCCGTGACGATCGCGAACCGCGGTCAAGGCATGCAGGGATGGCCGGACGCCACCGGCGGCGAAGGTGGCGTAGACCGACGCCATCTCGACCGGCGAGACCTCCATGGCGCCTAGCGCCAGCGCGGGATAAGGCTCGAGTCGAGCGGTGACACCCATGCTCTGGGCGGTCTCGATGACGCTCCCCAGTCCCACTTTCATCGCCAGGCGTGCGGTGGGTACGTTGAGACTCTTCTCGAGAGCATCGCGGGAGGAGACTGGACCTCGATAGCGCCCGTCGGAATTCCTGGGGCTCCACACTTGACCGTCGCGGCGCACGGTCCACGGTGTATCGTCGAGCCGGGATGCCGGCGTCGCCTGCCCAGCCGCGAAGGCCGTCGCATAGACGATCGGCTTGAAGGCGCTGCCCGCTTGCCGGCGGGCATTCGCTACCCGATCGAACTGGCTGCGCGCGAAGTTTCGACCACCGACGTAGGCCAGAATACCCCCGGTCTTCGGGTCGACGGAGATCAAAGCCGCTTCGAGCGGCGCCCGCGTCTGGCGGTCCTTTTCCCATTTTTCCTCCACGGCCTCGAGCTCCTGGCGCACCGCCGCTTCGGCCGCCTGCTGGTCGCTGAGCGAAAGCGTCGAGTGCAGTACGTAGCCGGCGTCAGCCAGGGACTCGATGCCGAATCGACGTCGCGCTTCGACTTCGACAGCGGCGGCGAAGAAAGGCGCCCGGCGGGCGATGACGCGCTCTTGCGTGGTGCCGATATCGCGCCGGCTGGCCTGCTCCAGGCGGTCGGCCGACAGCCAGCCGAGCTGCGCCAGTCGCCCGAGCACGAAATCGCGACGCTGCCGCGCCGTCGCCGGATCCACCAGCGGGGACATCGTCGCCGGTGACGGAATGATGCCGGCCAGAAGCGCCGACTCGGCCAAGTCGAGCTGGGACGGATGCTTGCCGAAGTAAGCCCAGGAAGCAGCACCGATGCCCATCAGATCGACGCTGCCCGAACGGCCCCAGTAGATCTCGTTGAGATAAGCCTGCAGGATCGCGTCCTTGCTGAAGCGCAGCTCCAGGAAGATCGCGAGCACCACTTCCTGCAGCTTTCGGAGCAGGGTTCGGCGCTGGGTCAGGTAGAGATTCTTGACCAACTGCTGAGTCAGTGTGCTGCCGCCCTGGCGGATCTCCCGCGCCTGCAGATTGACCCACGCCGCTCGCAACATGCCCACGAGCGAGAAGCCGCTGTGCTCGAGGAAGTAGGCGTCCTCGGCGGCCAACACCGCCAGGACGGTTTCTTCCGGCACCTCTCCGAGGGCCACCGGTCGCCTTTCGCGGAGATCGGGACCGTAGTAGGACGCGATCAACGGCCGCTCGGCCCCGGGGGCGGAGGGCACACCGTACAGCCGTGACGGCTGTATGACCGGCTGGGTACCGAACTGCCCTGACAGCTGCCAGAACGGCCAGATCAGCCCGGTGAGGGCGAGAGCGCCGAAGAACAGCGTGATCGCGAGCACGCGTGGCCATCGGCGCCGCGGGCGCCGCCGGATCGCTCTTCGGCGATTTCGTACCGCTGCTTTATGCCCCATCGATGATCAGCTCGCGGGTTCTTTCGGTTGAGCCGCGAGCGTAAAACAGAATGTCGAACCCTGGCCTTTCCCTGCCGATTCCACCCAGATCTGTCCCTCGTGCAGCTCGACGATCCGCTTCACCAGGGCCAAGCCGACGCCGGTACCGTCGACTTGCGCATCGAGACGCTCGAACAAACCGAAGATTTTTTCCCGGTAGCGCGGGTCGACGCCGATGCCGTTGTCGCTGACAAAGATGACATCCCTATGACCGTCTTGACGGACTCCGATTTCGATCCGCGGCGAGGTCTGCTCACCCATGAACTTCACCGCGTTGACCACCAGATTCTGCACGACCTCCAGCAGCCGCACCCGGTCGCCGGCGACCGTCGGAAGATTTGGCGCGATCACCACCTCGACGCCGCGCTCATCGATATCCCCGGCCAACAGCTCGACGGCCTCACGGGCCAGCTCGTCCAACGACACCTCCTCGGGCGGGTTGACCTGACGGCCGACCCGCGACAGCTCGAGCAGTTCGTCGAGCAACCGATTCATGGTCCCCGCCGCGTTTCTGATTCGCTCGACGTCGGAGCGCATCCGATCCCGGTTTCCGGCCAGGGCGTCTTTCTCGAGCATGCCGAGAAAACCCTTGATGGTGACCAGCGGGCTCTTGAGGTCGTGGGAGACGGTGTAGGTAAATCGCTCGAGCTCGGCGTTCTTGGTCTCCAGCTCCTCCTTGGCCAGCCGGTGCTCGGCGATTTCTTGTTTCAAGTCTTTGTAGAGCGCGCGTAGTCGGCGGGTCATTTCGTTGAACGAACGGGCGAGCACTCCGATTTCGTCCCGGGTCACGACCGGCGCACTCGCGTCAAGATTGCCGATGGCGACCTGCAGCGCGGCCTCAGAAATCTGCCGAATCGGCCGTGAGATCTGGTGGGCGAGAATGACGGTGCCGGCGGTCAGCAGCAAGGCCAGAGCGAGACCGACCCCGATAATCAAGCGAGCGATTCGCCGCGCGGGTTCGAACGCTTCGCGCTGGCTGATCTCGACCAGGAGAGCGAGATCGAGATCGTCGATCCAACGATAGACGCCAAGGACCTGCACACCTTCATAGTTGGGGTAGAGCCCCGTGCCATCACGCCCGTCGACCGCCGCGTCGATGCCTTCGGTATGCACGCCTCGCGGGAACTGTTCCCGGCCGAAACGCGTCCCGGAGACAAAGTCGTTGTACTTGTCGACCAGGTAAGTTTCGCCGCTCTCGCCGAGGCCGACGCTCTGCACCAGCAGGTCCAACTCTTCGAGGTTCAAATTCGCGGCCAGGACCCCCTGAACCTCACCGCCCGGAGCGACCAGAGGTGTCGCAATGGTCAGAGTGGGCTTGAACTCGAGGGGTGACGGGTAGACGTTCTGCACGTAGGTGGTGATGCGCCCCTGAAGGAAGAAACTGTCGCGAATGCGATAGTCCCCCTCGTGATGCTGGTGGGTCGAGACAATGATCTTGCCGCCGTGGATGCTGAGGATGAAGACCTCCTCGAGGCCGGTCTTGAGCTCGATCGTCGAGCTCAAGAGCTCGCTGAGACGACGATATGCGGCGTCGCGCCCGAGCGCCGGAGGCTCTTCGAGCAAGACTCTGGTCTGCGTTTGCAGCTCCGGCAAGGAAGCCAGGAAGACGACTTCCCGTCGCTGATCTTCCACCCAGCGCCGGAGCTGATCCTCCTCCAGACCGGCGACCACCGAGAGACGGTCGAAGACCGACTGTTCCAGGGCTCGCCGGGCACCGAAGAAAGCGAGATAACCCGCGAGCGCCACGATCAGCAGAGAAAGGATGAGGAAGTAGGCCACCAGCCGCGCACGAAGGCTGCGAACCCACGTCTTTCCTTTGTACTTCTTGACCATGGTTCTCAAAGAGCACCGTGGGTGCGAGTCGGGGGCATTGGCTCCCGGCGGCTCTGACGCTCAGTCCGGGCTCGCCGGCCGGCGAAAGAACTCGACAAACTCGCCGCCGAAACGCTTTCCGAAAATCGCCAGGCTGGCGATCACGGCGATCAGCGACAGCGCGAAGCGCGACCACAAGTGCTCCCCCGTCGCGAGATACGCGGCGAGGAAAAGCGGCACCGGCACAGCGTAGATGAATAACAGCTTCTTGGCCAGTTCCAGAAACTTCGCGGGGTCGACCCGGTAGAGCGCCCAGATCATGACGGCACCTCCCAACGGCAGTAAGTTGATCCACGCCATCCCGATCGGTCCCATGATGCCGGTGAGCAGATAGCCGCCGCCGGCAAACGACGCCAGGGTCAGGGTGTTGCACAGAATCCACAGGCGGTCGCGGTGCTGTACTTTGAGAATCTCGCCTCCCAAACGACTGAACGGCTCGATGATCGGTGCGAAACACAGAATGCGCAAGAAGGTCGGCGCGCCCCCCTCCAGCCACTGGGGTCCACCCAGAATCAGCAGGGTCAGTTCGGCGTTCAGGCATAGGAAGTAGGCCGCCGGGACCTCGAGGGCCTGGATGAAGAGGGTCGCCAGGGAGTAGGCGTCGAACAGTCGCGACATCTCCTCACGGAAGGCGACCAGCGCCGGATAGAGAGCCCGGCCGACGGCCGGAAAGACGATCTCCGAGACCCTGAAGGCGTTTTGATAGGCGAAGGTGTAGTTGCCCACCACCGAGCTCTCAAAACGCCAGCCGAGAATCAGAGGATCGACGTGGCGCACCAGGATGATCAGAAACCAGATGATCGCCAGCGGCATGCTGTCGCGGATCAGCCGGAAGGTCTCGCCGCGCTCGAAGCGTAGCGGGATCTCCCCCCAGGCCCGCCACCACAGCATGATGGTGTAAAGAATCGAGGAGCCGACGTGGCCGATGACCATGCTCCAGACGTCGAATCCCGCCACCGCCAGCGACACCGAGGTCACCGCCATGAACAGGTTGCGGGCCACTTCCGGGGCGACCGCGCGACCGATCTTGAGCTCGCCCTCGAAGTAGACCCGCGGCACCGTCGACAGCCCTTCGAAGAAGAGGAAGAGGGTCAGCGCCCGGATCACCGGTACGATGTCGGGATGCGGCTCGGAGAAGCCGCGGGCCAGGATCGGCGCGCCGAAGAACGCCAGCGCCACCATCGCGCTGCCCCACACCAGCTCGAGACCCAGCAGATTGCCGTAGGGACGCGGCTTGACTCGAACCACGTGAAAGACCAGGCCGAGATCGCGCACCGCCCCGAGGATCATGAACACCGGCAGCGCCCAGTCCCACAGCCCCCAGTCGGCTGCCGGAATCAGGCGCTTGACGATCAGCAGGACGCCGAACGTCACCATCACCCGCCAGCCCTGGGAAAAAATGGCGGCGCCGCTCGAGTGCAGGAAGCGACGGGTGGCGTCGTGACTCAAGGTCTAGCGTTGCTCTAGGTCTGCGGCTTTAGGGTCTGCTGCTTCACAGCGCCGGCGGCGAGCCCATCGGCACCCGCAGCCCCTCGAGCACCCCTCTGAGCTTCATGATTGCGGCCATCTGGTTGCCCTTCGGCAGCTCCCGCAGAAAAGCGATGGGGATACTCGCGGTATAGAAAAGCGCGAAGGTCAGCCACTGCCAGGGGCCGGCGTACTTGCGGACGAAGATCGCCATATTGCGCCCGGTGTGGAAGGTACGTCCCGGCTTGTAGACGCCGACCGACTGGCCGACCTTGTGCCATAACCTGGCGCGATGGGCATACCAGCAGGTGTAACCCTGCTGCTTCATCCGGGCGCACCAATCGGCGTCCTCGACGCCCAGGGTGTAGGTGGTGTCCCACAGCCCGGTGGCCTCGATCGCCGAGCGGCGCACCAGCATCGCGCAGCCGCAGATGTAGTCGACCTCTTCGTCCCGGTCCCACTGCCCGCGGTCGATCTCGCCGTCGCCGCGTTCTTTGGTCACCGACTCCTTGAAACGCAGGATGCCGCCGGCGGACCAGATCCGCTCGCGATCCCAGTAGTAATAGGCCTTGGGGCCGACCACGCCGATCATCGGGTCGCTCTCGGCGACCCGAACCATCTCAGTGACCATCTCGGCGTCAACCTCGATGTCGTTGTTGAGCAGCAGCGCGTAGTCGAAGCCTTGCTCCATCACATAGCGCAAGCCGGCGTTCATGCCGCTCGCCGGCCCCTGGTTGACCTCGACCTGAACCTGGGTGACGTCGGGAAAAGCCTCCTTCACCGCCTCGTAGGAGCCGTCGGTCGAGGCGTTGTCGACCACCACGACCTCGCACGCGGGATAGGTCATGGCCAGCAGGCTGGCCACCGTATCGAGGGTCAGATCCTTGCCGTTGTAGTTGAGGACGAGGGCGGCGACACTGGGTTCAGTCATGATGGAGGTCCGGGAAAGGAGCGATACGCGAGACTAGCCCAAGGGCTGAATCGCCGCAAGGCAGCGCGTGCTTCGGGGTTACAATCAGGAAACGGCCGTTGGGCTGCGGCTCTCGCCCTGTGCTAGCCTGCCCCTCCGCGGGCACTGGGTCCAGTTGCCTTGCCCAGCGCAGCCTCTGGTCAGCAGGCATTGGCCTGCGGAGTGCACGGATCGGCTCCCGGAGGAATAGCGGAGGCTGGGTGTCTGAGCGGAGCGAGTTTGAGCCGGAGCCCGGAGGGAGCCGACAAGAAGTGCTAGGAGGCTCCAGCTGACCTGCCGCGAAGCTGGGCAAGGCAACTGGACCCAGTGTTCGCGGACTATCTTGGAGAGTGAAACCTCGCGGAGGATCGATGAGCTCGTTCTGGAAAGGCAAAAGAGTCCTGGTCACCGGTCACACCGGCTTCAAAGGCAGCTGGCTGTCGCTGTGGCTGCAGCAGGCCGGAGCCAAGGTGGTGGGCTACGCGCTGGAACCGCCCAGCGATCCGAGTCTGTTCGAGGTCGCGCGGGTCGCCGAGGGCATGACCTCGATCATCGCCGATGTCCGTGATCTCGAACGCCTGCGCGCCACCTTCGCCGAGCATCGGCCCGAGATCGTCCTGCACCTCGCCGCCCAGGCGATCGTTCGAGCGAGTTACGATGATCCGATCGAGACCTATTCGACCAACGTCATGGGCACCGTCAACCTGCTCGAGGCGATCCGCCTCGAGCCCGGTGTGCGGGCGGTGGTGATCGTCACCAGCGACAAGTGCTACGACAATCTCGAGATCGACCGCGGCTACGTCGAGGACGATGCCCTCGGCGGCCGGGATCCATATTCGAACAGCAAGGGCTGCGCCGAGCTGGTGACCCGCTCCTATCGCGACTCTTTTCTCGCCAACGCCGAACCGCCGGTCGCCGTCGGCTCCGGCCGTGCCGGCAACGTCGTCGGCGGTGGCGATTGGGGCAAGGATCGCCTGGTGCCCGACATCATGCGCTCCTTTCTCGAGCGCGAGCCGCTCTACATTCGCAACCCTAGGGCGGTGCGCCCCTGGCAACACGTGCTCGACCCGGTCGGCGGCTACCTGACGCTGGCCAAGCGCCTGTATGTGGAAGGTGCGCGTTTCGCCGAGGGCTGGAACTTCGGCCCGGCCGATGAGGCACCGCTGCCGGTCGGCCAGCTGGTCGAGCGCATGGTCGACCACTGGGACGAGGCGATCGACGTCGAGCTCGATCCCGGGCCCCACCCCCACGAGCACCACCTGCTGCGCCTCGACCCAACCAAGGCCAGAGAGCAGCTCGGCTGGACCGCTCGCCTTTCCTTGCCTGAAACCCTCGACTGGATCGTCGAGTGGTACCGCGCCTACCGCGACGGCAGTAACATGAGAGCCGTCACCGAATCCCAGATCGAGCGCTACTGCAACCTTTGATCCGGCGCTTGGGAGCTGTGAGGCAAATGCCCCAGTTCTGGTGCCCAGGGTTGACACCCTGGGCTACCACATTTCGCCCCTTCGGGGCTCGGGAGCCCGAGGGTAGCACTGGGTCCGTTTGCTTTCCAGCGCAGCCTCTGGTCAGCAGCCACCGGCCTGCGGAGTGCACGGATCGGCTCCCGGAGGAATAGCGGAGGCTGGGTGTTTGAGCGCAGCGAGTTGAGCCGGAGCCCGGAGGGAGCCGACCGGGAGTCCTGAATAGGCTCAAGCTGACCTGCCGCGAAGCTGGGAAAGCAAACGGACCCAGTGGGGTGGTGGCTCCGGCGACGCCACTGGATCCTGCATGCAGGTGCTGTTGCCGGATCTCGGAGTATCTGCTCGCGAATCTGACCCGGGGCCTGCTCGCGAACCGCTGTGTGCGACCCGGCTCACACTGCTAGTCTCTGAGACACATGCAACGTTCACAAAAGGCGCGTCCCGAATGTTTGGTCTGGACGCACCTGGGAGATCTCAGATGCGGGAACGAACACGGTTGGCGACAGTTTGCCTGATCTTGCTGGTCTCGATCGGCGCTTTACCGAGCCTGGCGCAACAGCCGCTGCCGGTGGTCCGTGTCGGTATCGTGTTCGACGGCCCATGGTCGGGCAATGAAGAGCTTCGCGACCTGACCCGCACGGAGATCCTTGCCTTGACCGAGCGCGACTTCGAGGTGCGTTTTCCAGAAGCCAAGACGCTGACCGGCGACTGGACCTTCGAGGCGACCCAGGACGCGGTTGAAGCGCTGTTGATCGATCCGGAGGTCGATCTGGTGATCGCCTGGGGAGTGCTCGCTTCGCACGCCGTCTGCTGCATCAGCACTCCTAGCAAACCGTTGATCGCGCCACTGGTGATCGACGTCGATCTGCAAGGCATTCCCCACGACGGGGGCACCAGCGGCGTCAGCAACCTGAGCTATGCCACGTTTCAGGACAAAACCGCCGAAGAGCTGCGCACCTTTCGCGACATCGTGCCGTTCAACAAGCTGACCTTTCTCGCCCAGCGCGGCATCATCGACGCGATCCCTGAGCTTCCCGAACGCACCCAGGAGCTGATCGCAAGCCTCGGGATCCAGGCGTCCTACGTGCCGGTCGGCAACCGGGTCGACGAGGTGCTGGCGAGAATCCCTCCAGACACCGAGGCGGTCTATCTCTGGCCGCAGCTCCAGCTTCAGCAAGAGCAGGTCGAACACCTGATCAAGGGTCTGGAGCAACGCGGATTACCGACCTTCTCGGCCCTCGCCGATCCCTCTTTCGAGGCGGGCGCGCTGGCCACCATGGCGAGCGAGGATTTCTTTCCTCGTTTGACCCGGCGCATCGCCCTCAACACCCAGAGCATTCTGCTCGGTACCGACGCCGGACGTCTGCCGGTGGCCTTTGACGTCCGTGGCCGGCTGACGATCAACCTGGCGACCGCCCAGGCGATCGAGGTATCGCCGCGCTGGGAGCTGTTGATCGAGGCCGACCTGGTCGGTGACCAGAATCTCGAGGGCTTTCAGGCGATCGACTTCGACCAGGCGGTTCGCGAGGCGGTGGAGGTCAACCTCGACGTGCTCGCCGAACAGCGCGCGGTGGCGGCGGGGGCCCAGGATCCGGCACGGGCTCGAGCGGCTTTGCGGCCCCGGCTCGACGTCTCCACCAGCGGCCTTTCCATCGACGACGACCGCGCCGGCGCGGCACAGGCCGAGCGCACCGTCACCGGCAGACTGGCCTTGAGTCAGGTGGTCTTCGACGATCAGGTACTGGCCAACATTCAGATCCAGGACCAGCTCCAGACCGGCCGCGAGGCGGCCCTCGAGCAGCTGCGACTCGACATCGCCCTCGACGCGGCCACCGCTTACCTCAATCTGCTGCGCGCGGTCTCGCTGTCCGAAGTGCAACGCTCCAACCTGGCGCTCACCCGCTCCAACCTCGAACGCGCCGAGCTGCGCCGATCGGTGGGGGCGGCGAATCCGGCCGAGGTGTTTCGCTGGCGCAGCCAGATCGCCAACGACCGGCGGGCGCTGATCGACGCCATGGCGTCGATTCACCAGGCGGAAATCGCCTTGAGCCGACTGCTCGATCGAGATCTCGAAATTCGCTACCGGGCCGCCGAGGTCGATCTCGCCGATCCCCTCTTGATCACCGGGGAGGCGCGTTTCGACGGCTACATCGAAACCCCCAAGCACTTTCGCACCCTGAGCGACTTCATGGTCAGTGAGGGCTCGGCGAGCGCCCCTGAGCTCGAGCAGCTGCGCACCAGCATCGCCGCCCAAAGGCGCCAGGTCTCGGCCGCCCGCCGCACCTTCTATCTGCCTCAGGTGACGTTTCAGGCGGTGTTCGACGAGTTGCTGAGCGATGGCGGCGTCGGCTCGAATCAGTCAGCCCCCGGGCTGCCGGACGACACCAGCTGGTCCCTGACCCTGGGCGCTTCGCTGCCGCTTTATACCGGCGGCTCGCGGCGTGCTGATCAGGTGCAGGCCGAGGAAACCCTGAACCAGCTCGAGCTTCAGTACGAGGCCACCTCCGATCGCGTCGAGCAACGCATCCGCAGCGCCATGGTGGCGACGCGGGCGTCGTTCGCCGCCATCGAGCTGACCGAGGAGGCGGCCGACGCCGCGGAACAGAACCTCGACCTGGTTGCCGACTCCTACAGCCGCGGCGTGGTGTCGATCATCGATCTTCTCGACGCCCAGAACGCCGCCCTGAGCGCCGGTCAAGCGGCGGCCAACGCCGTGCACGATTTCTTGATCGATCTCATGGAATTGCAGCGCGCAGCCAATCAATTCGACTTCTTCACCAGCCCGGCCGCCCGCGACGATTGGTTCGAGCGGCTCGATCGCTACTTCGACGGCCGTGGCGTCGCGCCCTGGCCGCGGGCGCCCCAAGGAGAATGATATGTCCGCATCCTTTCTTCGCCTGACCCTCAGGGGCGGTCTCGCCACCGCCGTCTTGTTCGCCTGGTCGTGCGCCGAGGAAGTCGAGGCCCCCGAGCCGGTGATCCGCCCGGTTCGCACCCATCAGGTCGAAACCTCAAACGGCGGCGACCGCGCGATCTACGCCGGAGTCGCCAAGGCCGGTATCGAGTCGCGCCTGAGCTTTCGGGTCAACGGCACTGTCGAGCAGATCGGAGTCAAGGTCGGCGACCGGGTGCGCCGGGGCAAGGTTCTGGCGCGTCTCGACGCCACCGACTTCGAGCTCGGTGTCGAGCAGTCGGAAGCCAGCCTGGCGCAGGCTCAGGCCAGCCTCCGTCAGGCCGAGGCCGACTACGGTCGCACCCGCGCCTTGTACGAGAACAACAACGCCTCCCGGGCCGAGCTCGACGCCGGACGCGCCGCCGCCGAATCGGCCACCGCGCAGGTCGAAGCCGCTGAAAAGGCCCTGGAGCAGGCGCGTCAGCAGGTCAGCTACACCCGGCTGACGTCGCCGATGGACGGCGCCGTCGGCACCGTCGACGTCGAGGTCAACGAGAACGTCTCCGCCGGGCAAGCGCTGTTCGTGCTCACCGCGGAGAGCTCGCCGGAGGTCGAGATCCGGGTACCGGAAGTGCTGATCACCCAGATCCGCAACGGCCAGGCCGGCGAGGTCACCTTCGACGCTTTTCCCGACCGCGTCTTCGCGGGCACGGTGACCGAGGTCGGCGTCACCGCCAGCGGCTCGTCGACGTTTCCGGTCACCCTGCGTATCGACGACGACACCGCGACGATTCGCTCGGGCATGGCGGCCGAGGTCAGTCTGCGGGTCCGTTACGACGGCGAAGCAATGGGCAGCCCCTCCATCCATGTCCCCCTGGTCGCGGTGGGCGAGGATCAAAACGGTAGTTTCGTTCTGGTGGTCGAAAACGACGACGGCGAGACCGCCACGGTTCGCCGGCGGCCGGTCGAGGTCGGCGATTTGACCGAGCACGGGGTACGGATCGTGTCCGGCCTCGAGGCGGGTGAGCGAGTGGTGACCGCCGGCGTCCGGCGTTTGAACGACGGCATGACAGTGCGCAGCATCGGCACCGGAGAAGCCCCGTGAGCGTCACCCGGGTAGCGATTCAGCAGAATCGCATCACCTTCGTCTTGCTTCTCGTGATCATCTTCGCCGGGCTTTCCAGCTACCTGAGCATGCCTCAGGCTCAAGACCCGGGCTTCACGATTCGGGCGGCCCTGGTGATGACCGAGTTTCCCGGCGCCAGTCCGGCGCGGGTCGAGCAGCTGGTCACCGACAAGCTGGAGAAAGCGATCCAGGAAATGCCCGAGCTGGACTCGATCGTCAGTCAGTCGAAGCCCGGGGTGTCGTTGATCACGGTCAACATCCAGGAGCGCTACAGCGACATGCGCCCGATCTGGGACAAGCTGCGACGCAAAGTCGAGCGCGCGGCCGGCGATCTGCCGGAGGGTGCCAGGGAACCGCAAGTCGACGACGAGTTCGGCGACGTCTTCTCGACCCTGGTGACCCTCACCGGCGACGGCTATTCCTACGCCGAGCTCGAGG
>JAAUXY010096401.1_pt1 | contig 15890 bp, 11 predicted proteins | sample 7278121 | NCBI WGS metagenome assembly JAAUXY01 (sample SAMN14350117, study PRJNA611818) | marine sediment metagenome | isolation source: surface marine sediment (1.8m) | place: French Polynesia: Moorea | collected 2018-08 | reverse complement strand
GGTCGCGCTTATGCGCGACCTTATCGAGTTTTGCGCGGAGCGCAAAACGTCGCCCAGATCGATGGGCGGTAACGTGGATTCTTGATTAGGCAGATCGGCCATCTCCCAGCCTTGCTTCGTACCGGAAAACGACGCTTAGATTGAGATTCGAGCTCATGACTTGCTGTAGGATGGCGTAGGTGAACAGCACAGCCGACTCAATACGAGCTTTCCTCACTGACCGCATCCAGATAATGGCGGTCTTGATCACCGCCTGCTTTGTGGCGGTGTTGTCTTTGCGCAGTCAGAGCGCCGCAAGCTACCCAACCTATTTTCTTGCGATTTTGATGCTCCTCACTCTGCACGGCTGGCGAGACGTTTTCCGTATCGGTCTTGTGCGTTTCGTTCTCGCGCTCCTCGTCTGGCTGAGTCTGAGCACGTTCTGGTCGGAAGGATTTGCCCTGCGCGAAGCGACATCCGTCTGGACGCGCGCTCTTCTTGTCTGTTTCTTTGTTATAGCAGTTGCCGAATGTCAGCTTCGCGGTCAAATGCAGCGCTGGTTGAGCATTGCTATCACCGTGGTGGGCACGGTTGCGGTGCTCGTCGCCATCATCAATTTTGTGCTGACCCAACCGGAAGATGGACGGTTGAACGGGATGGGGCAGCTGGACACGCATGTTGTCGCCGCCCTTGTTTACGGTGTCGTGTTGATGTTCGTTATTCGAACTGGCATGGAAAATCGCTCCCGCGTCTGGCAGCTGGTATGTGTGCTCGCGATCGTCGCAATTGTCTGTGCGATCTATCTGTCTGATTCCAGAAACGCCTGGGTCAGTGTCACCATCGGGGTCGCAGCTTATCTCGTGGCGATACGTGTCTCGGACTGGCGCCAGTTCGTCTTGACGGTGACAGCTGTGGGACTCTTGTTGGGTATCGGTTTGCTGCTGATTGCCAGCAATGAGCTGACGCGTGACCTCTTGTTACCTCGTGGAGATAGCTTCCGGCTCGCTATCTGGCAATCAACCTGGCAGTCGTTTCTCTCTGATTCTGTGCTATTTGGGCGTGGGATTCTCACCGACGATGACATAGTGGTGGAAGGTATCGGCTTTCCCCATCCGCACAACATGTACCTGGCTGTGCTCTTCCAGGGCGGTGTCATTGCCTTACTGCTCTATACCGTGGTGCTCTTCAAGACTCTGGCAGTGCTGCTGCATAATTTCGACAATCGTGACGCAAAATTTGCGCTCGGCATCCTTGCTATCGGATTGACCTCACACATTCTCGATGGGCACGAACTGATCGACAAAGTCAGTGATACCTGGCTGCTTGTCTGGTTGCCGGTTGGTCTGGCGATAGGGCTCAGTTGGAAGCCCTTCTCACGCCAAGGTTTGACCTAAAAGCTGAGTTCAGAAAGCCGGTGATGCCAATCCAGGTTCTCCAGATAAGAATCTGGTGCTGCAGTCCTGGACGCGCGGGTCAGTTGGTAGATGGCATCTGCGAAAGCACGCGGCGTTTGCTCTACTGCTGTGACGTAAGGCGCAAGTCTCTGACTCTGCTCCCAGTTGGTTGCCACCGTGGGAATACCCGCGGCAACGTATTCGTACAACTTGATGGCGTCGATCGAGTTGATCAGCTCCCACTGGTTCTTGACGTCAAAAGGCGCCAGCGCGACGTCCGCGTGATGGAGATAAGGGGGAATGTCAGCGTAGGGCCGGCTGCCTAGGATGTGCAGATTCGGTGGAGTAGCAAGCGCGGGCCCGCCATGACTTGGCCCGATTACGTAAAATGACAGTTCTGGACAGAGCAAAGCGCACTCGAAGAGCAGATGCATGTCTATCCAGCTGGCTAACGCGCCAACAAACACCGCTTTCGGTTTGGAGTCTTGCAGGTATTCGGGTGGCGGCGCCGTTGGATTTGTGAAATGCGCGACATCCACTCCGTTGGGTATCACGTCGATGCGGCTGTCGGTGAACTGGTTCAGGTACTCTGCGGTTACCGTTGTCGGAGTAACAATCAGTGAGGCGTTCTGCAAGATGCGTACGAAACTCTCGTGCAGGGAAGGGGAAAGTCTCGTGATGTGCTCAGGATGATCGGCAACGCGCACGCAAAGCGTTTCGGCTTCTACCAGATCGGGCCAATAACTCTGGAATAGACTATCTATCCATAAGGCGTCTGGCCTGGAGTACCCTGCTTCCTGGAGGATGCGTTTGCTGTTCGGCCAGCAGAGCCTCCAGCCGTGTGCAACGCTCCAGCGAGAATTCTGAGGCCACGCGGGCCCCGGCGCCAGCGGCATGAACCAGGCCAATTCCTGCATGTTGGGTGGCGTGTGCTGACTGTTTACTCTTGTTTTTACAGTGCGCCAGCGTTCCAGTAACTGGTTGTCGGCTGGAGAAAAGACGCTCGCGATCGAGATAGGGTGGCTCACATAGAGCGTTTCGTAGCTTTCTGCGAAAACCCTGGCGAAGTGGTGAGATCCAACGCGGATGGGAGAGCGCCATCCATGGGTCGCGGCATAGATCAGCTGACGCGCCACTCTACGCGGCCAGGCTCAGTAGCTTGTCGAGTACTTGTTGAGCAGCTCGATCCCAGCTGAAATGCTCGCTGGTCGTCGTGCAGGCGTCTCTCAAAGCGTGGCGCGTATTTGTGTCGGTCATGAGCTCGAGCAGGGCTTGTGCAAGCGCGTTGGCGTTCAGTTCGAAGTAGGCTCCGCAGGCGCCGGCTACCTCCCGATGAACAGCCAGATCGCTGGCCAGCACAGGCGTACCGCAGGTGATCGCTTCCAGGATCGGCAGATTGAATCCCTCGTAAATAGAGGGGGTCACAAGAAATTCAGCGCCGCGATAGTAGCTTGCCAGCTCATCGTCGTCTGCGTGGCTTCGCCAGACGACACGGTCGCTCAGGTTGTATCTCTCGATCAGGTCGGGAAACCGGGTATCGCCCCAGCCTTGTCTGCCGATGCATACGAGTAGATGAGGCACCTTGTGCTTGATCTGAGCAAACGCTTCGAGCAGCAGCTTATGGTTTTTCCTCGGTTCCACGGTCGCGACGCACACGATATAGGGTTTGTCAGGCGGCCCCACCGCACCTTCTTTGAAGTCCGTTTTTCCAGGGTGAATGACGCTGACCTTGTCTGCGAGGTTCGGCCACTGCGCTATGATGTCATTTGCTGTCGATTGAGACACAGCAGCGATTGCGGCTGCTTGTCGTAGCGCGCGCGGCATCAAGTTGCGCTCTGTCAGCCGTCTGGTAAGCGGCATGCTCTGGGGCTGTTTGAGCCAGCACAGGTCGTGAATTGTCACGACTGCCGGCACGCTGGAGTACGGTAGATGGTGGCGCGGTGACCAGAAGACTTCGATTGAATCCTCTTTTTGCCATTGCGGGTAGAGGCACTGGGAAGTAAGCAGCGAATTGCCCAAGCCGCGAGAAGGTGTGCGTATCAGAGCAGCGTTGCTTGCTAACTTGATGGGACGATGAGAGTAGAGGTGCCAACGGTGTTCGCCGCGTGGTAGTAGCCTGGTTACGATCTCTCTGGTGTAGCGGGCGATGCCATCAACGGGATTGGCGAGCGGCCTGGCGTCTATCGCTATGTTGACCATCTGGCGGTATGACGAGTCTCACCTGGTTCGGAACCACTCTCAACAAGCGACTTGTATAGTTCTGCATAGCGCAATCCCATCAGTCGCCCGGTAAACAGCTTTTCGTACCGCTCCCGACTACGTCTGCCCATCAGGCGGGCCATTTCAGGACGGTAGTGTAATTGATCCATAGCTTTGCGCAGGAATCTCTCGTGTCCCGGTGGCACGACGATGCCGTTCGTGTCGTGAATGCAGACGTGGCTTGTGCCGGATCCTATTTCGGTAGAAATGAGCGGCTTCCCGAACATCGCCCCTTCCAACAAGGTCACACCGAAGGCTTCCGTTCTCAAATAGGATGGGAATACCACAGCCCTGCAATTTCGAAAAAGGGCCACCTTGTCCGCATCACCAATCCTCCCGGTGAACACGACGTTATCCAGCCCCAAACGTTCCGCCTGCTGTTTGAGATCCTGCTCGATGGGTCCTGAGCCGACAATGATCACTCGGTAAGGTGCATCCTTTGCGGCTTTCAGTAAAAGATGCAGGCCTTTGTAATAACGGAAGACGCCGACAAAAAGGAAGAAGTCTTTGCCCCATTTATCGACCGCTTTTTGCTCTTCCTCCTCGGTGATCTTCGGATAAGTCGACTCCTCGATACCGATCGGGAAAACTTCTGTTTTTTGCTGAAAGTGCGTTAGCACATCGCTGGTTGCGAAGTAGTTTGGCGAGGTGCAGACGATTTTGTCTACGGACCCGAGAAACCGCATCATCAAGGGCTTGTAGAAGAGCAAGAGCAGGCGCTGGCGAACGATATCCGAGTGGTAAGTAACCACGGTCGGTTTTCGTTTTGCATTGGCCAGGTGGAGCATATCCGCGAAAGGCCAGGGGAAATGGAAATTGACGATATCGGCCCATTCCAGGAGCCGCTTGTACATGTCGAAAGCCGTTATCGACATGCCGCAGGATGCTATCTCGACGGTTTGCTGCGCGCGGTGGACCTCTATGCCATCGAATTCCAGCACCTCGGGATCCGGATCCGTGCTCAGGGTGAGCACGCGACTCTCTACCCCGTGCTGCCGGGTGTTAGCACAAATCTGGCGGATGGTTTCTTCCAGACCGCCCTGGGTGTCAGGAAAAAACGTGCGGTATACGTGGAGGACTTTCATTGACGGTGCGCGAGTGCCAATCTGAGCAGCTTTACAAGCATATCACATGTGACTGAGTACGCCTGCGACGCGGTAATCATCTGCCTGCGGTGTTTGCCAGGCTGGCGGATATTCCTGAGTAGATCGCGTGGTATCGCCGGGCGTTGGCCTGCCAGTTGTGATCCTCTTTGACGCTGCGATAGGCGGTTTCCGTCCTTTCGCCTGTTTGCCGACCGTTTGTAATCACCTCCCTGATTGCGCCGGCCAACGCTTCTTCGTCATCTGGACGTACCAAGAGGGCGAGCTTCCCATCCTGGGTAATCTCCCGCAGCGGTGGCAGATCCGAGGCAATCAGCGGAGTACGGTGCAGCATGATTTCGTAAGCTTTCAGTGGCGCAACGAGTTGCGTCACGAGTGACGGGCGCCTGGCGAGCACACAGAGGTCGAAATCACGATACAAAGCGACAGCGCGTTCCGCTGAAACGCGGCCCAGGAAACTGACCGTGTCACTGAGGTTCTGCTGTGCAACGTGCCTTTGCAGTGCCCGCGCGTGCGGTCCATCTCCGGCAATGGTCAGGTGAATATCCAGACCGCTTACGGTCAGCTTTGCGATGGCGCCCATCAGCACTTCCAGACCTTCATACTCGGTGATTGCGCCGACATAGCCTATTTCGATCCTGGCTGTGGGCACGATCGGTGATTTGGGATGACTGGGAGCCTTTGTTTCCACGTTGGCGGCATTGGGCACCACGCTGATCTTTGATTCGTCCACGCCATGCTCGACAAGCCACCGCACCATTGCCGCGGAAATGACAACGACGTGATCCGCCGCGGAGGCGGCTTGTATCTCCATCGCCTGGCAGTAAGCGAAATGTTCGCTGCCGACGTAGCCGGGTTGCCGGCTTGCACGCGTCAGGTGCCACAATCCGCGCATCTCATAGATACAGCGGATACCCGCTTCACGGGCGGCGATACATGCAGCAAGACCATTCAGGAAATTGGAGTTTGCGTGAATTGCCGTCACGTCGTGCTGTTTCGCGAGCGATTTCAAGTACCGGGCATAGGCTTGCACATAGTCGATTTCCGGTTGGCTGATGCCGCCTGCGGGATCAAAGCTGTGAACGTACGGCTGCGAGCGATGCGTCGTGCTGGTCTCAACCGGCTTGTCAGCATGCCAGGCGAGATCCCATGGATAACCCAGACGAGTTGCGGCAATGAGCTCGAGTTTCTCGTCAGAAAGTGCCTGGAGCGTTTGCGCAGACCGCACGGCGTAGCCATTGGGGTCGAAGTTACCGCTGCTGTGGACGACATAGAGGACGCGCCCGTCAAAACTGCGTGGAGCTGCATTTGCTGTCGGCAGCGGAAACCCGTGTTCGAGACATTGCAGCATCTGCTGTGCCCGCAAGTAGGCGCGGCTCTGGGGGAAGGCTTTGGAAAGATTCCTCGCGCTGGTGAGGTTGCCCCGCCGTAATTCCACGATTGCCGCCAGGCGCGGCCACGTGCGGAGCAGGATGGCAACCGCGACGCGCTCTATGCGCGTGGCGCCTTCTGCAAGTCGGGATAAAGCCTTATCGGCAATCGGAGTGAGAGTTTTCAGCACAAAGCCAGTATCAAATTGGTTTTACGGAAGTGCAACAACCAGCAGCGCGTGCCACCCTGAGGTGTCGGACGTGCATAAGTTTTCAGTTTTGTGTGACTTTGAGGTAAGGTGCCGGCCTTTGATAGTTCACCCCGCGTGCGAGGCAGCCGTCCGGGGTTTGCAATGGATTGGACTTGGTGGCAGAACTTTTAGCGAACGCGGAAGAGTACTGGGAAAATCGGCATCATTCTGTCAATGAATGGCAATCCGGTGGGGATCGGGGGATGTCCGTTCACAGAAACCGGGCCTTCTATGCCCACCGGCTCGGGATCGTCTCTGCTATTCTGGAGAAGCGCTTTGTCGGCGAACGCTTGTCCATATTGGATGCCGGGTGCGGAAAAGGTTGGTTGACCCACGAATTGTCCCAATTTGGTCACGCCGTTGTCGGCATCGATTCTTCTGAGACCGCGATCAAAATCTGTCGTGAAAACCGGCAAGGTGAATTTGTTCAGTCGGAGCTCGATGCATATGGGGCGCGTAAGGGTTTCGACGTAGTCATCGCCATGGACGTTCTGTTCCACGTGCTCGACGACGCTGGATGGAAGGCCAGCCTGCGCAACCTCTGCTCGCTCTGTGGCGCTTACGGCGTACTGCTGTTTACGGATGACCTGCGGCTCGATAGATACACGCTGGGGAATTACATCGTTCACCGCAGTCGTGCGGAATACGAAGCCGCACTCGCAGATTGTGGGATGTCGATATCCGAAGAAGTCGCCTACGACTTTGGGGCTAACCCCAATTCTTTTTATGTTGCAGAGCGGTTGGCCTGATCTTTGATGCGGCTTGGCGAAGTCATAGAAAAACTCACCCCTGAGTTTGCTCAGATACGTGAGCTATCTGATGGGGGCACGTTGCTGGAAGCGTTCGACCTGCCGGAGGGGAAAGGTGAGGGCGCTGCCGGCGAGTTGGTGCTCATTCAGCTCCACGGTAACACGCCCGGTGAGCACGCCGCCCTGCTCGAGAGCATCTCTGATTCCGCATGCACTGTCCTGTTTGTCATCAGAGAAGAGTGGATACAGAAGGCGAACTTCATTGCCGAGTGTCTGCGGATTTCAAAAAAAGTCTTCCGTGAAATCGTGCTTCTGACCGATGGGCTCGCGGCGCTTGTTGCTGAACCGGAAGCGGTCTTGATTCCCGCTGATGCGCCACACGGCCACCTGCTTGCGCGGCTGGTGAATGAAGGTCGGCTTGCGGAAATGCAGGTGCAGGATCTGGAACGGCAGCTGGCTGCAGCCCTCAAAAGGGAAAAAGGCGGTCATGATAAAGAGAAAGCTGATGCCGAGCAGATAGAGCAGCTGCAGGAACAGCTGGCTGGGACCCATGCAGAACTGACAGAGCGGGCTGAATCAAGCTCTCAACTCGAATCCGAACGTCTTGCACTGCAAGCTTCGCTGGACGAATCGGTGGCTGACAACATTGCCCTCAAATCCACGGTTCGAAATCTCGAGCGTGAACTGCACGCTGCCAGCACACTGGTGGGCGTTGCGGAAAAGAAGGTGGAAGACACCGATGGACGGCAGGATCGTGCACAGCACGAGGTTGCGCGGCTGAAAAACGACATTGCAGCGATCAAGGGTTCGCGCAGCTTCCGCCTGATTACGTTGTTGAGCCAGACCCGCAAATCTCCGCGCGATATACCCAGGCTTCCGAGTCGCTTGTGGAAGCTGCTGCGAGACAGGCCGACAGGCCCCGCGCGAGCCGTTACCTCGCCGGGTACGCAGCGCGCGCCGTTGCCAGGGTTGGAGCTCTCCGGCTATCTGACCAGGAAATCCGACATGCTTGCGGCGGCTCAGCCATGGATCGGAGTTGTAAGTAGCGTGGGTTTAGCCGAACAGTTGGCTCAATTCGGCAATTCGGTGGCCCTGACCCCGAACAATTGGCGATCCCTGTTCGAACAGCACCAGCCGGACAAGGTGCTGGTAGATGCATCAGACAGCCTGCGGGGTGGCCCCTGGGAAACGTCTCTGGAGGGCAGCGCTTACGGGCAGCCTTTCCATCTGCTCGCGTTGCTGAAAGAGGCCCGGCAAGCAGGTGTGCCTACGACGCTGTGGATGAACGTCCCGGGTGCGGTTGCCCAGACACATACGGCGATGGCACGGTTGTTCGACGAAGTCGTCATAACGGACAGCAGCTTTTTCGACGCGACGGACAGTATTGTCGGCTTCGATCGTCTGAGGCGACGGAACATGCGGGCTGTCCTCAGCCTGCCGGCACCGGTGTACGGCGCTCCGTACGTTGCCGGCTCGAGTACCCTGCAAGCGTGGCGAAGCGAATTTGCCTGCGATTTGCCTGACGAAGTTCGCATTGAGGAGGCGGGAACCGGTGCCTGGCGGGAAGCAGGTCCGCCTGCGGCCGGGGTGCTGCTGATTCCTTCGTTCGGCAGACATGCTTACATACCTGCCGAAGTGCTCAGTGCGGCCGGGCGCGGCATTCTGCCAGTCTGTTATGGCGCACCACGAGGAGAGATACAGGGCGCATTTGCCAATCTGTTCGCTGCAATTGAGACGCCCGATGATCTGTCTCGGCTCCATGCGTCGTTCGTTGAGGATCCGGATCTATTCCAGCGCTGGGTGTTTGCTTGCGCGGTCGAGAGCTGCATACGTCACGACCTCATGTATCGACTGCAGGACCTCGTCGGCGACGTCGACTATTTCGAGAGCGACGCGGGGCGCGTGCGTCACGCTGTATTAGCCGATGTCCGCAGCTACCGGGACGCGAACAGGCTGCAGGCGATTTTAGACACTGCAGGAGGCGCAGTGGCCGCGGTTTGTTTTGTCGTTGATTCGACGGAGCTCGCTGAAAAACTCAGAGGCGTGATCGAGCTCCTGCCCCACAAGATTATTGTCACCGGGCAAGACGGAGACCCGCGACTTGAAGGGCTGGCCTGGTGTCTCGAGCAAGACGCTGAAGATGTGAGCTGGTTGGGCTCGCTGGAGGAGATCGACGATCGAGTCATTCTGCGGCTGCAGAACCTTCGTCGTGGAACCGGAGTCGACGTCAGCGGATACGCTGGATCATCTGGAGGAGAAGCGCGCGATGGGATACTTCCGGAGAACATCCAGCACGGGTACCAGTCCGGTATCCGGTTAAGCAGAGATGCATTGGTCCTGTCCCGCGCATTCTGTGAGCGATCGATGTCTTTGCCGGACTTCGACCAGCTGCTCTCAGCCGCCTGCGACGAGCCGAGGTCGTTTGCCGGACCGGTAATGCAAAATCCCGGTCCAACTGCGTCAGGAGGCTCGCTTGGTTAGGTTAGCGATCTATGGTGATGTAAACGCAAACATCATTGATGGCTCCTCAGTCTGGCTGCGCAACGTCAGTAAGTTGAGCCTGGCCCATGAGTCCGCAGAGGTGTGGCTGTTTCTCAAGGCACCTATCGTGCGCAGACAGCTGCTCGCTGATCTCCTCGACCACCCTCGCCTGAAAGTGATTGAGCCATCGGCGCAGTACCTCAAGGGTGCGGAAGTCATGCATCCGGCGCAGGCTCTCAGTTTGATCGAAAGTCACGATGCTGAAGCCGCCTTCAGTGCCGTTGTTCTGCGGGGTATGGATCTGTGCACGGCGGTGGAAGACTTCCCATCGCTCCATGGTCGTGTGTGGTCTTATATCACTGACATTCCTCAGTCGCTGGTCGACGTGGAACGACGCCAGCGTCTGAACCTCCAGAAGATTGTGGAGTGGTCGAAATACGTGCTCTGTCAGACGGAAGAGCTGCGAAGTCATTTCACCGCGATTCTGGATGAAGGGCAGTCGAAACTGGTGCTGCTACCGCCGGTGGTTCCCGAGGAGGCTTTCGAACCGGCGCGTTTGAAGGATGCAGCTGCGCCTCTGCGCGTGCTCTATTCAGGCAAGTTTGCGCCTGCATGGGCGACAGAAACTCTGGTCGACGTATTTGTCGAGTTGCGCGAGGAGGGTCACGCGGTCGAGCTGCACGTGGCGGGTGACAAATTCCACAGAGTACGAGGTGACGGCTCTTTTGCTGATCGCATGCAACGCAAGTTGTCGACCACGGATGGAGTCAGGTGGCACGGTGGACTCCCACAGGAAGAAGTATTCGACCTGCAGAAAACGTGCGACGTGGGTTTCGGTTGGCGCCTGGCCTCAATGGACGGCAGCCTTGAGCTATCGACGAAACTGCTCGAGTACGGGGCCAGTGGTCTGGCGCTGATAGCCAATCCCATACCGATACATAACAACCTCTTAGGGGAAGACTATCCTCTGTTGGTCTCGTCACGAGAAGAGGTCAAGCGCTGTCTGCGCCGCCTGGTGCAGGACAGGTCTCTATTGCTCGAGTGCGCTGAGCGAGCTCAAGATGCCGCTCGTCAGCACAACCTGTCCTCGGTGAGCGCGCATTGGCGTCGCCTCATAGACCGGGTATTTCACCCGCTGAGTACAAGCAGCAGTCCGCAGAAGCGTCTCAAAGTTGTGTTAGCGGGGCATGACTTAAAGTTCTCCGACGAACTCATAGAGTACTTTGATGCCAGGCCGGACATTGAGTTGCGAATCGATCCCTGGCACTCACTGCGTGAGCACGATGAAAAGCTCAGTAAAGAATTGTTGAGCTGGGCGGACGTCGTGTTCTGCGAGTGGTGCGCCGGCAACGCTGTCTGGTATTCCCGTGAAATCGATAGTCGACGCCAGAGTCTGCTGATTCGATTCCACCGTTTTGAGATCAACACCGAGTTTCCAGCACAGGTTCAGATGGACAATGTGAGTCGGGTGTTGTTTGTGGGACCGCATTTCCAACAACAAGCCATCGACAAGTTTGGCTGGCAGGAAAGCCAGTGTGAAATGGTGCCGAACTTCGTGGATGTGGGGCTGTATGAGCGACCCAAGTTCACGGGCGCGCGCTTCAACCTGGGCCTCCTGGGCTATGTGCCCAAGCTCAAACGGCTCGACCGCGCGCTCGATATTCTCCGTGCACTGCGCGCCGAGGACCCGCGCTACAAGCTTTTCGTGAAGGGTAAGCACCCCTGGGAATATCCGTGGATGTGGCGTAACGAGGAGGAACGTACATACTTCGAAAGCCAGATGACGCGTATAGTGACAGACGATCTCTTGAATGATGCCGTTGTCTTTGATCCCTTTGGCGGAGATGTTGCCCACTGGCTGCGTAAAATCGGATATATCCTGTCAGTCAGCGATCTCGAGAGTTTTCATCTGGCTGCCGCTGAAGGGATTGCGTCGGGAGCGGAACCGCTCTTCATTGAGCGCGAGGGTGTGAGCGAGCTCTTCCCATGGGAGCACGTGCACCCCGCGTGTGATGAGGCCGCACAATTTGTTCTCGGCAACGAGCACAGTTGGGGTGATATGGAAGAGAACCGCAGGCAGTTGTCAGAAACGTACGGCGTCAGCGCCGTCAGAGCCAAGCTCGATGCTCTAGTTGGGCCCAAGTAAGTGGACATTGCTTTGGTGGCTCGATGAATCTCTGGAGGCTGTCGAGCGATTTTTTTCTCTGGCTGAACTCTGTGGTTTGGCACTACAGCCGTACGGACCCGGTGAGAACCTGGGGTGCGATTGCCTCTTCCATCGGGCAAAGAGTCTCTAACCTCCTCGCTTTTTTCCTACCCCTCAAGGTGATTCTGCTCGTCGGATCCGACGGCGTGCCTCGATACTTCCGTGGATTCATTACCGCGGAGACGCGAGACGACTGGATTGTGCTGCTTGCCGTCGCGTCGGTGGCCTTCTACGTTCTCTCCGTGCTTCTGACAAAGGTGGAAGAACGCTTCGCAGAAGTCGGCAGCGAAAAGGTTCTCCGTAGCGCCACACAGCTGGCGCTCGTCAGAGGACAGGACGACGTTGCCAAGGAATATTTCATAAGGATCTGCCGTGCGAGTTCGAGCTTACTGCTCGCGGTGCTGTTGCTTGGGGTCGTCTGCTACTTCTATGTTGGCTTGTTTGCTTTTCTGGCAGGGTTGATTCTTCTGGAGTTCTGCATCTGCGGCGCGACGTTGGCATGGGCGTCAGAAAGCCGGTTTGGCAGGTACATACAAAACAAGTCCAACAACCTCATGACGGTGTTTGCGTCGGTCAACTTCCTTCTGGTGTTCGCCTATCTCCTCGTCGAGTTTCTCGCCTTCGGCGGCGTAAACATTCTCATAGCAATCCTTGCCGTGCTCATTGCGCGGCTGCTCTTCACGAACTTGTCCCAGCTTGTCAACGGGAGCGTTCGTTTGACCAGGGCGCGCGCCAAGGTCAATTCTCTGGTTTTCAATGATCACCAGTTGCACTGGAGGGATCCTGTACGGCGGCAGAAGTTCCGTTCGCTTTTCGACAACGCCAGCCGTCGGGAACGTTTAGCGGAAGTCATGGGAGTGGAAGCGGATAAAATACGTTCCCGATTCACGGACCGCGGCCCCGCCGATGTTGCAGTGTTTGACGTCGAGATATCGCAACCGGATGGGGGGACGAAGCATTTCCTGGAGATGGTCTACGCAGCATCCAAGATCCACATAGTAGAAAACGAAGACGTGTTTTTCGAAAACGTCAGCGCTGGCGATGTGGGCGCTGCGCCGTTGTTGTATCAATACGAAGTCAACGGCTACGTCGGGAGGCTCTATGACGGAGGAACCGGTGAGAGTTTCCCCCGTTCGAAATGGAACAAGCAGCGCCGCAATCTGCTGCTGAAAGCCTGGCAGTGTCCGCCACCGGCGCACCTGGTAGAGATCTTCACCGCGGGGAAGCCGCTCTTGCAGGATCGACTCAATCCGAAATTTCTGTCCGCCCTGGAGGTAGCGATGGATTGCAGCGAGGAGCTGGCTGCTTACGAATCGCTCCTGCAGCAGCTCGATGAGCTCCAGGAGGTCATCGCCGGATTACCGCTGTTTATTTTCAATCCAAGGATTGTTCCAGGCATGCTGGTTGTCGGGGGTGACACCCCGCGGTCGCTGAATTGGGGGCAGTGGACTCTGGCACCGCTGGGCTGTGGTCTGGATTTTGCGAAAGATCTTTCTTGGTTGCATGACTCCTTTGATACACTTGTAGCGGAGGGGATAGTGCCGGATTTTGTATCCTGCAGGAGTATCGAACTCAGTGCCTTGGCCTGGGAATTAGAACGTCTGATTCAGTCACAGCAGCTCAAAAGTGGTGTAGAGCTGCTGCCGGAATTCCGGATACGACTGGCCGCGGGTGCTTAACGCAAAGCAGATGACCAGATCTCCGGGCGGAAGATTCGGAATCTGAAGGACGCGCTTATGCCAGACGCATTTTCGAATTGGGTCGGAGTTTATGAACGAATTGGTAATGCATGTTGGCTTGATGAAGTCAGGCACAACGTATCTGCAGGAGATTTTGTCCCGCAACCGTGAATTCCTCCGGGCGAGCGCATGGGACTATCCTGGCGCACGTTTGAATCAGCAACATGCTTGTTACAGTCTGTGTGGCAGCGACATTCCCTGGGTTAAAAAGCCGTTTCCAGAGAAACTGGGGCATGATCTCGTCAAGAAGCTCAAGCGGGCGGACACCAGCATACTCATATCGGCCGAAGCTTTATCTGTGCTTCACGAGGATGGTATTCAGCGCTTTCTGGAACAAACTCGCGTACCCACAAAAGTCGTTTTCACTTTGAGGAGCCTCGATCGCACTCTACCATCAGCCTGGCAGCAGTATCTGAAAGGCGGAGGGCGCACGACCTTCCGGGCGTTCATTCAACGTCTGCAGGAACAGCGCGCGGATATGAGTGGTTTCTGGCGCACGTACGGATTTGGTCATGCGATTGAGCGCTGGTCCCGCATCGCACCCGTAGCAGTTGTCATCATGCCGAAAGCCGGCGGGTCAAGAGAGGTGTTGTGGGAGCTGTTTCGCACCGCAGCGAACCTGCCGCAGGTCCCTGAGCTGGAGGTTGCGGAGGAGGATTCGAACGTTTCTCTGAGTCTGCAGGCTGCACAGATTTTGAGAGAGATCAACAAAGCCCTCCCCAAGAAGAGTGAACGCAGCGATCAGCTTCGCAATCAGTATCTCAAGAGTGCTGCCTTTCCGAACGTCGGGAAGCTTCCGGGAGGGCGTATTGAAATCCCCCGTCAATGCCTTGCCCAGGTTGAAGACTGGAATTCGGAGGAGATTGGATTGGCGCAATCCTCCTGCTCAGTCGTTGAAGGTTCGTGGGAAGATCTCGAACTCTCGGAACCCGATACGGACGTCACCAAACCCGGAGTCAAACCGACCATGATTGCGAAAACCGCAGCGCTGCATCTTATTAGCTTGTTAGAAAAAGACGGTTAGTTGAGCCCATGTGCATCATCAGTTTTACCCACAAATTCATCTTTCTCAAAACTCGTAAAGTCGCGGGTACTTCCGTAGAGGCTGGTCTGCGTAAGTTCACCGGTGATGACGATATTGTCCCGTGCGTTACTCCGCGCGACGAATACTACTCGGCGATGCGCGGCGAGCACTCGAAAAACTATGCGGCCAATGCTGCTGACGAGAAGCGTTATACGGAGCTGGTGCTCGCGGGTTCCTTCGAAGAGGCGATGGCACACCTGCAAGCCATGGATACGAAATACGTCAGCCATATGAACATAACGCGAATAGACAATATCGTGCGCGAGCACGGTTACACGCTGGATGACTTTTACAAGTTTACGATCGACCGGCACCCCTACAGCTGGATGATATCGAGCGTCGCGTACAACAACACCAAGTACAACAAAGGGACGCTCAAGCCGATGTCGAATCGGAAGATTCTGCAGCTGGTCAAAGAGAAAGCCGCGGACAAAGATTTCATGCGCAGCATCAACTGGCACATGTATGCGCCGGAAGGTGTGGTCATGGTCGATCGGGTCCTGAAATACGAGAATCTCCAAAGTGAACTCTCTGAAGTACTCGATGCGCTGGGCCTGCCGTCACATGATCTGGAGTTGCCGGACTTGAAAGCGAACGTGCGTCATCTCGATCCGGCAGAGTTGATGGATGAGGAAGCGAAACAGCTGGTTGCAGACGGTTTTGGTGGTGTCTTCAAAGCTCTGGACTACGAGCTTTGAAAAAGCGCCTTACGTGCCCCGTTTAATCGGTTTTCAGCGCGCCGCTGAAGTCGAGCGCTTGCCGGCTCGATAGCTGTTCGTTGCCGACGAACTCGCTGTGAGCGACTAGCACGGCAAATACGGCCCCTTCGATCTGCAGCGCTTGATCGAACTCGGCGAAGACCATGCCTTGCTCGAGGTTGTCGGGCAGGCTCTCGATGTTTGGCTCCACCACCGTAAGCTCACATCCTTTCTCGCGGAGGAGCTCCACAACGGTCAGCGCCGGACTTTCTCGCAAGTCATCGATGTTCGGTTTAAACGCCAGCCCCAGGCAGACAATGTGCCTGGTGCGCTGTGATTCGGCTTGCTCGAAGATCTTTGCGGCGACCCACTCCGGCTTGTAATCGTTCACCTCTCTGGCCGTTCGAATCAGTCTTGCGGCCCCCTGCGCCTGGCTGACAATGAACCAGGGATCGACGGCAATGCAGTGTCCGCCGACTCCGGTGCCTGGCTGAAGGATGTTGACTCTGGGGTGGTGGTTGGCCAGATTGATCAGCTCCCAGACGTTGATGTCCGATTGCTCACAAATGACGGAAAG
>JAAUXY010053010.1_pt1 | contig 15918 bp, 13 predicted proteins | sample 7278121 | NCBI WGS metagenome assembly JAAUXY01 (sample SAMN14350117, study PRJNA611818) | marine sediment metagenome | isolation source: surface marine sediment (1.8m) | place: French Polynesia: Moorea | collected 2018-08 | reverse complement strand
CGATCCTCTCACGTTGGCCAAGGGCGGCGATGCGGTCGGCGCGGCCCTCGCCGAGCTTGCGCCCCGCCTCGCCGAAGGGCCGGTGCTGGCCTACGCCACCGCCGAGCCCGAGGAGGTGCGGGCCGTGCAAGTCGAGCTGGGCGGCGAGAAGGCCGGCGGCCTGGTCGAGGACGCCCTCGCCGGCATCGCCCGCGGGCTGGTCGAGGCCGGGGTGCGCAAGCTGATCGTGGCCGGCGGCGAGACCTCCGGGGCCGTGGTGCGCGAACTCGGCGTCGCCGGCCTGCGCATCGGCCCGGAGATCGACCCGGGCGTGCCCTGGTGCGTCACCCTGGGCGAGCCGCAGATCGCCCTCGCCCTCAAGTCGGGCAACTTCGGCACCCCGGATTTCTTCATCAAAGCCTTCGGACGCCTGTCATGAGCGAAAGCCAGATTCGCGAGGACATCGCCCTGCTCGGCAAGTCGATGTTCGACCGCGGCCTGACCGCGGGCAGCTCGGGCAACATCAGCGTGCGGCTCGATGACGGCTGGCTGCTGACCCCGACCAATTCTTGCCTCGGCCGCCTCGACCCGGGACGTATCGCCAAGCTCGGCCCCGACGGCGCGCACCTCTCCGGCGACCCGCCCTCCAAGGAGCTCTTCCTGCACCAGGCCATGTACCAGGAGCGGCCCGGCGACGGCGCCATCGTGCACCTGCACTCGACCCATTCGGTCGCGGTCTCCTGCCTGGCCGACGTCGACCCGGAGAACGTGCTGCCGCCGCTCACCGCCTATTACGTCATGAAGATCGGCCGCCTGCCGCTGATCCCCTACTACCGCCCGGGCGACAAGGGCCTGGGCGAGGCGATCCGCGGCCTGGCGGGCAAGCACCACGCGGTGCTCCTCGCCAACCACGGCCCGATCGTGGCCGGCAAGTCGCTGGAGGCCGCCGTCTACGCCATGGAGGAGCTGGAGGAGACGGCCAAGCTCCACCTCCTGCTGCACGCCCACGAGCCCCGCTGCCTCACCGAAGCTCAGATCGAGGAGCTCCAGCGGGTCTTCGGATCGTCCTGATCCCGCTCGACGTGAGGGCACGGCTTGAATTCCGCGCGCGCATGCCCAGCTTCGCCTTAGAAAGGCGGATATGAACGAAGTCTCCGACCCCCTCGGCCCGGCCAGGCCGCATCCGCGGCCGTGTGATGACCCCTGGGCGACGAAGCTGGAAGAGATCCGGGACTGGCTGACTTACGAGGGCGCCTTCGCGCCCGACGTCGGCGCCCTTGTCGAGGATCTCTGCGAACAAATCCTGCGGGCCGGAATTCCGCTCACGCGCGCCACCACCCACATTCGCGCGCTGCATTCCGAGCGCATGGGCGTGACCCGGGTTTGGCGCGTCGGCCAGCCGATCCGCGAGCTGCACTTCCCGCACGGCTCGACCCTGACCGACAAGTACCTCAAAAGCCCCGTCAAGGTCGTCCACGACACCGCGGACTGGGTCGAGCTCTGGCCCGACCGGACCCCCGAAGGAGACTACGGCATCCTGCCGGAGCTCAAGGCGGCCGGGGTCACGCACTACCTCGCTGGACCGCTCCTGTTCTCATCGGGCGAGATCAACGCCATTACCCTCGGCACCGACCGGCCCGGCGGCTTCAGCCCGAATCAGGTCGATTTTCTCAAGGCCCTTGTGCCGGTCGTCACGCCCTTTTTCGAGCTGCGCTCGCTGGACCGCATCGTCAACGAGATCCTCCGCATCTACGTCGGGCGCGAGCCCGGCAGCCGCATCCTGGCGGGCCAAATCCAACGCGGCGCGGTGACCAAGATCCGCTCGGCCATGCTGTTCTGCGACCTGCGCGACTTCACGGCGCTCTCCGCGCGCCTCTCCGAAGAGGACCTGGTCGCCCTGCTCAACGACTGCTACGACAGCATCATCCCGGCCGTCACCGAGAACGGCGGCGAGATCCTCAAGTTCCTGGGCGACGGCGTGCTGGCGATCTTCGCCGAGTCCGAGGACGGCGGCGACGGCGATGAGTCGGCGGCGCGGCGCCGCGCCTGCGAGGCGGCCTACTACGCGACCTGGGACATCCAGGCCGCGATCGCCGCGCTCAACCGCGACGACGGCAGCCGCTGGCGCGACCTCGGCGTCGGCATCGCGCTGCATCACGGCCAGGCGGCCTACGGCAACATCGGCGCGGGCGAGCGCCTAGACTTCACGGTGATCGGCAAGGACGTCAATCTGACCAGCCGGATCAGCCGCCTGTCGAGCTTCCTCGAGCGGCCGGTGCTCATGTCGGAGGCCTTTGCCCAGAGTCTGGCGCAGCCGACCGTTCAGGTCGGCAGCTTCGAGCTCAAGGGCATCGAGGGCTGGCAGCCGGTCTTCGCTCCGGCGTGACCGGGGCGCCCGTCGCCGGAGGCACGGATCCGATGCTGTTCATGGTGATCGAGCGCTTCAAGGACGGCGATGCCAAGGCGGTCTATCGCCGCTTCCGGGAGCGGGGGCGCATGATGCCGGAGGGGCTGATCTACCTGGACAGTTGGGTCGAGGCCGGCTTCGAGCGCTGCTTCCAACTGGTGGAATGCGACGACGAGGGCCTGCTGCAGCAGTGGACGGCCAACTGGCAGGACCTGGTCGAGTTCGAGATCGTGCCCGTCGCGCCCTCCGTGGACGCGGCGGACCTGATCCTGACTGACGACTAATCACTCGCCGCGCTCTATCGCGCGAACGCGCCCGGCAATAAGAGGATGATGCGCCAGTCGAGCGACCGGCCGGCCTTTAGGCGGAGGCAGTATGAACGCGCGGAGCGTTCTTGTGCCGATAGGTGATGCGGCCCTTAGTGAGGTCGTAGGGCGTCATCTCCACGTCGACACGGTCGCCGGTCATGATGCGGATGCGGAACTTGCGCATCTTGCCGGCGGTGTGAGCGATGATCTCGTGACCGTTGTCCAGCTCCACGCGGAACATCGCGTTGGGCAGCTTCTCGGTCACCGTCCCTTCCATCTGTATCAGTTCTTCCTTCGCCATTTAGTCTCCTTTCGTTCCTTCTGTTCTTCCCGGGAATGCGGCGCGGTCCGACCGCGCCGCCTGTCCTACCAGCTTTCACGGAAAGCTGGAAGAAATGCTTAAGGCTTGCCTGCTTTCTCTACGAAACCGAAGGCCGCGCGGACCAGGCGTTCGTAGAGTCGCGCCCTAACAGGTTTCGAGGCAGACCCGATGGCCGCAGGCGCAGAGGCGCGCGGTCTCGCGTGCCGCCGCCGAGGCGTCCGCAACGATCTGCTGCAGCTTATCGAGCGCCCGGGCCTCGATCTGCCGCACCCGCTCGCGCGAGATGCCGTAGCGTTCGCCCAGGTCCTGCAGGGTCTCCGGCGTCTCGCTCAAGCGCCGCTTCTCGACAATGTCGCGCTCGCGGTCGTTGAGCTGGCCGAGCGCCGCGCGCATCAGGTCGCGCCGCTTGGCGTACTCGTCGGCGTCGGCCACGATGCTCTCCACGTCCGGCGAGTCGTCGACCAGCAGGTCCTGGAACTCCGCCCGCCCCTCCTCTTCGGAGACGACCACATTGAGCGACCAGTCGCCCGAGGCCAGCCGGCGGTTCATGTCGATCACGTCGGAATCGCGGACGTCCAGCTCCTTGGCGATCTTGGCGGCGATCTCCGGGTCCAGATCGCCCTCCTCGAAGGCTTCCAGGTCGCGCTTCAGCCGGCGCAGGTTGAAGAACAGCTTCTTCTGCGCCGCCGTGGTGCCCATCTTCACCAGCGACCAGGAATGCAGGATGTACTCGTGCATGGTGGCGCGGATCCACCAGGTCGCGTAGGTCGCGAAGCGCGCACCCTTATCGGGATCGAACTTCTCCACCGCCTGCATCAGGCCGACGAAGCCCTCGGAAACCAGGTCGTTGAGCGGCAGGCCGTAGCCGGCATTGCCGCGGGCGATCTTGAGAACCAGTCGCAGGTGGCTGCCCACCAGCTGGTCCAGCGCCTTGCGGTCGGCGTCGTCGCGCCAGCTCTCGAACAGCGTGCGCTCCTGCACAGCCGACAGCAGCGGGTAGCGGCGGCTCTCCTGCATTAGACGGCCGATGTCCTGGCCGGGGGAAAATCCAAGCGGATTCAACGTTCCTCTAAGCTCCTGTTCTCGCGCCCCCCGGGGCCCTCCTGCGCGCCATTGTACCAGATGTACGGACCGGGAACACAGCGCGCAGACGGCCGGCTTCGCATGACGCGAACCCAGGGCACGCCTTGTTGGGGGATTTTTCTACGACAGGATATGGGAACGAAAATCGAACTTTTCAAGGGGTTTCGCCGCCCGGCGGGCGCGGCTAGGTGCCCTGCGCCTCGGCCGGCGCTTGACGCAGGTCATTGGCGATTCGGGTCTTCACGCGGCATTAAACTAGCGAACTAGGGCATCTCTCCACCCAAGGACATCGGGATAAATTCCTATAATGACCGCCGATCTGACAACCTTGGAGGCGGCCCGAACCGCCCTCGCCAGCGAGGCCGCCGTCGATCCGCAGCATCACGATATCGACTTGGCATTTGCCGATGACGCGCTCACGGTGACCGGCGAGGTCGCGAGTGTGGCGGCGAAGAAAATCGCCCTTGAGGCTTTGGCCGCCGTACCCGGCGTCATCGGCATCGTCGACCGGCTGCACGTCGCTCCGGCCCAGCGCATGGGCGATGGCGAAATCCGGACCCTGGTCCGCGACGCGTTTCTGCAGGAGCCGGCCTTGGCCGAGTTGACCCTCACCGAGATCATCAAGGGTCAGGAAGAGCTCGTTCGCGAGCCACCACTCGGCTCCCGCGGGTCGGTCGAGATCGACGTCCAGGACGGCGTGGTGACGCTGAACGGCGAGGTGCCGGGGCTCGGTCACAAGCGCCTGGCCGGCGTCCTGGCTTGGTGGGTGCCAGGCAGCCGCGACGTGATCAACGGCATTGCCGTCAATCCAGACGAGCGGGATGACGACAACGAGATCACCGACGCCGTTCGCGTGGCGCTCGAGAAGGATCCCTTCGTCAACGCGGGCCAGATCCGGGTCGCCACGAACGAAGCGGTGGTCACCTTGGATGGAATCGTGCCGAGCGAATCGGAAAGAGAGATGGCGGAGGCCGACGCCTGGTACGTCTTCGCCGTCGACAAGGTCGTGAACCGCATCGAGGTCAAGGCTTAGCGGAGACTCATGCTCGACTGGAACGTCGTTGTGACCGTTCACGGGGACGGCTATCGGCGGGCCTGGACGCTGCTGGAACGCTTCGGCACGATCCGCCGCACCGACTACTACAACGTCCTTGTGATGGAAGTCGAGGACCGGGCCGCCTTCCTCGAGGAGCTGGCGGCGCTCACGGAGGCGGTACCGGACGTGCTGCACATCATCGCCCGCATCATGCCCGCGAGCGCCACTTTCACCTTTCAATCTCCCGAGGAGTTCGAGGCCAAGGCTCGAGATATCGCGCTCGGCTGGGCCCACGAGCTGGCCGGCAGATCGTTTCATGTCCGCATCCACCGCCGAGGCTTCAAATCGCAAATGTCGAGCCAGGAAGAAGAGCACTTCCTCGACGACGTTCTCCTGTCCGCACTGGAACAAGCGAAAACGCCGGGGCGCCTGACGTTCGACGATCCCGACGTGATCATCGATGTCGACACCGTGGGACAGCGGGCCGGTCTCTCGCTTTGGACCCGCGAGGACTTAAATCGCTATCCCTTCCTCAAGCTGGACTGACGCGTGCGCTGCTGGGCCCACGCAGCTACCGTGGCCCGACCGTGACGAGGCCAGAGCGGCCTTTCCAGCGCTCCGTCGAGATGCGGGCGAGACCGAACTGCTCAATGACCCAGGCGTTGGTCTCGAGGTGCCCGGTGATCCGCTCTGCGGAGAACGAAGACGGGCCCGAGGCCAGAGCCAGGGGCACCAGGATTTGGTCGGCCAAATGAAGGTCCAGGGCCGCTTCGGAGACGCGGTGCGCCATCAGCGCCCAGACCGCGTCTTCGGCGACCTCCTCCGCCGGCTTGCCGGGTTTTCCCAAGGCGCTGAACCCGCAACGAACCCTTTCGTACTCGGCCAGGAGGAAGATCCCGGCGCCGGGACAGGCCGCCCTGACCGACAGCGGCGATATCCGAACCTCCGCCCCGCAGTTCTTCAGCAGCGAGCGCGACCGCTCGGCCATCCGCTCGGGGATATGCTCCGGCAGGTTCGCTGCGAGCGCCCGCCCGGCGATCCGGGTCAGTTTGCCGCGCTCCGAGATCGAAACCGGGCGGAGCTGCTCGCGCCAGTTCGGGCCCAGGCCACTCACCTCGGCACGTATCTCTCCCTGGCCCACTGGGTACCAGCCGGACCGCACTAACTCGGTCCGCGCGGCGATGCCGATCTGCTCCAGCGCGGCGCACCAGACGTCGCGCAGATAGTCGAATGTCGGGCTCCAGGGCACATGGGTGCCGCCGCGCACAGCGACGCGCGATGTGCCGGCCGCGAGGGCCAATGGCAGGACCGCGGCCTGGAGGATCAGACCGGCGGACCCGGCACTGCCACCTTGGCTTTCGGCGGCGACGTCGAAGCGATAGTCGCCCGCCTGCACCGCTGCCCGGGGCGCGAACTCGAGGCCGGCGGAGCCCAGTGCGTCCCCCTCGAGGCGCGCCCGGCACATCGCGGCGACGGCCCGGATGGCCGTGAGATGCTGGGCAGCCAACCCGGGCTTGGGCCGCCGGGCGCGGATCTTCTCTATGCGGATCCAGCGCCCTGTGACGGCGGCAAGGGTGAGCGCCGTGCGCAGGATCTGGCCACCGCCTTCGCCGTGGGAGCCGTCGATGACGAGCGGCTCGGCCCCGGTGGGTCTGACGGACTGAGCCACGCGCTTCATCTCCCCTCTGGCGGTTCGAGCATGGCCGCTAACCTTCCGCCGGCCGGCAACTCTGGATCGTACTTCGATCCCTTGCAAAACCGGCAAGATAGGTGCATATACACTTTATGTCGAAGTTGAAGGCATACAGCGCCCCCAAGTTTGGCGAAGCCTGCACCTGCTTCAACCTGCGCAAGGCGGCCCGCATCCTCACGCGCCGCTACGACCGGTGGCTGGCCCCGGTCGGCCTCAAGGCGACCCAGTTCTCCGTCCTGGCCAGCCTCTACCGCATGGGCCCGGTCGCCATCGGCACCCTCGCCGAGCGGCTCGGCATGGAGCGCACGACCCTGACCCGCAACTTGAGACCTCTGGAAAAGCAAGGCCTGATCGGGCTCTCCGTCGACCTCGAGGACCGGCGCGGCCGCGACGTCACCCTGACCGTGGCCGGGGAAGCGCGGCTGGAGCGGGCCCTGCCGCTTTGGGAGCAGGCCCAGGCGGAGACCCTGTCCCGCCTCGGCGACGACGGCTGGCAGGAGCTGTCCAGCCGGCTGCGCCGCATCGAAGCCCGGGCAGGCTAACATTTTATTGGGCAATTAGATGTATATACACTTATGTTCCCGCCTCGAAGAGCCGGCGTCATGACCGCGCGGCCCCGCTCCCTGGCGAGCCTTCTCAAGATCGCCGTGCCGTTGCTCATCCTGGCGCTGGCCCTGGCCTCGGGGGCGGCGATCAAACTGGCGCGGACCGAGGCGACCGATCGCCTGCCCGCGCCCCTGCCGGTCCGCGCCGTGCCGGCGCTGCTCCAGGAATCCTTCGTCGCCGAACGCAGCTTCGCCGGGCGGATTACCCCGCGCCGCACCACCGAGCTGGGTTTCGAGCTCTCGGGCCACGTCGTGGAGATCCTGGTTGACGACGGCGACGAGGTCGGCGCCGGCGAGACGGTCGCCCGGCTCGACACCGACCAGCTCACGGCGCGGCGCGACCGTCTGGTCGCCGAGCGCGAGGAGGTGCGCGCCCGCCTGGAACTCGCCCGCGTCACTTTGGAGCGGCGGCGCAGCCTGGCCGAAGAGGGCCACGCCTCCTGGCAGCGCCACGACGACGTCTACTACGAGGCCGCGGCCATGGAGGCCAAGCTGCGGCAGATCGAGGCGGCGATCCGCTCGGTCCAGACCGATATCGCCGATTCCGACCTGCGCGCGCCCTTCGCCGCGATCGTCGCCGAGCGCTACCGCGACGAAGGGGCGGTCGTGGGCGCCGGCACGCCGATCCTGCGGCTCAACGAGACCGCGGCCCCCGAAGCGCGCATCGGCCTGCCCGTCGCTCTGAAGCACCGGGTGCCGGTCGGCTCGACCCAGATCCTGCGCGTCAACGGCCATCGCACGACCGGCGTGGTCACCGCGCTGGTGCCCGATCTCAATACCGGCACCCGGACCCTGACCCTGGTGCTCCAAGTCGACGAGGAAGACTTGGTGGCACGCGAGCTGGTGCGCCTGGTGCTCGAAGAGCACGTCACGGAGCGGGGCATCTGGGTGCCGCTCACGGCCCTCACCGAAGGGCTGCGCGGCCTCTGGACCGTGTTCGTTGTCGAGCCGCTGGAGGTTGCGGCCGGCCCCGAGCAAGCCCTGCAGGTCCGGCGCAAAGACGTCGAGGTGATCCACACGGACACGGACCGGGTCTTCGTGCGCGGCACGCTCGAGGACGGCGACCTGGTGGTCACATCAGGCGTCCACCGTCTCGTCCCCGGGCAGCGCGTGCGCCTCCTGCCCGAGGCGGGTCCGGCCGTCGCCCGCCTGGTTTCGGACGGCCGCGACTAGTCGGACGCCGCCATGACCACGCTGTTCTTCCGCAACACCCGGCTCCTGGCCCTCACCCTGGCGGTCATCTTGGTCGGCGGCGTGTCGGCCTTTCTCGCCATGCCGCGCGAGGAGGACCCGCGGATCACCAACCGCTGGGCCACCGTCATCACGCCCTACCCCGGCGCCGACGCCGAGCGGGTCGAGCAGCTGGTCACCGAGAAGATCGAGGACGAGCTGCGCGAGATCGCCGAGATCAAGGAGATCCGCTCCCACTCGCGCAACGCCATCTCCGTGGTCACGCTCGAGCTCGAGGACTGGGTCGCCGATCCCGAGGGGCCCTTCTCGCAAATCCGCGACGCCCTGTCCGACGCCGAGGCCGCGTTTCCGGCCGGCGTGCCCTCGCCCCGCTTCGACGAGGAGCGCGGCTACGCCTACACGCTGCTGGCCGCGCTCGCCTGGGATTCGGAGAGCCCCGCCAACCTGGTGATCCTCAAGCGGCTGGCCAAGGAGCTGCAGAACCGCCTGCGCAACACGCCCGGCACCGAGCTGGTGACCCTGTTCGGCGCGCCGGAGGAGGAAATCCTGGTCACGGTCGAGCCCGCGGTGATCGCCTCGCTCGGGCTCGACGCCGGCAAGATCGCAGACGCCATCGCCACGGCGGATTCCAAAGTCGCGGCCGGCCAGCTGCGCGGCCGGCGCAACGAGGTCGTGCTCGAGGTCCGCGGCGAGCTCGACTCCCTGTCGCGCTTGCGCGAGGTGCCGCTGCTGCAGGGCGCGGACGGCACGGTCGTGCGTGTCGGCGACATTGCACGCATCGACCGCGGCATCGCCGGCCCGCCGGACGAACTGGCGCTGGTCGAGCGCAAGCCGGCGGTGGTGGTCGCCGTGCGCATGGAGACGCACCGCCGCGTCGATGCCTGGGCGGAGACGGTGCGCGGCGAGATCGACGCCTTCGCCCGGGACCTGAGCGACGGCGTGAAGCTGGACATCGTTTTCGACCAGAGCCGCTATACCTCGGAGCGCTTCTCTGGCCTGGTCCGGAACCTGCTGCTGGGCGCCGGCCTGGTCGTCGCGGTGCTGCTGGTCACGCTGGGCTGGCGGGCCGCCCTGCTGGTCACGGCGGCGATCCCGCTGACCGCACTGCTCGCGCTCACCGTGCTCAACATCCTGGGCATCCCGATCCACCAAATGTCGGTCACCGGGCTGATCGTCGCCCTCGGGCTCCTGGTCGACGCGGCCATCGTCATGGTCGACGCGGTGCAGCGCCGCCTGCTGCAGGGCCTTGGCCCCCTCGAGGCGATCTCGCAGTCGGTGCGCCGGCTCTGGATCCCGCTGCTCAGCTCGACGCTCACCACGGTGCTCGGCTTCATGCCGATCACCCTGCTGCCCGGCGGCGTCGGCGAGTTCGTCGGCCCGATCGCGATCAGCGTGATCACCGCCTTGATCGGCTCCTTCCTGCTCGCCGTGACCGTGATCCCGGCCTTGGCCGGCCGCCTGCTGGCCAAGGCCGGCACCGGCGCCCGTGCGCCGAGCCTGCGCTTCTGGCACAGCGGTCTCCGCGTGGCCGGTCTCACGCGGCTCTTCGCGCGCAGTCTCGAGCTCAGCCTCAGGTGGCCCCGCTGCTCCCTGCTGGCCGCCTCCGTCGTGCCCCTCTTGGGCTTCGTCGGCATGACCACGCTGACCTCGCAATTCTTTCCGGAGGCCGACCGCGACCAGTTCCACATCGAGCTCAGGCTACCGCCCCAGGCCTCGATCTACGAGACCAGGGCCACAGTCGAGCGTGCCCACGACCTGATCATGGCGCACGAAGAGGTTGCCGCCGCGTCCTGGTTCATCGGCCAGAGCGCGCCGAAGTTCTACTACAACTTGCTGATGAACCAGGACGGCCTGCCCAACTACGCCCAGGCCGCCGTCACCGCCTCCAGCATCGGCGCCGTCAAGGAGCTGATCCGCCGCTTGCAGCCCGAGCTCGACGCCGCCTTTCCCGAGGCCCAGATCGTCGTGCGGCAGATCCTCCAGGGTCCGCCGACCTTCGCGCCGGTCGAGTTGCGGATCACCGGCAACGACCTGCAGGCCCTCAAGGAGGTCGGCGAAGCGGCACGCCTGGTCTTCTCGCAGATCCCGGAAATCGTGAGCACCCGCGCCAGCATCGCCGGCGGCGAGCCGAAGCTCTGGCTCGAGGCGGACGAGGATCAGGCGCGCCAGTCCGGCCTGGGCCTGGTCGACATCGCGCGCGAGCTGGACGGCAAGCTGGAGGGCGTCCTGGGCGGCTCGATCGTGGAGGCCAGCGAGGAGCTGCCGGTGCGCGTGCGGATCACCGACCGCGAGCGCGCCTCGCTCGCCGACATCGCCTCGCTCACGGTGCTGACGCGCGCGGCCGACGAGGGCCTGGTCGACTTCAGCGGCATTCCCCTGCAGGCTTTGGGCCGCTTGGTCCTGGCCCCGGCCGCCGACACCATCTCGCGCTTCCAAGGCGAGCGGGTCAACGTGATCTCCGGCTACGTCGAAGCCGGCGCCTTGCCGGCCACGGCGGTCGCCAAGTTCCAAGCGCTCTGGGCCGAGCGCGGCACGCCCCTGCCGCCCGGCATTCGCTTCGAGTTCGGCGGCGACGACAAGGCGCGCAGCGACGCGGTCGCCAACCTTCTGAGCTCGGTCGGCCTGATCACGGTCCTGATGCTGGCGACCATCGTGCTCACCTTCAACTCCTTCCGCCTGACCTCGGTGGTTCTGATCGCGGCGCTGCAAGCCATGGGCCTCGGCCTCTTCAGCCTGACACTGTTCGACTTTCCCTTCGGCTTTCAGCCGATCATCGGCCTCCTCGGGCTGGTCGGCGTGGCGATCAACGCGGCGATCATCATCCTTTCGGCGCTCAGGGCCGATCCGGCGGCCGTCGCCGGCGACTTGGACGCGATCCGGCGCGGCGTGCTGGAGTCGAGCCGGCACATCACCTCGACCACGATCACGACCTTCGGCGGTTTCCTGCCGCTGATCCTGTCGGAAGGCGGCTTCTGGCCGCCCTTCGCCACGGCGATCGCCGGCGGCGTTCTGCTCTCGACCCTGGTGTCCTTCTACTTCGTGCCGCCGGCCTTCCTGCTGCTGACCCGGCGGCGTCCGGTCAGCCGGGTCGAGGATCGGGCGCCCGCCGACGCGCCCGCGAGTCTAGGGATACTGAACCAGCGTTAGCAGGTTCCCGTCGGGGTCGGCGAAATGCGCCAGCACGCCGCCCCAATCCTGGGATTGTGGCGGCGCCTCGAACCGAACGCCCTTGCCGGCGAGCTCGGCGTGGGCGGCCCCTGCGTCGGCAACGGTGAACGACAGGCCCGCGAAGCGGCCGACCAACGCCCGTTGCTCCGGGTCGTTCCGCTCGGCGAGCTCGACCAGCAGCTTGGCCTGCCCGGTCTCGAACATCGCCACGCCGTCCTGCTGGAAGACCTTCTGCAGCCCCAGCGCGCCCTCATAGAAGGCCACGGCGCGCGCCAGATCGAAGGTGAAGAGGCGGACGGCCTCGATCGGTCCGAGGGTCATGGGACCTCCGCTTTCCTGCAGGCTCTCCGCCTCGAGTTCTGCCACGTTCGATGGCGGCCCTCCAGCCGGAAACCATCGAGACAGAATGGCTCCGGCCTTGAAATGAGGTGGAAATTGGGGGCGGCTAGCTTTCTAGGCTGTCGCGACTCTTCCCTACAGCGGGAAGTGGTAGGAACGACCGGGCAAAGCGCGCGAAACGGACTTTGTCCCGAGGGGCGTGATTTTCCGCACAGCGAAAGCTTGGCTACGATGAAATGCCCCTGTGGGTCTACAATGGTGAGGCAGGGTGCCCGGCCGGGGCCGGGCTTATAAGGAGTGGATCATGGGGGTGATCCGGCTCGCGGCGATTGTGATGGCACTGCTGGCCAGCTTGGGTTGGCCCGCGGCGGCCTGGAGCTGCGAGCTTCGCGTCGGCTGGGAGCCCTACGCCGTCTACACCTTCAACGACGAGCAGGGTGAGCCCGCGGGGGCCGACATCGACTTGCTGCACGAGGTGGCGCACCAGGTCGGTTGCAGGCTCATCTTCGAGGAGCTGCCTTGGGCCCGGGTGATTCTGGAGATCGAGAGCGGCATGCTCGACGTCACGTCCAGCGCCAGCCGCAACGCCGAGCGCGACGGCTTCGCCCACTTCTCGGTGCCCTACCGGGAGGCCGAGGTGGCGATCTTCGTCAAGCGGGGACAGACACAGAGCCATCCACTAGAATCGCTGGCAGCGATCAAAAAGACCGAGTTTCGGCTCGGCGCCATCGCCGGCTACCACTACACCGACGAATTCGGAGAGCTTATGAAGGATCCGGACTTCGCAGCCCGGATCGACGTCTCGGTGGATTACCCCACCAACCTGCGCAAGCTCGTGCACGGCCGGATCGACGGCTACATCGTGGACGACGTCGGGGTCCTGGTGGCCGAGGCCAGAGCGCTCGGTGTCGAGGACCAGATCGAGCGGCATCCCCTGCGATTTCCCGGGGAGCCCCTGCATCTTATGTTCAGCCGGAAATCGGTCGCGCCGGACATCGTCCAGGCCACCAACCGGATCATTCAAGCCATGAGGGCCGACGGCCGTATGGCGCAAATCATGAAGAAGTACCTGCCGTAGGACTCACAGCCAAGCGGTCAATAAGAAAAAACGACCGCTTCCGGGAGGCTCGTGAACCGTGACATCAATAGCCGCACGTTTGAGCGACGCCGTCGCAAACCTGTCATTGCGATCGACGATCGCGATCGCCCTGGTGCTCGGGCTGTCTCTTCCAATCGCCATATCCGCTTGGCGCGACCTGGCGGAGCGACGCGACAGCCTTCTCGCCGAGCTCGAGCAGGATCACGCCCGCATCCTCGAAGTTCTCGCCATCGGCATGCAGACGCCGATCTGGGACGTCAGGCCCGAAACGGGACAGCCTTTGCTCGACGCCTTGATGCGCGATGAACGGGTCATCGCCATCACCATCACCGCGCCCATGCTGCCAGACTTCCTCATCGCGCGGGACGAAAGCCGGGCCCGCGGCGAGGTGCTCACCCGGGAATCGCCGGTGGTCCGCGAGCGAGAGCCGATCGGCAAGGTCCGCGTGGACATGAGCACCGGCCGCGTCGAGACGGAGATCGTCGACCAGTGGAGCCGCATCCTGGTGACCGGATTCCTCCAGGTGGGCCTGGGCATTCTGATCATTTTCCAGCTGCTCCGCTTCAAGGTGCTGACGCCGGTCGACCGTCTCGTCGAGCAATCCCAAGCACTCGCCACGGGCCGGCTCAACCAGCCGCTCGATTGGCGGCGAAACGACGAGCTCGGGGTTCTGGGCCAGTCTTTCGAAGAGACGCGCCGGTCCCTGCGCAAGCTCATCGACAACCTCGAAAGCCGCAACCGGGAGGTCTTCGAGCGGGAGGCGGAGCTGGCCAACAAGACGGCCGTGCTGCGCGCCACGCTGGAGAACATGACCGACGGCATCACCTTCGTCGACAAGAACCTCCATCTGGTCATCTGGAATGACCGCCTGCCGGAGATCCTCGGCGTCCCGCGCGATTTGCTGCGCGAAGGCGCCGCCGTCAAGGACCTGATGGCCCACGACCTGCGCCAGGACACGGCCGTCGAAGACCGCAGCCAGGAGATGTTCGACCGCATGCTGGAGTCTTTCGATGCCGAGGGCGAGAGCAGCTTCCGCTATCGCAGCGCAGACGGCCGCGACGTCGACGTGCGCCGCCGGCCGATACCTGGGGGCGGTTTCGTCAGCACCTACACCGACGTGACCGAACAGGTCGAAGCCCTGCGCAGCGCCAACGAGACGCGGCAGCTTTTGGAATCGGTCATGGACACCGTGCCCGCCGTGATCAATGTCAAGAACCGCGATCTGCAGTACGAGATGGTGAACAAGACCTTCGCGCAGTTCTGGGACGTCGAGAAGGACAAGGCTGCCGGCAAATCCGACCGTGACTTTTTCGAGGGCGAAGTCCTGGCCGAAGCCGAGGAGCGCGACCGGAAGGTCCTGGAAACCCGGCGGCGCCTGCCCTTCTACGAGAGCAGCGTAAGGCGCGGCCAGCCCAACGAACTGACGACCTGGAGCACGAAGATTCCCTTGCTCGACCAGGGCGGCGACGTGAGCCACATCCTCACCGTCGACATGGACATCACGGAGCGGAAGCGGGCCGAGCAAGAGCGTCAGAGATGGCTGCAGCTGTTCGAGGACGCCGTCGAGAGCATCCGCAGCGGTTTCGCCGTGTTCGATTCCTCGCAGCGGCTCGTGGCCTGCAACACGGCCTATGTCTCGCTGTTCCAACGCACCAAGGAGCAGATGGTCGGATTGATCTTCGCCGAGATCCAGCAACTGGCGCTGCAACGGATCAAGACGGTCAATGGACGGCCCGCGAACGAGGCGACCAGCATACTCGGCGACACCCCCGAAGAGGTCTGGCGGTTCTGGCAGCAGAACGATGAAGCGATCGAGGTCGAACTTCTGGATGGCCGCTGGATGCAGCTGAGCCGCCACCGGACGGCCGAGGCAGGCATGGTCTTCCTGCGCACCGACATCACCGACCTGAAGCGGATGCAGCAGGCGCTGAGCGAAAGCGAGGAGCGCTTCCGCAGCATCGCCGAGGCGCATCCTCTGCCGGTGGTGATCACCCGGCGGCGGGACGACAGCATCCTCTACGCCAGCCCCGCGGCGGCCGAGCTCTGGGGCCGGCCGCAATCGGAGATCCTCGGCAGCTGCGTCGCCGGATACTACGTCGATCTGGCCGAACGCGAGCGCCCGCTCGAGCTGCTGCAGGAACAGGGGTATCTCGAGTCGTACGAGGTTCGATACCACAAGGCCGACGGCTCGCCGGTGCCCGCCGCCATCACCTCGCGGATCATCGTCTACGACGGCGAGGAAGCGGTCATAACCGGCATCTTCGACCTGACCGAGCGCAAAGCCGCCGAACAGCAGATCACCGAGCAGCGCGAGGCCCTCTACCAGAGCGAAAAGCTCAACGCCCTGGGAGCGCTGCTCGCCGGGGTCTCGCACGAGCTCAACAACCCCCTGTCCGTGGTCGTCGGCCAGGCGCTGCTGCTCAAGGAAACCGCCGTCGATGCCGCGACGCGCAAACGCGCCGAGACGATCGGCAATGCCGCGGACCGCTGCTCGCGGATCGTCAAGACCTTCTTGGCCATGGCCCGGCAGAGCTCGCCGCAGCGACGCCAGGTCGACCTCAAGGAGGTCGTGGACTCGGCCCTCGAGATCACCGGCTACACCCTGCGCAGCGCCGGCATAGAGGTGATCCGCCAGCTCGACGAGGAGCTGCCGCCGGTCTGGGCCGATCCCGATCAGCTGGCGCAGGT